>Ga0137409_10006012_pt1 | contig 12618 bp, 13 predicted proteins | sample CZODoug1_16funga_FD_122059 | JGI IMG/M metagenome (GOLD analysis project Ga0137409, IMG submission 122059) | Vadose zone soil fungal communities from Angelo Coast Range Reserve, California, USA - CZODoug1_16fungal (Hybrid Assembly) | ecosystem: Environmental > Terrestrial > Soil > Vadose zone...
TTTACCGGACGCGCGCAGAACTCCCCGCCTCCGTTCACTCCTCACCGAGAACGCGCATCCGGTAAAGCACTAGCGTTAATCAGGACTTAGCCCGATGGAACGAGCTACAATGCCGGAATACATCATGCTGGCAATAGGTCGAGAGCACTGGCTAAGTAGCACACCTGCGAAAAACTTCTTTAAATTCGCTTCTATTATTTTTTTGGTATCGATTGTCTTCCTGGGGGCCGCTCTGGCGGGGGTGTTGGTCGCAGGGGAAGACCGAATGCAGCACTACGCCAATCAATGGTGGTTACAAGTAGTCGGCTTCTTGCTGGGCGTTGTAGGCGCCCCTTGCGGCATCGCTTTATGGATAGGGATGTTCAGCCATTGGGCCTCCACGAATCAAAGTCCCAGAAGTGTGAGAGCAGTGTGGTTCTTTCTCTTCATCTTTGGAAATTGGCTGGTCGCACTGCTGTATTATTTTGGTTCGTATAGGAAACAATCAGCGGCGGCCACAGTTCAAACTTGAAGGAAGGCTTGCTCACACAAGGCCCGCTCCAGTTAACTCCTGGTTAGTTCTTACCGGTAAAAGTCCTTTGGCCGATTCAACCTTTCCGATTTCGGACTTGTACTGACACGCCCCCAGAAGCATCGCCTGCCAAGCATCCAGCATCCAACCCCTGCAATGTGCTCCATTCTCATGAATCAGCGACTCTATTTTCTGACCGTCGCCGTCCTCTTCGCGGTATTGGTATCGGCGGAGCCGACCGGCTACAAGGACCTTACCCAAGAAGCTCCGAATCCCCTGCAGCATAAGAAATTCCATTTTGATAGTAGTTGTGACGGCACGGAAAACAGCAACGGGACAACGGCGATCGCATGTCCCGCCAAAACTTATCCCTTCGCATTATCGCTGCTCGACGTTGAACCAAAAGACATTTCCATTGGCGGTGAGGCAGTGGTTTTGCTGCGGTTGACAAATGTGGGACACGATCCCGCCATCGTGCCTTGGGGCACAAATCCGGATTTGATAGAGCTCCCAAACGAGAACGGCTCGTATGAATATTTGGAATCCAACCTGACAGCAAGCCTTGTGTCCGCGCGTGGTTCGGCTCGTTTCCGCATTCCTGTGAGCATGTACGGCACCGAGGAAGTAGAAGGAACCATTAAGCAGATCAACCCTGGGGACTCGGTCGAGATAAGAAGTAAGCTCGCCTTGGACTGCAAATCGGAGGAACGGCGCTGTAGCCTTTTGAGCCCGGGAATCGCAAAATTAAGCTTCATTTGGTCCGAGCACAGGCGTGGCGCGATCTACGAGAAGTGCAAGATCGACTACAGTTCCACCAGACTAAGGGAGCTTCTCTCAGACACGGCGATTGTCGAAATCCAGGAAAACGACGCAAGCGCCTGGTAAGCCTTACCGGACATGTGGAATCGTTTATCGGCACTTGTCCGGTTTGCGTTTACCAGGCACTTGAACTTCTAGAGTGAGGCTTTGGCAACTGTCGGGAAGGGTTCCATAGACCTCTTGTTTCTCCGAGGGTTAAGATTTCCGTATGAAACGAGCGCATAAGTTGCCATATTTCGCAATCCTTGCCATCTCTTTTCCAACGATATTCTTGGCACGCGTCGGTCTGCTTGGACCTGTTGTCCAAGCCCAAATCACCGGCGCAACTCCAAACCCCAATACGCGTCTGTCTAATGGGCCGGATTGTAGCGGGAGTTGGCCGACGAATATGGCATTTGTCCTGTTAAAAAACGAGGGCATTACAACCAACAGTAAAATCGACTTTTCCAAAACCAAAACCGTACGCCTAGCCTCTGAGAAAATTGGTAAAGACCTCTACCACCAGGTCTACGACGTCATATTCACTGAGTACTCGGGCCGTACAATTGAAGCCATTGCTGTGCATGACGCCTCTCACGAAGAGTGTTCGATGACCGGAGTCGAGTTGTTCGTGGTTTCGCAGCGCCTCGGCTCGGAAAGTAAATAAGCTTCAAAATTACGCCCCGGCTCCGCTAAGTCCCGGTAAGTCGGATTACCGGACATGTGGTTTCGGGGCAAATTGCACTTGTCCGGTTTCGGCGTTAACCAGGCACCTACCACCACTTCCGCCAAAACTTCTTGTTTGGGGGCTTCGCATCAACTATTAACTGGCACTCCCAGCCGTCGTATTCGCCGTGAGCAGACTTGCTGGCCCTAAACAATTGGATCACGGTGTCGTCAACGGCTTTGGGAGTCATCTCTTGATGTTTCACTATGCAGATGCCGAAACGGCGCTCGCTATCAGAATTCTCATTTTCCGACTCAATTCGATAGCCCAAGACCTGAATGGCATCTCGGAAACTCTTCCGATCAGTTTGGTTCTTGAAGTAAGCCCAGTGGTGGACATCCCTCGCTAACTCCAGTTTGTCTCCCTTCTCCGTCAGCAAATCCATCAACTTTCGGTTTTCGATTAATTGACGTTGTTCGTCAGAAGGATAAAGCACGTTCAAGTACTGTGCCCAAGCGAAGTCTTGCTGTTTGTCGCAATCGAATTTGTATCCATGAGACAGGCCGACCGATTGCTTAACCGTTTCCTCGAAACTCTCGGGAGTCGAACCGTAAAAGTAGAACTCCCGGCGCCCGTCGGTAGTGATGCAGCCAGCGAGGACCCCACCGCATTTCTTCTCTAGTGCGGCCTGCAGCGTATCCTCCAGCGCTACGAGCTTATCGAACTCTTCGCTGCCCGAAAGGCCGTCTGGGCGTGGTCTCTCAAAATAGACCCACACCCACAGGAGCCATGGCCGATCGGGGTCCGGAATCGTCGAGCGAATTCCGAGGTCAACCCGAATTGAAGCCAGCTTGTCGTTGACGTTGCAGAAGTAAGAGTCCCACACCTCTGACATTTCGCCTCGATTAGTGGATTGTTAGCTTCAGAGCCGCAAATCTACCACGAGCGCGGGGCAGACGCACTTTTAGCTAAGTCGACGATTAGTCGCATTACCGGACATGTTGCCCTGCAACTACATCTGCTGGATGAGGTCGGCAATGGCCTCGGTATCTCTGTCGTTCCACCCTCTTCGCTGGCAAGCCAAAAGTAGGTCTTGCCCGACCGAGGCCGCATGCGCTCTCAGTTGCTGGACGTCGGCCATCGTGGATAGCCTTAATTCCTCGTTGTGCAGAAAAGCGAGGCTCACCTGCCCTTTCAGCGCCACGGAGAAGTCCACGGCAAACGGTCCGTCGAAAAAGTGCACTCGCTTGTTCACTTCCGTGCCGTTCGTGACTCGAACTAACGCCCCAAGCCATGCCGCTACGAACGCGGCGACCATATCTGTCCAGCCCTTGCCCGGGAAAAACTGGCTGTCGCCAATCTGGAAGTAAATCGTTCCCCAGATCGTCCCGCTTTTGGAGCGAGCAAAAAACTGGTCTTCCTCAACCACAAGAAAAACGTCCAGCCAACTGTGGGCATTCATCGGCCACAGTCTACAACCGTTTTGAACCGCCAAGTCCTGGTTAGTCGGGTAATCGGACAAGTGCTTTCAGGTGTCCGGTAGGTGAGTTCGAGTGTCCCGAACCAACTTAGCTCCATTTGGCTCCAATTCATTTGGTTGGCAGTGGGTAGCACCGTGACGACGCGGGACTTAGTGAGTTTAATCAACAATTCGATCCCCACCGCCCCTACCAAACTTCTTGATTCGCAACGACTTAATTTTCCATTTAACAACAATAAGCCGTTTAACAACAATTGAACTAATTCGCCGTCTCCTTCGATGGCCGGAACAAGCCCTTGGCTGCAATCAAGAATAGAATCATGCCCACTATCAACGCGGGGATTCCAAGTGGATTAGCCACTTGCGGAAAGTAACGGACGGCCAGCACTCCAAGGCCAAACCCTATCAACATACGGGCAATGATGAACAGCCAGATTTCAATACCCGTCAAGTTTTTTACTTTTGCCGCATTCCATTTCAGCATAGAGGTTGTTCCTGCCTCGCCGTAAGGTTAATTCACCGCGAACTGTTCGATGCGAACTGACCGGTTCTCAACAGCGTCACGCTGCTGATTGCCGATGACATGGCCGTAGATTCCCAGCGTGATGCGTGGGTCACTGTGCCGCAGTTGCTTCTGCACAACAGCCGGTGTTGCACCGTCTGCAAGCAGGGCACTGGTTGCACCATGACGCGCCGCATGGAACCCGCCACGCGGAATGCCCAACTTCACCAACAGCGGGTGAAGCTGTTTTTCACGCAGCTTGTTTGCTGAGAATGGACGCCCACGGCGGTTGACGAACAGCAGGTCAGTTTTCCCTTCGTGTGTCTGAAGGAGACTGCGCAGTCTTCCTGCCAACTGTGATGGCATAGGAACATCTGCGCTGCTGGCCTGAGACTTCACCGCTTGGGGCAACCGTGTGGCTGCGTCAAGGCTCTGACGCACTCGCACGATCTTCCCCGTGAAGTCTACGTCACTGATGCGAAGCGCGAGAACTTCCCCGATGCGCAGACCAAGAACTGCCGTCACCGCAAGAATGGTGCCGAACGGTTCCGGTGCTGCCGCAAGGATTTTCCCAACTTCTTCGTCAGTGAAGCATCGCTGCTCCTTCTTTATTCCTTGGCGCGGCATGGTGATGTCCGTGAGCGAGAAACCGCCACAGGCATAGTCCCAAGCCTTTGCTGTGCGAAGGATTGAAGAGAGAGTCAGCAACACGTTCTCAACCGTTTTCTTTGACCTTCCACCAGTTGCCAGATATGCCACGAAACTTTGAACGGTCTTCGTGTTTATCTCTGGCAACGGCAGAGTGCCCAGCTTTGGAATGATGTGCGCACGCAGATGTGATTCTGCCGCACGCGTGGTGCTGCCTTTCAGGTTCACCGCCACGCTGGAACGCCAGTCTTTGACAAACGTCTCAAGGGTCATCCCAGACTTCGGCGGTAGTTTCCCAGCAGCATTCACACGATCAAGATACGGCTGAAACAGCTTCCACGCTGCACGTTCCGATAGACTGCTCACCGGCCCAAGAACAACACACCGCTGCACCCGCTTGAATGTTCCGTTTGCTTGCAGAACATCTTCACGATAGATGCCACAGCGTTGCGGTTTCTTGCCCCGGATAATCAACGTCCCTTTCTGAAACCTTCTTCTCAAGGCTACCCTTCCTGCCTGCACGGGCAGTGGCGTAGCGGTTGAGACTGTAGCATCACCAGAGGATGCAACCAACGGTATGGGCTGTTCAGTACTCGCTTGCCCTGCTGAACTGTCACGGTTGGGAACGCCGGGCAGCGCGTTGCAAACAAGCGATCTCTCCGTTTGCCGGTCATTTCCTTTGCGATTTTGAGTTTTGCAAGGCTTTCAAGAGCACCCGTGATAGTGGGGATGGATAGTTTGAGCGACTTTGCAGTCGGGTCAATCTTGATTAGCGGGTGCCCTTGCATATACTCGTGAACACGCAGGGCCGATGCGGTCTTGCGACCCAACGTTTGGATCTTTTTCCGATCAGCTTCGAAGAGGTGAAGAATCTGAACGGCTGCGCTGGCTGCTTGGCGCGCGGTAGTTTCTGTGCCCTCAAGAAAAAAGCTGAGCCATTCTTCCCAAACACCCTCGGTGCGAACTCGCTGAAGCAGATCATAGTAGCGTTGACGGTGAGTCTTGAAGTAAAGACTCAAATAGAGAAGCGGCTCACGTAGAGTGCCTTTGGCGCAGAGAAGTAATGTAGTCAGCAGGCGGCCCAAGCGACCATTGCCGTCGAGGAAGGGATGGATCGTTTCGAACTGCACGTGAATGAGTCCGGCCTCGACGAGAACGGGCAGCTTATGCTTTTCGTCGTGAAGGAAATGTTCGAAGCGGTCTAAACACTCCATCATGCGTTCCGGGGGAGGGGGAACAAATGCAGCGTTTCCCGGACGGCTACCGCCAATCCAATTCTGAGAGCGGCGAAATTCGCCGGGTGTCTTGTTCGCCCCACGTCCACCTCGTAGCAGGATTCTGTGAATCTCGCGAATGAGCCGCAACGAAAGCGGAAAACCCCCTTTGGTGCGACGAAGACCGTGTTGCACTGCGGCGACGTAATTGGAGACTTCCTCGACATCATCGATGGGAACGCCGGGCACTGCTTCGTTGCGAACGATGAACACGTTACCCTAAGACGCGGTGTTGCAACCACTTACGTCGAATGAGGTTGCTTTGGATGGAGAACTTGGAGGCCCGCCGCGCCAAGGAGTTGCAATGGCGGGATGGGAGGTGCATTTGGTCAAATTCTTGGTTTGCCTGCGGCTGCCCATCTGACGTTGGGCCGAATATGTGATCCGGTGCTTTCCTACTGAGCGTACTGGACTTACAATGACTTAAAATATTTATGCTGTTGCACCTCTTTGATAATGTCCCCTTCCGACCTCGTTAGAAGTGTCCCCTACACTGTGACCTCCAGAGGAGGTCCGGTTGAAGAGGACAGCGATGAGCACGAGGGAACTTCGGCGCGCAGAGGTATTGGGGCGGGTGAAGAGCAAGACGCTTCGATTGGCCGATGCGGCAAAGATACTGGAGTTAAGTTACCGGCAAACGAAGAGACTCTGGAAGCGGTATCGAGAGGAAGGAGCGAAGGGTCTGCAGCACCGCAGCGCGGGAAGAGGTTCGAACTGCGCGAAGCCGGAAGAGTTCCGGCGGAAGGTTCTGCAGCTGATCCGGAAGAAGTATTCGGGAACGGAGCAGGAGCGATTTGGACCGACGCTGGCAGCGGAGCACTTAGCGGATGAGGATGGGCTGGAGGTGGGAGAAGAGACATTGCGACGCTGGATGCTAGCGGAGGGGTTGTGGAGCCGCATGCGGAGACGGAAAGCACACCGGAAGCGGAGAGCGCGGCGGGAGCACTTTGGTGACCTGGTGCAGTTGGATGGAAGTTTCCATGCCTGGTTTGAAGAACGAGGGCCTCGAGGTTGCCTGATGAACATGGTGGATGACGCCACGGGAGATACGAACTGCCGGATGGGTGAACAAGAGACGATCTGGGCAGCGGCGGGGGTACTGCGATCGTGGATTGAGAAGCATGGAATTCCCCGGGCGCTGTACACGGATTGGAAGAACGTCTATAAGCGGGAGCCCACAGAAAGAGAACGACTGCAAGGAAAGGCGTCCACGACGCAGTTCGGACGCATGTGCGAGCGGCTGGAGATCCGCATCATCGCGGCAAATTCACCGCAAGCGAAAGGTCGCGTGGAGCGAAACAACGGGGTACATCAAGATCGCCTGGTAAAGAAGCTGCGGCGCAAGGGGATCCAGGATTACGAAGCCGCGAATGCGTATTTGGAAGCGGAATATCTTCCTGAGCACAACCGACGATTTGCGCGAGAAGCGGCGCGACCCGAGGACTACCACGTGCGGACGCCCAGTGCGGCGAGGTTGCGAGAGGTTTTTCGATTAGAGACGGAACGATGGATCAGCAACGATTGGGTGGTGCAGTACCGCGGGCATTTTCTGCAGCTCAAGCCGCAGAATCGGCGGTACGGGCCGACACGGAGCAAGGCATTGATCTGTGAGTGGGAGGATGGAGCAGTCGAGGTGCGCTACAGGGATGAACGCATCGAGTACGAAGATCTGGTGTTGCGGCCGAGCGTGGTCACGGCCCCAAAGGCAAGGCCGCACCGCGAGCCTGCCAAGCACGGAAGAACCAAGCCTGCCCCGAACCATCCGTGGCGGGAAGGCCATGCGGAAAGAAGAAAGCAGCTGTTGCTGGATCGAACGCAAATGTCAGCACTCATTGGGGCCTCCGCCTCCGCTTCGCCCTAAACGCGCCGCTCAAACCGCGGCGCAGGGCTGCGCTCCGGCGGAGGCCCCAATGACAACAACAAAGCAAAAAAAGGGGACACTTCTAATGAGGTAAAGAGGGGGACATTTCTAACGAGGCTTGACAATTTAAAATATTTATGCTTGACAATGAACCCTCCCAAGCGGAGCATGAAGCAAGTTTACGCGCTTCCCAGCAGCGCAATCTCTAATGCCCCCGGATTGCGGCCTCGGTGTCCGGTACTGCCTTTCGATTCGAAACCTGCAAGGAAACACATCGCGTAGACGCGGGCTGGATCTCCGTGAAAACTGGAACCGGAAACCAGCGCTGAAAAGCCATGAGAGCCCGAGGAACTCAGTTATTGCAGGTGGGCCTCGTGAAAGTTTCTTCATGCGAGAGAAAGAGCAAGCAAGACAGCAGTCGCCGCGGCCGTCGGCAGCGAGACCAATGAGATAACCTGTTGGGCGATCGCGAGGGGATCGACGTCGACAACTGCGGCGATGGCGGTCCTAAAGGAGGTTCGGAATGGCTGAGCGGCAAGAACTCGGTACGCAACCGGCCACGATCGAGGGTGACGGCAGGGAACTCAAATCGCACGGCTCGCTGGATGCCGACATCATCATCGCCAACGCCCCGGACCCCGTGTTTGTCTCCGACCTAGAAGGCAAGATCCTGCAGGCGAACGATGCGGTTTCCCAACTGCTCGGTTTTCGCCAAGATGAAGTACTCGAGCAGTCTCTCTCGCGCTTCATCACCCCTGATGAAACCCGGGAGTTCACGGCGGCGCTGCGCGAAGTGGTCGAACGGGGTGTCATGCGAAACGTGGTCCTGAACCCTCGCAGTGCGAGCGGCGAGGTCATCCCCACGAGCCTGAACGCCTCTGCCCTACGCGATCCCGACGGTCAGGCGATCGGTGTGATCGGCATCCTGCGCGACATGCGGGAACTGGACAAGGCCCGAGCCTACGCCGAGAGCTTGATCAAGAACGCGCCGGACCCGGTGTTCGTTTCCGACCTTGAGGGGAAGATCCTGCAGGCCAACGACGCGGTTTCCGCGCTCCTCGGTTTCCGTCCGGACGAGCTCCTCGAGCAATCGCTGTCGCGCTTCATCAGTCCCGAAGAGACGCGGGAGTTCACGGCGGCGCTGCGGGAGGTCGTGGAGCGGGGTGTCACCCGCAACGCCCGGCTCAACCCGCGGAGCGCGAGCGGGGAGGTCATCCCCACGACTCTCAACGCCTCGGCGCTCCGTGACCCGGACGGCAAGGTCATCGGCGCTATCGGCATCTTGCGTGATATGCGCGAGTATGAGCACGTGGTTCGCGACCTGGAAAGGTCCAAGAGCGAGCTGCAGGAGAAGATTCTGGATCTCGAGAAATTCGAGGAAGTGGTCGTGGGCCGCGAGCTCAAGATGATCGCTCTTGAGAAGGAGTTGGAGAGGCTACGAAACAAGTCGAAAGACTGAGGGCGGGAAGCGTGATGGCGATGCGGAAGAGCGCGATAGAGGACTGTCAGCCGGAGTTTAGTAGGCCCGGAGCGGCTGCGACGACCGAGAGTCGACTCCGCGCGGAAGTGGAGACACTAGACCGCCGCCTGCGGAAGGGTGACCAGCAGCGCCACGCAATGCTCCACATCATGAGCGACCTGAACGAATCCAACAAGCGCCTCAACAACCATAGGAAGGCGATGCTTCACATCCTGGCCGACTATGAGCAGAACCGCCAACGACTGGCCCGCCACACCGAGCGGCTCGACAATTCGAGGCGGGCCTTACTGCACATCTTGCAGGGCTCGCACGAGGACAATCTGCGTCTGGAGGTCAGCCGCAAGGCCATGATTCACATCATGGGAGACCTTCGGGACACTACGGCCGACATGCAGCGGCGCGAACAGGAGCTACGTGACAAACAGGAGCAGCTCGTCCAAGCGGGAAAGCTCGCCACACTCGGCGAGCTGACCACCGGCGTTGCCCATGAGCTCAACAACCCGCTCAACAACATCGGCCTGTTTGTCGGCAACGCTATCGACCTCTTAGAACTCGGCGTGGGCAACAAGGAGCAGATCGTCGGCGAGCTGCACCACAGTTTGCAGCAGGTGGGCAAGGCCACGGAGATCATCTCGCATCTGCGCACGTTCGGACGAGCGGCCCCCGTCAGCCGAGAGCCGATCCCCCTAAGGCAAGTGATCGATCGGGCGCTTTCCCTGATGCGGGAGCAGCTCCGGCTACGCGAGATCGAGTTCACGGTCGACCTGGGGCCGCAGGAGCCCGTGGTGGTCGGGAATCCGATTCAGCTGGAGCAGGTCTTCATGAACCTGTTGGCGAACGCGCGCGACGCTATGGCTGACTCGCCACGCAAAGAGATTCGCATTTCGGGCTCGGTCGGCTCAGCTGCGGTGGAGATCGCATTCGCCGATACCGGGCACGGGATTCCGCCCGGGCTCGAGCGGCGGATCTTCGATCCGTTCTTTACCACCAAGGAGGTTGGGAAAGGCACAGGCCTGGGCCTGTCCATCACCTATGGGATTGTCAAGGAGCATGGCGGCACGATCTCGGTCGTGAGCCGGCCCGATGAAGGCGCCACCTTCCTTATTCGCCTACCCTTGACCCCCGCCGATACAGAGGGGACCTACCCCCCATGACAGCGTCGCAAGTTCGTGGAAACTACGCGTCCTGCGGAGGCGCTTCCCCGGGCCCCATCCCAAGTGTCTTGGAAGCCCTTGCGCTTATGGACGAGATCCGCGGGTGTCGGCCTGATACGTGGGTCCTCATGATCACGGGCCGGGGTGAGCACGACTTCGCGGTACGCGCCTCTCGCGGCACCTTAGATTTCATCCGCAAGCCGGTCGACGTGGATTACTTCGTCACTTTGTTGCTCTAGATTCGACTCGAGAGCGCGAACTGAATCGCCGAATGAAGCACAGGAGTTGGCCCTGGAGCGTGGCGCAAGCGACCGAGCAGTGAGGTGAGAGTGATGAACCAACATCGCGTGCTCATCGTCGACGACGATCCTGCCCTGCTGCAAGCGCTCCCCGAGGCCCTCCGGCTCCGAATGGAGAGCGTGATGGTCGACACAGCAGACTCAGGGAGGGCCGCTCTCGACCTAATCATTAGCACGGACTACGACGCGATAGTCACCGACATCAAGATGCCGGGGACGGACGGTCTCGCGCTGCTGACCGAGATACGCACGCGGCGGCCCGACACGCCCACCCTGATGATCACCGGGCACGGTGACCATGCACTCACAATTGATGCCCTCCGCGGCGGAGCCTACGACTTCATTCAGAAGCCGATCGACCGGGACTATTTCGTTGACTCGCTGCACCGGGCGATCCAGATAGCCGAGCAGAGGCGCCACGTAAAAGAGCAGCAGCTGGTACTGGAGCGCCACGCGAACGAACTGCAGCAAACCGTCGAGAAGCGCACGCGCGAACTGTGGGAAGCAAAGAGTGCTGTCGAGAGCCCTTTGAGGTGGTTGATAGGCCCGAGTCGGCAAATGGAGAAGGTAGTCCAGCAAATCAGGCAGGTGGCCGACTCTCCCCTCTCGGTTATTGTCGAGGGCGAGACGGGCACTGGCAAGGAACTCGTGGCTCGGGCGATCCATCACCTAAGTGCCCGAAGCAAGAAGCCGTTTGTCGCCGTGGACTGTGGTGCGATTCCGGACACTCTGATCGAGTCGGAGCTCTTCGGCTATGAGAAGGGCGCGTTTACCGGGGCAGATCAGCGACAGGAGGGGCGGTTCCGGCTGGCCCACGGAGGAAGCCTTTTCCTCGACGAGATTGTCAACATTCCCCTTCCCACCCAGGCGAAGCTCCTGCGTGTTTTGCAGGAACGAGCGGTGCAGCCGCTCGGTAACAAGCAGCCTGTCCGAGTGGACCTACGATTGATCGTCGCCTCCAATGTTCCCCTCGCGCGAGAGGTGCAGGCAGGCCGGTTCCGCCAGGATGTTTACTACCGCCTAAACGAATTCTTGATCACCTTGCCGGCCCTCAGGGAGCGAGATGACATCCTCGACTTGGCGAACGGTTTTCGCGTGGAAGCCAGCATGGAGGTCGGGCGCCCCTGCCGCGAGATCTCAGAAGCGGGGGCCGAGGTCCTTCTGCGCTACCATTGGCCAGGAAACGTGCGGGAACTCCGGAACGTCATTCGCCGGGCTGTCGTCCTCACTTCAGACGTGATTGGTCCTGAGCACTTCTCGTTCCTTGCCGCCGACGCGCCCCCGGTGACTGCACACCCGGGCGAGCCAGCATCCGTCGGCCCCTCTCTCAAGGAGACCGCTGAGGCGGCCGCGGCGGATGCCGAGCGGCACGCGATCCGTCAGGCCCTCCAGGCCGCGGGGGGAAACAGAAGCCAAGCAGCGCGATACCTCCGAACCGACTACAAGACCCTGTACCTCAAGATGAAGCAGTACGCCATACCTGCGGCGCAGTTCAGAAAGTCCCGCGCGTACCCCATAGACCCCGATGCCTTGAAAATCCCCGCGCCCAGATAGGGGCGCGGAACCTACACTAGCCTGAATTTCCACAGACAACCGTTCCCCTAGGTGTTTGGGCAATTGTTGGCCCATTTCCCCAGGACACTACCGAGATTGCTTAGCGTATTGGTGCGCTCATAATAGCGATGTTGTCGCGTCTCATCTTCTGCACGCGGAGGGTGGTCTTCAGCGGAAAGAATCTCCAAACCTTCAGAAATACTGATAAATAAACGAATCTAGCGACAATTGCAAATGGTGGACCAAATTGCTCTTGACACTACATGTTGTATGTGACATTCTATTGTCATGGCTATCGGCGCACCAAAAGAAATAAGTACCCTCCGCCGCTTCTTCCTGGAACCCCGCTTGCCGAAACACCGCCAATACGAGGCCCTGCGCGCTTATCTG
>Ga0137409_10006013_pt1 | contig 12617 bp, 14 predicted proteins | sample CZODoug1_16funga_FD_122059 | JGI IMG/M metagenome (GOLD analysis project Ga0137409, IMG submission 122059) | Vadose zone soil fungal communities from Angelo Coast Range Reserve, California, USA - CZODoug1_16fungal (Hybrid Assembly) | ecosystem: Environmental > Terrestrial > Soil > Vadose zone...
TGCAGCAGCGTGCCGAGTCGAGCGAACGCCGGCGGGAAGCAGGTGAAGAGCAGCACGATCGCCAGGATGAGCCACACGTGGTTCGCCTCCCACACGGGACCGATCGCCTCGGCGATGAGCTCACGCTGACGGGCCTTACGGGGGCCGAGCGCGAAGAGGTCCCACACACCGCCGCCGAAATCGGCGCCGCCGAGCACCACGTAGGCGTTGAGCGCGACGAAAATGACCCCGGCGAGGAGATCAGCGAGGCTCACGCCACGCCTCCCGCATCCCGCTTCCCGCCTCCCGGCATATAGAACCCTCGCCATTCCGGTACCGCCGGACTGCGGATGATATGCCGGTACAACAGCCAGACGACGATCACGCCCAGGAAGCAATAGAGCAGCGTGAAGGTGACGAACGGCACGACCAGCCCCGGCATCGGGGTGACGGCGTCCCGGGTCCTCAGAACGCCGTAAATCACCCACGGCTGCCGACCCAGCTCGGTCACCATCCAGCCTGCCTCGACGGCCACGAAGCCCAGCGGGGTCGCGAGCGCGATCGCCCGCAGGAGCCAGCGGTTGTGCGCCAAGTCCGCCCGCCGCCACGCGAGCCACCCGGTCCAGAGCGCCACGACCGCCAGGTACGAGCCCACGGCGACCATCACCTGGAACGAGAGGTGCACGGCCGGGACGTTCGGCCATTCCGACTCCGGGACCAGGTCCAGCCCCTTCACGACGGCGTGCGGATCGTGGAACGCGAGCAGCGACAGCGCGTACGGGACTTCGACCCCGAACCGGGTCTCGCGCGCCGCGACGTCGGGCCAGCCGCCGAGCGTGAGCGGCGCGTCGGCCCGCGTGCGGAACAGGGCTTCGGCGGCGGCGAGTTTCACGGGCTGGTGCGCGGCGACGTGGCGGGCGGAGATATCGCCCGAGATCGGCTGCAGCACGGCGGCCGGCGCGCCCACGATCAGCGCGATCTCGAGCGCCCGGCGATGGAACGCGTTGGCCGGATCCTTGAGAAGCAGGAACGCGTGGATCCCGGCGACCGCGAACCCGGTGGCGGCGTACGCCGCGAGCGTCATGTGCAGCGTTTGTGACACCGCGGCAGCGTTCGCCATCGCCGCGAACGGATCGACGTTCACCGCCTGCCCGTTCACCAGCTCGAACCCCGCCGGCGCATTCATCCAGGCGTTCGCGATCACGACGAAGACACCCGACGCCGTCCCGCTCAGCGCCACCGCCACGCCGGCCCAGAGGTGCGCTCGCGGCGAGATGCGGTCCCAACCGTACAGGTAAATGCCCAGGAAAATCGCCTCGGTGAAGAACGCGAACCCCTCGAGCGAGAACGGCATGCCGATGATCGGACCGGCGAACTCCATGAACCGGGGCCACAGGAGCCCGAGCTCGAACGAGAGCACCGTCCCGGACACGGCGCCGACCGCGAACAGGATGGCGGTCCCCTTGGCCCAGCGCTTGGCGAGATCGAGATAGATCGCGTGCCCCGTCACTCGCCAGCGCCGCTCCGCCAGCACCATCATGAGCGGCATGGCGATCCCGATGACGGCGAACACGATGTGAAACGCGAGCGAGACCGCCATCTGGGAGCGGGCGGCCAGGAGGTCGGGCATGGCTGTGAAAATAGCTACTTGAGCTTCGCCTGCCGCTCCTCGACCGCCCGATTGTTCGCGAACTCTCGGGACATCGCCTCGAGGGTCGCTTTCGCGGAGCCCGGCGAGCCGGCGGCGACGAACGCGTCGGCGCGGAGAATCCCGACCCGGAACCGGAGGAAGCGGCTGTCGGGCACGGCCGGGAAGGACGCCAGTGCCGCCAAGGCCGCTCGTCCGTCCTGCTTGTCCATGATGAGCGATTCGATGGCGAGCAGCCGCGCGCTGGTGTCATTCGGCAGGCGCTGCACCAGCTGGCCGATCAGTTGGGCGGCCTCAGCCGTCCTTCCCGCTTTGCGGGCGAGCATGGCCTGATGGTAGAGCCCCGCCACGAGCAGCCGGCCCACGTCGTCGGGATTGCCACTGCGGATTCCCACGCCCCCGGCGTAGGCGTACACCAACTCGCCGCCCTGTTCGGCCGCTTCGTACAACGAGAACGCGCCCGCAAGTCCGACCACCGCCGAGGCGACGTGCACGCCCTTGCGCCACCGCTGCGCAGCGGGGATGAGCGCCGCGATCTCGAGCGCGGCCACGACGAGAAAGATGTTGCGGGTGCGCTCGCCCCACTCCTCGTGCTCCATGACGGCGGCGCGGGCTCCCGGCACGCGCTCTACCGGCCCGTGAGCGTCAGTCCCCGATTTCACGGCCAGCACCGCGCCGAGCGTCCCGACCAGCAGCGACACCGCCGCCGCGGGCCCGGTGAACGCCGCCCGGCCCGTCACAGCAATGCAGCGGAACAGCACGCCCACAAACAACAGGGCGATCACGAAGTGCACGAATTGCGGGTGCAGCGGCGCGAGCGACACGGGGGCGGCTCCCGAGGAAAGAGTGGACCAGGACAAGATACGGCTTGCGGCCGAGCGTCGTTGATCTAGATTCCGATCGACAACTGCTTCCGTGGCGATTTGCGGCCTATTGCAGCCACGTTAAACAAGTCGCTAAAACGCCAGCCCGTTTGGCGACTACCTGGCCGAACGGGCCTTGCGTTTACGGATAACGGATGACGGAACACGGATGACGATCACCCTCCGCGACCTTCTCGACGACGGCAAAGTCCACGTGCTGGATGGCGCCATGGGGACGATGCTGTACGCCAAGGGCTTCTTCCTGAACGTGTGCTACGACGAGCTGAACCTGAAGCAGCCGAAACTCGTCCAGGAGGTGCACGAGGCCTACGTACGAGCCGGCGCGGAGATTCTCGAGACCAACACCTTCGGCGCGAACCCCGTGAAGTTGGGCAGCTACGGGCTCGCCGACGACACCGAGAAGATCAACCAGACCGCGGCGGAGCTGGCCCGTCGGGCCGCCGCGGGGCGGGCGAGCGTCGCCGGCGCGATCGGGCCGTTGGGCGTCCGCATCGAGCCGTTCGGCGCGACGTCGCGCGAGGAGGCGTTCGCACACTTCCAGCGCCAGGTCCGCGGCCTCGTCGCGGGCGGGGTGGACGGTTTCATCCTCGAGACGTTCTCAGATCTGGATGAAATCCACGAGGCGCTGCGCGCGGTGCGGAGCGTGTCCGACCTCCCCGTGATCGCCCAGATGACCGTCGGCGACGACGGGCTGACGCATTACGGCACGGGCCCCGAGACGTTCGCCAAGCAGCTCACGGCGTGGGGTGCGGACGCGCTGGGCGTGAACTGCTCCGTCGGTCCCGCCGGCGTGCTCGAAGCGGTGGAGAAACTGGTGAAGGCGACCGATCGTCCGATTTCCGCGGTCCCGAACGCCGGCCTCCCCAAGGACGTCGGCGACCGGAAGATCTACCTGGCGTCCCCCGAGTACATGGCGAGCTACGCACGCCGCATGATCGAGGCGGGCGCGCGCCTCGTGGGCGGCTGCTGCGGGACGACGCCCGAGCATATCAAGAAGATCCGCGACTACGTCGCGAGCGTCGTGCCGCGCCACCAGCCTGTGGTCGTATCGCGCGAGACGATCACGCCGCCCGCAGGCGTCGAGGAGGTGCCGCTGTCCGCGCGCTCGTGCTGGGGCGCGAAGCTGGCCAGGGGTGAGCTCGTGACGAGTGTCGAGATCGTCCCGCCCAGAGGCGTGGACCCGACGCCGATGCTCGAGCAGTGCCGCGCGCTCAAGGCGGCGGGAGTGGACGCGGTGAATGTCCCCGACGGCCCACGGGCCCAGAGCCGGATGGGCGTGCTCCCCTCCGCGATCCTGATCCAGCGAGAAGTGGGGATCGAGACCGTCATCCATTACTGCTGCCGGGACCGCAACCTCCTCGGGATGCTGTCGGATATCCTCGGCGCCCACGCGGCGGGGCTGCGCAACATCCTGATCATCACCGGTGATCCACCGAAAATGGGCCCCTACCCCGAGGCCACGGCGGTATTCGACATCGACTCGATCGGCCTCACTAACCTGGTGTATCGCCTGAACCATGGGCTCGACCCGGGGAACAACCCGATCGGGACGCCGACCCAGTGGGCCATCGGTGTCGGAGTGAACCCCGGCGCGGTGGACCTGGACCGCGAGCTGTCGCGCTTCGCCTGGAAGGTGGATGCGGGGGCGGAGTTCGCTGTGACACAGCCGGTGTTCGATCCCAAGCAGCTCGAGGCGTTCCTCGCCCGCGTCGGGCAGTTCAAGATCCCGATCGTGGCGGGGATCTGGCCACTCCTTTCACTGCGCAACGCCGAGTTCCTCGCCAATGAGGTTCCCGGCGTGTCGGTGCCCGAGTCGGTGCTTGCGCGCATGCGCCAGGCGCAGGACAAGGGCAAAGAGGCGGCGCTCGCCGAAGGTGTGAAAATCGCGCGGGAGATGTTTCAGCAGGTGAAGGGCACGGTCCAGGGCGTGCAGGTGAGCGCGCCGTTCGGAAAGGTCGAGGTGGCGCTGGAGGTGTTCGGGTAGCCCAAAAGCCCGCTTCCTTGTGTCAGCCCGTCCGAGCGCTCATACTCCATCCTCGATACATACCGGAGGCAGGATATGCGGACACTGCTTTGCGCCGCCATGGTCTTGGCTGCGTGCGCACCGGGCGATAGGTCGCGCTCCTCGGCTGGGCCAGCGCAGAAGTATGCCGGGACATGGGAGGGGCGGTCGTTCCGGAGCGCGTCGGATACCGGCACCCCGTGGCGCATCGTCACCGCCGTCGTGCAGGATGGCTCGCTGCGCGGCACGATGACCTACACCTCGGTCACCGCGCCCCCTGTGCCGATCCGAGCGCGGGATGTCAGCGACAGCGCCGTCGTGCATGAGCTCGGCCCGTACCACAGCATCGTGGCGAAAGCCGACGTGGTGACGACCGCCACGGGCAGGCTGCGGGGTGACTCGCTGAACGGCACGTTCGAAATGCGGCCGGCGGGCGGCGGGAACGTCATCATGACCGGCACATTCCGCTCGAAGCGGGTCGCACCGTAACGGAGCGGCGCGCGCGCCTCGCCCTCACCGCCGTGCTCGCGGTGTACGGCGGGTTTTTGATCCTCAATCCGGGCCATTACGGCTGGCTCGACAGCCTCGACCTCGCGATTCACGAGTTCGGACACCCCCTGTTCGGTTTGTTCGGAGAGTTCATCGGCGCCCTCGGCGGAACGCTGATGCAGCTCCTCATGCCGGCGATCTTCGTGGCGTACTTCTGGCGGCAGGGCGACCGGCATGCGGCAATGGTGGCGCTCTGGTGGGTCGCCCAAAACCTCTGGAACGTCTCGGTCTACGTGCAGGACGCCCGCGCCGAGGAGCTGCCGCTCGTGGGCGGCGGCGAGCACGACTGGAACTACCTCCTCGGGACCCTCGGGCTCCTGAACCAGGACCAGCTCATCGGCGGCGGCGTGCGGGTGGCCGGCGTGCTGGTGTACGCGTGGTCCTGGCTGCGAGGATGGACCTACGCTGGCGAGCGAGCCGAGCCAACGTAGCTTAGCCCCGACCCCAAGGAGCGCTCATGCCGACCGCCAACATCAACATCCTCGCCGTCCTCGTCGCCGCGGTCCTGACCTTCGTCCTCGGCGCCGTCTGGTATTCCCCCGTCCTGTTCGCCAAGCAGTGGATGGCGGCGCAAGGATACACCCCGGAAAAGCTGGACGAAATGAAGCGCAAGGGAGTGACCCGGGCCTACGCCGTCTCTGTGCTGTGCTATCTGGTGACCGCCTACGTGATGGCCCTGCTCGCCTCGTACACGAATTCCACCAGCTTGGCGCAAGGGCTGTGGCTCGGGTTCCTCTCATGGCTCGGGTTCGCCGCCACCGTCGGGCTCACCGCGAACATGTTCTCGGAGAAGCCGATCGCCGCTTGGGTGCTCGACGCGGGCTACCAGCTGTCATATCTCGTGCTCATGGGCGTGTTGCTCTCGGTGTGGCGCTGAGCGGGTGCCCACCACCTCCGCCCCCACCCCCGCTCGTACCGCCCTCGTCGCCGGCGCGTCGGGGCTGGTCGGCAGTCACGTGCTGCGCCTGCTGCTCGAGGATCCGGCGTACGCGCGCGTGACCGTCCTCGGCCGCCACGAGCTGCCCCTCTCACACAAGAAGCTGGAGCAGCAGGTCGTGAGTTTCGATCGCCTGGCCCAGATCGCCGATTTCCCGCGAGTGCACGACGTCTTCTGCTGCCTCGGCACGACCATGAAGCAAGCGGGCTCGCCCGACGCGTTCCGCAAGGTCGACTACACCTACGTCGTCGAGCTCGCCCGGGTCGCCGTGCGGCACCGCGCCTCGCAGTTCCTCGTGGTGACGGCCGTGGGCGCCGATCCGCAGTCGCGGATCCTCTACAGCAGGGTGAAGGGGGAAGCGGAAGAAGCGCTGCGCCGCCTGCAATTCGAGAGCATCCAGATCTTCCGTCCATCGCTGGTCGTCGGCGCGCGGGCTCAGAGCCGACCCGCCGAACGCGTGGCGTGGCTGCTCGGCCAGCTCGTCGCCTGGGCCCTCGTGGGGCCGCTGTCCCGGTACCGACCGATCAAGGCCGAGGCCCTGGCGCGCGCCATGGTGCGGGTCGCCCGCGAGGCGCCGCGCGGTACGCACGTGTACGAATCGAAAGAAATCCGTCGCCACGCCTAGTTGCGACGGATCTCCACCGGCCCGTTCGTGGTGACCGCACGCACCGGAGCCCCGCCCGCGCCGAGGGTCGTGGTGATGCGGCGCCCCACCCTTCCCTGGATCGTCACGGTGAGCGGAAACCCGATGCTCATGGGACCGTTCACGGTGCCGAACTCGAGCCGGGCCGAATAGCTCTCGGGAATCGCGAGGTTCACGGGCCCGTTCGTCGTCTCGGCATCGAGCCCCACCCCCTCCCAGCGCTCGCCCGTGAGCTCGATGTCGATCGGCCCGTTGGTGGTGCGAGCGCGGACGTCGCCCCCGACGCCGTCGAGCGACACCGGACCGTTGTAGGCGGTGAGCGCCATCCGGCCGGTCACGTCCCGGACGCCGATCGGCCCGTTCTGAGTGTCGAGCCTCAGGTCGGAGCGGCGCGGGGCATAAATGACGAAGCTCACCGACCACGACCGCCGGCGGCCGGACGGCGGCCCCTCGGCGCCGATCCGGGCGCCGGAGGTCACGACCTTGATGTCGCGCGCGAGCGCTGCAGCGTCCTCGTCGCTGGCCCCTTGCGTCTGGATGCGTGCATGCACCTCGATGCTGTCGCGGCTCCAGCCTTCGACTGTCACCCCGCCGTTCTCACCGGGATCGACCGTGATGGTGCCTCCCTTGGCGAGCGTGATGACGCGGGTCTCGCAGTGCTTCACCTGCCAGTCGCCTGAGTAGTCTCGGCATTGCGCGATCCAACGCGCATCCGCGGCACTTTGGGCCTGGAGGACCGAGAGCGAGAGGGCGAGGAGCACGAGGACAGGAAAAATTGGGCGCGGTAGCACGGGTGCCTCCGGACGAGAGAGAGCGACTCGACACCGTTAGACACGGCTGGCGCGAAACAGGTTGGCCGCCACATTTTCCCGCGTGCGGTTCCCCCACCCCCTGACCCTGCTGTGCGGCTGTGTGCTGCTCGCCGCCGCGGCCAGTCACGTGCTGTCGCCCGGTCAGTACGACCGCCGGGACGATCCCACTACCGGCCGCCGGGTCGTGGTCGCGGGCACCTATCACACCGTCCCGGCGCGCCCGGTGGGGCCGTTTCAGGCGCTCGTCGCCATCCCGCGCGGCATGGTCGACGCGGCGGCGGTGATTTTCTTCGTGTTCCTGATCGGCGGGGCCTTTACGGTGGTGGACGAGACCGGGGCGCTGCGACAGGGCGTGGACTGGCTGGTGCGGCGGTTCGGGCACTCCGATGCGCTCGTCGTCCCCGCCGCGTCGCTCGCGTTCGCGCTGGGCGGCGTGCTCGACAACATGAAGGAAGAGATCATCGCGCTCGTGCCGGTGATGCTCCTGCTGACACGCCGCCTGGGGTACCGGCCGGTGGTCGCCGTCGCGATGAGTCTCGGAGCGGCCGCGGTGGGCGCCGCCTTCAGCCCGATCAACCCGTTCCAGGTGGGAATCGCGCAGCAGCTGGCCCAGCTGCCGTTGCTCTCGGGATCGCTCTATCGGATCGCTTTCCTGTCCGTCGCTCTGGGGATCTGGACTTGGGGCACCGTGCGGTACGCGGCACGCACCCGTACGGCGCCGCCCACCGAGCCCGACCCCGGCGCGAGCACGCTCGACGCCCGCCGCGGCGCCGTCCTCACTCTCGTACTGGTCGCGTTCGCCGCGCTCGTCTTCGGCGTCCGCCGGCTCGGCTGGGGCTTCAACGAGATGGCGGCGCTCTTCTTCGTGATGGGCGTGGTCGCCGGGCTGGTGGGCGGGCTGGGCGTCGGTGGCACGGCCAACGCGCTCGTCACCGGGTTCCGGTCCATGGCCTACGCCGCGCTGCTCATCGGTTTCGCCCGGGCGATCTTCGTCACCCTCGAGGACGGGCGCATCGTGGACACGATCGTACACGGGCTGTTCACGCCGGTTGCCCAGCTGCCGCTCGCGCTCGCCGCGCTCGGGATGATGATCGTGCACGGCCTGGTACACGTCCCGGTGCCGAGTCCCAGCGGTCACGCCGTGCTGACGCTGCCGATCCTCGTGCCCCTCGCGGATTTGCTCGGGCTGTCGCGCCAGGTCACGGTGCTCGCGTATCAATACGGAGGCGGATTGTGCGAGCTGTTCACGCCCACGAACGGGGCGCTCATGGCGATCCTCGCCGCCGCGCAGGTCCGCTACGAAGACTGGCTCCGGTTCGCCCTGCCGCTGCTCCTCACGCTGCTGGCCCTGGGCGCCGGCGCGATCGCACTGGGCGTGGCGATCAGTCTCCAGTAGGTTAGGAACACCTTCCCCATCCGACCCGGAGACCGCATGTCCCGACGCTACCCGATTGGTTTGCTGCCGATCGCGCTGCTCGTTCCCGTGGCGCTCGGCGCCCAAACCCCTGCGCGCCGGCACGTGGACGTGCCGCCGGTCGCACCCCGCGCCGCGGACGTGGCCACGGTCGATGGGGTCGTCAAGGCGTATTATGGCGTAATCACCGGCCCCGCCGGCCAGCCGCGACAGTGGTCGCGCGACCGCTCGCTGTACATCCCCGATCTCCGGTTCGTGGCTACGGGGGTCGGGAAACAAGGGCCCTACGCCCACGTGATGGATCACCAAGCGTTCGTCGACGGTTCCGATTCGAGCATGGTGCACGACGGGTTCTACGAGCGGGAGGTCCACCGCGTCACCCGGCCGTACGGAAACATCGTGCAGGTGTTCAGCACGTACGAGGAGCGGCGCACGGCGGACGGGCCGGTCGAAGGGCGCGGCATCAACGCGCTGCAGCTGTTTTGGGACGGGAAGCGGTGGTGGGTCGCGTCGGCGATCTGGTTCGACGAGGACCCGGCGCATCCGATCCCGAAGGAATTCCTGCCCTGATGAGAGGCGCGATCGTCCGGACCGCCCTGTTCGCAATCATCTTCATGGGCACGGTACTGGTATACGTGCCGTACGTCCTGGCGTCCGGCCCGGGTACGGCGCACTGGACGCTCGGGCTGTGGCGCTACGTCGGGCTGCTCCCGCTCGCGCCCGGGATCGCGGGGATCGGGCGGTGCCTGCGAGACTTCGCCGTGGTGGGTCGCGGCACGCCCGCCCCGTTCGATCCACCGCGGGAGCTGGTCGCCACCGGCCTGTACCGTTGGGTGCGCAACCCGATGTATCTCAGCGCGCTGTTGCTGCTCGTCGGTGAGGCGATACTGCTCGAGGCACCCGTGTTGCTGCGCTACGCGGCGGCATTTTTCCTGGCGACGCACCTGTTCGTGGTGCTGTACGAGGAGCCCGCGCTGCAGCGCAAGTTCGGCGAGTCGTACGACCGCTATCGAGCGACGGTGCCGCGCTGGCTGGCGCGAGGGCCGTGGTGAGCACCGATCGGCGCCTGGCTCTGCTGCTGGACGTCTTCGACCAGGCGTTCGATCGCAGAGCCTGGCACGGCAGGGCCCTGTGGGGAGCGATCCGGGGACTCTCGCCGCGCGAGGCGTTGTGGCGGCCCACACGTCGCCGCCACAACATCTGGGAGATCGTGCTGCACACCGCCTACTGGAAGTACATCGTGCGCCGCCGGCTCACGCGCGATCTCGAGCTCGAATTCCCTCGCACCGGGAGCAACTGGCCGGCGCTCCCGGCCAAGCCCGACGCGACCGCGTGGCGGCGCGACGTCGCGCTGCTCAAGGAGCAGCACCGGCTGCTCCGGGCGGCCATCGCCCGCTTCCCGGTGGCACGGCTGAACGCGAGGGGGTGGCGGTCCACCTGGACCAACGCGCAGCACGTGTACGGCATCGCCTCGCACGATTTGTATCACACGGGGCAGATTCAACTGCTGAAAGCTCTCAATCGGCGGTAGTCACTCACCCCTCAGTTTCTCGATCTCCCGGCGCTCCCGCTTGGTCGGCCGACCCTTCCCTTCGTAGCGGAGCGACGGGGCCACGCGGAGCTGCTCGGCGAGATGCTCGCGCAGCCGCTTCCCCTCGGCGTCCTCCACGTAGAGCGCCGCCGCCGCCGCCGGAGGGCCGCGGTGCTCCGAGAGGGCCCGCACCACCACACGGTACTCGAACGGACCGCGGCGGATCCGCAGCCGGTCGCCCACGGCGAGCAGCTTCGCGCGTTTCGCCCGCGCGCCGCCCACTGTGACCTTGCCGCCGCCGATGGCCGCGGCCGCGAGCGCGCGGGTCTTGAAGAAGCGCGCGGCCCACAGCCACCGATCGAGCCGCACGCGGGACCCCTCCGACATGGCGCCTCCCCTCCCCGCGGGGTATGGTCCACGAGCGGTACCGGGTATGCGTATAATTGGAACCGCGGCCCCGCCCAAACCCTTTTTCGTGCAGAGTAGAGTACAATGCTCGCTCGGTTCGCGACTCGTCCGCCAGGCGTCACGGCCCCTAAGGTCGCGGCCTCTCAGACGTTGCGGCCCGTCATCCTGGGCCTCGCCGCGTCGGCGCTGCTGCTCGGCTGTGGGACGCCGGGCGTGCGCGGCGTCGCCGGCACGGCGCCCGCCCCCAACGTGCTCTGGACGCCCCCTTCGCGGCAGCCGGCCGCCGCGCCTGGGGCGCCGTCGCCGGAGCTGCCGCCGGACCTCGCCGGGCGGATCGCACAGCTCAAGCTGACGGACGTCATCGACATCGCGCTGCGGAACAATACGGCCACGAGCGCCGCCTGGGCGGACGCGCGTGCCGCGGCCGCCACGTATGGCGCGGCAAAGGGGCAATACTATCCCACGATCGCGCTCAACGGCACCGCGACCACGATCCGCCGAACGGTGCCGGCAGCGGGGCAGCAGGCGGTGAAGCAGCAGTTCTACGGACCGGCGCTCACGCTCTCGTGGCTGCTGCTCGACTTCGGCGGCCGCTCGGGGTCGGTCGGGCAGGCGCGCGCGGCGCTCCTCGCCGCGGACTGGACGCACAACGCGACTCTGCAGAGTGTAGTGCTGTCGGTGGAGCAGGCGTATTTCCTGTACCTGGGCACCAAGGCGCTGGTCGACGCGCAGCAAACGACGCTCACAGAGGCCCAGACGAATCTCGGGGCCGCGGAGCAACGGCATCGGGTGGGCCTTGCCACCATCGCCGATGTGCTGCAGGCGAGGACCGCGCTCTCCCAGGCCCTGCTGGCGCTCCAGGCGACGCAGGGGCAGCTCGAGACCACGCGGGGCGCCCTGGCGCTGTCCATGGGCCTGCCGGCCAATATCCCGTATGACATCGAGGTGGTGCCGGACACCACGCTGCCGCTCGGCGTCATCGAAGGCGTGGACACCCTGATTACGCAGGCACTGCGCCAGCGACCCGACCTCGCGGCCGAGCGCGCGCAGGCCGAGCAGGCCCGCGCCCGCGTGAGCGTGGTCCGCTCGCAGGCGCTCCCGTCGCTCGCGCTCGGCGGCAACGCGGGCGAGACGTTTTTCATCAACCCCCCGGCGGGCAGCGCCACATCCGGTAACAGCTACACCGCCACCCTGACGCTCGCGATCCCGCTGTTCTCCGGCTGGTCGCAGATTTACAACGTGAAGTCGGCGTCCGCCGCGGCCGAAGCGGCCGCCCGGCGCGCGCAGGGATTCGAGCAGCAGGTGGTTTACGAGGTGTTCAACGCCTACTACGGGCTCCGCACCGCCACGCAGCAGGTCCGGACCAGCCGAGACTTGCTCGCCAGCGCGACGGAATCCGAGCAGGTGGCGCTGGGGCGCTACAAGGCGGGGGCCGGGAGCCTGCTCGACCTGCTCACCGCGCAGGCCGCCCTCGCGTCCGCTCGGGCGCTGGCGATCCAGGCACGGCTCTCCTGGAATACGGCGCTCGCTCAGCTCGCGCACGACGTGGGAATCCTCGGGCTCGACGGATCGAGCCCACTACAACTGCAAACCGATACGACCGGAACGCCAAATAAATGAAGCTCATCGCCGCCGTCGCGGCCTTCTTGTTGATGCTCGCCCTCGGCTGTTCGAAACAGGGCGGCGGCGGCTCATTCCGCGTGCCGGTCACGGTCGCCCGCGCCGAGCAGCGCTCCGTGCCCTATGAGCTGCTCGGGACGGGCACGGTCGAGCCGCGCCAGACCGCGTCGGTCCAGGCGCAGGTGACGGG
>Ga0137409_10006014_pt1 | contig 12616 bp, 11 predicted proteins | sample CZODoug1_16funga_FD_122059 | JGI IMG/M metagenome (GOLD analysis project Ga0137409, IMG submission 122059) | Vadose zone soil fungal communities from Angelo Coast Range Reserve, California, USA - CZODoug1_16fungal (Hybrid Assembly) | ecosystem: Environmental > Terrestrial > Soil > Vadose zone...
GCGATGATATCGACGGCGCCGCCTGGTGTGAACCCGACCACAAGGCGCACCGGCCTTGACGGATAGGCTTGTGCTTGCGCGACACGTGGAGCGAGCAGCGCGGTGCCGGCGCTTGCGGTGAGGTGGAGGAATTCACGGCGGGGAAGCGTCATGGGCGTGCCCTGGAGTGTGGCGCTTACGATATGGCCAGGCTATCGCAATTGGGCTCAGGCTCGCTACTTCGCCGGCTCCAATAGCTCCGCCGCCTGCTGCACGATCGGCTTCGGCGTTGCGTAGGCTGTCGCCAGCAGGTGCCCGATCTCGCTGGCATTGAGCGGCTCGATCTCGAGCTGCAACTTCTCGGCCTCAGCCACAAACTCAGGGTCTTTCATGGTGAGATCGAAGGCGCGTCGCAGCGCGGCGACGCGCTCCGCGGGCACGCCGGGTGGTGCCGCGACCGGGCGGCCCGGCTCCTGCCGGATCAGGATGAGCGTCAGCACCTGCTTCTTCACCGGATCGGTGACGAGATCGAGTGCCGCCGGCACATCCGGCAGATCAGGCAGCTTGTCGATGCCCATCTGCACGATCACGTTGAGGAGCTTCTCCTTGATCCAATGCGGGCGTGACGCCTTCATGGTCGACCAGGACAGCCCGCAGATGCCTTCCGCCTCGCGGCGCTCGATCGACATCGTCAGCCCCGCGCCGGGGTCATAGCCGATGATCGGTTTGAATCTCGTGCCGATCAGCGCATTGAGGACGCGCGGCATGATCGCGGTGTTGGTCGGCGCCGCGGCCGCCGCCACGATCACCTCGCGCTCGCGCGCCTGCTCGATGGTCCTGATCGGGCTGAGGTGCCAGGTCGCGCACACGTTCTGCAGCTTGCCGATCGAGCCGATCCAGTTGAGCTTGAGCGCGTCGTAACGCGCGCCCGGATGGCCGAACAGCGGATCCATCGGCACGTTGTTGGGAAACGCCCCGATCGTTGCGCCGTCCTTGTCGACGGTGGTGTAGAGCGCGGCCGCCGCCGCAAGCCCCGACGCGGCGGGCTGATTGCGCGGAATGATCGACGGCTGGCCCGGGATATGCTTGCCGATATGTCGCGCCAGCGCGCGGTAGTAGGCGTCATAGCCGCCGCCCGCGCCACCACCGATCAGCATGTTGATCTGCCGGCCTCGGTAGAATCCCTCCACCGATTGCGCGAAGGCGGATGATTGGAAGAGCGCAGCAATATTGGCGCAAGCGATGATGAGTGTGATGTTGCAGCCAAGTCTCATAAACAAAGTCTCATGAATAAAGCCTCGCGCGGACGACAGCCGACAAGCTAACGCGTGCTGTATTTGCGTTCCATGATGGCAAACAGGCCCTGTTGTCGCAGGTTCGCGATCAGGGTCGTGTCCATATAATCCTCGACGTTTCTGCTGCCGGTGCCGGGGATCTGTGCGATCACGTTCATGGCCGCCTCGAGGTTTGGCTCCAAGGTACGCGGCGCCTGCAGCTTGAAGTCGTTGTAGCTGATGTCGATGATCTTGCTGTCCGTGAGCTTGAGCTCCCGCGCCAGAACCTCCTTGGCGCGCGTCTCATTCGTGAGCGCAAGATAGTTGCCCTCGATCGCGGCCCGCAGGAAGCGTCCGATCACACCCCACCGATCCCGCAGGTCGCTGCGCCTGACCACAATGCCTGAGAACAGCCAGGGGATCTTCTGGGCGACGAGATCGACCATGACGTTCACGCCCGCTTCACGCGCCAGGCTTGCGACCGGCTCATTGATGGCCGTGGCCTTGATCTCGCCCGCCATGAGCGCGGCGAGCCTGCGCGTCGCGCCGCCATATTCCTTGAGCGTGATGTCGCCGCGGGTGAGCCCAAGCCGCTCCAGCGCGAGCGTTACGGTGGTGTCACTCTCGGAGCCGAAGCTGCTGACTCCCACAATGCCGCCCTTGAGATCGTCCGCGCTGCGCACGCCCGCTCCCGAGAAGAACGTGAAGCGGATCACGTTGCTCATCGAGGCGATCAGGCGCAGGTCGCCGCCGGCGCGATTGGCCTGCACTACCGAGGAAAGCCCCACCCGCATGGCGTCGAGGCGGCCTTCCTGCAGCTCCTGCGCGCCGCGGCTGCCGCCACCCATATTGACGAGCTCGACGTTGAGCCCACCGGCGGCAAAAAAGCCACCGTCCTGCGCCATCCAGAGCGGCAGCACGGTGTTGACCGTATCCGACATGCCCACCCGGAACGGCGTGAGCGGCGCTTGTGCCGAGGCGGGGGAGGTGGAAAGCGTCAGGAGTGCAAACAAGAGGACATGGCAGCGTGGCCTGCGGCGACCTTTGATCATTGGTACGCTCCCCCTGCGTCGTAGCGCATCAGCGCATGGCAACCGCCGGCCTCATGATAACCATATTGCCGCTCGGGACCCGGGGGACTACCCTTCCCAGGCTTGCCGCGCAATCTTGCCGCTCAATCTTGTTGCTCAATCTTGCGCCCGATTGCAACCAAGTCGGTCCAAGGCCGGATCGTAACAATGGCCAAAAGGGAGGAAATCATGAAGGCGTTAACTGTAGCAGGGACTGTTCTCGTTTCACTATTGGCCGCAACCGTCCTGACGCCCGTCGGTGCCGCCGACATGACGCACGAGCGCGCCCTCAATGCCGGCAAGGAGCCGCACAACTGGCTGTTGCACTACAATAACTATCAGGGCCACCGGTTCTCCCAGCTCAAGGAGATCAATCTCGACACAGTGAAGAACCTGAAGCCGGTATTCAGTGTCGCGCTCGATGGCATCGAGGGCGCCGGTACGCGCAACAAGAGCGGCAATCTCGAGGCGACCCCGATCGTTGAGGACGGCATCATGTACGTCACCAACGGCTGGGGCATGGTCTATGCCTTTGACGTCTCCAGCGGCAAGAAGGCGACGCTGCGCTGGAAGTTCGATCCCGAGACCAATCGCGCCTGGGCGGCTGACGTCGCCTGCTGCGGCGTCAACAACCGCGGCGTGGCGCTCTGGAAGGACAAGATCATCTCCATCTCGCTTGATGGCCGGCTGTTCGCAATCGACAAGGCGACCGGCCAGAAGGCGTGGGAGCGCAAGGTCGCCGACCCGGCGCTTGGCGAGACCCTCACGCACGCTCCGCTCGTGGTGCGCGACGTGGCGATTGTCGGCACCGCCGGCGGCGAATATGGCATCCGTGGTTTTATCGAAGGCACCGATCTCAACACCGGGCAGCGGCTGTGGCGCACCTATACGATTCCAGGCGCTGGCGAGCCCGGCAACGAGACCTGGAAGGATGGCCAGGAGCGCTGGAAACATGGCGGCGCGTCGGTCTGGGAGACCGCCACCTACGATCCTGAGACTGACACGTTCTATCAGGGCATCGGCAATGCCGGTCCCGATTACGATCCGGAGTACCGGCCCGGCGACAACAAGTGGGCCGCGAGCGTGCTCGCGATCAATCCGGCCGATGGCAAGATCAAGTGGGGCTTCCAGTACACTCCCAATGACCCGTACGACTACGACGAGATTTCCGAGCACCCGATCATCAATACCAAGGTCAATGGCGAGGATCGCAAGCTTGTCGTCCACGTCGCTCGCAATGGCTTCTATTATGCGCTCGACCGCATCAACGGCTCGTTCGTGGTCGGCAAGCAGTACGTCGATCAACTGACCTGGACGACCGGCCTCGACCCGAAGACCGGCAAGCCGCTCAACTACGATCCGACCAAGGACGTGCAGGCCTACAGCGTGGGCCGCACGCGAGCCAATCCGCAGGGCCGGAACTGCCCATCCGTTACCGGCGGCAAGAATTGGCCGCCCGGCGCCTACAATCCGGAGCTCAATCTCCTGTTCATTACTTCGGCCGAAGGCTGCCAAAACATCGAGACCAACGAGCAGAAGAGCTTTGTCGATCAGGGCGGCACGATCGAGCCGCGCACGCGCTTTGCCGGCGGGCAGACGCGCAGCACCGAGAAGCGCTACGGCAGCCTGAAGTCGATCGATCCGATAACGGGCGAGACCAAGGCGGCGATCAAGTTCCCGCTCCTAACCTATGCGGGTGTGCTGGCGACCGCCGGCAATGTCGTGTTCACCGGCCAGCTCGACGGCACTTTCGCGGCCTATGACGCCAAGACGCTGCAGGAGGTGTGGAGCTTCAACGTCGGCTCCGGCATCAATGCGCCGGCGATCACCTACGCGGTCAACGGCAAGCAGTATGTCGCCGTGCTGGTCGGTTCGCGCTTGCGCGACAACCTTCTGGCCGAGGCGCCGGAGCTCAAGAACGTAGCGGTGACTCATATGCTCTACGTTTTTGGTCTGTAGCGGCGGACAAGCGATCACCATGAGCCGGCGGCTGGGCGCGCACCGATCTGGCGCCCGCCGCCGATGGTGGCATGCTTCTTGATTGCAGCGGAGACGTGCCCGACACGCGTCGTGCTGACAGACGGGAGGCCCGAGATGCTGTTGCGAAGCTTGATGCAAGCAATCCTCCTCGCCCTGGTGGCTCTTCCTGCCGGGGCACAAGTGCTCGATCTCGGCAAGTACCCCGACCTGAAGGGCCAATGGCGACGGGCGCCGGTGCCGGGTGCGGTCGGGCAGCCGCCGCACGATCCAAGCAAGCCGTATGGTCGCGGCCAGGAGGCACCGCTGACGCCTGAATATCAGGCGATCTTCGAAGCTAACCTCAAGGATCAGGCCGAGGGCGGTCGCGGCAATGATGTGACTCGCATCTGCTTGCCGAACGGCATGCCGCGCGCGATGTCGGCTTATGAGCCGCTTGAGTTCATCATCACCGGAGACATCACCTACATCCTGATCGATCATATCGAGCACACCCGCCGAATCTATACCGACGGCCGCGCTTGGCCTGAGACCATCGAGCCGAGCTTCATCGGCACATCGATCGGCAAATGGATCGACGAGGACGGAGACGGCAAATACGACGTGCTGGAAATCGAGACCCGTGGCTTCAAGGGTCCGCGCGTCTATGATGCCAGCGGGCTGCCGCTGCACGCCGACAATGCCTCGGTCATCAAGGAGCGGATCTATCTCGACAAGGCCAAGCCCAACCTGCTGCACGACGAGATCACCACTATCGACAATGCGCTGATGCGGCCCTGGACGGTGAAGAAAAGCTACATTCGCGTGGAGGGGCAGGTCTGGCGCGAGTGGATCTGCACAGAAGGCAACAGCCATGTCGAGATCGGCGGCCAGCCCTATTACCTGAGCGCCGAGGGGCTGCTGATGCCCACCAAACGCGGCCAGGCCCCGCCCGATTTGCGATATTTCAGCCCATCCACCAAATAGGTGACGTTGTCGCGGACGAGGCAGGCTTGGTTGCCCGGGCGCATCGCTGGTGTGCGCCTGGCGCTCTGCCGGAACAAGCGCCCGGGTGCTACCACGCCGCCGGATCGTGCCGGGAACAGGTCCATGAATGTGCATGCGAACGCTGCGGGCGCAGGCCCGGGCGCGGAGATCGAGTCGTCTTATGCGTGGCTGCGGCTCGTGGTCGCGCTGGCGCTTGGCACGATCGGCAGCATCGGCATGTGGTCGTTCGTGGTGGCGCTGCCGGCGGTGCAGGCGGGCTTTGGGGTCGCGCGCGCCGACGCCTCGCTCCCGTTCACGCTCACCATGATCGGTTTCGGTCTCGGTGGTGTGATGATGGGCCGGTTCGCCGATCGATACGGGATCGTCTGGCCCGTGGTGATCGGTGCGCTGGCGCTCGGCGCCGGCTATGCGCTCTCCGCGGTGGCGGCCAGCATCACCCAGTTCGCGTTCGCCCAGGGGCTGATCGGGCTTGGCAGCTCGGCCACGTTCGGCCCGCTGATGAGCGATATCTCGCACTGGTTCGCGCGCCGGCGCGGCATTGCGGTCGCGCTCGTCTCCTGCGGCAACTATCTTGCCGGCACGCTGTGGCCGCCGATCGTGCAATATTTCGTTGCCAGCGAAGGCTGGCGTGCGACCCAGCTCGCGATCGGGGTCCTGTGCGTGGTCACGATGCTGCCGCTCCTCCTGGTGATGCGCCGCCCGACGCCACGCTCATCCGCGCATGAGGTTGCCGCTGCGACGGGCGCCGGCGACTCGCTCGGCGTCACGCCCAACACGCTGATGGTGCTGCTGTGCATCGCTGGCGTTGGCTGCTGTGTCGCCATGGCGATGCCGCAGGTGCATATCGTCGCCTATTGCGGTGACCTGGGCTACGGCCCGGCGCGTGGCGCCGAGATGCTCGCCGCCATGATGGGTTTCGGGATCATCAGCCGCATTGCGTCGGGCTTCCTCGCCGACCGCTTCGGCAGCCTGCAGACGCTGCTCGCCGGCTCTGTGCTGCAGGGTGTCGCGCTGTTTCTCTATCTGTGGTTCGACGGCCTCATGTCGCTTTATGTGATCTCGGCGCTGTTCGGCCTGTTCCAGGGCGGCATCGTGCCGATGTATGCGATCATCGTGCGCGAGCACTTCTCGCCGGCCGAGACCGGCACAAGGCTTGGCATCGTGCTGATGGCGACGCTGATCGGCATGGCGATTGGCGGCTGGATGTCGGGCGCGATCTTCGATCTCACCGGCTCCTACCGCGCCGCCTTCCTCAACGGGCTCGCCTGGAACGTGCTCAACGGCGGAATCGTGATCTGGCTGCTGCTGCGGCCGGCGCCGCCGCGGCTTGCACCGGCGTGAGGAAAACTCGCCGCAATCGGGGCCCATAGTTCGCGATTCATGGCTGCGGCAGATTCCACCTCAGAAGGAGAGCGCCGATGGAAATCAAGCGCAGCGGCTCGCAGCCGTCCGGGAAGGGACCGGCCGACTACTTTACCGGCGCGGTCCGCGTGGATCCGCTGTTTCAGGCGCCCGATCCGGCGCGTGTCGTCGGTGCCAGCGTGACGTTCGAGCCCGGTGCCCGCACCGCCTGGCATACGCATCCGTTGGGGCAGACTCTCGTCGTTACGGCCGGCTGCGGTTGGGCGCAGCGCGAAGGCGGACCCGTCGAGGAAATCCGACCCGGGGATGTCGTCTGGTTTGCGCCGGGTGAGAAGCATTGGCACGGGGCGACGCCGAAGACGGCGATGACGCACTTCGCCATCCAGGAAGCTCTGAATGGCAAAACGGTTGACTGGATGGAAAAGGTCAGCGACGAGCAGTACCAGGCCTGACGCCTCTCGAGCATGGGCCCGAAAAAGCCTGGTCAGGATCGACAAGCGTCGCTGCAGCGCGTCCCACACATTTGCTCCAATCCTCTTCTGTCAACACAGCGAATGGTATAACGTCTTCCTTGAGCTGCCTTTGACGCGGAACGTGCCGAGGTTTCCGCCAGGCCGAATGGGCAGCGATAGTGCCGTCGGCGGGCACGATCTTCAAAAAAGCGCCGCTGGCTTTCTTGGCGGCCCACTTTGCATTCAGCAGGTTGCGCCTCGCTTACGCGGCGGCGCACCGGTTTGCGTAACCACAGGAGGACTCCATGCCGATGTTCATCATGTCCCTTGGCTGGACCGACCAGGGCATCCGTGCGGTGAAAGACGCTCCCAAGCGCAGCCAAGCCGCCAGGGATCTCGCCAAGAAAGTCGGAGTCGACATCAAGCAGGTTTATCTGACCTCCGGCGACAGTGATCTCCTCCTCATCGTCGATACGCCCAACGGAGACAATGTCGCAAAATTCGCGCTCGCGCTCGGCGCGTTGGGAAATGTGCGAAGCCGTACCGCCAGAGCCTGGCCTGAGCCCGAATTTCAGAAGCTGATATCCGAGCTGCCCTGAAGGCGCTCTCCCTGAGTCTACTCTGGGAACGAGAAAAGCAGCTTCCCGGCCTGAACTAAATCACGTCGGCGCTAGACGATCGGATATGCGCACGAGCCGTCTGGACAGTGGAACGTCCGGTTCAATTGATTTGAGATGCTTAATCAGGAAATGCCAACCTGTTTGTTGGGGAGCAACAAGATGGGAAAGCTCGTCCCTATTGTCTTTGTCTTGGGTCTTGCCTCATCCACACAGGCTATGCCAGTCGCGTCCATCCAGCACCTGGATGACATGGTCACGCCAGTGCGCGAAGCATGCGGGCCAGGGATGCAACGAGTTCATGGAGTGTGCAGGCGCAACACCACGGTCCAACACGCTTGCGCGGCCGGCTTGCGTCTTGTCAATGGCCGTTGCGTTCGGTAGGGCGCACAATCCATTCGGATTGGACGAACCTGCCGATCAACAGCGTTGACGCATATTCCGATTGCATTCTTCAGCGATCGGAGCTGCCCAATGCTGATCTTCAAGTACTTTCTCTACGTGGGCTCGCTGTTGTCGGTGCTGCTCTTTGCTTGGAGTGTGTATCTCGAACCTCCAGCCGCCAAAGTCCGAGCAAGTCCGCCATCCGCAAACTCTCCTGAGGTGTTTCGGCCTACTCCCGCCCCTCCGATCGTCGAGGCAGAGCTGCAGCCCGTTGGCGAAACACCTGAGCTGTCTACGGCGAATGCCAGGTCCAACGACAGTGCCAAAATCGCTCGCGCCAAGCAAAAGAAGCGAAGGACGCAGGTGGCACGCCGGCCCGCGGCTCCTGAACGCAGCTTCGCGTATTTCCCGCAGCGCCAATTTTTCTTTGATTGGCGATATTGAATTTCAAGGCGCTCCGACACGGACTGAGCATCGAGATATTGACGCCGCAGGCAAGCTCAAAACTCCCGGAACAGCCGGCCAAAGCCCTCGATCTTGTCGTTGATGCCGCAGCGTCGCAGTGCGTCCCACACGATCGCCTGGTGCGCCGTCATCACGTTGACGCCGAACTCCTGCTCCAGCGGATCGATCGCGAATGCGGTGGGCCAGTGCGGCGACGGCAACAGGATCGTGTCGGCGTCAGGATGCTCGCGCATCAGCTTGCGGCCAAGCTCGAGTGCGGCATGCTGCGGAATGCGGCCGATCTGATTGAACGGGCTGCCCCAGGCGGTCGCGCCCAGAACCTCGCAGCCGAAATGCAGCGCGTAGCTCGCAATGCGATCAGTGTCCGAATGGGCATAGGGCTGCGCCACCACCACCTTCTTGCAGCCGAGCGCCTTGGCGGCGCGTGTCTGCGCCGCCGCGCTCGATGAGACTTTCACGTTGAGCTCCGCCTCGAGATCGCGGATCATCTGCTCGGCGTTCTTGGTGCCGCGCGACAGGTTGATCGGCACGCCGCCGAGTACAACGATGTCGCAGCCCGCCGCCGCCATCTCGCGCGTCGCCCGCATGCTGATGTCGTAGGACTGGTCGACCTCGTCCTTGCTGCGCACCACGATTGCGAGCGAGGTGACCACGAGCGTCACGCCGTCGGGAACGATCTTGTAGAACTCGTAAGGAAAAACCTCGGTTGTAAGCGGCGGCGAGGTGTAACCGATGCGCGCGCGATAACCATACATTTTCTCTGCAAGCGACACTGCGGGACCTTTTCTTTCTGATACGACAGTAGAAACTAGAGGCCGCTTCCTAGCTTGTCCACCGACGGCGCGCTCGTCATGCGACTGTCATAGACGCCAGCCTACTTGTTACCACACATCTTTTCCCGCGGAGTCCCCATGAACACGTCGGCTTTCCGTTGCGTTGCGGCGCTCGTTTTCGCCATCCTGCTGGCAGCTACCCCGACGCTTGCCGCCGACACGGTCACCGTCGGCGGCCTGACCCTGGTCAACAAGGGCCTCGTCGGCGTTGGTCGCATTCCGGCAGATCATCGCGACAAGCTCGGCGAGACATTCGGATCCGGCTCCGGCCTGGCAGCCGATGTGACGAGCTGGAGGCGAACGGCCGATGGCTACAGCGGCACGTTCTATCTGCTGCCCGATCGCGGCTACAACGTTTCCGGTACGACCGATTACCGTACGCGGCTCTACAAGCTCTCGATCGTGTTCAAGCCGGTCGCGAACCCGGCCGCGATCCCCGAGCGGAACCGCCAAGGCAGCGTCGTTGCAACTCTCGTGGACACCATCCTGCTGACCGACGCGGCTGGCGAATCGACGACCGGCCTCGATCCGGCCGAAGGCGGCGTCCGCCCTGCGGCCAAGGGCTTTCCCGACCTGCCGCAGGCCGCAACTGGCCGTGTCGCCATCGATGCGGAGGCGGTCGTGCGCATGCCGGACGGCACCTTCTTTATCAGCGACGAGTACGGACCCTACATCTACCGTTTCTCCGCCGAGGGCCGGATGCTCTCCGCGATCAGGCCGCCCGACGCGTTCATCCCGATGCGCAACGGCAAGCAGAATTTCTCGTCCAACAATCCGGGTCCCGGTGCGCAAGCACCGAGCCCGAAAGATCCGGACACGGGCCGGCAGAATAACCAGGGTTTTGAAGGCATGGCGCGGACGCCGGACGGCAAGTTCCTGGTCGTGATCCTGCAGAGCGCCACGCGCCAGGACGGCGGCAACACACCCGAGACGCGGCAGAATACGCGCGTCCTCTATTACGACATCGCCGATCTCAACAATCCGAAGCTTGTGCGCGAGCACGTCGTGCCACTGCCGTTCTACAAGACCACCGACGGAAAGACGCGCGTTGCTGCGCAAAGCGAACTGCTCGCGATCGACGAAAACCATTTCCTGCTGCTCAGTCGCGACAGCGGCAACGGCTACGGCTACAAGTCGGCGACGTCGATCTACCGAAAGATCGACGTTCTCGACACCACCAACGCCACCAACATCGCGGGGACGCAATACGACGGCTTGGTTCCGGTCGCGCCCAAGGGCAAGATCGAGGAGGGCGTCGTGCCCGCAACGCTCACGGGCTTCATCGACATCAGTGACAACGCTCAACTGAACAAATTCGGATTGCGCAATGGGGAGCCCAACGACGGCAACAATCTGTCCGAAAAGTGGGAAGGCATGACAGTCGTGCCGGCGCTCGATCCCGCCAATCCGCAGGACTTCTTTTTGTTCGTTACCAATGACAACGATTTCGTCACGCAGAACGGCTATCAGGTCGGAGCCGCCTACAAGGATGACAGCGGTGCCGATATCGACACCATTTTCCTGGTCTACCGTGTGACGCTTCCGATCGCCCCGAAATAGCTCCGTCAGCGCAGTTTGCACTTGAACGGGATTGACCCGCTCGGGCGTGGCCGCCGCATCGAGACGCTGGCGATCACTCCCGCGCCGCTGAGCGCGCTTATCACAATCACGTCAATGTCATTCGATCAATTGATTGCGCCGCTGTCTTGACCCGCAGAAACTCGCTTCGCTTTGGCGTGCTTGAGATACTGCGTGCACCGCACAAGCCGATGCGCGAAGTCGGGTATGATCATCCGGCGCGGCGGTTTTCTTGAACTTGCTCGTCCCATCGTGCGTGCGCGGTTTTGCGTTGCAGCATTTCTCCGGTGCGGCATTGTGTCCGAGTCATAGCTGAACGTCGCGACACCATGGACCGTATGGATGAGTTTCCGGTTGGAGTAGTTTACAGTAAATAAGGTTGTAACCTGGTGCGGTATCGCTGCTCGCGATTGTTGGGGTTCGTTGGCAATGTCAGCATGGGCAATGTCAGCATGGGCAATGTCAGCATGGGCAGGATCAATGGGGGTAGGAAATGACGGCAGCATCTGAATCGGTCGGTGCACGCGCGCATGCTTCAGAGGCAACCCGTTGGGGGCAGCTGATCTTTGGCATTGTCTGCATGGTGATGATCGCCAACCTGCAATACGGCTGGACCCTGTTCGTCAATCCGATCGACCAGAAATACCACTGGGGGCGCGCTGCGATCCAGGTGGCGTTCACGATCTTCGTGCTCACGGAGACGTGGCTGGTGCCGATTGAGGGCTATCTCATCGACAAGTTCGGGCCCCGAGTGATGATCTGCGGCAGCGGCTTTCTTGTCGCTGTGGCGTGGGTCATCAACGCCTATGCGGACTCTCTTCTCCTGCTCTATGTCGGTGCGGCCGTCGGCGGCATCGGCGCGGGCGTGATCTATGGGGGTTCGGTCGGCAACGCGCTGAAATGGTTTCCCGATCGGCGTGGGCTGGCGGCGGGCTTGACCGCGGCGGGCTTCGGGGCGGGCTCGGCGCTGACGGTGATCCCGATCGCAAACATGATCGCATCAAGCGGCTACGAGGCCGCCTTCTTCTGGTTTGGAATCGGGCAGGGCGTCATCGTCATGTTCGTCGCCCTGCTGTTGCGCGCGCCGCAGGAAGGCGAAGTGCAGGCGCCGGCGGCGCCGGCGGTCCAGCAGACCCGGCGCGACTATGCACCGGCCGAGGTGCTCAAGACGCCCGTGTTCTGGGTCATGTATGCGATGTTCGTGATGGTCGGCGCCGGCGGTCTGATGGCCATCGCGCAGCTCGCGCCCATTGCCAATGACTACCAGATCGCTGGCGTCCCGGTTTCGATCCTGGGACTGACGCTGCCAGCGCTCACCTTCGCGTTGACGATCGACCGGGTGCTCAATGGGGTCTGCCGCCCGTTCTTCGGCTGGGTATCGGACCATATCGGCCGCGAGAACACGATGTTCATCGCCTTCTTTGTCGAGGGCCTCGGCATCTACGCGCTCCTGTATTTCGCGAACAATCCGGTTCTGTTCGTGATTCTGTCCGGCCTGGTGTTCTTCGCCTGGGGCGAGATCTATTCCCTGTTCCCGGCGACCTGCACCGACCTTTATGGCAGGAATTCGCGACCACCAACTACGGCATGCTCTATACCGCCAAGGGGACGGCATCGCTGCTAGTTCCCTTGGCCAAC
>Ga0137409_10006015_pt1 | contig 12616 bp, 6 predicted proteins | sample CZODoug1_16funga_FD_122059 | JGI IMG/M metagenome (GOLD analysis project Ga0137409, IMG submission 122059) | Vadose zone soil fungal communities from Angelo Coast Range Reserve, California, USA - CZODoug1_16fungal (Hybrid Assembly) | ecosystem: Environmental > Terrestrial > Soil > Vadose zone...
TGCGTCAAGAGGCCGCCCTGGTTTTGCAAAAGTGCGCTGCCCTCAATCATTGGCGATCACAGAGCTGCTTGTCTCTCGTTTTCAACGTAGTCCCAGCACACTTCCGGTTGGACCCGGGCGTAACGGCAGTCGATTAGGAGCGGCTGAAATGGCTGGGGCAAAAGGTGAAGCAACGTTGAGCTGCGGCATCGCTCCCAACCTCTGTGACGCCATCAACTCTATATCGTAGCCTTCGTGTCTGACTCTTTCGTCAACATACAACAACGACATGCCGAGCATCCACACGGGCGCCAGCAGGACCGAGCTCAGCGGCTCGATGACGCTGTAAGCGATGGCGTACCACGTCGGCCACTGCGGCGTGTTCCAGGGCAAGATTCCGTACACCAACCAGCCATAGAATCCAAGGGGAACGACCAGAATCATCAACGCGGAATAGGTGGCGAAGGTGATGAAGAAAGTCATCGCCATCAGCCGGCGGACGTTTCCTTTGGCGAGCGAAAAGCTGCGGCTGACAGATTCAAACACGCGCTTACCTTCCACCAGCAATACCTGCGGAACGTAAGCCACCTTGCCTGCCATGAAAAAGAACAACCAAAGAAAAATCGCTGTCGCGGCGGTGGCGCCGATGACCCCGACAACGATAGTCAGCCAAAGAGGTCCCCAGGTGGCCAGGAAGCCAAGTATGAAGATTAAGAAGACTGCGAGAACGCTTGACGCGAAATACGCAACCATCATACTCAGGCCAAGCCACATCACCACCAGGATAGTCGCGCCAAGCAAAGACCAAAATCTGGAGCGCACCGCGGCATATGTGGTGCGAGCCAGGACCGGTTCATTCCAAAGGAGATGGGTCACGAGATTGCGCGAAGCGCCGCCCATAACCAGCAGACTAAAAATATGACCGCCAATAATCAGGCCGCTGGCGACGCAAATAAGCAGAACATAAAAAACGAGCGCAGCAGTGTCGGGAGTGCTGACAACTCTGCGCCAGCCGATGGTCCAGCACACCCCCCCGATCGCCGTAACGAGGACCGGCGGCGCGGCAATCCGCATCAGCGTGAAGAGGTGGCGACGATAAAGCCGGACCGCGCGGTCAATAAGATCGCCCGCTCCCAGCGGGACCAGATGAAGGTCGTTGGCGCTTGCTGTGGCCATTTTCTTCCGAAGATCCGCCATCTGAGATCTGAAATTTGAGATCAGTCTGAAATTCGAGATCGATCCACCCGTTTATGCAAGTGGTTCTGACATGAATCCACGAAATCTTAACACGCGGCTTAGACGCGTCGGAATAGCTTATCGAGCGGGCAGGGACAGTTTAGTCTTGTGGCAGGAGTTTTCTCTTCGGATCTGATCTCTTCCGTGGACAACCTGGCTGGTCTAGATGGGGAAGAATTTTCCCCCCTCTTCTCTGACCAGGCCGTCAGCCATCAAGCGATCGAGCACCAGTTGAAGCTGGTCTGCTTTCACTTTCAAGTCCTTCACCAACTCTTCCATCGTATTTCCCGGAAGACTCCTGATTCTCTTTAAGGTGGCGTCGAGCAGCTCGGGCTTGATATTCGATTCGCTTGTGGAGGGTATGGCCCACCAGCGTACGAAATAGGTAGACGGAGGAGTGGAGGCGTTTTGACTCCGGCGCGTGTCCCGAAGGTGGACCACAAACGTCTCGGCGCCCGCAACATAGGTCGCCGCCAGCAAAGGTCTTTGGGCCTGGATTACAAACAAGTCTCCAATCTCTATTGTCGCTGCCGCCGCTCCGCCCTCTGTCTGTCGAGTCGATTCCAAACCCAGGACAATGGCAAAAGTGGTGGCGTCGAGGTTGTGGCTGATCTGATCTGAGTGGACCAGGTCTCCCGCCTCCACGTTATTGAATGCCACCACGCCGGTTGTGACTCTAAAACTGTCGCTGGTCTTCGCCGGATTCGCTTTGATTCTTATTTGTCTTGCGGCAAGGTCGGGCGTTACGGTGATCGTGTCATCGGCAGCGACGACTAACGTGTTGATTACGGTCGGGGCAAGCTTGTCCTTTGTAACCGTGTCATTCGCCAGGTCGTGAGCGTGATCGTCTGGCGAGTATCTGGGTGAAGTGCCAAAAACCTTCGTTCCCGCAACACTGCTGACGCTCGCCGCCGGGTTCGTCTTGATCCTTATTACCTTTGCGGCCGGGTCAGCGGCCACGGTGATCGTGCCGTCAGAAGCGACTAACGTGCTGATTACACTTCCTGCAAGCTTGTCCTTCGTAACCACGTCATTCGCCAGATCGTGGACGTGATCTTCGGGCGAGAACTTCTTTGAAACGCCGGCAACTGTTGCAGCCCCAACGCTGGTGGCACTCGTCGCCGGATTCGTTTTGATGGCAATGTTCTTGCCGGCTGTGTTGGACTGGACGGTGATGGTACCGTCCGAGACGAGCAGGTTATTAATGGTGTCGTTGTTGAGATGGACGGGCCTGACTGCGTCGTTCGCAAGTTTGACATCAATCGTCTTGCTATGCGCAGTTATAGTAATCGTACTGTCAGGTACGAGGTCGATATTGGCAGAGTACGGCTTGTTTGGCCCATTGCCCGAACCGTTTACGCTCTGAAGCGCCGCCACCTGATCGGCGGTGGTGCGATGCGGATTGTTGAAGTCGGCGAGGTGATCGCAGAGCAGATCGTGGAGCATCGGGTTCGAATAGAGCACGGAGCGAACGCGATCAGTCTCGGTTTGGTTGATGGTTACTGCTTCTTCGGTGACGTTTATGACGGCCAGGAAAACGCGCGGGTCGTCGCAGTTAGGGCATACTCGCAAACGATCTTCGAAGTACTTCCTGGTTGCTTCTCTGCACACGCTGGCGGGAGCGATTCCCGTTTGTGGGAGCAGCAGAAAATCACTGAGAGGAGTTGCCGAGGCGGTTTGATTTGTTTTGGTCGACGCGCCGAATCCGGTTGCTGACGCGCGCACATCGAACAAAGACGCAGCTCCGCTCGCGGCGATCTGAAGCGTAAAGTTTCCGTTGTTGTTCGTTAACGTTTCATACTGAACGATTTCTTTTTGCAGCGCCTCAACTTTCGCGCCGACGATCCCCTGACCGTCGCTTCTCTTCACGTTACCGGTAAAAGTAGGGCTCGCAGCAGGCAAGCCGCTGACGAATACTTCAAACGTTTCCCGAATGCGGTTATAACAACAAACCTCTTCGCAACTCGAGACGTTTGCCGAAGCCATGATCGGCTGCCTTACGCATTCGGCAAATTTCACGTATAAATAATTTGCGCCGTCAACGGGCACGCCTCTTACTTCCACAGTTTCCCTCCGGTTAGAGACAATCAGATTCCCGCAACAATCGAGCGCCGCGCCTTCGGAGATCTCGACCGTGAATTTACCGTCGGCGATCGTCAGCTTGCTCAACTGCATGCCGCAGAGGATGCCGGTGCCGTGGATCAGCCGGTTCAGCAGCCGGCTCTTGGCGATACTGTATTGCTGCTCGGCGTCGAAGTCGTGAACGGTCATCGGCTTGCCGAAGAAGTACCGATTGCGTTCAAACGTGGGAATCGAGCAAGGTTTCTCTGCGACTTTAGTATCCTGTGCCATGGTTAGATCCTCTTGCGGCTCAGTGCAAATTTGCCGCGGGTAATTAAGGTATCGAGTTTGAGCTTCACGGTGATGCTGCTCCGCAAATGCCGCCACCACCAGCCCGGCTGTTTCGATCACTGGGGCGGGGGTGGAACAACGACTTCAGTCCTTATGACCTCGAACGCGGGCCAAAAGGCAAACCATCGAACTGTAAAGGTCCTGGGAAGTGGCCGCTCGCGGAATTTTTCCGTCCAGGCCCAGATCCGAAATGTGGTAGGGTTTCCCTGCTTTACTTCAGCCGCCAATTGTATCGGCGGCGAATTGATAAGCTCGCCGTCGATATCGAAAAAGTATGCCTCGCGCGTGACCAACGCCAATTGCACCATGATGGTGCCGTCCCGGAGACCTGCATCCATGAAATCTGACTGCACCAGGAATTCCTGGTCGCTCGGGAGCCTGAAATCCACCAGTCCGCTAGTTGCTCCAGTGGTGTTTAGCGGAAATGGATGAGAGTGATCACCACGCGAAACCGACGAGTCGCGCCCAGGATCGCCCCTGGGCGTATCGGTGCTCGTCGCGAGGGAAAAGCGGACTGAGACGATGTCCTCTTCAACGAGAAGACCTGGCCCTTCGCCAACCGCGAGCGTGTCACCGGTTTTTGTCAGGCCCTTGCCGGCGACAATGTTAGCTGTAGGCACAACCTTGTCGTCGACATACTTTTTCGTTGCGAGATGGCGGGCGTCAGTTGGCAACTGTCCCGACACCGGCCGCTGGAAGTCGATGGTGTCGCCGGCTATGGCGCCATTGACACGAAGGTTTCCGGCTGCAAACTCGAGTCCGCCACTCGCTGCCAGCGGCAGTGCGTGTACGTGATCGCCCGGCGAAACAAAGTTAGGTGTCCCGGCGCTGGCGACTGGACCAATCGGTTGCGGCGGCACGGTTTGAAATGCCGCGGCCACATCGCTGGTGACTCTAATGCCGGCCCCTGGTTTGACTGAGATCACATCGCCAGTGCGAACGAGTCCGGGGCCGACCGTAAATGCTGATTGGTGATCGTCGACGTATTTCTTGGTTGCCAGGTGGCGATCTGTCGTGGGTAGTTGTCCAGAGACGACGTGTTGAAACTCGATGCTACTGCCGGCGATCGCGCCATCGATCCGCAGCGCTCCAGCTTCGAAGTCGAGTCCACCGTTCGGCGCCAACGCAAGCCTGTGTGTGTGATCGCCTCGCGCGCTGGTGTCATGAGTTCCGCCGGAAGCAGTTGGACCAATCGGTTGCGGTTCGGCGGCTTCATAGGCAATCCCCACGTCATTAGGATTGACTACGATCCCACTTCCCCTACCGACTGCGAGGATCGCGCCGTCGGCTACTAAGCCATCGCCGGCGGTGATTTCGGGGGCGGCCAGAAACGGAATCCAACTTCCGTCGACGAACATGTAAGCGACGTTCTCATCTTCGACGAATGTCGCCGTGCCCTCGTCAGGAGTCGTAAAGTCCCAGGCTTTGCCCGTGTATGTGGCAATATCGTTTTTGTGCTTCGCCCAGGCGCCGCTGAGCTCGTCGTTGAAGAGAAGGTATCGATCTCCCTTTGTCAGGGGCCCCCTCTCCTCACCGCGTAGTCGCGGAGGCTCAGTGAGATCTTTGTCTAGTACAGACTCTTGCCAGTCGAGCCCCGCTATGTGTGCATCGACATACCGCTTCGTAACGAGATCCTGCGCCTCAACCGGATCCTGACCGGCGACGGTGCTAAGAAACTTGATTGTATTGCCGCCGACGTCTCCATTAATCCGCAGCTCGTTGCTGCCGGCGCCTACAAACTCCAGACCACTGTTTGTCGCACGCAGCAGCGCGTGGACGTGTTCGCGGCCCGTGTAGGCGAATGCGTTTCCCGCAGCAGCGGTCGAGCCGATGGGTTTGGGATCGGCAGTCTCAAAATCGTTGAACGTGAGAAAGGCATGCCCGGGTCGCGGCGATCCAGCTTCAGCGAAGCAGCTCGCGCGCAGGCAATCCAGCATCTCGGTAACGCGTTCGAGACTGTAGCGGAACCGCGGTGCGCCGAGATTCCGTATTTCGCCAATGCTGTTCGCATTGCCCGAAGTGAAATGGACTGTTAACTCGGCAATCCTTATGAGGGTTTCCGCTGGTTCGCCGGAGTTGGCCTCGACCGTCAATTCACTTTCGCGCAGTTTCGCGTTGACCTCGCTGAGCACTTCGACCGTTGATTTCAGAACCGGCAAGCCGGTGGTGGTGTCGATTGCCAGCTCAAAAGAACCGGCTGCCGCGGGAGACTTCACCTGGTAAACGTAAACAAAAAACTCCCCGACCCTCAGATTCGTGGGCGGCGTGGGAAACTGACCGGTACCCGAGGTGGGCGGTGTCGGCTCAATTAACGTGCCGCCGGTCCGCGTCTCGCTGATGCGAATGTTGTCCGCATTCTCTTTCGCGGTAACTCTGACCACGACCTCGAACACCTCATTCGCTCGCACCCAAAGCGGTGACGTTCGCTCCACGCGAAACTTCGCATTCTCATTTGTCGCCGTTCTTCTGTTGAGCCACTTCTCGCAGAGCGAAGGCGGCGGCGTGACGCTGGTGTTTTCATCCCAGGTGACGTCAAACGTTTCGCTCCAGCGGCTCGCCTCACACGTCTCGTCGCATGGCGACGACTGGAGCGACGGCACCGGGTCCTTCGGACACTCGCGCTGCGATAAACAAATGAAGCCCCGCTTGTCGCCGGTAAACGTAGCCGCAGGCGCGGGAATTATTTTGCTCAGATCGAACTTATTTCCTCCGGGAACATCGAGCACCGTCACCTCGCGGCCCAGTGGATCAAACGCCACGCCAGGTTTGATCTCGATGATGGTCGTTGGATCTGCGCCGGACTTCTCCACCTGTAGTCCGCAGATCACGCCGCTGCCGAAGAGCAGGCGGTTCGTCACCAAACGCTTCGCGGTGAAGTGGTCTTGCTCCATGGTGAAGTCGCGCACCGTCATGAGCATGCCGTAGAAGTAGCGGTTGCGATCGAGAGATTGACGAAGAATTTCTTTGGTTTTGGTTTCCTGCGCCATGGTCTTTACCTCCGCCAGAATGCTGCTATCGCAGACACTCAGGTAAGTTTGATGTCAAAGTTGATTCGCGAACGTCTTTCGAGTTGTCCAGTCTCTTCTGTGTCGTTCAAAACTGTGTCGCGCGGCATAGCTGAACCGAAATCGAGTCGCGCGGATGGTTGGGAAAGATAAGTGTTGATGCCGAGATAAGTGTGCGTGTCCAACTGGACCCAGGGTTGTAGCGTCAGCAGTCCGGCGCAGGTGTGCGCGGGTTTCTCGGATTCGAGAATCCGCAGCACTGCCTTGCGCTGTTCTTCCGTCTTGACTGGATAAGGTTTGAGCAACACACAAAAGCAGAACGGATCCGTGCCGTAGAGACGTTCGTATAACGCCTTCGCTTCCGCGAACTCCGGCTTGAGCTTTTGGTTAAACCAGGCAGCACACGAAGTTTGATGGTGCTCAATTATCAGTGGGCGATCGCCGGTGAAAATCTCGATCATCTCTTCAATTGCGGCTCGCGTGCCGCGGTACTTGTAAATCTGTGAAGCTCTTTTGACGAGCGCGCGCAGCTTCGCATCGTTCCAGTTGTCGTCCACCGAGATGGCCAGCCAGGTGGAAAGCCAACGCAGGAATTCGCCGTTGGCAACGCTCGAATCCGGATCGAAGTAGCGAGAAATGTGATCCACCTGCGATTCGAGATCGGCAAAGAAAGTCTCGAATAGCGACAAGAACCGCTCCAGGAAATCGCGGCCCCGCTCGTTTTCCTGATAAACCGCGGGCAGGTAGCGAAGGTAAGAGATACGGGGATAATCAACGCGCAGGCTCTGAAGTGATGGAGACTTCTGTTCGGTGCCGATGAGATCGATTCGTGCCCAGATATATCGGCCCGTCGCCGCTATCAACGCGTCGTTGGAGTTAACAACCGGGCGCGACCAATCGAGTTTGTCCAGGTCCGCGAGTCTCTTTTCTTTCTCGGTCCGGCCGGCCTCGGTAGTGACATCGAGTTGCGCGGTTTCAGCTAGGAAGGCGTCAAGGTCCGGCTGATGCTGGCCAATTTTGAGTCTCTTGTTGTCGGCCGCAAGAAACGAAATCTGCACCAGCGTGTTTGCCGGCAGGTCTGTTTTGGAATTGAGCTTATGCCAAATTGTGCCCGCGTCTGCGCTGTCGAGCGCGAGCGACAAATATCGGCCTTTTACAAGCGAGCCGCCTTCGAGCGCCGCATATCTTGGTGTTTGCCTAAGCGCGATGATCTTGTTCTTTTCTTCAACGCGAAACACGAAAATCGAGTTGTTTTGATCGACGACCATTTGATCGACCGCGCCGCGGAAGTCTTCGACGACGCCGCGATATTTTCCGGCCGAATCAAACTTGCGGATGAAGAGGTCGTCCTTCTGCCTGAGCGGCCCCGTTCCCTTGTCGCCCACGTAAAGTGTGCCGCTCGAATCGATCGCAAATCCGCTGGGCGTGAATCCGGCGGGCAGAGTTTTGCTGATGGCCGGCTGGTTGAAATCGATAAAGACTGAACCGACGATCGGTCCGGTTCCGCGCGTGGGAAACTTCCAAACGGTTTTTTTTGCCGGATCGAGAACGTAAAGAATGCCGTCGCGAGAGAGAGCGATACTCGCCGGTGACTGCTCTTTCAATTCCTTCTGGCCAAAGACGTCGTCGAGTCGCGCGGTTTCGTCAAACTTCAATATCGCGAGGTTGTTCTGATCGAGCGCAAAGAGATTGCGGGCGGAGTCAACTGCCAGATCAATTGGCGCGAAGGGTTGTAGCAACGGGAAAGAAGGATTCTTCGGCTCGGCGCCAATTGCAAATCTGATCTGCCAATTGAGATCGGCAAGTCCGTAGATTCGCTGTTCGGCTTCGGTGTCGGCCACGTAAAGAGTGCCGGCAGCGTAGGTGATGGCGGTTGGGTTTTTGAAAAGCGCGCCGATGCAGTCGATCTTTTCAATCGTTTTTTGATTTGTGTCGTACATCCAAATCGCCGGCGTGGCTCGATCGAGAATGTATAGTTGGCTGCATCCGGCTACGGCGAAGTCTTTCACTTCAAACGTGTCAGACAACACCTCAATCTCATTTTCACGATCAAAGACGTAAGCGAATATCTCGCTGATCTTCAAGCCTGCTTCAGACACGTCGAGATTAATCCGGAGACCTCGGTCCCATGCTGATTTCTTGTTCAGCACGAGAAACTTCGCTTCCTGTGTGAGGCATTTACCCACGCGCCCTCCTGCATTCAACTTGCGGCGTCAGTATCTCCACCTGATGCTCGCCCGAGAAGACGACGCTCAAGGGATTGATCGTTATGTTTCCATTTTCATCGCGAGCGGCGCCCGACCCGTCGGCTGCGAGGACAACATCCTCAACGCAATCCACGCTCGCGACGTTTTCGATAAGTTGGTAGATTTCCGATTTGTAGACAGTTCTCCCAAACGGCCAGCCCTGGTTCTCGGTGTCGTCAGGCTCGGGAATCGGCCTGAGAAATTTCTCCAGCGCTCGGATAATCTTTACGCGCGACGGTTCAATATCAAAACCACTCTTCAGCAGCACGGTCGCTTGCACACTCACCCGGACATAGTTTGGCGCGACGACTTCGATTTGCGTTGTGACCAGACGATGTTGATTAAGATGACGACATACCGTGCGCCGGAAGTTTTCACTGGGCACGGGCTTAGGCAAGAGACTGTAAGGCAAAACTATTACAGTCACGCTTGCCCGCGGATCAGGTTTCCCGGCAGCGGAAAACACCGGAATCGCTTTCGCACGCGCCACTCGCAAACCCGGAGTATGCAAGGCGAGGAATTCAAAATCGGGGGAAGTTACTGCCTGGTATTGCGTCCGCAGATCTTTGCGCGCGCGCACTTGTGCGTCTGCGATCGTGTCACTTGCTTCGCCACCGGAAGCGGCAACAACCTGAGCACAAGACAGATCGAGAAGTTCCGGCGGGAGCGTGAGCGAAAACGGTCGCGCGAATGTTCTAACTGTTTTAGCCGGAACATTCGCATCGGCGCCTATACACGTTTGCAGGGAGATAAGACGAATGTTTCGGTCTTCGTCGGCTTGCGGAATATCTCCGTTGATGCCGTCGCCAAACGTGACTAGCCCCGCGCTTGCATCAAGAACGAAATGGGGATCGCCTGGTCCAGAAGAGTCGAAATCATCGACGCGAATCCAATCGCGCCAGCGCGAGTCTCTCAGGCTCTCGCCGATCTCGATCATCGAAACAGGGGCAGGCCCGGATTCCGGAGGACAGTTCCGACTCGTGGAAACGGAGATCGTGCCGCCAATGCTGCCGCCTCTCAAGCCCGACGTCAGCTTGTAATTGAGCGTAATCGTGGAACGCGCCTGCAGTTTGCCCGTGTGAATTAGGAACTCGCGATCGTTAATCTGATTGAGCGATATACCGCCCGAGGGAGATTCAGTCGACACGAAGCGCAGATCGCCGGACAGGACTTCATGCACCGAGACATCGCAGAGTTGCTGGCGCGCTTCAATCGTGAGTTGAACGTCAATAACCTGTTCAGACTTGGCACGGGTTTTCGCGGTTCGGCGCAGTCGCAGAAGACACGACATGTCGATCGATTCAGTCGAGGTCGGCGGGAGCTCGACGTTTTCACATACCTGAATAGCCAACGTCTCGCCGAGTGCTGCGGCGCGATCCAGCGCGAACGTTTGCTGTGGCAACCCGTTGCTGCGACCAAGCAAACGCGACTCAGCAAACTCCGGCAGATAAGAAATGAGTCGGATCTGGCGATCGCCCCGTGGCGGAATGCGTCCATGTTTGCCGTCGCCGAAAGTGATCGAAACTTTTCGCAGGATTGAATGTTCGATTTCTCCAGCTTCGAGGTCTAAAACTTCCTTCTCGATCAGGTAGTGGTTGTCGTTCGGACCGGAAGACTTGAAATCGTGTCGGGGCTGCCAATCGCGCCAACGTCCGTCGCGCTCGCGCACCTGCACCACCGTCTGGCCATAAAGCGCCAGGTAGCTGCTGGCCTCGACCTGTTGGTTCGCCTTCTCGCTGGCCGCAAATTCCGTGAACTCCGTCATCGTATCCCGTTGCGCCGCGCCGATGGTGTTGAGTCCTACAGAATCTATACGTGGGGCCAGCTCGTATCCGGGCTTTCGCACGGTTGCTCGTAGCCAGAAAAGATTGTCCTGGTTAAAAGGATGCACGACCCGCTGCTTCATATCGCCGGGCGCCTTGAAGAAGTAGCGGCCGCTTTGCGAGAACATCAAAGTCTCATCGCCCACGGCAAGCGAAAACGATGGATTTATCAGCAGGTCAAACACGTCCTGAGCGCTGTTGGCCTCGGCGAATGCCGCGTCGATGAGATCGCGCGCCGCCGGCGACAGCGACTTATATTGATCTGAAGCAGAGGCAGCAGCGAACAGGGGCTCGAGCCAGGATGAGCAGTCGGCGCCGGCTTGACGCAAACCAAGCTCGTCGAAAGCGGCGCTAATCGTCGCGACGATGTCGAGCGGCGCCCATTCACCGGCCGTGTTGGCATACTCCCAAACTACCAGCGCTGAGGGCAGCGGCAGCGTGCGTTCGTCGTCGTGCGTCGCCCTGGCCACGAGATAATCATCGAAGAGATTGAGCGTCAGCGCTACAGTCTCGTTAACGGGAAACGCCTTGTCAAAGCCGAGATACAGACGGCTCTCGGCTTCGGCATCTTCGCCAAAAGCAAAATACGAAAGTCCGTCCCAACCGTTGGCGTCGGTGTTGTCTTTCAGTCCTCGCTGGTTTGAAGTGAGAACTTTTTTTAGCGCGATCGGATGCACCAGCAGATCCTTTACGGTTTCAAAGATCAACTGATCGACCGTTTCGAGCGCATCATCAGTAAGCTTGGTTCCGCGTGGGAGAAAAAGCTCGTTGCCCGCGGTTGGACCAAACAAGAATTCGGCGCGAGCCGGCGTGGCGCCTCGCGGTTTGGTGCCGAGCAGTCGGAGAAACTTGAGATAACTATCCGGACCGACGCTGTTGAGATAAAACTGCTGCATCTCCGCCAGCCACGCAAACATTTCCACGAGCGTGATGCCCGGATCATGGCGATTATGATCCGTCCACTGCGGCGACTGGCCGGCCAGCAACGGTTGCGGCGGTGTGAAGGCGCAACCATTCGGCAGCACACGCATCGTAAACCCGTTCGTGCGGAAGCGATTGAAGTTCTGCGCGGCAGCAAGATTGATCTCGTTGTGGTCGACTATGCGATGCCGGGCATGAAAGGGCACGAACTGGCTGTAAAAATCAAGGAGTTGCATCCGCACATTCCTGTGGTGATGCAATCTGGAACAATTGATCTCCCAGAAACGGTGACAAGAACCGTGGACGCCTTCGTGCCCAAAGGATCCGATATCTATCTTCTGCTGACTGCAGTCTCAAATCTGATCACGAAAACAAGAATCAGCCGAAGATCTTCGTTACGGCGCTGACTCCAATCCGGCCGGCAACAACTCAACCAAATGGCTCACAGCAGCCGCAGGTTTCTAATCCTTCGACGCAGGACACAAACCACCCATCTTCTAATAACAACCCTTCCGTTGATTACCGGGAGATGCCGTGAAAAGCGGCATTTCCCTCAAACTCCTTGTCTCAATCGGCAGCTGAATCGCGGAAGGGCTCAGTCGTGAAGGACGACGTTCAGAAGGGAGTTATGTATCTGGAGTGTGCCGTTGTATTTAATGAAGCCCATCTTACGGAAGCGGTTCATAAAGAAGCTTACGCGGGCGCGGGTGGTACCCACCATTTCCGCCAGCATCTCCTGGGTGATCTTGGGGACTACCACCTCCGATTCGCCGGACTTACTAAAGTGCGCGAGTTGTAAGAGAACGCGGGCCAGCCTTTTTTCGCTTGAATTGAAAAGCTGATCAACAAGGCACAGCAAGAAGTCCTAAATCCCCTGGGGATCAACTGCTTCCGGTTTTTCGAGGGACGCGGCTATCTCCTGCAGCGGCGCGACAACATCCCGCAGATATTTTTCCCCGATCACTGGGGACTGTTCGGCGGCGCGATGGATCCC
>Ga0137409_10006016_pt1 | contig 12616 bp, 13 predicted proteins | sample CZODoug1_16funga_FD_122059 | JGI IMG/M metagenome (GOLD analysis project Ga0137409, IMG submission 122059) | Vadose zone soil fungal communities from Angelo Coast Range Reserve, California, USA - CZODoug1_16fungal (Hybrid Assembly) | ecosystem: Environmental > Terrestrial > Soil > Vadose zone...
GGAGCCATCCTGGAAATGGCGCCCGATGATCACGCCACTCACCTGCGCCTGCACCTGCACGGTCTCGTAAGCTGCACATGTGCCAATCTCATCCAGGTAAAGCGGCACGTCCTTTGTGATGACTTTGGCGACACTCGCCGGACGCGGAGCGGGCTGAGCAGCTTTAACCTCAGTGGCTCGCTGTTGATAAATTCGGTAGGTGACAAACCCTGCCAACAGGATGAATAGCAAATACGCCCATTTGGGAATTCTCTGATTCGCAGTGCGGACTCGCTTCGTCTCGGGCCTGGTCGAGCGCTTGGGAAGACCGTAATCCATGATTTTTTGATCGCTTACCTGCGCATTAACTTTCATTTGGACCCCCTGCGAATTGCCCCTTTTCTTGGATTCGAATCTCCACGTTTAGTCTGGCCGTTGTGCCGGGCCAAACGACGCGCCGAAGCTCCTTCACCATTCGAACGAAGCCTATCATCTTTGTCAGCGCGATCCCGAATACTTGCCAACACTTTCATGCAGGTTTGAAGATCGGATATCGGAATGCCTGCCATCAATTCATGCCGCAGTGTCTCGGCCGTTGAATTAATCTGGGGGATTACGCGCTCCGCGCGCCGGCCGAGCAGCACCATTTTGCAACGGCGGTCTCGCAATGAATTGCTGCGAGTGATCCAGTCTTCGCGTTCGAGTCGGTGCAACAGGGTCACTACACTCGGCTCTTCCACGCCGAGTCGCGCGGCGATCTCGGCCTGGGTGAGCGCGTCTCCCGCGAGCGACAAATGCATCAGCGTGCGCCATTTCGCCTGGCTCAATCCCATCGGCTTAAGCCGTTGGTCCAGTTTTTGTCGCCATGCACGGGCGGTGCCATGGAGCAGCAGCCCGAAAGTTTCAGTGGTTTCGCCACCGGACATAATTCCTCCAGACAAAATTAGTTAGTATGCTAACCAATTCCAATCTGCGGATCTGTCAATCCCTGTTCGCAGAGGGCACTTCGAAGAGAACCATCTCGCGTTTGCTGTAATCATGCACGCGAGCAATTGGACGTGCGCCGAGTGGCGCCCCTTTTCCCGTGGCCAACGCGTCGACTTCGTCGGCACTTCGAACGAGAAAATAATGCACATCACGCGGTAGATTTTTGACATTGCTCACGTATTGCACCGGCGCTTTCACGTAAAAAAAGATCGGCTGATAATCCGGATTCACGGCGTAGAGCGTCTCGTTTGGGGGCAAGAGCGCGTTGATTTCCGCGGCGGCTCTTTTTACTTGCTGCCTGTTTCTTAACACAATCGCCGTAACGGGATAACCGATCGCACCAATCACAAGTCCCAGCCCCACGAACGCGGCCACCATCCTGGCCCAAACGCGTTCGTCTTTCATCCAGCGTCGCGGGCATTGCAACGCGTTGCCGGCGCAGATCATGCCTAGTAGCCACGATGCTGGAACTATTGCCGGCATGCTGTACCGGGCGAGCCCGCCGGGGACAAGATTGACCGCCAAAAACGGTACTGCAGTTCCCCAGGACAACGCGCGCGCCAGTCGCTGTTTGCTTTGCTCCTGCAATTTTGAAAATCGTGCAAACGGAAACAGGAGAAGCCACGGGAGAAAATAGGTCAGGCCGTGAGGGACGTTTTGGATCCAATCGGAGAATTTGAAATCGATGCCTTTCAGCCGCCCGGTGTACTGACCCGACCACTTGTCGATCGCAACCTGCGACGTCGTGGCATGAACGAACGGTATTCCCCATGCCGCCGCGACCCCAATCATGACGACGAGCCCGACAAAATGTGCAGGATGAACAAGAACCCGCCAGTCTTTCCAACAGACCAGAACGGCTATCACAATCCCGTAGAAAAATAGCAGGTGCGTCGGTCCTTTTGCCAGCAGACCAAGCCCGAGAAAAACAGATGCCGGAAGCCACGTCAGCCATGGCGACTTTTTTTGAAGGAAGAAGCTCAGCCAAAAAATAATCGCGAGGCCACAAAGAGATACATACAACGCTTCGATCTCAATTAACCGGCCTTTCTCGATGATGCCGATGTTCGTCAGCCAGATCATAGCCGCGATGACCGATCCTCTCGCGCCAAGGCTGGCACGCGCGACGGTGACAAAAGCTATGGCTACGGCAAGCACCGAAAGGGCCGACGGGAGCCGCGCTGTCCATTCGTTGCGCACGCCGAAAAATCTAAAAGATGCCGCTACGAGCCAGTTCACCAGCGGCGGCTTGCGGTAATACGGGTTACTACCCACTTGTGGGACGATGTAGTTCCCCGTCTCAAGCATCCGAACAGCCGGCAAAATCCGGCGTCCCTCTTCTCCCTTGATGGCGATCGAGCCGAGCGCAGGCAAGTAGATAACAGCCCACACGAGCATCACCGCAGCGACGGCTCGAAGCCGAGAATTGACTAGATTTTCAATACTCAATTGTTGCTCGCGATTTATCCGAAGCTGAGCACCGAACGTCAAATCAAACCGAACCGCAGCTTGACGCGAACGGTTCGCAAACGTAACCTGTATCCCTAGTCCGCGCGCTGATGGGAGTGGGAACTGGTGTCCCACTCTTTTTAGTCTGCGGGCTGTATGTTTTAAATGAACGCCGAATTTATCGCCATGCTCGATTACCTGGAGCGGGAGCGCGGAATTAAACGCGAAATCCTGCTCGAGGCGGTGTCGAATGCCCTGCTCTCTGCGTCGAAAAAGAGTGTTGGGGCGTCCCGTGATTTGCGCATCGACATCAACCGCAAGACCGGCGAAATCCGCGCGCTCGCAAATTTGGTTGTCGTTGATCAGGTAGCCAATCCCCAGGATGAAATCGAGCTCTCGAAGGCGCGTAAAATCAGACCGGACGCGAATGTCGGTGAGATTCTAGAAGTCGAAGTCACGCCGAAAAATTTCGGACGCATCGCGGCGCAGACCGCAAAGCAAGCGATGATGCAGCGGATTCGGCAGGCTGAGAAGGAGATGATTTACGAGGAGTTCAAGGACCGCGCGGGTGAAATCGTCAGTGGCACCGTGCGACGGTTCGACCGTTCCGATGTCATTCTCGACCTTGGGAAATTTGAAGCTGTCATGCCGCAGCGCGAGCGAGTCGCGGTTGAAGATTACAACGTTGGTGATCGTCTCCGCGCGTACGTCGTGGCGGTAGAAAACGGTATACGTGGCCCTGAAATAATTGTCTCACGGAGCCATCCGAATTTCGTACGGCGCCTGTTTGAATTGGAAGTAAGCGAGATCGCTGATGGCACAGTCGAGATTCGCGGCATCGCGCGCGAAGCCGGTTATCGCACCAAGATCGCGGTGTGGAGTGCGAATGAAAAAGTGGATCCAGTCGGCGCCTGCGTGGGCATGCGCGGCTCTCGCGTGAAAAACATTGTGCGCGAGCTCAACAACGAGAAGGTGGATATCATCCGGTGGAGCTCAGATCCAAAGGATTACGTTCTGGAAGCGCTCAAACCGGCAAAAGTAAAAAATCTGGTTTTCGATACAGAGAAAAAGAACGTGCAAATCTCCGTGGATGAAGACCAGCTTTCACTCGCGATCGGGAAAAAAGGACAAAACGCGCGGCTGACTTCGCGACTCACCGGCTGGGAAATCAACATCGGCAAGGACACGTCAGCGACGACCGTAGTAGAACAGAAGGTGGCTCAAGCCGCACAAACGCTCTCCGGCGCTCTCCCCGTCACCGAAGGACAGGCGCTTAGTCTGGTGAAATCTGGCTTTACTAATCTGGAAGGATTGCGTGATGCAGATGTGCAGGATTTGGTGGATATTCTCGCGGTCGACGAAACAAAGGCGCGCGAAATCTACGATGCAGTGCACCGGCAGGAAGTCGTACACTAACATGGCTCTGTTTGAGGACGCTTGAGCCATGAGCGAAATTTTAAAGGAACAACAATGGCAACGAAGGCGAGCAGCAAAACTGCAACGCGTAAGCCAGCCCCGAAGGCTTTCGGGGCAGGACGCAAGACCACTGCTCCTCAGAAGCCAGCTGACGTAGCGCCAAAAGCTAAGGTGCCAAAAAAGGGGCCAGCGGCCCCGGCGGAGCCGACCGCACCCGCGAAGCAGCTCAAGAGCCAGCCGGAAAAACCCGACGCTTCCCGGCACGCCACCCCGCAGCCGGAGACTGTCTCGCTAATTGATCGAAAGCGGCCGGCAAAAAAATCTCAAGACGGCGAAGTAAAAACAAAGCGCACCATTCTACCGCCGATCTCCCGTATCCGCGCGTCGCTTGAGGCTACTTCGAAGCCTCCGCCACCCGCTAAGATGCCTTCACCGGAACCCCCGCCAGCTGAACCGGCAGAGCAACCGCCTGCTGAAGTGACTTTGACTCCTGCTGAAGTGGAAACCGGCCCGCAGCAGAAGGTTCTTCTGATCAAGCCTCCAATCGTTGTTAAACAGTTCGCAACCGAGCTCGGACTAAAACCGCATCAGCTAATCGCGGAGCTGATGACGCATAATATTTTCGCTAACATCAACCAGACAATCGAGCCCGATATCGCTGTGAAGATTGCGGAAACCCACGGGTTCATTCTAGAAAAAGAGCGGCGGGAAAAAGGCGCCGGCGTTCACAAGGTGGAACAGCAGGTGGTCGCGCCGCCTCCGCCGGTCATTGAGAAGAAAGAGGAACTCAAGCCTCGCGCGCCGATTATCACTTTCATGGGGCACGTCGATCATGGTAAGACCAGTTTGTTAGATGCGATTCGAAAGACGCGCGTCGCATCTGGCGAAGCTGGCGGGATTACGCAGCACATTGGCGCGTACAGCGTCGATCACAATGGCCACAAGATTACGTTTATCGATACTCCAGGCCACGCCGCGTTCACCGCTATGCGCGCGCGCGGCGCGAATGTCACCGACATCGTTGTGCTGGTGGTTGCGGCCGACGACGGCATTATGCCGCAAACGGTTGAAGCGATTAATCACGCCAAAGCCGCGCCGCATGTAAAGATCATGGTGGCTGCCAACAAGATAGATCTTCCGGGCGCGAACCTCGAGCGCCTGAAGCAACAACTACAAGAGCACGGCCTTACTCCGGAAGATTGGGGAGGAGAAACGATTATTTGTCCTGTCTCGGCAACCAAGGGCACTGGAATTGATCATCTGCTTGAGATGATGACGCTGCAAGCCGAGGTCATGGAGCTAAAAGCGTCGCCTACTGCCAGACCGCGCGGCACCGTCATAGAAGCCCAAGTCGAAGCCGGCCGAGGGCCTACCGCCACCATAATCGTGCAGATGGGGACATTGAAAATCGGCGACCCATTTATTTCCGGCGACTACAGCGGAAAGGTAAAATCCCTCCTCGACGACCGGGGTAAACCCGTCAAGCAAGTCGCGCCTTCGACACCGGTGAAGGTTCTCGGGTTCACCGGACTGCCGAATGCGGGCGATGAATTCCTAGTTATGGAATCGGAGCGCGCCACCAAGCAACTGAGCGACGAGCGACTTGAGACAAAGCGCACGAACAAGCTTTTCGTGCCGCAACGCGCCACTCTCGAGACCCTGCTTGAAACCGCCGGAGGCAAAAAAGGGTTGCGGATCGTTTTGAAAGCCGACACGCAAGGTTCCGTCGAAGCAATCATCAACGCGTTGAAGCAAATCGAGAGCAAAAAAATCGATCTGGAAATTATTCATTCGGCCGTCGGACCGATTTCGGAATCGGACATTCTGTTGACGAGTGCATCCGACGCAGTGGTCATCGGCTTCAACGTGAAGGTCGAGTCCATGGCGGTTCCGGCCGCAAAACGCGAAGGCGTGCAGGTCAAGCTTTACAGCATTATTTATGAGCTGCTCGACCAAATCAAAGACGCCATGGCCGGCCTGCTGGACCCGGAATTGCGCGAAACCGTCATTGGACACGCGGAGGTGAAACAGGTATTCCAGTTGAGCAGAGGCATCGTCGCTGGTTGCCTCGTGACCGATGGTCGAATTGCCCGGGCGGGGCGCGCTCGTATTTTGCGAAAGCGCCAACCGGTTTACGACGGCGGGATTTCGACGCTGCGTCGTTTCCAGGACGACGTGAAAGAAGTCCGTTCCGGTCTGGAATGCGGAATCAAGCTGGGCGACTTCAACGAATATCAGGTGGGCGACGTAATCGAGTGCTATCAGCTCGAGCAAATCGCCCAAAAATTATAGGTCGTCCGCCGCGGCGGGCGCCGGCGTTTACCGGAACGCGCTCACACATATGAAACATCGGCTACTACGTGTAAACGAAGTGGTGAAACGCGAGCTAAGCGCCATCATTGCACGCGAGATCAATTTCAAAGGGGCACTGGTCAGCATTAATGCTGTTGATGTGTCCCCCGATCTTAAGAACGCCCACGTTTTCGTAAGCACTCTCGGCGCCGACAATCTCGCCAGCGTAATCGATAAGCTGGAAGCGCATCGCGCGGCGTTGCAGGCGGAACTCTCCCGGCACGTCGTATTGAAATATACGCCGCATCTCATTTTTCACCTCGACGAGTCCATCAAACGCGGTGCGCGCGTGCTTGAAATTTTGGACGACCTCGGCAAAAGCGACGGCCACGACGAGTGAGTAACACGACGTTCGAAGAGATCGGCCGCGTCCTTCGCGAACATCAGCAGTTCGTTGTGCTAGGTCATGTTCGTCCCGATGGCGATGCGCTTGGCAGCCAGCTCGCCCTTGGACTGTCACTCCAGCAACTCGGCAAAAATGTGCGGATCTGGAACGAGGAAGGCATGCTCGAGAAATATTCGTTCCTTCCGCGCGCTGAATTGCTGACGAAACCGCCTGCAACAGCCGAGCACGTAGATGTTGCCATCGCGCTCGACACCGCAATTCAAAACCGGTTGGGCACGACGCTGGCGGCTGTTGAGTCGGCGAAAATCTGGATCAACATCGACCATCACGTCACTAATCCCGGCTACGGGGACTTGGTGATCATTGATCCAAGCGCGCCCGCAACGGGAGAAATCATTTTCAGACTGATCAAGAGCCAGGGCCTCCCCTTCGACCACGATATTGCGGAAAATCTATTCGCTGCGATCTCAACTGATACGGGCTCGTTTCAATATCCAAAAACCAGCGCACGCACGTTTGAAATTGCTGCCGAGTTGGTGCGCGAGGGCGATCTCGACGTTGGGAAAATTAGCCAGCAACTATACGAGAGCTACCCCCGACGCCGACTCGAACTTTTGCGCGAGCTGTTGCGAACGATGCGCTTTAGTGAATGCGGTCGAATCGCAACATTTGGCCTCAGCTTAAAGACTGCAGCAAAACTTAGTGTGATTCCCGAAGACAACGAAGGATTAATCGATCATCTACGCGCAGTTCAGGGCGTCATCGTCGCTGTATTTTTCGAAGAACTTTCCGACGGAAAGGTGCGCGTCAGCATGCGTTCCAAAAACGAACGGGTGGACGTGTGCGCGATTTGCCAGAAATTTGGCGGCGGCGGGCACACACTCGCTGCCGGTGCCCGCGTGCGCGGAACGTTGGCGGAAGTCGAAGAAAAAGTTGTGGAGGAAACTCGTGAAGCCGTTAAGCGCGCTTGCGTCTCCTGACGGCGTCCTGCTCGTGGATAAGGCCGAAGGGATGACGTCACACGACGTTGTCGCGCTGGCGCGACGACAACTTGGAACGAAAAAGATTGGCCATTGCGGCACGCTCGATCCGATCGCCACGGGCCTGCTTCTGCTCACTGTGGGACGTGGCACAAAGGTTCAGGATTTGCTTATGAGTGAGGACAAAGAATACGTAGGCACGTTCGAGCTCGGCGTGACGACCGACACACAGGACCGGGAAGGCGAAGTGATCCAGCAACGTCCGGTGCCTCCGCTGGATGAAAATCAAATCCGGGCCGCGTTCGAAAAATTCCGCGGCGATTTCTACCAGGTGCCGCCTATGGTTTCTGCAAAAAAGCACGGCGGTGTGCCGTTGTATAAGCTGGCGCGCGAGGGAAAGGTAGTGGAGCGCGACCCACGCCTCGTCCACGTCTATCGGTACACAATCGACGGCGTCGCATTGCCAGAAATCCATTTCAGCGTGCTGTGCAGCAAAGGCTTTTATGTCCGCACCTATGTTCACGACATCGGCGAAGTGCTCGGTTGCGGCGCGCATTTGAAATCGCTGCGCCGGACGAAATCCGGCCGCTTCGACGTAACCAATGCGATCACCGTCGACGAAATCAAAAACGCGACGCCGGACCAAATTCTCAAACGGATGTTGAGTCTGCCGGAAGTTTCCAGGATGCGCGGGGCGTAGCAGTTATGATGCAAATCCTCCGTTCCATTCCGGAGCTCTCGCCGTTACCAGGCCCGCTCTTTCTCGCCATCGGTGTCTTCGACGGGGTCCATCTCGGGCATCAGGCAGTCATTTCGACTTCTGCGGGACACGCTCGGACGGTAAATGGAACGCCTGTGGTAGTCACCTTTGATCCGCACCCGGAAAAAATACTGCGGCCTGACAAAGCGCCGCATTTGCTCACCGCTACGCCACACAAGATCGCTCTGATTCGCGCGCTTGGTGTGCGACATCTTCTGATCATTCCCTTCGATAAACATTTTGCCGCCACCGAACCCGAGGATTTCGTGCAGCAATTGGTCCAGCATTCGAAACCGCTGCGTGAAATTTGCGTCGGACACGAATGGTCATTTGGAAGAAATCGCCGTGGCAATCTCCAGTTGCTTAAAAAAATCGGTGCGCAGTTTGATTTCAACGTCGTGGGAATTCCGCCGGTGACTGTTAATGGCGAAATTGTGAGCAGCACAACGATTCGTCGCGCTATCGAAACAGGCGATCTAAAAAAAACCGCGACCATGCTTGGCCGCGAATACACGATCCTGGGAACTGTTGTGCATGGCGATGATCTGGGAAAGAAAATCGGATTTCCGACCGCAAACCTGAGCGCCCACAGCGAGCAATTTCCGCCGAACGGCGTTTATTTTGCCGAAGCAAGGCTCGACGGCGTTGTCTATCCCGGCGTGGTGAATCTCGGTTATCGGCCCACGATGAGAAGCGGCAGATCGGATCGCATTCTCGAGGTTTACCTGCTCGAGTTCGATCGCGACATTTACGGCAAAGATCTCGAGCTGCGCTTCGTTCGTTATCTCAGGCCGGAGAAGAAATTCGAGAACATTGATGCGCTGGTCCGGCAAATCGAGCGCGATGTGCAGCAGGCGCGCGAATTGGCCGCGGTGTAATCAACTCAGCGCTTCAAAAATCCAGCCGAGTCAGATTTCGTACTTCAGGCGTCTAGCGGATGGCGAAGATGACTGCGAACGCGCCAACCACGAGGCCGCAACCAAACGCGAAGACCAGCAACAGCCAAATCGGGAAGTCCGCCATCTGGACCACGCCTTGGCGAACTAAGCTGCCGCCACCGGAAAGGAAGTACGCGATTCCGGTTCCGAGTAACGCCAGGCCAAGGACAATCATTGCACGCAGCCATTGCGGCTCGGGCCGTGCTGCCGGCAGCCTTGCTATAACGCGCGTAGTGAATCCGTCGTCGTTAATGTAGGGCACGGCTTCGCGCAGTTGTCGGTCTAGCGTCTCGTCGTCGATCATTGGATTCACTTTATCAATTCGGCCTCCATGCCGCCAGTGTGCGTTTCAACTTCTCGCGGCCGCGCAGAACGTTCGTTTTGACCGTGCCGAGCGGAATGTCAAGGACATGCGCGGCTTCATCGTGCGACAGACCGTTCTGGCAGCAAATTACAACCGCGGTGCGCTCGTGTAACGGAAGCAAATTAAGCGCGTGCATAAGATCGTGTCTCAAACCGGGATCGACAGTCTGCGGGTCCTGTTCTGCCTGCCATTGCTCCTCATCCACGCCCACCAACTCCTTGCGACGCCGCGCGTCCTCGCGAAAGCAATTGTACGCGATTCGATAAAGCCATGTGGAAAACCGCGCTTCACCGCGAAAGCTGCGGATGTTTTTGTAGGCCCGGAGAAAAGCTTCCTGTGCGAGGTCATCTGCCAGAGCGATGTCTGTGCGGGTGAGTTGCCGCAGCAGACCGCGCACGCTCGATTGATGCCGCCGCACGAGTTCACCGAAGGCGTGCTGATCGTCATCGGTAAGAACTCGCGCAACGAGGTCCGCATCAGTGAGCTCCACGGCCGCAATATTACGGTGCCGGGGGCGGAGGCGGAATGTCCTTTTTGTTTTCCAATTTCCATACAATCAAATAACCAAGCCCGATCAGGAACGGAATCAGTCCGAACGACCACGCGCCGCCTTCCCAGTCGTTGACCGCCGCAAGCCAAATGATCAGGCCCAGGCCCACCATCGTCCATATGACCCCGCGCCGCACATCCGAGCGCCGGCGCACACGTCGCACCTCGGGCGCAAGCAGTTCCGCGGGAACAGGCTGACCTTTCTCGACCATCATCCGGATCGTCCGCTGCCGCATGCGGCTTCCGATAAGCGCGATCACCCCTATCAGCATCACGATCAGAACGGGCGCACCAAAAATCGTCATGAAAACGATCGCAACGAGCGGAATCACCATCGCTGGAATATCCTTACTGGAGCTCACGTCATCGCTATCTTTGTCACCTCCATCGATGATGATGCCATGCTTGTGACCAAGCTTTTTCTCCAGCTTCCGGTGAATTCTGTCGGCGAGATCGCTTGAAACGGAACTAGACGTCGCACTACGTGCTGCCGTTGATGCTGGCACCGCTATTGAGGGTGCCGCTGTCGCGGCTGTTGCTGCCGTCGGTGCTGTCGAGCTGGCAATCGGAGTTTCGGTTGGAACCTGCGCAAACAAGCTGCCAGCCAGCGCCGTCGCGCAAATGCAAAGGAGGAATAACTTATTCATAGAGTGTTTGATCATAGGATGCAGTAAACGTCCGATTTGGATTCAACGATTTTGAGCATTCGGAGGCAATTAAAAGGTTGCGTGGCGCGGTTGGCTGGACATTATTGTCCCTCTCAAAACTGCGGGTGTAGCTCAGTTGGTAGAGCACCACCTTGCCAAGGTGGACGTCGCGAGTTCGAGCCTCGTCACCCGCTCCAGCCTTCGCTTGTAACGTAGTGTAAAGCGAAGGCTGGAGCGAGTGCGCCGTAGCTTTAGCGAAGGCGGACCGCCCCGACCCTACAAGCTACGGCTGGCAGGCCAGCTTTGTGATGTACTACGTCTACTTGCTCAAGTCGAAATCGTCTCCGAGAAAACAATACGTCGGCTCGACGCGCGATCTACGCCAGCGGCTTAAAGCGCACAACGAAAGTCGTTTCCCACATACTGCCAAGTTTCGCCCTTGGCTTCTTATCGCTCACTTCGCCTTTGCAGAAGAAAAGACCGCGATCGCATTTGAAAGATATCTCAAATCGGGTTCGGGGTGCTTGTTCGTCAATCGACACTTTCGCTAGGGTCCGTCGATGCTTCTCTGGCGAAAATTTGCAGAACACCATTGGGTTAAAGCGTACGAAGACCTCCTTCAAGCGCGCGCTTTCGGCCAACTCGTCATCGTACGCAGGCCCGGGCGCCAGCGTCTCGAACTTGAAATTGTATGCCGCTCACGGACCGATTCGTCTGTGCTGCTCAAGGAATTTGGCGGTCGAATTGAGGCCTTGCCGCGCAATTGGCTGGAGCGATTTGCGCGTGCCAATTCGAAGGCCATCAAGATCGGAAAACGATTGATCATTTCGAGTGTGGGAGGGACCTTAGTATCCCGACTGTCGCGGCACAAAGGCGGCCCCCACATTATCATTCCAGCTTCGTTGGCATTTGGAACTGGTGAGCATGCCACGACGGCAATGTCCCTTCGTTTTTTGGAACAACTGACCCGCTGCTGGAACCCCGGCTGGTCGCTAACCGATCTTGGCACTGGCAGCGGAATCCTTGCTTTGGCGGCAAGATGTTTAGGTGCCCGCCGCGTCACAGGTGTCGACAACGATCCCGCGGCGATTTCGGTGGCCAAATCAAATGCCCGATTGAACAAAATTCGCGGCGCCAGTTTTGAATTATGCGACGTGCACAAATGGAACCCGGCACAGCAGACCGATTTGATTACGGCGAATTTATACAGCGATTTGCTTATCGAAATCCTGCCAAAACTACGCGGCGGCGCGTGGCTAATTCTCTCGGGCATTTTGCCCAGCCAACAAGACGAATTGATAAATGCACTGCGGCGGAACCACCTTGACGTGATCAACATGAAGCGTCGCGGAAAATGGATGGGTTTTCTGGCACGTAGCCGCCGGCTGTAGCGTGCGCTGTCCTCAGCGCAGCACCCAAGCCGTCACCTCGATCTGCTGAGAACAACGGACCCTACAGCATCGGAGTAGAATTTTTGCGGCCCTCTGCGGTCGCCGGAGCGTGGCTCGCAAATTTTTGCGGCGCTCATAGACCGCCGCTACAGTAAAGACCGATGCAATCAGAACAGCTTGCTTATGCCATTGTCACACCCTATTCGATGCGGAAATCGCGCACCGGCGGCATCGTTGGCCGGTTGATTTCCCGCACCGGACTCGATTTGGTCGGCGGCCGAATGTTCGCTCCGGGCGCGGAGCTAACCAAGCGCTACGCCGACACGATTGTGACGGAAACTGACCCGAGCCATCGCGCCATGCAGCAATTGATTCGCGAGTACGTACTGAAAAATTTCACCGGGGAGAAAAGCGGTCAACACGCCCGTGTTTTGCTTCTGATCTTCCGGTGACCGGAC
>Ga0137409_10006017_pt1 | contig 12614 bp, 9 predicted proteins | sample CZODoug1_16funga_FD_122059 | JGI IMG/M metagenome (GOLD analysis project Ga0137409, IMG submission 122059) | Vadose zone soil fungal communities from Angelo Coast Range Reserve, California, USA - CZODoug1_16fungal (Hybrid Assembly) | ecosystem: Environmental > Terrestrial > Soil > Vadose zone...
TGAGCGAAACTTCAGGATTTGGAACGGGCGTCCGCCCAATCCGATTCGTTCCTGGCGGAAGAGCATCGGACTGCCCGACTCCATCCAAATCGCGAGCGCCACGATTCCCATGATTGGCAAGGTCAAGATCAGGAGGAGCAGCGAGGTCAGAACATCCAGCATGCGCTTTGCGGCGAGCAAGATTCCGGACTTGCGAAATCCTTCCGACAGGATCATCCAGCTCGGCGACAAATGCTCCAGACGAATTCGCCCGTCAATCTGTTCGCTCACCGTGTGGGCATCTTCCACAGCTACGCCGGCGAACTTTAGGTGCAGGAGTTCTCGTAAGGGCGTCTGACCACGCCTCTCTTTGAGGGAAAGCACGATGCGATCGATCTTTTCTCTAGCGGTTATCTCTTCTAGGTCCCTCGTCGCACCAATGATGCCTGGATTGACTAAGGACTTGCCAATGTTCTCTCCACGCTCATCGAGAAAACCAACGACCTTGAGGTGAAGTTCAGGACGGTGGAGGATCTCACGAACCAAGGAAATCCCGAGAGGCCCCGTGCCAACGATGAGAACGCGCTGTTGTCTTGGCAAAAGAAAGTCAGCTTCAAGCAAAACCAGGCGCCAGCATAGCAAGAACAGGAGTACCGTTGGCGCGGAGAGGACAGCAATTCCCCGCCCAAGACTGTGGTCCGGGATTAGGTAATACAGAATCGCGAGAATGACCCAGGCAGTTCCCACAGCCTGGAAGAGATAAACAAACAACTCACTGCGCCTATTCACTACCCGCGAAGCATAGAGATCATTGTAATAGAGAGATATTCCGCATGTTGCTAGCACAATACCAAATCGAAAGGGCATGTCGGGCAGGCGGAGATAATACAACACTGAGTAGTAACCTTGTAAACGAAGTAAAATCGCCAAACAAAGACCGAGTGCGATCAGACAGGCATCGCCAACAATCAGTACTTTGGTTGTCATCGGAATCTTTTGGCCACCAATCTTCAGCATGGGTTCTTTTGGGGTACTATGAAAGCAGCGCCGGTTCCGCCAGATTGATTCTTAATCGCTTCGAAATCTTGGATGCGGAGACAGGAGCTCCGATGGCACACCAGCCGCTCAACCATGTATGGGGAGAAGGCAACTCACCATCCAAAGAGACCTCCCAGATTATTTGTACTGAGACATCTCTAAGTATATTTATTGTCAATAAGTTAGAGAATCTCATGGATAACAGACGGAGTGTCTCACGATATCTCAGCTTCTTTTCCAGGGAAACGACTTACTCACATAGGAAATAATTGTTCCAGGCCAAGCCTCCTTTCTAGACGGATGCAACATTGTTACCCCGGATTGAAATTGAAGGACTTAGCGTGAAATCTAGGCGTAAATTGTCCCTATGTTCACGCCAATGGAGGCTCGGGATTGTCGACACGGTCGCCAATCTTGGACTCAAGACTCGCTTAGCGATGCAAGGTTTTGTTAAGTTCAATCTTATGAATGGCATATACACATAAGTCTCTTTGGCAGACAGCGTGCTTTCCAATTCAATGAGCCCACTTCCACGACAGGAGAGGTGTAGTGTACCCGGGTCGTTCACGGTTGGAGCTATGGCTTCGAACTCCGCATGTCAGGCTCTTCGGAACTAAGTGACAGCGCAGTTGAATCAAAGTGTCCCACAAATGGCCAACCTAGTTCGCCGCGCAGAAGTCGAGGGGGAGAAAGCAAGCCTTACAGCTTTTCTATCAAGCTATCTCTCGCCGGATGCGAACGAGGCCCGTTACGAGTGGTTATACTGCAAGAATCCCGAAGGAATGGCACGAGTGTGGGTTGCCTGCGAGTTTGAGACTAGCAAGATTATCGGAGTCGCGGCAGCATTCCCCAAGCGAATCCATCGTCACGGAAAAAAGGTGCGGGGTTACGTCCTGGGTGATTTTTGCATCCATCCGGAATATCGCAGTCTCGGGCCCGCCTTGGCTCTGCAAAGAAGCACTCTTGAGGATCTCTCCAGGGAAGGCGCGGGATTTGTATTTGACTTTCCCTGTGCTTCGATGCTGGCAATCTACAAACGACTTCGCATCGAACCTCAGGAATCAGTGATCCGATTCGCCAAGCCGTTGCGAGCGGACCGACAGGTCCAGAAGCGCGTCCCTAACAAAGCAGCCGGACGCACTCTGGCTGTTGCTGCGAATACGGCATTGCGTTTACGTGATGTTGGCCTGAGGCGATCCAGCGTATGGAAAATTTCGGAAGAGACCGAACCATGCGGTGAAGAGTTTACGCTCGCAAGCCAGCGCTGGGCTCCCGGAATGGGTGTATGCGCTGGCCGCGACGCCGATTATCTGAATTGGCGATTCTTGCAGCATCCGCATCGGCGCTACCAATTTCTGACGGCTCGCCAGGACGGCAGGCTTTGTGGCTTTCTGATTTATCATTGGGCCGGTGAGGATGCGACCGTTGTTGATCTGTTCGCGGAAGGAGACCCGGTCCGTAAGGCGCTGCTCGTTGAGACGATTGCGATCATGCGGCACAAAGGCGTCAACACCTTGAGCGCTCCGTTCCTCGCTTCGCATGCCGGTCGAGAGATTCTTAAAGATTGCGGATTCCAGCCGCGGGAGTCGACTCCCGTTATCTTGCTTACCTTGCCATGGACGGCGGATCGCCAAGACGATCGGGGTGCCGATCACTTGTATCTAACGCATGGAGACAGAGAAAGTTAGCATCGAGGACGAAGGAATGGATCAGACCACAACGGACTCAATCGAACAGAGAATTCACGCGTTTCTGCTGGAGAAATTCCCGCTCGCACGGAAAGCTGGAGTCGGGAAAGACACGGCCCTGCTGGAAAAGGGAATCCTGGATTCCCTTGGAATTCTGGATGTGGTGAGCTTTCTCGAAACCGAATTCTCGATGGTGGTCAGCGATGATGAGCTGGTGCCGGAAAATTTTCATACGCCCGGCACTCTCTCTGCGTTCATCCTGAAAAAGATCGGAAAGAGTGAATGAGCTTTCCTCTGGCAAAGACCGAAGATCAAATTACCGGCGCGGTGCCCGCCGATTTCACGGCGCGTGTAGCCGGAGTTCCCCCCCATGTACGGGTCTACTCGGGATTGGAGGAACTACCCGAGTCTTTCCTGAATCTTTTCGAGGAAGCAGGACGTCAAAGCATCTTCTTGGCCCGGCCTTGGTTTCAAAATTTCATTCAGACCGCGATGGCCCCTGAAGATCGTATGCGAATTTATTGTGCCACAGCAGTAGGTGGGCAAGGAATGCCTGCAGGAATGCTGCTAATGCGCAGCTCGAGCAATTCGAACTCGTCCTTTCCCCCTCGCAAGCTTGAGGCACTGGCCAACTATTACAGCTGTTTTTACGCACCGCACCTCGCTGTCTCCGCAAGTGAATCACGCGAAACTATTCGGGCCCTGACACTGGCGATCGCCCAGGAAAATCCACGTTGGGACGCGGTCGAAGTCAAACCAATGGACGTCAACTCGACAGAATTTCCCGAACTCGTCGAAGCGTTTAAGGCAGCCGGCTTCATCGTGCAAACATTCTTTTCTTTTGGCAACTGGTATCTGCCCGTGAACGGAAGGAGTTTCGCACAGTACTCGGAAAGCCTGCCTTCGGTGCTGAAAAACACACTGAACCGCAAAAGAAAGAAACTGGAAAAGACCGGACGCGCGAGAATAGAAATCGTGACCGGGGGGCAAGGGCTTGATGCTGCGATTGATGCCTATATGAAAGTTTATCTCTCAAGCTGGAAACGGCCTGAGCTTTACCAGCAATTCATTCCAGGACTCATCCGCATCTGCGCGGCAATGGGAGCGTTGCGTCTGGGAATCATCTACGTGGACGGCGAGCCAGCGGCAGCTCAGCTTTGGATCGTTCACCACGGAAACGCGTTGATCTACAAGCTCGCCTACGACGAACGTTTCGGGGACTTCTCCGTAGGCACCATTCTCTCCGCCACGCTCTTCCAGCATGCTCTGGACGTCGACAAGGTCACCGAGGTGGATTACCTGTCCGGAGACGATGCGTACAAGAAAGATTGGATGTCTCAGCGGCGGGAGCGCTGGGGAATTCTGGCACTGAACCCCCGCACACCACGGGGCGTTTTGGCCATCGCGCGTCACGTCGGTGGACGCGCCGTGAAGCGCGCAGCCCTGTCGTTTGCTAGCCCATTCCGGCGCGGCAAATCGCGGAACAGCATCGTATAAGCAGAAATCGCTAAATTAAAGGAGAGAGGGTTTTTCGAATAGTCGCTATGGACTTCCTGATTTGGCATCTATTGCGTGAGAGCGCCCAGCGTTCGCCGGAAAAAGAAGCCCTCGCACACGGAGAAGAGCGGCTGAATTACGGTCAAGTCGCAGGCCGCGTCGACGGACTCGCTGTTGGATTGCGAAGCGCCGGACTCCGCCGCGGCGACAGAATGGGCATCTATCTGGAAGCCTCCGTTCCCCAGGTCATTTCCATCTTCGGCATTTCGCGCGCAGAGGCTGTCTATGTTCCCATCAACGCGCTTTTGCACGCCGAGCAGGTAATGCACATCGCCCGCGATTGCGGAATGAAAGGTCTGATTACTACGGCAGCGAAACTCGCTTCGCTTGCTGAGGTGCTCCCACAGATTCCCTCGCTCGAGTTTCTAGTTGTGGTTGGTTCCGGAGAAGTGACGGCGCAACTCACGGTTCACCCTTTCGAGGAGCTCTGCGCCCGGACTCTCCCAGCAGACTGGCGAGAGACGAGCATCGAAAAGGATCTAGCGGCCATCCTCTACACCTCCGGTTCAACCGGCAAGCCTAAAGGCGTGATGCTGAGTCATGCGAACGTCGTCGCGGGCAGCCGGATCGTCTCCACTTATCTCAGCATCACCGACAGCGAGCGTATCCTCGCCGTTCTCCCTTTCAGCTTCGACGCCGGAATGAATCAATTGATGACCGCGTTCGAAAAGGGCGGCACCTGCGTGCTCATCAATTTTATTTTTGCGCGCGAAATCGTGCAGGTCCTGCTTAAGGAAAAAATCACCGGTCTCGCGGGCGTGCCCACGCTGTGGAGCCTGCTGGCGCAACCCAATTCAACTCTCGCCAAGCAACCGGCGCCTCACTTGCGCTACATCACGAATACGGGTGGGGCAATGCCGCAGGCGGTTCTCAAAGTGTTGCGAGAAGTGCTTCCCGCAACGAAAATATTCCTGATGTACGGGCTCACCGAAGCTTTCCGTTCGACTTATCTTCCGCCGGAAGAACTCGATCGGCGGCCGACTTCGATGGGCAAAGCCATTCCAGACACTGAGATTCTTGTGCTCAACGAGCAAGGTCAGCCTTGCAAACCTGGCGAGCCTGGTGAACTTGTACATCGCGGGCCGACGGTTTCGCTCGGCTATTGGAACCGGCCGGAAGACACAGCTCGTGCCCTTCGGCCAAATCCGCTGCTGCCCCCGGAACTGGGTGACTGCGAAAAGGTTTGCTATTCGGGCGACCTCGTAAAAATGGATGAAGACGGTTTTCTGTACTTCATCGGCCGGCGCGACACGATGATCAAGTCCAGTGGATTTCGCATCAGTCCCAACGAAGTGGAGGAGGTCCTCTTCCAGAGCGGAAAATTACGCGGGGCAGCGGTCATCGGCATTCCTGACGACACTCTCGGACAGACCATTAAAGCGTTTGTTGTATCGAAAGACGGCAATTCCCTAGACATCAATGCGCTGCTTGTATATTGCGCGGAAAAAATGCCCCGGTATATGGTCCCGAAAACATTTGAAATCCTGGGCGAGCTGCCGAAAACTTCGAGCGGAAAAGTGGACTACCCAGCGCTACGGCGCCGTGAAGGGTTTTGATGGCTGATCTGGCGGCCTTCCTGACGGCAAAGTATTTCCCGAAGTCCGGGGAGTCGCTGGTTCTTGGTAGCTTGCCGGTCAATCAACTCGCCGAAATCTACGGCACGCCGATGTTTGTTTATGACCGCGCCGTGCTGGATATGAAGTACGACGCGCTTCGTGCCACTCTTCCGGAACGCTTCGCCATCTATTACTCCATCAAAGCCAATCCTTGTCGTGCCGTCGCGAAACACTTCCTGAGCCGAGGCTGCGGGCTCGAAATTGCGTCGATGGGAGAGTTCCGAAAAGCGCTGGAGGCAGGCTGTCCGCCGAGCCGTATTTTATTCGCCGGACCTGGAAAATCCCAAGCGGAACTTGAATTGGTGCTCTCGCATGGCATTGGTGAGATCCACATGGAATCGCTGACCGAAGCCGGGCGAATCGCCGCAATTTGCCGCCGCTTGGGTCGCCATACTCGGGTTGCCATTCGCGTCAACCCTGCGGCAGAAGCCGAAGGCGGAGCGATGCGCATGGGTGGCCGTCCGACGCCATTCGGCATGGACGAAGAAATCCTGGATCAAGTACTGGAGGCTGTTCTTGCCGCGCCAGAACTCGATCTGTGCGGAATCCACCTTTTCGCGGGAACTCAGATTCTCGATGCGGCAACTCTGCACAATCAATATCGCCACGGATTAAGCATTGCCCGGCGGGTGGTAAAGCGGCTGGGCCGCCCGCTCCGCACGCTGGATTTCGGCGGGGGTCTGGGAATCCCATATTTCGCACACGAGCAGGAACTGAATCTCGAGTGTTTGCGAAAAGGGCTGGTGACACTTTGCGAGGAAGTGGATACCGATCGGCGCTTCGAGGGCACCCAATTTCTTGTCGAACCCGGTAGATTTCTCGCCGGCGAAGCAGGCGTCTACCTGACACGCATCAGCGACATCAAGACTTCACGCGGCAAGAAGTTCCTAATTGTCGATGGTGGAATGAACCATCATTTGGCCGCTTCCGGCAATCTTGGCCAGACTATCAAACGGAATTACCCCATAGCCCTGGTGAATAAGCTGACCGCGCCAGCGGGCGAAGCCGTGGATATCGTGGGCCCCCTCTGCACCCCGCTAGATACCCTTGCGCGCGGGATCGTCCTCCCGCACGCGGAAATCGGCGACCTTGTCGGCATCTTTCAGTCTGGCGCTTACGGCCGGTCAGCGAGCCCCGCGGGTTTCCTAAGCCACCCTTTGCCGGCGGAAATTTGGGTTGACGCAGAACTACACGTTAGGAATGAGCAGTGAATAGACGCACACACGGCCCGAGAGAGGTTCTTCAAAGAGATTGCACCGGCCGAGTATAGTGAGATTGGACCCCTTGGGAAATGTTCTAATCATCGCGTACCACTTTCCGCCCCAAGCAGGCAGCAGTGGTCTACTGCGCTCACTGAAGTATTGCCGCTACCTGCCCACCTTTGGCTGGCGGCCCGCTGTGCTGACTCCGCACGCCCGTGCGTATGAGAAAATCGACGAGAGGAGCCTGGATTCTATTCCCAGGAATGTGCCGGTCATTCGCGCTTTCGCGTTGGACACAAAGAAGCACATGGGCATCGGGGGCCGCTATCTCAGGTACATGGCCCTGCCGGACCGCTGGGTTAGTTGGATTCTTGGGGGAGTTCCGGCTGGATTGCGCGCGGTTCGAGATCATAAGACCGACGTTCTCTACTCTACCTTTCCGATTATGTCGGCGGCTGCGATCGGGCTTGGATTGCAGCGCCTGACCGGATTACCTTGGGTTCTCGATCTTCGTGATCCCATGCGCCAGGACGACTACCCTCATGACCCCCTGGTCCGCCGCGTGTGGGGCGCCATTGAGCACGCCTGCATGCGCCGTGTCTCCCGCGTGATTTTTACGGCAGAGGCTACACGGCAGATGTACCTCGACCGTTACTCGGATTTACTCACGCCAGACATGTGTGTCCTCATTTCAAATGGTTATGACGAAGAAGATTTTCGATATCTGCATATTCCCACGCCGGGTCCTGTTCCGGGGGGCCGTCCCATCCGGCTCGTCCACTCCGGACTAATCTATCCCGTCGAGCGTGACCCAAGACCCATGTTCAGCGCGGTCGGACGCCTGAAAAAGATGGGCCGCCTCAGCGCCGACAAAGTTCAAATTGTTTTTCGCGCGCCGGGCTCGGAAGACTTGTACCGCAAGCTCCTCGCGGAGAGGGACATCGAGGATCTGATCGTCCTTGAACCCCACATGCCCTACCGTCAGGCCTTGCAGGAATGTGCCGATGCCGATGGGCTTTTGCTCTTCCAGGCCGCAGATTGCGATATGCAGATTCCCGCGAAAGCCTACGAGTACCTTCGAATTGGCAAGCCCATTCTTGCCTTGACAACGCACACCGGTGACACCTCCGCACTCCTGCGCGAAGTGGGCGGAGCTACTATCGTTAACCTCGCATCCGAAGATGAGATTTATGAGGGATTGTCCACATTTGTTGATACTTTGCGGGTTGGCACTCATCCTCTTCCCGACAAAGATAAGATCCAGTGCTATACACGCGAGGCTCAGACCGGCCAGTTGGCGAAGGTCTTGGATGGACTGACCGGCAAGGCGCCCCACGCGGAAAATCGCGTGGATGCAGAGCGTTGCGAGGTGGCAGTGCACCCGCTCAACGCGAAAACATCGAGACACTAAAAAAAGCCATGTGCGGAATCTACGGCATCCTGAAATTCGACCGTCCTGAGCAGCCCTCCGACTCCATTCTCGCCGCCATGGGAGGGGTCATCACGCATCGGGGCCCGGACGACTTCGGCCAATATCGCGGCCGCGGCGTCGGTCTGGGCATGCGACGGCTTTCCATCATTGACGTTTCCGGCGGCCATCAGCCCATCAGCAACGAGGATGGGAGCATTTGGATCGTTCTCAATGGTGAGATTTACAACTTCCAATCGCTCCGGGACGAGTTGGAAGCAAAAGGCCATATTTTCCGCACGCGCACCGACACTGAAGTGATCGTGCATCTCTACGAACAAGAGGGCCTTGAATTCTTCAAGCGCCTTCGCGGGATGTTTGGTCTCGCGATCTGGGATGCGAAACTCGAACGTCTGGTCCTTGGCCGTGACCGCATCGGCGAAAAACCGCTTTACATCCGCCGCGAACCGGGGCGGCTCCTCTTTGCGTCGGAACTGAAGTCCATTTTGCGGGTAGAGGATGTTCCGCGGCGTTTGAACCACGCCGCCCTCGGAGAGTACCTTGCGCTAGGCTTTGTTCCCGCCCCGTTGTGCTTGCTCGAAGGCATGGAGAAGCTGCCAGCCGGCCACTATCTCGTCGCCGAGAAAGGCCGCACAGAAATCCGCCGATACTGGGATGTGCCCTTTGGCCTGCCGGAAAAGCACAGCGAAGAGGAATGGATCGAGCAAATTCGCGTCAAGATTCAGGAAACGGTGCGGATGCAACTGGTCAGCGAAGTACCGCTCGGTGCGTTCCTGAGCGGCGGGCTGGATTCAAGCACCATCGTCGCGGTAATGACGGGTCTGACCGGCCGACCCGTGAACACTTACTCGATTGGGTATCAGGGTGAGCACAGCTACTACAACGAGCTCCCGTACGCGAGGGTTGTCGCAAAAGCTTTCAACACCGACCATCACGAGATCGTGGTGCAACCCGCCGTGAGCGAACTCCTGCCGAAGCTCGTCTGGCATCTCGATGAGCCCGTGGCAGACTCCGCATGTCTCACCACTTATCTCGTTTCAAAACTCGCGCGCGAAAGCGTAACGGTGATTCTCTCGGGCGTCGGAGGCGACGAGCTCTTCGGCGGCTACCGCCGTTACCTCGGCAACAGTCTGATGCGCTATTACAGTTTCCTTCCTGGACCGGTGCGCAGGAAATGGCTTCCAGCGCTGCTCGATCGGATCCCCCAGGACCGCCACTCCACTTGGAAAGACTACGCGCGGTATGCCGCGGCATTCGTGAAGTCAGCCGAGCTTGAGCCCGCTTCGCGCTATATGGCCTACGTTACCCTCTTCGCCCCACAGGTGCAGCGCGAATTACTCCTGCGCACAATGTCGACGGACTCCCGCGTCTCGAATCTGGCCGCGGCTGCTCTCCAAGACTGCTTCACCCGCTGCACTGATCCGGATAGCCTCAATCGTATCCTTTACGCAGATCTGAAGACTTCCCTGCCGGATGATCTCCTGGCAATGACCGATCGCATGAGTATGGCCGCATCGATCGAGTGTCGCGCACCGCTGGTGGATTACGAACTCGTGGAACTGATGGCCCGCATGCCTTCGTCATTCAAGGTCCGCGGCTTCGCCATGAAGTATCTGATGAAAAAGGCGGTAGCGCCCTGGCTGCCCCGCGAAATCCTGGAGCGAAGGAAGCGCGGGTTTGGCGCACCCATCGGCGCCTGGCTTCGCAAGGATCTTCAGCCGATGGTTTCGGAGCTGCTCTCCGAAGATCAAATTCGCCGCCGCGGACTGTTCCACTGGCCGGCGATTCAACGGCTGATTTCCGACCATGGTGCTGAGCGTACGGATCACACGGATCATTTGTTTGCACTGGTTATGCTGGAACTCTGGTGTCAGATTGTTCTGGATGGCAATGAGTGGGAATCAGTCCGCACACCGCAGGTAGCCTTCGCCGGACATCCCTGATGCTTTCGCTCTGAAATCCCTCACCCCAGTCTGCTCCCCGCCGGACGCACCTCAATGCCCTCTTGTCGGCGTTGGCGGGGCGATTGGCTTGGTGGAGACGATCAGTTCATCGTACCAGGCATAGGCGGTGGGAAGGTCGAGGCCCGCGCTTTTGTTCGTCATGTAAGTGAGCAGTGTCACGCAATCGTAGTCGTGTCCTGGGTTGTCATTCTTCAGGATGAAGTTTGCCATCTTGATCCATTCCTGCATCGGCTTTCCATCCAGGCCGACCCACGCGTTGATAGTGCTGTCCGGCTTGCCCCAATGTCCGATGGAAATTTGGTAAGAGAAAGTCACCCACTGATTCGCGGGATACAGGAAGCAATCCTTCGCATTGGTCCTTCCGTACCAGCAATTGTAATCACCTTGCTCAAGTTTGTAAGGGGGAGTGCCGTCGTTGGTGACCATGCCGTGGCCACCACAGTCGGTATACATGATTGGGAAACCTGCATGGTAATACTGCGCTGTCGACAGCTCCACTTGCCCGCAGGTGGCGCTTTCGTTGTGAAATATAATCTGTTTCCAAGTCGTGTCGCCCCAATTGTTCGTCAACATTTCCGGAGAAAAACGCTCACGGAACTGAACGTAAAATGTTGACCCCGCTCCGAAATTTCTTCCCAGCGGTTGCCGCCAGTATCCCGCTGCGTTCGCCCCAGTGTGCGTGAGGATTTCAAATCGCAACGATCCTTCTCCGGAAGCTTTTTCTGACCGGTCGAACTTTCCGTGGATGGAATTGTCTCCACCCGGATAAAGGCCGGGAGCGGGCCACCTTGCCGCAATATTGATAAGGGGAGAATCGAAACCTTGGCACACCACAACTCCTGGTGCGTGGCAGCGAGCATTGAAGTCCTGCGGCTGCTGCTCGGCAGTTTCTTGTCTTGTAGAAGTGGACGCCTCGATCTCGCCGCTCCTGGAAGGCAGCGCTGGCTGAGCAGATTCCCTCGCTCGATTTGGATTCGCTCTCTGCTTAAAAGCGAAACCGCAAAGAATCAATCCCGCCAGTACGGCGACTCCCAAGGTCTTCATGGCTCCGCCGTCTCTCTGTAATTGTTCGCCATCAATTATTACCGGGCTGCGCGGGTGTCGCAACTGGATTCGTCGTGGGTGCCAGTCGCAAGAGGAATGCATTTTGCTTCCAATCATTCACAAGTGCGAACACGCCAAGCTCAGGGAAATAACGGAAGCGGCCAAACGTACCGTTTGGCTGCGCCGGGCCAGGGCCGCCCGGATACGATTCCGAAGTGCATGCGTGCGTATCTGAGTGAAAAAGATAGGCCGTGTCACCGCCAGCCCACCCCACAATCAGTTTTCTCTCGGGATCGTAGGCCAGACCCGGGTAGCGTGCATAGAGCAAGGGCTCGCAGCCAGTGACCTTGCGCGACCAGTCTTGCGCCGCGAAATCGGATCCCGGTTGGATGTCAATCGCCCAGAATTGTCCGGGTCCTCCAACCATGAAAAACAATTTGCGTTTGGGATCGATCACTCCGGAGAGGTGATAGTCCACCCCGGAGAGCGGCCTCAGGCGCGTGTAGGTATTTTTGGCAGAATCGTAGCGAAAAAAATTAGCCGTGTCGGAGACGAACACCATCCCGCTGTTTGGATCGTAATCTGCAATCACGCCGGGATTGTGTGACGGGCTGTCACCCCCGTGGGGGTGCATATTTCTCCATTCCATCTTTGCCAGATCGAGAGCCCAGGTGTCCGCACTCATGAATCCGCAATTCGCTTTGCTGCCTCCAAAGACGAACATCTTATGCTGCCCCGCGAGATACGCCAGGCCGTTATAAGTGTGGCGGGATGAGGGTCGGCCGTCGTCATAAGCTTCAGGACAGCTGGTGACATTCGTCACCGGGCTTGGTTCTGTGAGTCGCGACATCGTCATGTTGTTCAAATCCAATCCATACACTTCGTTCCCGAAGTAATCACCGTGTCCGCCGCCCCAGATGATCAATCGGTTGCTCTTTGTATCTGCGACTCCGCCATTCCATGCATTGACGACTGCCCTGCAGCCGCTATTCCCTTCAATCGCGGGGTCTGCTGGACAGTGCGGCGCTATTTTCGTATTGGGAATTTCAGATCGGCCGGCTTTCGGTGGTATGCCTGTTCCCTCGGGGGTTTCAGAG
>Ga0137409_10006019_pt1 | contig 12612 bp, 11 predicted proteins | sample CZODoug1_16funga_FD_122059 | JGI IMG/M metagenome (GOLD analysis project Ga0137409, IMG submission 122059) | Vadose zone soil fungal communities from Angelo Coast Range Reserve, California, USA - CZODoug1_16fungal (Hybrid Assembly) | ecosystem: Environmental > Terrestrial > Soil > Vadose zone...
ACAACGCGACGCGGTTCGCCCAGATCGAGGGAGACCGCCTGGACCTTCGCCCCGTGCATCAGCCTCTGGCCGGCATCGTCCGCCGCGCGATCGAGCGCGCCCAGGCGGAAGCGAAAGGTCGCACGGTCCGTGTGGTCGCGCGGTCGGAGAACGGTGACTTGATCGTCCGCCTGGACGCGGCGCGATTCACCGAAGCGCTCGCCAACCTCATCACGAACGGCATTCGGTTCACTCCGGACGGCGGCTCGGTCGAGGTCAAGAGCCGCCTGGAGTCGGAGCACCTCGTCATCGACGTCGCGGACACCGGGATCGGAATTCCGGAGGAGAAGCAGAAGGACCTCTTCGGCCGCCCGCTCATGCTTCGCAATTCCCAGAACCATCACTCGTCGACGACGCTGGAATTCAACTCCGCGGGCCTGGGCCTCGGCCTCTCGATCGCTCAGGGCATCGTGCAGATGCACGGCGGGACGATCGATGTGCGGAGCGTGGAAGGAACGGGAAGCGTATTCACGATCCGTCTGCCCATGGCGGACGTCGCAGAAAGGAGAGCCGCGTGAAGAGGCTCTGTCGGGGTCGAGCTGTTCGGGGTCACGTGGTGAGATCGGTGTTCGCTCTTGGGGTCATCGTCCTGGCGGCCGCGTGGACGCCGGTCCGGGCGTCCGCTTCGGACGTCCGGGTTCGGGCGATTCTGGACCTGGTGTTCGACGACAAGGGCCAGGCCGCCGAGGTGAATTACCTGTGGGGCGACAACGCGCTCGACTCCTACCGGCTCCGGCTCTTCGTGGAGTCGGCGGTTTCGGACCGCCTCGACGTCTTCACCGAAGCTCTCTACAACGAGGACGTCGGCGTCCTTCCCTTCGGGGCGTATGCGCTCTTCCATCCGTCGCCCGGGCGCGACATGCACGTGATGGCCGGATTGATCCCGTGGCCGATCGGAACCTTCGCGCCGCGCGCGAACTCGGACAAGAACCCGCTGGTCGGGTTCCCCTTGCAGTACCAGTACCACACGACCTTGAGTGCCTTCAAACTCGTCCCCAGCGCGGACGCGCTCCTGGCAGACGCCGGGGATGGCGAAGAGGGGGCGAGCTACGCATTTGGATCCCGGGGGATGCCGATCGTCTACGACCAGTGGTGGGATTTCGGCGCCGTCTTCCTCGGGAGCGCGCGGCCGCTCGAATACGCGGCCGGATTCGTGAACGGTGCACCGTCGTGGCCGAGCCCGGGCAGGGACAGCACCCCCGGGAAATCGTTCCTGGGACGCGTCGGGGTCGCCCCGATGCCGGGTCTTCGGTTCGGCGTTTCCGGGTCGTACGGTCCGTATCTGGTTGAGGATGCCGTGAAGGGCTCGCTCCCGCCTGGAAAGGACGCGAGGGATTTCAACCAGGTGCTCGGGATGGCGGACTTCGAATGGTCCGCGGGGCACGTCGAGTTGCGCGCCGAGGGATATACGAATACGTGGGAGACGCCCACGGTGGGCGATCTCCGGGCGCGCGGCGGATACGGGGAGCTGAAATACACGCTCCCGGCCGGCTTCTACGTCGCGGGGCGCTACGACATCATGCGGTTCAGCGACGTGAAGGACTCGACCGGCACCGAGCGGTCGTGGGACGCCGACGTCGATCGTCTGGAGGTGGGCGCGGGATACCGCGTCATGAGGGGCGTCACCGCGAAGGTGGCGTACCAACGGAACAAGATCCAGCCGCCCGATCCCGCGCTGGAAGCCAAGATCCTCGATATCTACGCCGGCCAGCTCTCCGTCAGCTTCTAAGCTCGATCGCGCAGGCCGGACCACGACCTGCGCGATCGGCGGCCTTACCTTCCGATCGCCTTCTTCAGGCTCTTCCGAAGCTTCTCGAGCCCCTCGGCGATGTTCTCCTTGGTTACGATCAGCGCGGGGCGGAACCGGATTGAATTCGGGCCGCAGCCGATGATGACCATCCCGTCCTCGTAGGCGTTTTGGATCACGGTGTCGCGGAGCGCGCCGTCGCGGAGATCAAACGCGCACATGAGGCCCTTCCCGCGGGCGTTCGAGACGTGCTCGGGATATTCCTTCGCGAGGGATTCGAGCCCGGCCAGAAGCTCGGCGCCCCGCGCGGTCGCGTTCTCGATCAGCCGCTCCTCGGCCATGATCTCGAGGTAGCGCTGGGAGCGGACCATGTCGACCAGCGTGCCGCCCCAGGTCGAGTTGAGCCGGCTCGAGACATGGAAGACGTTCTCCTCCACGTCGTCGATGCGGGGCCCGCAGATGAACCCGCAGACCTGCGACTTCTTGCCGAAGGCGACCATGTCGGGCTTCACGCCATAGTGCTCGTGCGCCCAGAATTTCCCGCTCAAACCGAACCCGGCCTGCACCTCATCGAAGATCAGCATCGCCTCGTACTCGTCCGCGATCCGCCGCAGCTCTTGGAGGAACTCGGGGCGGAAGTGGTTGTCGCCTCCCTCGCCCTGGATCGGCTCGAGGATGATGGCCCCGATGTCGTCCGGGTTGTCCGCGAACGCGCGCTTCATCTGCGCGATCGAAAGGGCCTCGCGCGCCTTGACGTCCTTGAGCCGGGCGTCGTTGAGCGGGAACTCGACCTTCGGATTGAGGACCCGGGGCCAGTCGAACTTCGGGAAGAGCGCCGTCTTCTTCGGCTCGGCCGTGTTGGTGAGCGAGAGCGTGTACCCGGAGCGCCCGTGGAACGACTGCTCGAAGTGGAGCACCTGCGTCCCGCGCTCCTTCCGATAGCCGCGCGCGAAGTTCTTGCGCACCTTCCAATCGAACGCCGCCTTGAGCGCGTTCTCGACGCCGAGCGTCCCGCCCGCGACGTAGAAGACGTGCGGGAGATGGGGCCGCATGGCGTGCTGCGCGAAGGTCTCGACGAACTCGGCCATCTCGACCGTGTAGACGTCGCTGTTCGACGGGTTGTGGAGCGCCGCGCGGAGGATCCTCGCCGTGAACTCGGGCGTCTTGACCCCGGGGTGGTTCATCCCGAGAGGATTCGTCGCGAAGAAGGAGAAGAAGTCGAGGAGCTTCCGGTTGTGCCGGGAGTCGTAGAGATAGACCCCCTCGCTCTTGTCCAGGTCGAGGACGAACTCGAACCCGTCGGCGAGCATGTGCTTGCCGAGGACCTCATGAACCTTGTCGGGCGTCACCTTGACCGACGTGGTCGTGGCTGTTGGATTCACCGCGTGCTCCTTTCGGGTGGTTTCGGGGTCTCGCGTTTCAATCAAGAGCGACTGCTTCGTCCAGCTTGATCCGGTGGTGCTCCTTGGCGGTGGCGAGGACGATCAACGTCCGCGTCTGCCGCACGCCGCGCACCGTGTTTAGTTTCTCGATCAGAAGGCGGCGAAACGCCGCCATGTCGGCCACCCGCACCTTGAGGAGGAGCGAGAACTCCCCGGTGATGTGGTGGCATTCGAGCACTTCGTCCAAGTGGCTCACGGCTTCGATGAATCCGGTCTCGAACTTCGGCTGCTCGATGAAGACCTCGACGAACGCCGTCACATCCTGGCCGAGCCTCTTCGGATCGAGCACCGCGACGTAGCCGCGGATATATCCGGCCCGCTCGAGCTTTCGGATCCGCTCGTTGATCGACGGCGCGGTCAGGCCGACCGACCTCGCGATCTTCGCCTGCGGGATCTTCGCGTCGTCTTGCAGAAGCGCGAGGATCTTCCGGTCGATCGGGTCCATGGTCCCATTCGCTACTCTGATTCGGCCATCTGCTTCCATCTCCTTATATTATTCGGCAGATTATGGAAAACTTCAACTATTATTCTGAGGTTGTGGCCGGCAACCCAGGCGGCGGCCCCTTGTGGGCGGGCGCATCTAAGAGTAGGCTTGGTGGAGCGAATCGCCCCTTACTGGAGGAGGAACCACCCGCCCTATGAACCGCCCACAAACCGTGAAGCAACTTCGAGATAGCGGCTATACGCACCGCACCGTCAAGCAGGAGATGCGGGCAAACCTAATCGCCGCCATCGAGCGGGGCGATACCCGCTTCCCTGGAATAGTCGGGTACGACAAGACCGCGATCCCGCAGATCGAGAACGCGATCTTGAGCGGGCACGATTTCATCCTTCTTGGGCTTCGGGGCCAGGCGAAGACGCGGATACTCCGCGCGCTCCCCCGCTTTCTCGACGAATGGATCCCGGCGGTCGACGGGTGCGAGATCCAGGACGACCCGCTCCACCCGATCTGCCCGGCGTGCCAGCGGCGCGCGGCCGAGAACGGCGGCGAGCTGCCCGTCCGCTGGATCCCGCGCGAGGAGCGCTACCGGGAGAAGCTCGCGACCCCCGACGTGACGATCGCCGATCTGATCGGCGACATCGACCCGATCAAGGCGGCGAACAAGCGACTCTCGTACAGCGATCCCGAGGTGATGCACTACGGCATCATCCCGCGCACGAACCGCGGCATCTTCGCCATCAACGAGCTGCCGGACCTGCAGCCGCGCATCCAGGTCGGCCTCCTGAACATCCTCGAAGAGAAGGACATCCAGATCCGCGGATTCCCGATCCGCCTCCCGCTCGATCTTCAGATCGTGTTCTCGGCGAACCCGGAGGACTACACGAACCGCGGGAACATCATCACGCCGCTTCGCGACCGGATCGCCTCGCAGATCATGACCCATTATCCGTACACGGTCGAAGACGCGATGAAGGTGACCGAGCAGGAGGCGTGGGTGAAGCGACCGGACGGGATCGAGGTCTTGATCCCGCCCTACATCCGCGAGCTGGTGGAGCAGGTCGCGATCCAGGCGCGGAAGTCGTCCTACGTCGACCAATCGAGCGGCGTGAGCGTGCGCCTCACGATCGCGCTCATGGAGAACCTCGTCTCGAACGCCGAACGGCGCGCGATCCGCACCGGTGACCGCCGTCTGGCCGTGCGGATCTGCGATCTCCAGAACGGCATCGCTTCGATCACCGGGAAGGTGGAGCTGGTGTACGAGGGCGAGCAGGAAGGCGCGGTCGCGGTCGCGAAGCACCTCGTCGGGAAGGCCGTGAAGGAGGTTTTCGCCAAGTATTTCCCCGACGCCTACAAGGCGAAGGAGAAGAACGAGGGCGCCCCGTCGGAGTACGACTCGATCTTCCGCTGGTTCGCCCAGGGGAAGAAGGTGGAGATCTCGGACGACCTCACGGCGCGCGATTTCCAGAGCCGGCTGCAGCAGGTCGCCGGCCTCGAGGATCTTCCGAAGCGATACCTGCCGGTCAAAGATCCGATCGAGCTTCCGACGGCGATGGAGTTCGTGCTGGAGGCGCTCCACCAGAACTCGATCCTCGCCAAGGAGCGGACCGATACGGCCGCGCTCGCCTATACCGACATGTTCTCGACGATGCTCGGAAAGCCCGAGGAAGCGGAGGACTAGTCGTGGAGTTCCGGTATTCGCGCTGGGACGAGAGGCTCACACAGAACCTCAACTTCCTGCGCCACCTCCTATCCCTCTACCACCGCCTGCTCTTGATGACCGACGGGAAGGTCGACCAGGCGCTCCGCGCGCTGGAAGAGCTGGGCGAGCGGTTCGGCTTCCTCAACTCCAATTTCACGATCGAGGATTTCAAGAAGCACCTGAAGGAGCGCGACGCCATTCGGGAAGTGAACGGCCGGTCTGTGATGACCCGGGCGGGCGAGCGGATGATCCGGAAGGACTCCCTCGATCGCATTTTCGGGAACCTCGCGAAGGATTCCGCGGGCGAGCACCGGGTGCCGCGGACCGGGGCGGGAGGCGAGAGGGTGACCGAGACCCGCCCCTACGCGTTCGGCGATCCGGTCACGGACATCGATTTTCTCTCCAGCGTGCGGAACTCGATGCGGCGCCAGCGGGGCGCCTGGGGCGACGAGGGTCTCGGGCTCACCGAGGACGATCTCGAGGTGTTCGAGTCCGAGCACCTTTCATCCTGCGCGACCGTGCTCATGATCGACGTGAGCCACTCGATGATCCTCTACGGCGAGGACCGGATCACGCCGGCCAAGCAGGCGGCGCTCGCGCTTTCGGAATTGATTCTGACGCGGTATCCCAAGGATTCCTTGTCCGTGGTGTTGTTCGGGGACGATGCGTGGGAGGTGAAGATCCGGGACATCCCGTACGTCTCGGTCGGCCCGTATCACACGAACACCAAGGCGGGGCTACAGCTCGCGCAGAAAATCCTGGCCCATCAGAAGCACGTCAACAAACAGATCTTCATGATCACCGACGGGAAGCCGTCGGCCATTTTCGAGAACGGGCGCTTCTACAAGAACGCCTTCGGCCTCGACCCGCGCATCGTGAACAAGACCATGGACGAGGCGGTGGCATGCCGGCGGAAGCGAATCCCGATCACCACCTTCATGGTCACACAGGATCCCTACCTCGTGCGCTTCGTTGAGCGCTTCACCCAGCTCAACAAGGGGCGCGCGTACTTCTCGGACCTCGAAGACCTCGGCTCCTACCTCTTCGTCGACTTCGCTCAGAACAGAAAACGCAGAGTGCAGTAGGAAGGTCCCCGAACGATCGGAGGGGGAACCGCACGCCGCGCCGCGTGCGGTGGGGGGAGATCCGTCAAGACGACTCGCCCTAGCTAGTGGACCACGTAGGACAATCCGCCCTGGATGCTGAGTAGACGCCCGCGATCCATGTATTGGTCATTCGTCATGAAGGCCCGTCCGAAGCTGTGGTGGTACCGACCGCCCAGGTCGATCCCAAGCCGCTGATCGAGTCGGGCCGAGACTCCCGCCCCCCAGTTGATGCCGAGCCGTGTGCCGGACTCGACGTATCGGTAGTACCCATAGTAGAGGGGCTCCTTCCGCGTCTCGGTCGTCTCGTAGATGCCCAATCCGGCACCAAACCACGGTCGGAGCCGCGATCGGCTCGGAGGCTGAATGTCCACGGACATCGTCGTCTGCCGGACCTCATCCCAAGTCGATCGTTCGTTGCCATCCGAGTCAATGCCGCCTTGTTCCACTACCTGGAACCGATGGTAGGCAAGACCCAAGGAGATCTGAACCGCGCGAGCCACACCATACGAGATCGAAAGCCCGCTCCCCCACCCTGCATGCAAGAGGGTGGCTTCCGGGGCGACGGGGACAACCGCTCCATAGGCCCGGATCGTGGTGTGTCCAAGCGCCCCCCTGGCTGTCACCTCGTCAGTCGGGCTCTCGAGCTCAGACGACACGGCGGGGTTCGAAACACAGAGCAGTGCGGAGATGACGAAGGCGGACCTGGCCGATCCCATGGTGACCCTCCCCGGCCGATAGTCTCGTGCGGATTCGGGGCCCGGCCGGGAAGCGACACCCGCCTTGGCCTTCTTCTCCGCCGAACACGCCGATGCGGGGCGGGTTCCTCTTTTTCTTGAGGGCATCACCCGACGCCCTCGAGAATTTGCCGCCTACAACACCGCAGCCACGCCGACCTGGTAGGTCACGAACGGCGTGTCGATGAAGTTGTCGCCGCCCACGTAATGGAACTTGAGGCCGGTTCCAATCATGGTCTTTGCTCCGACCGGCGCGCCGATGCCCACGCCGAAGTGAATGCCGAAGTTGTTCTCGCTCACGGACGCGGTGACGCCGCTCCCGAGGTCTTCACTCTCGGCCACGTGATAGAGCCCGAGCCCGCCGCCGACCCAGGGCGTGACCCCGCTCTTGACGGGAACCTTGTAGTCCACGCCGATCGTGTAGGGCGTGATGCTGGCGCTCCGGTCGTTGACCTGCTCGTGGTCGAACTTGTGATACGCGACGCCCCAGGAGATGAGGACGTGCTCGCTGACGCCGTACCCGATCGACCCGCCGGCCCCGAAGCCGGTCTGGAACGAATTCCCGAAATTGCCGATCGGAAACGAAGCGCCGCCGTGCAGGCGGAGGACGGCGTGGCCATCCCAGCTGGGGACCCGTCGCGAGGCCGCATCGGCCTGAAGCGGAGCGCTGGCGGCCGCGAGCGCGGCGAGAGCGGCGAGGAACGAGAGTGTGGCGCGTCGTTGCATGGTTTCATCCCTCCGGATCTGGCTAAGCGAAGCGTTCAAGAGCGCGCGAAGCTTAGCACGCCTTGACGACCGCGTAGCCGCGTGGTCTACTTCGAGCACGAAACCACCCCGTAGGAGTCCGATGACTCAACTCCTCTCCCCCGCCGAACAGACCGAAACCGAGGAAGTTCCGATTCCGCTTCACGAGGCCTACACGGCCTGTGAAGCGATCGTGCGAAGCCACTACGAGAACTTCCCGGTCGCGTCCCGGTTCCTCACGCCGGCGCGGCGATCTGCGCTCGCCGCGATCTATGCATTCGCGCGGCGCGCGGACGACATCGCCGATGCGGCGGCGCCCCCTCGCGAGCGTCTCGAGGCGCTCGATCAGATCGAGGTCGCGCTCCACCGCGCGCTCGACGGCGCGCCGAGCGGGCCGATCTTCATCGCGCTCGCCGATTCGGTGGAGCGGTTCCGTCTGCCGGTCGAGCCGCTCCTGGATCTCCTCGCCGCCTTTCGCCAGGACGCGCGCGATGAGACGTTCTCGACGTGGGACGATCTGCTCGCCTACTGCCGGGGCTCCGCGAACACGATCGGACGACTCGTGCTGGCGCTCCACGATATCGAGGACGCCGACGCGCTCAAGGAATCGGACGCGATCTGCACCGCGCTTCAGCTCACGAATTTCTGGCAGGACCTGGGGGGCGACCTCGCGCGCGGGCGGCTGTTTCTCCCGCTCGAGGATCTCCGCCGCTTCGGGCTCGCGCGCGAGAACCTCGCGCGCCCGGCGCACCGCGGGCTGCTCACACGCCTCCTCGTCCACGAATGCCGCGCGACGAGCGAGCTCTACGAGCGGGGACGTCCCATCGTGCGGCGCGTTCCCTTCGGCCTCTCGCTCCAGCTGCGCCTGACCATCGCGGCGGGCCGCGCCGTGCTCCGCCAGGTGGAACGGAGCGGCTGGCGCGTCCTCCGGCACCGGCCGAAGCTCGGCGGCCCGGCGCGGGTGCGCATTTTGCTTTCCTCGCTCTTGGGGTTGAATGGCTAGCGCGGCCACGAACGGACGGCGCACGAGCTTCGGGGTCGCCTTCGCCGTGCTCCCTCCCTTGAAGCGAAACGCGATCCGCGCGCTCCACGCCTGGAGCCGCTCGGTGGACGACGGCGTCGACGAGGCGATCGACGCGGAGCGCGCCCGCGGGTCGATCGTACGGTGGCGCCGCGAAGTCGAGCTCCTCTATTCCGGCCGCCCCGAGGAGCCGGTCACTCAGGCGCTCTCTCCCCACGTCGAACGCTTCCGAATCCCACGCATGTACCTGGAAGAGCTAGTCAGCGGAATCGAGATGGACCTCACCCGCGCGAGCTACGGCACGTTTCGCGAGCTCGCGCGCTACTGCTACCGCGTCGCCTCGGTGGTGGGGCTGATCTGCCTGCGGATCTTCGGCGACGATCAGGAACGCGGCCGCGGGTACGCGGTGGACCTGGGCCTCGCCCTTCAGCTCACGAACATCCTGCGCGACGTGGGTGTCGATCACGCGCGCGGGCGAATCTATCTCCCGGAGGACGAGCGCCGCCAATTCGGCTATGACGAGGACGCCCTGGCCCGCTCCGAGCGGAGCAGGGCGTTCCTCGACCTGATGCAGTTCCAGGCGGCGCGCGCCAGGACGTTCTTCGCGTCGGCCGAGCGCGAAGCGGCGCGCCTCGACCGGAGGCGGCTCGTGGCGGCCGAGATCATGGGCCGGGTCTACCGCCGACTGCTCGATCGGATCGAGGCCTCGAAGTTCGACGTCTTTCGAAGGGAAATACGCGTGCCCAAGCTCGAGCGGGTCTGGATCGCCGCGTCGACCGCGCTCGGCGTGCTCGCCGCCCCGTGAGCGGACGCCCCGACGTCCTCGTCGTGGGCGCGGGCTTCGCCGGCGTCGCGGCGGCGACGGCGCTCGCGGAGCGGGGCGCGCGGGTTCACGTACTCGAGACGCGCCAGCGGCCCGGCGGACGCGCCTACTCCTGGGTCGATCCCGCGACGGGCGAGGTGCGTGACAACGGCCAGCACGTGCTCGCCTCGTTCTACGATGAGACGGCGCGACTCTTGGCCCGCCTCGGCACCGGCGAAGCGCTGGAGGCCGACCCCACGTTCCGGCTCCACCTCTGGGAGCGGGGACGCGGCGAGTTCGACCTGGCCTGTCCCAACCTTCCCCACCCGCTCCAATGGCTCGCCGCCGCCGGCTCGTGTTCCCGGCTCTCCGCTCTCGCCCGCGTCGGGGCGCTCACGCTGCGCGACCGCGCGCGCGCCTTGATCTCGTCGAACGGGGACGGACGGGCCGTGACGGTCGCCGACTGGCTCAAAGCGGGGCCGGGGAGCGCCGACCTGGCGGCCGTGCTCAAGCCGCTCGCGACGGCCGCCCTGAACGAGGCTCCCGAGGACGCGTCGGCGCTGCTCTTCGCGCGCGTGCTCGACCGCCTCCTCTCCGTGCCCGCGTCGAAGAGCGGCCTCGCGCTTCCGCGGCGCGCGTTGGGCGACCTCATCGCCGGGTTCGAGGAGTATCTGCAGGGCCGCGGCGGGATGGTGCGCTATCGGCAGACCGTGCTCGGCGTGCGCATCGAGAACGGGCGGGCGCTCGGGGTGTCGCTCCTGGGCGGCGAGCGGATCGACGCGGGGAGCATCGTCCTCGCGGTTCCGCACGAGCGGGCGGGATGGGTTCTCCGCCCGGAGCATCTTGGCGCGATGAGCGGCGTGGTCGCGATCCCGTGGTCGCCGATCGTCTCGACGGTCCAGGTGTACGACCGGCCGATCCTTCCCGCGCGGTTCGTGGGAATGCTCGGCACGAAGACGCAGTGGGCCTTCGATCGCGGCTCATCCGGCTCGGGCCGTTTCCTGGTGGGGACCGTCCGGAGCGCGGCCTTCGCCGATGTCGAGCGGGACGTGGCGGTGATCGCGGCGGAGGCGGATTCGGAGCTGCGTGAGGCCTTCGACGCTGCCCGGCCGGCTCGGCTCCTGAGCTTGAGCGTCTACAAGGAGCGGCGCGCCACAATGCGCGCGACCCCGGACGCCCAGAGGCTGCGCCCGAAATCGAAGACCGCGATCGAGGGGCTCTTCCTTGCCGGCGACTGGACCGACACGGGGCTCCCGCCGACGATCGAAGGAGCGGTTTGGAGCGGGCACCGCGCGGCGGAGCTGGCGGGAGGGTCCCCCGCGTGAGCCGTCCGGCGCCGCGTCTGCGGGGCGCGATCCTCCGTTGGTATTTGAAGAATCGCCGGGATCTTCCCTGGCGGAGCACGCGGGATCCCTACGCGATCTGGGTGAGCGAGATCATGCTCCAGCAGACGCGCGTCGAAACGGTGATCCCCTACTACCGGCGTTTTCTCGAGCGATTCCCGAGCGTCCGGTCGCTCGCCAATGCACGCGAGGCCGACGTTCTGGCGCTCTGGTCGGGGCTCGGCTACTACGGACGGGCCCGCAACCTCCGGGACGCCGCTTCTCAGCTGGTCCGGGAACACGCGGCGCGCCTTCCCGAGGATCCGGAGGCGCTGCGCCGTCTGCCGGGAATCGGCGAGTACACGGCCGCGGCGGTCACGAGCGTCGCCTTCGGCCGCCCCGCCGCGGCGGTGGACGGGAACGTGATCCGGGTGCTCGCGCGAATTCACGGGCTCAAAGGCCGCCGCGACTCGACCGCGCTCCGACGCCGGGTCGGCGCGATCGCCGAGGGGCTCGCGGCGGGACCGCGCCCTGGGGACTGGACGCAGGCCCTGATGGAGCTGGGTGCAACGATCTGCTTTCCGCGGGAGCCGCTCTGCGAGCGTTGTCCCGTCCGCGCCGCATGCGTCGCGCGCCGCGGCGGCCACCCGGATCGCTACCCGGAAGCCGCGCCCGTCGCCAAACCAGCCCTCGAGCGCCGCGTGATTCTCCTCGCGCGGAGGAACGGCCGCTTCCTCTTGATCCCGGATCCCGCCGAGCGCGGCTCCGTCTGGACACTTCCGATGGCGGCGGCGGGGGCCGACGGCGCGCGCGCCGCTCGCTCCCTCGCGCGCCGGCATGGGCAGGGAGACAATCTCAGGGGGCCGGTGGCCCAATTTCGTCACCGCACCTTCTCCCAGGACATCGCATTCGAGGTCTGGGAGAACGATTCCCCGGGCCACGGCGATCCACCGCCGCCGGGACGGTGGGCCGCGCCGCGCGCGATTCGGACGCTTCCGGTCCGCGCTCCTACCCTCAAAGCAATCAAGGGGTTGCGCGGCAAGCGGTGATTCCAATTCGGCGCAAAACGTGGTAAAATAAAGGCAGCAGTGTCGCCGCGATTGATGCAAGAGCTCAAGTCCCCCGAGGAATCCATGCACCCGTCGCGGTCGGCTCCGCGCCCCCTCCGGCTAGCGCCCTCACCGAGCCCACTCCACATCCTCTCGGTCGGCAACTTCCTGCTCTCGTTCGGCATCTTTCTGCTCTCGGTCGGCGTCTTCATGGTCTCTGTCGGCGCGGCCGCCGGCGCACCGGTGCCCCGCTCGGTTCCCCTCGCGCTGCGCGCACCGGTCGATCCCAGTCTCAAGATCAACCAACGCTTCCTTTCGACCGACGCCCGCGGCGGACCGATGGTCGACCTCTTCATCGAGGGCGACGTTTCTCCGGATGCTCTTCGCGCGAAGGGAATCGAGGTGAATACCGTCGCCGGTGGCATCGTGACGGCGCGGTGTCCCCTCGGCGTCATCAGTCGGCTC
>Ga0137409_10006021_pt1 | contig 12612 bp, 10 predicted proteins | sample CZODoug1_16funga_FD_122059 | JGI IMG/M metagenome (GOLD analysis project Ga0137409, IMG submission 122059) | Vadose zone soil fungal communities from Angelo Coast Range Reserve, California, USA - CZODoug1_16fungal (Hybrid Assembly) | ecosystem: Environmental > Terrestrial > Soil > Vadose zone...
GCGCTTATCCCCGAAGGTGCTGTAAAGGCTGCCGCGACCTATGCCGGTCGCTTCGACCAGGTCGTCAATCGAGGTCGCCTCGTATCCCCGAGTCCAGAATGCCGCCATCGCGCGGTCCAGAACTTCGTCCCGATCAAACTGTTTAACGCCTGCCATTGTTTCTGTTCATGTTGGAACGTTCATCATTCTACCCACCGCAATTGGCCGCTGCAATAATGTCGTTTAATGGCCATCAGGTCGAGTTTTGCGATTCTGGCTTGACTGACCGTTCCAGAATCACTATGGTCGGCTAGTCGGGACAAGTCCAAGACAAACGCCCGACTAATTACCCTTCCCGAGGAGACAATCAACGATGAGTTCGCCTCAGATCGATCTATACACCGCGTCCACGCCCAACGGCTGGAAAGTTTCCGTGTTCCTGGAAGAGACCGGCCTTCCCTGCGAACTCATTCCGGTCGACACCCGCAAGGGCGACCAGTTCAAGCCGGAATTCCTCAAAGTGAATCCGAACGGCAAGGTGCCGGCGATCGACGACGACGGCGTGTTCGTGTTCGACTCTAACGCGATCCTGCTCTATCTGGCCGAGAAGACCGGCAAATTCCTGCCTAAAGACCCGAAGGCACGGATCAAGGCCATTGAGATGGTTTTTTTCCAGATGGCCTCACTCGGGCCGATGCTCGGGCAACTTTTTGTGTTCCGCGGGTCTTGGCAGAACAAGGCACCCGACGTTAGCAACCGTTATTTCAAAGAAGTCAGCCGCATCTATGCCGTGCTGAACAAGCGCCTCGAAGGGCAGCACTACATGGCCGGCGACGAATACACGATCGCCGACATGGCATTTTTACCCTGGGTCCGCGCCGGTTCGATTGTCCCGCTCACGCCCGACCTGCCGCTTGGGGCGAACCCGAACCTGGCCGCGTGGCTGGATCGCGTGCTCGCCCGCCCGGCGGTTCAGAAGGGCCTCACCATCCCCGAGCCGTTCCCGGAGGAAAAGCATTTCGAGGCCTTCTTCGCCGCAACCGTGGGCGTCGGCACCCTGCACGACGCCTGATCAACACGCTTCTCGGCTTGCACCGTGCAAGCTCGGCGGCACCCGATGAAATTAGAGACACTATTGGGAGCAAAATCGTGAAGATCGGCTTTATGGGCGCCGGGGAAGTCGCCCGAACAATCGCAAAGCACCTGCTGCCCTTCGGGCACCAAGTCATGCTCAGCAACTCCCGCGGCCCGGATTCCCTCGCCGACGTGGTGAAGGAGCTCGGCGCCGGCGCGATCGCCGGAACGCTCCAGCAAGTCGCCGAGCAGGACATTGTCGTGCTCGCGACCAAGTGGCACACCGTACAGTCGGTGTTGTTCGCCGTTCCGGACTGGAAGGGTCGCATCCTGGTCGATACCACCAATCGGGTCACGAGTTACACGCCGGTGATTCTGGGCGACATTTCGGGGCGGACGTCCAGCGAGATCGTCGCGGACCTCGCCCCCGGAGCGAAGGTCGTCAAGGCGTTCAACTCCGTCCCGATGATTTGGCTCCAGGATTTCTCACCATCAAAGCCGAAGACCGCCTTCTTCGTGTCTGGGGACGACGCCGATGCTAAAAAGGTGGTGAGCGATCTTATTGATGAGATCGGTTTCTGCAGCCTCGATCTCGGTTCCCTGGCGGTTGGCGGCCGAATCTATCAACTTGGCGGACCGCTCTTGGGGGTCAATCTTTCCCTCATCGACCGATTCGTCCTGTAAAGCTGGGCGCACCTCCAGGAGCCAGATCATGTCGGACCGAGTTGACCATACCATTGGCGTGCGAACAGAGGTGCGCCGGGATGCACACCTCCGGCTGTCGTTCGAGACGTCGGAGATCGCGCCCCCCGCCCCGGACGAGATCGTCGTCGAGATGATGGCGGCTCCGCTGCATCCCGCTGACATCGGCCTCCTCCTTGGGCCTCCTGACCTTTCCTCGGCAGTGGTGAGCGGGCGCGGCGCGGACCGCACGTTGATCGCGAAGATATCGCCGGAGAAGATGGCGGGGCTCGCAATGCGAGTGGGCAAGTCTCTCGCCGTCGGAAATGAGGGCGCGGGCGTTGTCGTCGAGGCAGGCGAAACGCTGCTCCACCTGGTTGGGAAAAACGTGGCGGTGATGGGCGGGGGAATGGTGACGCGGTACCGCAAGGTGCCGATCTCCGACGCTCTTCCCCTGCCTCACGGAGTGCCGGTCGAGGCCGGCGCGGCGGTCCTGATCAATCCGCTGACCGCGCTAGCCATGCTCGAGACGTTGCGAAAGGAAAGACACACCGCGCTCGTCCATACGGCTGCTGCATCATCCTTGGGGCAGATGCTGAACCGCATCTGCCTCGAGGACGGGGTGGGACTGGTCAACATAGTGCGGCGACCGGAGCACGTCGAGCTGCTCAGGCGGCAGGGCGCACGCCACGTCTGCGACAGCAGTTCTCCCGACTTCGTCGCAGAACTGGACGCGCAGGTAGCGGAATCCGGTGCGACCCTCGCATTCGACGCCGTGGGCGGCGGAAGGTTGGCGAGCCAGATTCTTTCGGCCATGGAGCGCCATGCGCAGACCCGCTTGCAAGGATACAACCGGTACGGCTCGAATACCCGCAAGCAGGTCTACTTCTATGGGGGGCTGGACGCGCGCCCATCAGAGCTCGACCTTCGCGCGTATGGAATGTCTTGGAGCGTGGGTGGATGGCTGATCTTCGACGAACTGGCGCAAATGGCACCGGAGCGGAAAGATGCCCTGCGGGCACGGATCTCCAAGGACATGCTCACCACGTTCGCCTGCGACTTCGCCGGCGAATTGGCGCTCAGCGAACTTCTGGAGCCAGCGAACCTTGAGCGCATTGCAGCTCGCAGCACCGGCAAGAAGTACCTCATCAACCCGTCAATCGAGCTCGAGGAATAATCCGCAGACCAAAATGGCCTGGGAAGTCCCAGACTATGCGCCGACCCGGTTGCATGCGTTAGTTTAGCGAGCATGCGATCGTCTCACGAGAAGCCGAGGAGTCGGTCTGGCGGCGCTGCCGGGGAACCCGCGCTTTCAAACATCATCAGCAAGGGCATTGGCCTGCTCGCGAAGGAGGAATTTCTGAACCTTTCCAGTGGCTGTTTTTGGTATGTCGCCGAAGATGATTGTTTTGGGTACCTTGAACCCGGCCATGCGGTCGCGACTGAACGCAACTATTTCAGATCTGTCGAGATCAACGCCGGGGCGACATGTGATGAAAGCACAAGGGGTTTCGCCCCATTTTTCGTCGCGTCGAGCCACTACGGCGGCCTCCAAAATGCCGGGATGTTCCATCAACACTCCCTCGACTTCGACGGTGCTGATATTCTCGCCGCCGGATATGATGATGTCCTTCGATCGATCTCGGATTTCGACATATCCATCCGGATGTTTGACCGCGAGATCTCCAGTGTGAATCCAGCCATCCGCGAAAGCTTGGGCGGTGGCTGCCGGATTATCCAGATAGCCCTTCATCGCGATATTACCCCGGATCATGATTTCGCCGATGGTCGTGCCGTCGGCTGCAACCGGCGCCATCGAGATCGGATCGATAATATCCATTGCCTCCTGAAGGTGATACCGCACTCCCTGTCTTGCCTTGATCCGTGCGCGCTCCGTCGACGGGAGCTCATTCCACTCGTCTTTCCATTCGCAAACGACACAGGGCCCATACACCTCGGTCAACCCGTAGGTCTGGGTGACGGAAAGGCCGACTTGTTCGGCAGCCGCTATGACAGTCGCGGTGGGCGGCGCTCCCGCCACCATCATTGCTAGACCCCGGGGAAGGCGCTCTACGAGCGATGCCGGCGCGTTCACGATGCGGGAAAGGACAATGGGTGCACCTGACAAATGCGTTACACCCTCATCGGCGATGGTCGTTATTACGGTCTCGGCGTCGAGCCGGCGCAGACAGACATGCGTCCCGGCGAGTGCCGTTATTGTCCATGGGAAACACCAGCCGTTGCAATGAAACAGCGGTAAGGTCCAAAGGTAAACCGGGTGCTGGCCCAAATTCCATGCCAGCGTGTTGCTAACCGCATTCAGATATGCGCCGCGATGATGATAGACGACGCCTTTGGGGTCCCCGGTCGTACCAGACGTGTAATTCAACGCGATAGCGTCCCATTCGTCGGCAGGCATGAGCGGAGCGAACCCCGCATCGCCGCTTTCGATAAGCGTTTCATAGGTAAGGAGTTGGGAGACGTCGGCGACGATCGAGGGATCCTCGATAACGACGAGTTCGATTTGACTATGCGAATCGTCCAGCGCCGCCCGTGCAAGCGGAAGAAATTCGATGTCGACGATCAACATCTTGGAGCCAGCGTGCCTTAGCATGAAGGCAATGTTTGCGGCATCCAGGCGAATGTTGACCGAGTGAAGGACAGCGCCGGCCATCGGAACGCCAAAATGCGCTTCGAGATGGGCCGGCACGTTGGGCGCAAGGATCGAGACAACGTCGCCGCGCTTTATCCCTCGACCCGACAGAGCTGAGGCGAAACGGAGGCACCGATCACGCAATTCGGCATAGCTATATCTTCTCGGTCCATACGCAACGGCAAGCCGTTCCGGGTGCACGTCGGCAGTCCTAAAAAGAAACGCGACTGGCGTTAGCGGCACGTGGTTTGCGGTGTTTTTGGGGAGTATATCCTTCAATTCCCTAACCTCTCTCTGGTCTTCTCTATTCAACGCCCTTTCCATTGTGGCGCGCGTTTCTCGACAAAGGCGCGCGGCCCTTCGGCGAAATCTTCGGTCGTCATGACCCTATCCTGCGCCTCGAGGCCGAGCGCGAAGAGCGCATCATCAGACATATCGTAGGCCCGCCGAGCGATCCCTAGGCTCTCTCGGACGGCGACCGGTGCGTTCTGATTGATGCGCTCGGCGAACGCAATCGCCTCGGTAACGGCCTCACCTGTGGGAGCGACCTTGTTGAGGAAACCGAGTTCAGCCGCGCGCGCGGCGGAAATGCGATCACCCGTCGCGATCAATTCGAACGCCAGGGCACGGGGTATGGCGCGCGGGAGTCGATATACGCCGCCAGCAGCCGCGATCAGGCCCCGGGTCACCTCAGGGAGCGAGAAGACGGAAGTCTCCGAAGCGACGATCATGTCGCATGCCAGCGCGATCTCGAAGCCCCCGGCCATCGCGAAGCCTTCGACCGCCGCGATCCAGATTTTGGTGCGGGGATGCTTGACGAAGCCAGCGAACCGGCCGTCGGACGTGTAGAGATCCTGCATTCGGCCGGCGGAGACCTCCTTGAGATCGGCCCCCGCGCAGAAGGCCACGCCTCCCTCCCCCGTCAGAACAGCCGTCCACAGACCCGGGTCAGCCTCTATCACCTTGACCGCGCGATCGAGACCGGCAGCGACGGCGCCATTGACCGCATTACGAGCATCGCGGCGACGGATGGTGACGAGCGCCACATGCGGTGCGACGACTTCTACAGTGACGACATCCATGGTGTTTCAAACCTCTCAATAAATTTCGAACAGACCAGCAGCACCCATGCCGCCACCCACGCACATGGTGACCACGCCATATCTGGCTTTGCGGCGGCGGCCTTCAAGAAGGACATGTCCCGTCATCCGCGCGCCGCTCATGCCATAGGGATGTCCGATGGCGACGGCTCCGCCAGAGACGTTCAGCCGCTCGTTCGGAATCCCGAGCCTGTCCCGGCAGTAGAGGACCTGACTGGCGAACGCCTCGTTCAGCTCCCAAAGATCAATATCGTCGACCTTCAGTCCATGGACCTTAAGGAGCTTTGATATCGCGAAGACCGGACCGATCCCCATTTCATCGGGATCGCAGCCGGCCACCGCCATGCCCCGATAGGCGCCAAGCGGCTGTAGGCCGCGCCGGCCGGCTTCCTCTGCGCTCATGATCACCACGGCCGCGGCGCCATCGGAGAGCTGGCTGCTGTTGCCGGCCGTGACCGACCCACCGGGCTCCAGCGCCTGGCCACCCTTATAGGCGGGCGGCAAGCCGGCGATCGCTTGAGGGGTCGTGCCGGGACGCATTCCCTCATCCTGAGTCAGCGTCACCTCGCGAAAGCTGGTTTCGCCTGTCGCCTTGTCGGTGACGACCATCCTGCTCGAGAGAGGTACGATCTCATCGGCCAACAGGCCGGCAGCGGTTGCCTCAACGGCTCGCCGGTGCGATTCCGCGCCGAACACATCCTGCGCTTCGCGGCTAACATTGTAGCGCCGGGCAACCATCTCGGCCGTCTCAAGCATGCTCATGTATATGTCAGGGCGGTGCTCCACCAACCACGGGTCCTGCGCTCGATACATGTTCATATGGTCGTTCTGGACCAGCGAGATGGACTCCACCCCGCCGGCAACGACGATGTCCATGCCGTCGACCATGATCTGCTTGGCGCCGGTGGCGACCGCCATCAGCCCCGACGCGCACTGCCGGTCGATGCTCATGCCTGAAATGGAGGTCGGCAGCCCGGCCCGAAGCGCCGATTGGCGCGCGACATTAGATTGAGTGGCTCCCTGCTGGAGCGCGCAACCGAAGACGACGTCGTCGATCTCGTCGGGCGCCAGGCTGGCCCGATCGACGGCATGCCGGATCACATGGCCGCCAAGCGTCTGCGGCTGGGTGTCGTTGAAGGCCCCGCGATACGCCTTGCCAATGGGTGTGCGGGCGGTGGAAACGATGACGGCTTCGCGGTTGGACATTCTGGTCTCGTTTTGAAGAGGTTATGGTCAGGAGATGGGTTGCCCGTGGAGCGACAAAGATGTCGATTTCCGGTTCAGCCTTCCCGCGCGATCCGCCAGCCGATCTCGGCCAACGGATGGGCCTTGGCGCCCACGATCTCCGCATCCGCGCTGCTGGCCTGCCCGTCCCGGCTACGGCGCCAGACGCCTTGCAGGATGGCCGCAACGCGAAAAAGGCTGAACGCGAGATAAAAATTCCACTGAGGAATTCCCGTTCGCCCCGTCCGCTCGCAGTAGAGACGGACATAGTCCGCCTCCTCTGGAATCCCCATGGCAGCGCGGTCGAGATCGCCGAAGCCACGGAAAAGATCGGCGCCCACACGCCAGACCATGGTGTGATAGGCAAAGTCGGCCAGGGGGTCCCCAATTGTCGACAACTCCCAATCGAGCAGCGCGATAACGCGTGGCTCCGTCGGATGGAAGATCATGTTGTCCAGACGGAGGTCCCCGTGAAAAATCCTTGCCGGTTGTTCCGGCGGCAAATTCGACGGCAGCCATTCGATCAGCCTCTCCATCGCTTCGCAGGGATCGCCTTCGCTTGCGCGATATTGCCTGGTCCAGGTCGCGACCTGTCGCTCGACGAAGCGCTCGGGTCGGCCGAAACCCTCCAGGCCCAACGCAAGCGGCTCGGCATGGTGCAGGTTCGCAACGGTCGCGTTCATGGCGTCGAAAATCCCGGCACGCTCATGAGGTGCCATGCCCGGCAGCCGCTGATCATAGAAGATGCGGCCCTCCACGAAGTCCATGATGTAGAAGGGAGCGCCTAGAATCGCATTGTCCTCACAGAAGGCGAGTACCTTGGGAACAGGGACGTTGCTGCCCCGAAGCGCATCCAGAACGCGATATTCGCGCTCTATCGCATGGGCCTTCGGCAATAGCGGTCCCAGGGGCTTTCGACGTAGGACATATTGCCCCGACTCGGCGCGCAGCCTGTAGGTCGGATTCGACTGCCCGAAGCCAAACTTCTGAAGTGTGCGGCCACCGCTAAAACCGGCAACATGCGAAACCATCCAGACGCCAAGTGCTGGGGGAACCGGCTGAATATCCGGCCCTTCCTGCGCCTCTCCTGCCGATTGCGCCTCTGAAGACATGCTCTCTACCTCCTTCTATCCGATCTGCACGAACGAATTTCGTCCAGCGTCCGATCGTAGGTTGCTAAGCTGCACGATTTAATGCCACAATGTAGGACAATTTGCAATGCCGAAAGTCAAGGAACAGGGGTGTTTGAACCGAGCGACCGGAGCACTGCTCTCGCCGAGCGCCTGAAGGCCTTCGTGGCCGAGCACGTCTATCCGAATGAGCGACGCTACTATCTCGAAGCGGAGCGGCTCGGCCCGTGGTCGGTCTATCCGGTCATCGAAGAGCTGAAGCCGAAAGCGCGCGAAGCCGGATTGTGGAATCTCTTTCTGCCCGTAAAGGAGGCGCCTGAAGGTCTCTCAAATGTCGACTATGCGCCGCTGTGCGAGATCATGGGACGAAGCCTCTTCGCGCCTGAGGTCTTCAACTGCTCGGCGCCGGACACTGGGAACATGGAGACGATCCTGCGGTATGGCACGGACGAACAGAAGGAGCGGTGGCTGAAGCCCTTGCTCGCGGGCGAGATCCGATCGGCCTTTGCGATGACCGAGCCGGAAGTCGCCTCCTCGGACGCGACCAATATCCGCAGTTCGATCATCAGGGACGGCGATGAGTATGTGATCAACGGGCGCAAGTGGTACACGACCAACGCGACCAGCCCGGCCTGCAAGATCATGATCTTCATGGGCAAGAGCCAGCTGGAGGGTGACGATCCTTACCGTCGCCAGTCGATGATCCTGGTGCCGCGATCGACCCCGGGGGTCCGGGTCATCCGGTCGCTTCCCGTCCTGGGATTCTATGGCGTTCCCGATCGCGCCGCAGAGGTGCTTTTCGAGAATGTCCGCGTGCCGGCGACGAACATGCTGCTCGGCGAGGGTCGCGGATTCGAAATCGCGCAGGGTCGCCTGGGACCGGGCCGCATCCACCACTGCATGCGGTTGATCGGACTGACCGAGCGCATCCTCGAGCGCATGTGCCGGCGCGCGGACCAGCGAACGGCCTTTGGCCGGCCGCTCTCCGAACAGACGGTCACGCTGGAGAGGATTGCCGAGGCGCGCATCATGATCGACCAGGCTCGCCTGCTTACCATGAAGGCGGCGGAGATGATGGACACGGTCGGCAACAAAGCCGCCCGGCGCGAGATCGCGATGATCAAGGTGGCGGCACCTGTGATGGCGCAGAAGGTCATTGACTCGGCTATCCAATTGTTCGGAGGCGGCGGGACCAACAATGATCATCTGCTGACCGCGGCGTTCGCGACGGCGCGCCTGCTGCGGTTGGCCGACGGACCCGATGAAGTGCATCGCAACCAGATCGGCAAGCTCGAGATCAAGCGCTACCGCAACAGCGATCCTGCCTTGTCGGGCGGTTTCAGCGACGTGCTGACGCTGGCGGAGGCAGAGCGCATGGCGAGCGAAGGCCTGTGGCCCAAGCCGATGGAGTTCGACGCATGAGCGGACGGCTCACGGGCAAGCCGGCGCTCGTCGCCGGCGCTGCGCAGGCGCGAGGGCATTTCAGGAGGAAAGATTGAGCAAGAAAATCGGTGTCGTGGGTGCGGGCTTGATGGGCGCGGAGATCGCGCTCGTGTTCGCGCTGGCCGGCCATGACGTGCTATTAAATGATCGCGACCAAACGAGCCTCGATCGCGCGACGGCGCGGCTGCGAATGCTTATGGAGAAGGGCGTCGGCCGCGGCTTCTACAAGGCAGAGGAGATCGAGCCGACGCTCGGGCGTATCCGGCCCATCACCGAGCTTGGCGCGTTTACCGATCGCGAGTTCGTAACGGAGGCGGTGTTCGAAGCCCGCGATGTCAAGGCATCGGTGCTGAAAGCGCTGGACGAGATATGCTCCGTGGATACCCTGATCGCCTCGAATACGTCGACGATTCCGATCTCGACGCTTGCAGCAGAATTGCCGGTCGCGCGCAGACCCAATTTCATCGGGACGCATTATTTCTCGCCAGTCTCGCGCATGAAGCTCGTCGAGGTGATCCCCGGCTTCGACACGGCGAAAACGACCGTCGAGACCGCAATCAGCGCGATGAGCGAAATCGGCAAGACCCCGATCCGCGTAAAGGATGTCGCCGGCTTCGCCGTCAATCGTATGCTGCACGCCTTCATGATCGAGGCGGTGAAACTTGTCGAGGAAGGGGTTGCCACGCCGCAAGATCTCGACATCGCGTGCCGCCTCGGTCTCGGTCATCCGATCGGCCCGTTCGCACTCATGGATGTCGTGACGTCGAGCTTGTGTGTGCAAGCCCAAGAGATCATGCAGGAGGCCTATGGTGAAAGATTCCGCCCCCCTGCCCTCCTCAAGCAACGCGTTCGCGCCGGCTATGGCGGAGGCAAAGATAAACCAGGCTGGCTCAATACAGGCGAGTAACGGTCGCACGCGGGAAGCCGTCGTCCGAGACATCCTCAATGGCCTCTATGATGGTCGCTATGAGCCCGGGCAGCGTCTGCAGGAAGCACATCTCACCACCGCGTACGGGATAAGCCGTGGTCCGGTCCGCGAGGCTCTCAATGCACTGTCGGCCATGGGGATCGTCGATCTCACACCGCAGCGCGGCGCCCAGGTGCGCGTGCTCGGCATCGAAGAAGCGATCGACACGCTGATCGTGGCGCAGACGCTGATTGGTTTGTCTGCCCGCCTTGCCGCGGCCCGCGCGTCACAAAGCCCCCAGCGTGACAAGCTCGTCAAGTCGCTCGAGCGCATCCTCGCATTCGATGCAGAAGCAACCGGCGCCGACTTTGGTATAGCTCGGGACAGTTTCTATGGTTCGATCACGGCGATGGCGTCCAATCTGGAGCTTAGCCGCGTATTGCCGACTGTGCGGATCCACCTCATCCGCGTCCAGTTCCGCTCCGTGCTGAGAGCGCACGAGACACGGTGGCGAGGCGATTATCGACGCATCGCCGACGCCATCCTCGCCGGGCGACCAAGAGAGGCGGAAGCCGCGGCGCGGAAACATCTGCAGCGAGCGATCGAGCGTCTGCGCGCTTTTCAATCCAGTTAAGCCGCTCGCGGGACACACCGGCCTTGGGGGCCGTTTAACCGGCTTTTCTCAACTGATTGCCGCCAAGATACAAATCCGCCTCATAGGCATGCATCGCTGCCGCAACCACGGGCTCGTAGGCGGCGATCGCCTTTTCCTTGACGTGCCCATAGCCCCGAACATCGAGGATCAATCCCGCAATGCGCGCGGCTTCCGGCAGATTCGCGCTTGTGAGGCGCGCGAGCAGCCGCTCGATCAAGGCTTCGTAATCGGCGATCAAGCGGCGCTCGGTCTTCCGTTCAGCCGTATAGCCGAATGGATCGAAACGGGTGCCACGCAGCGCACGGCCCTTCGCGAGCACGCGGAACAGCGGCATCATCCATCCGCCGAACGCACGCTTGCGAAGATGGCCGGTCGCCTTGTCACGCTTGGCGAGCACAGGCGGCGCCATGTGGAAGGTCAGCTTGACCTCTCCCTCGAATGCGTCATGGAGGGAGCGGACGAAACTACCCTCAGTGTAGAGGCGCGCGACTTCATACTCGTCCTTGTACGCCATCACCCGGAACAGGCCCTTTGCGATGGTCCTGGCAAGCGTTCCGTCGCCCTTCAAGGCAGCCTCGGCATTCGCAACGCGGTCTACGATCGCATGATAATGGCCGGCATATGCCTGGTCCTGATAGGCGGCGAGAAACACCGCGCGCTCCGCCACGATGTTATCGTCTTCGTAATCGTCCTCGACGGACTTGTCGGACAAGCCGGCGACGGCGAACACGGCCTCCGGCTCCACCGCCAGCTTCCGGCCGAGCGCAAAGGCCGAGCGGTTCATCGCAACCGCTGTGCCGTTCAGCACGACCGCTGCCTCGAATGCTTCAAGATCGAGGTGCAGCAAGCCTTTCTGCCAGGCGAATCCCACCATCATGAGGTTCGATCCGATCGCATCTCCCAGCAATCGCGAGGAGAGCTGGGTAAACGGATAGATGAAGATGTTCCCTTCTCCCGCGCGCTGACGCAGTCGGCCGGTCAACAGCGTCGTGTCGGGCTTGGCATTGCGGTTCTGGGTAAAATCGCCGGTGATAGATATGTCGGCATTTGCCAGAACGGGCGTGGTGCCCGGCGCGATCGCAGCCATCACATCCCGACTGTTGCCGACGATCTCGTCGCAAACCATGACCAAGGTCGCTGCCTCGGCCGGGATGCGCAGAGCCGTCACCGGCTCGTGTGCCACATGCACGTGGCTGACGACGGCGCCGCCCTTCTGCGCCATGCCCACTTGGTCAAGCACGCCGACTTCGCCGCCCTTCATATGTGCGGCCATCGCGATCAATGCGCCGATGGTGACGACGCCGGTTCCCCCGACGCCGGCGACGACGATCCGTTGATGATCTTTGGCCGTCGCAATCGGAAGCGGCAGAGCATCGAGGTCGAGCAGCGCCGCCTTTGCGCCGGCCCGGCGCGGCGTGCCGCCCTCGACCGTCACAAAGCTCGGACAAAATCCGGTGAGACAGCTATAGTCCTTGTTACAGCTTGATTGATTGATGCGGCGCTTGGTGCCGAACGTGGTTTCGACGGGTTCCACCGATAGGCAATTGGACTTGGCTGAGCAGTCGCCGCAGCCTTCGCACACCAATTCGTTGATGAACACGCGCGTCGTCGGTTCGGCGAGTTTGCCCCGCTTGCGCTGGCGCCGCTGCTCCGTCGCGCACATCTGTTCATAGATGATGACGCTGACCCCGCTGCGCTCGCGCAACTCGAGCTGAAGCGCCTCGAGATCGTCGCGATGCTCAACCCGTTCGACCTTGCCGCGCGCG
>Ga0137409_10006022_pt1 | contig 12609 bp, 10 predicted proteins | sample CZODoug1_16funga_FD_122059 | JGI IMG/M metagenome (GOLD analysis project Ga0137409, IMG submission 122059) | Vadose zone soil fungal communities from Angelo Coast Range Reserve, California, USA - CZODoug1_16fungal (Hybrid Assembly) | ecosystem: Environmental > Terrestrial > Soil > Vadose zone...
CGACCGGAAGCAAGGTCGCGGTGGTGGGACACAGCGGCTGTGGAAAATCGACGCTGGCGCGCCTGCTGTTCCGCTTCTACGACGTCGGCTCGGGAAGGATCTCCATCAACGGCGTCGACACGCGCGATCTGACGCAGTCGTCCCTGCGCGCCGCCATCGGGATCGTGCCGCAGGACACGGTGCTCTTCAACGATACGATCCTCTACAACATCCACTACGGCCGTCCGGAAGCCTCCCTCGAGGAAGTCATCGAGGCGGCGAAGGCGGCGCATATCCACGAATTCATCGAAAGCCTTCCAGACCGGTACGAGTCGCGCGTGGGCGAGCGCGGGCTGAAGCTCTCCGGCGGCGAGAAGCAGCGCGTCGCGATCGCCCGCGCGGTCCTGAAGAACCCGAGCATTCTGATTTTCGACGAGGCGACCTCGGCGCTCGATTCGGAAACCGAACAGGGCATCCAGTCCGAGCTCGATCGCATCGCGCGCGGGCGCACCACCTTAGTGATCGCTCACCGTCTCTCTACGGTGATGGATGCAGACCAGATTCTCGTTCTGGATCAAGGACGTATAGTGGAACGCGGCACCCACAGGCAGCTTCTGGCCCGGGACGGCGGCGCGTACGCCCAGATGTGGGCCCTGCAGCAGCAGGAGGAAGCCGAGCACGCCTCGGTCTGATGGTCCAACCGGATCAGGAGCCACTCGCTCCCGTTTCACCGGTCGCGTGAAGTATTCGGCGTATCTCTTTATTTTCGTTGCCTATTACTTCCGCCTAGCGCTAAACTAGCCGGCCCAACAAGAAGCTTGGAGGGAGGGTGCGGATCCTCTTTGCGTGCCTGCTTGCCCTGGCGGTCGTCTCGACGCCGGTTCTCGCTCGCGAGGCGCGCCAGCCTTCGCTGAAGTCGCAAGCCGCGCTGGTCATCGACCAGGAGTCCGGCGAGATCCTTCTCGGCAAGAACGCGGAGTCGAAGCTTCCCATCGCCTCGCTCACCAAGCTGATGACCGCGATCGTCACGCTGGACGCGGAGCTCGACCCGGACGAGCCGGTCACGATCGTCAAGGCGGATGTCGACAGGCTGCGCGGCTCGCACTCGCGCCTGCAGGTCGGCACGACCCTCAGCCGCGACGAGATGCTGCATCTCGCCCTGATGGCGTCGGAAAACCGCGCCGCCTCGGCGATCACGAACTCGTATCCGGGGGGCAAGGATTCTTGCGTCCTCGCGATGAACCTCAAGGCGCAGCTCCTGGGAATGTCGGGTAGCCGTTTCGAGGACGGCACCGGGCTCTCCGGCCGCAACGTGTCCACCGCGCAGGATCTGGCCAAGCTGGTCCAGGCCGCGCACGCGTATCCCAAGATCCGGGACTTCACGACCTCGACCTCGCTCCAGGTGAAGGTCGGGCGGCGCATGATGCGCTTCGGCAACACCAACAATCTGACCCGCAGCTCCCACTGGGACATCGGCTTGTCGAAGACCGGATACATCGCCGAGGCGGGGCGCTGCCTCGTGATGCAGGTGACGTTGGCCGGGCGTTCCATTATCATCGTGCTGCTTGACTCCTGGGGCAAATACACTCGTGTCGGCGACGCGACTCGCATACGTCAATGGCTGGAATTCGCCTCCAGCCGCTCCGTGCACCGATCTTCCGCAGGCCTGCCGCCGGCAGGCGATTTCGCCGTCCTCCTCGGACCGAACGACCCGCCGGGCTAGCTTCCGGCTCCCGGCATGAATCCCGAGCCCAGCCCCCAGCCTCTGGCGCCCGGGGTGGTCCGGTTCTATACGTTTCTGCCGCGCGCCGAGCGGCTGCGCGAAGACGTGCTCGCCGGCCTCGCTCTCCCCCAGAAGGGCATTCCCCCAAAGTACTTCTACGACGAACAGGGCTGCCGCCTGTTCGAGGCGATCTGCGAGCTCCCCGAGTACTACCTGACGCGCACCGAGACGGCGATCCTGCGCGGCAACATCGCCGACATCGTGCAGTTCGTCGGTCCCGATGCCGAGCTGATCGAATACGGCAGCGGCGTGCAGGCGAAGACACGCATCCTGATCCAGGCGCTGCAGACCCGCCTGTACGTTCCCATCGACATCGCGATGGACACGCTGCGCACCTCGTCGAACGAGCTGGCGGGCCGCTTCCCCTGGCTCAACGTCGTCGGCATCTGCGCCGACTACACGCGGCCGCTCGCGCTGCCCGAGTTCGCGGGCGTGCCGATCCGCAGGAAGGTCGCGTTCTTCCCGGGCTCGACCGTCGGCAATTTCACCCCGCCCGAAGCGCTCCAGTTCCTGAAGCAGGCGCGCAGGGCCGTCGGGGCGGGCGGGGCTCTGCTGATCGGCGTCGACCTCAAGAAGGACAAGGCCACGCTGGACGCGGCCTATGCGGACCCCAAAGGGGTCACAGCGCGATTCAACCTCAACCTGCTAGAGCGGATCAACCGCGAGCTGGGCGCGGATTTTCAGACGAACCGTTTCCGCCACAAGGCGTTCTACGAGCCGAGCCAGGGACGGGTCGAGATGCACCTGGAAAGCCTGTACGCACAGGTCGTGCACGTCGCCGGCCAGCGCTTCGATTTCGCGCCCGGCGAGTCCATCCACACCGAGATCTCCTGCAAATACTCGATCGGCGAATTCCAGGAGCTGGGCAAGCGCGCGGGGTTCTCGCCCGAGAAGGTCTGGACCGACCCGGAGCAGCTGTTCAGCGTCCACGGGATGGTCGCGGCGTAAACATCGGCGGCCGGGATGAAGGCCGCGACCTGAGGCGCTTCACGGCTGTCATCTTGCGGCGTCCGTCAACCCGACAGTGAAAATGCTGGTGGGTCCAGTGGCGGGAGCGGTGCCGACAAACGTACCCACCGGCGTCAATCCGCCGGTTACCTGGTCAATCCCGAAGGCGGAAATATTGTCGGAACCCGCGTTCGCGGCGTAGACGAATTTGCCGCTCGGATCGACACTGAGGGCAACGGGTAGACTCCCGGCGAGAAATGCCAAACCCGAGATTGGCGCGAGTGCTCCGCTGGTTCGGTCAATCCTGAAGGCGGAGATGTCGGACGAACCGGAGTTGGCCACGTAGACAAACAAACCACTCGGATCCACGACGATGGATAGCGGTGTCTGGCCGGTGGCGAAGGGCGAGCCGGAGACGGACGTGAGCGCCCCTGTCGCGCCATCGATTGCAAAGGCTGAGACGTCATTGGAAGTTTGATTGACGACGTAGGCGAATTTGCTGTCCGGGTCTATCGCCACGGACGCCGGATTCCCACCCGCCGCGAACGGAGAGCGGGCCACGGGCGCCAGCGCGCCGGTGGTGTCGTCGATCGAAAAAGCCGAGACCGTTCCGGGAGAGGTGTTGTTCGTGACATACAGGAATTTCGCACGGGAATCCACGGCAATGGTTTCTGGTAAGGTACCAGCCGCGAACGGCGAACCGCTCACTGGCGCTAAAGCGCCAGACGTCTGATCGATCGCAAATGCCGAGATGCTGTTTGAGTCCGTGTTTGCGGCATAGGCAAACCGGCCGCTGGGGTCGATTGCGACGGAATGGGGCGCACGCCCTGTCGCGAACGGCGAGCCGGACACGTTCGGCAAGAGCGTTCCGCCCGGACCGATCGTGAATACCGAAATATTGTCGGAAGCCGCGTTCGCTACATACGCAAAGCGCCCGCGAGGATCTGCGGCTACAGAAATAGGATTGATGCCGACGGCATCCGGTTGACCTGCGTGCGACGCCAGCTCCCCGGTTGCGACGTCGATCGCGAAGCCGGAGATATTGTTGGAATTGAAGTTGGCCACATAGGCGTGCGTGGTGCCCCCCACCAAAGCGAGCGCAATCGGGTTTATTCCCGCGATGACGGTATCGACGGGGGCCAACGCGCCGGTCGTCTCGGCAGTGGAGAATATCGACACGGTGTTAGAGCTGTAGTTCGCGACATAAGCGAATTTGCCGGTCACATCGATCTTGACGGACGATGAGCCCTTGCCTGCATCAAAAGGTGATCCCGGCACCAGTGCAAGCGCCCCGGTGTTGGGATCGATAGTAAAAGTGGCGACATTGTCGACCCTGTCGTTGCTCTTGAAGTCCACCGCATGGACAAACCGTCCGTTGGGACTGACGGTCACTGCAAACGGCGTACCGATGTTGGGCAAGGTGGAAAATGGGGAGCCAGGCACGGGAGTGAGCGCCCCTGTGCTCAGCTTGACGGTGAAGGCCGAGATGGCACTACCGGCGGAATCGGCCACAAACACGAACTGCCCGCCCGGATCTACGGTCACGGAGCGGGGTTGCCAGCCAGATGCAGTTGGCGCCGGCGTCGGACCGACGGCAAAGGGAGAGCCGGAAACACGCGTAAGGACACCAGTCGTTTCGTTGACGGCGAACGCCGAAATATTGTCGCTGAACATATTCGCCACATAGACGTACGTTCCGCTGGGGTGGACCGCGACGGATGTCGGTCCGGTAAGAGAAGCGAACGGTGAACCGGGTACCTCGCTGAGCGCCCCGGTGGTCTGGTCGATCGCAAACACCGCCACTTTCTGCGAGCTTCCGGCGACGAAGACAAAATGGCCGGCAGGATCGATTGCGACGGAAAAAGGGGAGATAAGGGACTGACTAGGGCCCCCGAAACCGCCCTGAAACGGAGAGCCTTGAACCGCTGTCAACGCACCGTTGGTCGTGTTGATGGTGAACGCCGAAATGTTGTGGGACAACTGATTTCCCACGTAGACAAAGCGCCCTCGTGGATCGACAGCAATGGAGAATGGGGCATTGCCGACGGGTACGTCACCCCGATGGACAAGCTTTCCCGTAGCGCCATCGACGCGATAGGTCGATAAGGAATTACTGCCCTGGTTGACCACGTAGGCAAAGCGGCCGACTGGCGCGGTGTTGACCACACCGCCTCCGCCGCCACCTCCACCACCTCCGCTTCCGATTCCACCACCTCCGCTTGCATCACCACCACTTCCGCCTCCACAACCAGCCAACGTCGCGACAATGAAAAGGCCGAGTGCAAAATGAATGGTTGGCTTACGCATGGATTCTTCCCCTTGGCTGCGCGGTGCCATCAGGGCCCCAAAACCACCACCGGCAGCAGGTCGCCCATCTCGTTCGGTTGATCGCCGCGATCGTTGACGTCGCCAAGGCCGAGTTGGCCGGCGTTGTTGTCTCCCCAGCATTTGATTTGCCGGCTGTCGAGGAGCGCGCAGGTGTGGCTGAAGCCGGCCGAGATCTGCACCGCCGCGCGACCGGCACCAAGCTCGACCGCCGGCAGGTTGTTCCCCATTTCGTTCGGTTGATCGCCGCGCTCGTTGACGTCACCCAGGCCGAGCTCGCCCGAACGGTTGTCGCCCCAGCATTTCAAGACAGAAACCTGTGTCGCCACCTCGACCAGCCGGGCGCAGGTATGGCTGCCCCCTGCGGCAAGCTCCATCACGGTCCAGCGGTGGCCCAGAAAGGCGGTTCCGAAATCCACCGCCGGCAGGTTGTCGCCCATCTCGTTGGGTTGATCACCGACGGCGCCGGTGTTGTCGCCGAGACCGAGCTGGCCCCTTTCGTTGGCTCCCCAGCACTTGACCGGACCGTTGTCGAGGAGAGCGCAGACGTGCCGCTCACCGGCAGCCAGCTGCACCGCCGTGCGCCCCAACCCCAGGTCGACCGCCGGGAGCTTGTCGCCCATCTCGCCCGCTTGATCGCCGATCTGGAGGTTCTTGCCGTTGGTGTCACCCAGCCCCGATATACCGTCTCCGTTGTATCCCCAGCATTTGACCTGGGCGTTGTCAAGGAGCGCGCAGGTGAACGAACGCCCGGCCACCACCTGCATCGCCGTGCGACCGGAGCCGAGCTCGACCCCCGGTAGCTTGTCGCCCATCTGGTAGGCCGCAGCTTGCGGGTCGGTGCCGCCTTGATCGCCCCGATTGATGATGTCGCCGACGCCGAGCTGGCCGGAGTGGTTGTTCCCCCAGCATTTGAGTTGGCCGTTGTCGAGGCGCGCGCAAGTGTGGTCACTCCCCGCCACGAGCTGCAGCGCCGTGCGGCCCAGCCCTAGATCCAATGTCGACAGGGCGTTGCCCATCTCGCCGGTTTGATCTCCAACCTCGTGCCTGTCGCCGGAGTTGTCGCCGAGGCCGAGCTCGCCAAGGGCGTTCAAGCCCCAGCACTTGACCTGGCCGTTGTCGAGGCGCGCGCAGGTGTGGGCGTCACCGGCCGCCAGCTGCACGGCCGAGCGGCCACTGCCCATATTCACTGCCGGCAGGTCATTCCCCATGTCTTGAGGCAGTTCGCCGCGGGGGGTGGAATCGCCCAGGCCGAGCTCGCCGAAGGGGTTGGCCCCCCAGCACTTGACCCGGCCGTCGTCGAACCGGGCGCAGGTGTGACCAAATCCGGCCACGATCTTCTTGCCGGTGTTGAAACGCCAGACGTAGTCGGCGGCAAGATGATTGCCGGCCTTGTCCTTGATCGCCGTGGTGAGGCGCGCGTTGTAGTCGGTATCGAAGGCGAGCGGCCCGGCGGGCGTGAAATGCGCGGCAACGTCGAGCAACCCGACTGTGCCGTTCACCGGACCGCTCGGTCCGGTGAGCGTGAAGCTGTCGACGTTGACGGTGGCTGCGTCGGGCTCCTGCGAGAACACCGCGACGATGTCCCGCCGTAGGCCGGCACCGTTTGCGGTGTTCATCGGGTTGGTCACAGTCACGCGCGGGCCGGCCGGACCGCCGCCGCCGCCGCTGGGACTACCACTGCCGCAGCCGGCGAGCACGATGCTAAGGAGGATACCCGCTAACGCACCGCCGCAGGCGGCGAGCACGATGCTAAGGAGAATATCCGTTAACGCTTTGAGAATGCTCACGGGCATTGGTTGCACGGACTTTCCCTCCCGATGGTGGTGAATCTGCAGCTCGTTGTCAGAAGCGCGTGATCCGCGAGCTATCGGACCATCTGGAAATCGGAAACACCGCCGCCCGGGCCCGCGACCAGCGGGCCGGACAGCTTCAAGTTGCCCGTGCCGTCGGGCCGCGAGGCGTAAAGCTCCTCGACGTTGTCGGTGTCCTGATCGGCGGTGTAGGCGATCAACGAGCTGTCGCGCGCCCAGAAGAACCTCTCGATCTGGCCGGCCACGCCGAGCGCGCCCGACACTTTCATGTTGCCGCCGCCCGCGGTCGGGACAAAGGCCGGCGTCGCGGATCCTCCCCCGCCGCCCCCGCAGGCGGCGAGCGCCAGCAGGACGGGCAGGCCGATCGCCGATGCGACGATTCTCAGGTGTTTCATGATCACCGGCCGCCACGAACCGCACGCGCGTACTGGCCGAAGCTCTTGCTGGCGTTGACGACGTCGCCAATGTCGAAGACGACGAACCACGCTAAGACGGGATCGCTAGCCAACGAACTGGACGACCAGTAGGAGGACGCCTGCGTCGGACCAGGGAATCCGGGAGCGATGCATGGAAAGGCGGTGCAGTTGGGACGAGGCGCCTCAAGAATGCTCCGCAGCTCGCCTATGGTCGGAACACGCCAGTCGCAGTGCCCCGCAAAGCAGAGCGTCGCGGTCCCGTCATTGGGGGTCTTCAGGTCATTCAGCCTCTCCAGGAAGTCCGAGTACAGCGTCCCGGTCGGCTCCGTGAAAGGTGTTGCCGCGCTCCATGTGTACGTATTGTTCACGTCGTGCGGGTCGGGACACAGCGCGCCGCAAACCACTACGGCGCCGGGGGTCCCGGTCTTCTTCTCCCACATCAGCCCCGTCTGGCTGTCGCAGACCGTGCGGTCGCCCATGTCGGTAAAGCGCGTCGGCGGATTCGCCGGGCACGCCACCGCGGCGCCGCCGCCAGCAGCCGGTGTTCCACCGCCTCCACCCCCGCCGTCGCCGCAAGCCGTGAGCGCGAGCAGGATCGACAGGCTGATAATCGATGCGACGATCCTCAGGTGCTTCATGTTCTCTGATGTTTCATGGTCGTTTCCTCATTCGCTCGGTGCCGCCGGAAGGGCGAGGCCCGTTCGCACCGTTCCGGTTCAAAGGTGCTTGAGCTCGGCAACTGTGCGATACGTGTTGCGCTTCGGGCGCGCCGCGATTCCGGTCACGTTCCTAAGTCAACCGGCGACTGGTTGTCGCCCATCTCGTTAGGACCGTCGAAGGTGCTAGTGTCCTTGCCATACCGCATTGCGTCTTGGCCGAAACCCCGCGGTTCTTGCCCGAAACCCCATGGATGCATTGTCAGACCGGTAACTCCGAGCCCGAGCCAGGTTCAGATTCTCCCGGGCATGCGACGTGAGCGTCCAATAGGTAATATCGATCATTTCTCATGCCGATTCGGCATCAGGGAGAGGAGCAACATGGACCTGCGGCACGCACGAACCTTTGTCACCGTGGCGGACCTCGGCACCGTCTCCAAGGCTGCGGAGCGCCTGCACATCGCCCAGCCCGCCCTGTCCCGGCAGATCGGCAATATCGAGGAGGAATTCGGTCTCAAGCTCTTCGATCGCGTCGGACGCCGCCTGATTTTGACGAGCGACGGCGAGCAGTTGCTCGGAGAATGCCGGGGGCTCCTGGAATGTGCCAGCGCACTCAACGAACGGGCGCGGCTGTTGCAGCGCGGAGATAGCGGCGTGCTGAAGGTAGCCGCCGCTCCGAACGTGATCGAATGTGTCCTGCCGGATTTCCTGCACCGCTACGCTCGGCGCTATCCGAAGGTGCAGGTGAAACTGACCGACACGCCGGGTTCCGACATGCTGGCGGCGCTGCAACGCGGCGAGATCCACCTTGGACAAACTCTCATCCGCGCGATCCGGCCGGAAGACCACCAACGCTTCGCGAGTCATCCGCTTGAACCGGTCGAAATGCTCGCGGCCTGCCATCCGGAACTGAAGCTCGGCAAGAACGGGACGGTCGAGATTACGGAGCTCGCTCCCCATCCGTTGTTGCAGGGAAGTCCGGAGTACGTGACCCGCAAGACCTTCGACGCCGCCTGTCGCCTTGCGGGATTTACCCCGAACGTCGTGCTCGAAAGCCGGGCTCCGAACGCCTTACTCGCGATGGCCGAGGCAGGGCATGGCGTAGCGATCGTCCCTTCGGTGGTACCGGCTCATCACCATGTCTTGCGAATTATGTGCGTTACCTACCAAGGCAAACCTCTGCGCGAGCCGTGGACCATATTGTGGAACAAGCGACGCACGCCGCCGCGCTACGCCACAGGCTTCTGCGAGATGCTCGGGGATTACGTGCGCGAGGTCTTCCCGATCGCGCGGCCGACCGAACCCAAGCGCGACGCAGCAGCGAAACGAGCTTCTGCGCGCCGCGCTTAGGTCTGAGGCCCGGTTCACAGGTTTTCTGTGCCCTATGAACAGTTTCCGTGCACGGCAAGAGAGAAAAAGTCGCCGACGGCGAAACCGCCGGTGTCAGACGCGATGCCCGATCGAGCGGGAGCTTTCCTCGGCGGTGTCCTTGACGAGGCCCGACCACGCGCTCTTCATCCGGTCGGCAGGAGCCGACACCGAGAGCCCCGCGACGAGCGCGCCCGCGTCGTTCCGGACGCCCGCACCGATGCAGCGCACGCCGAGCTCCGCCTCCTCGTTGTCCAGTGCGTAGCCGTTGCGGCGGATGCGCTCGAGCTCGCGCTCGAGCGCGCCGACCGTGGTGAGCGTGTTGCGGGTAAATTGCGGCAGATGCGTCCTCTGGGCGTAGCCGCGAAGGCCCTCGGCGCCGTCGTCCAGGAGAAACAGCTTTCCGGCCGCGGTGATGTGCAGGGGCGCCCGCGTTCCCACGATGTTGACCACCTGCATCAGCGAGCGCCCGCTCGAGGTGCGCTCGACGTAGACGATCTCGTCGTCGCGCCGCACCGACAGATTCACCGCCTCGCCCGTCGCGGCGTGGAGCTCGCGCATATGGGGCAGGGCATGCTCGCGCACACTGATGCGCGCCTTGACCAGATTGCCAAGCTCGAGCAGCCGGATCCCCAGGCGATAGCTGCCGGGGTCGGCGCGCTCGACCAGGCGATCGTTGACCAGCGCACCGAGGATGCGGTGCGCGGTCGAGGGATGCAGGCTGCTCGCCTGCGCCAGGATCTTCAGCGCCACCGGCTGCGCGTGCCGCGCGAGCACCTCCAGGAGCCGGGTCATGCGCCCGATGACCTGGATGGAATTCCTGGATTCGGGCTTGGCCATGAGCGCCGCGGTATCGAACACAGTATCGAATGGCGGAATTCTATACCACGGTGCGGAACGGCCCTGCGGTCGCACGTGTTATGATTTTTTCATGCGCGTCGGCCTGTTCGTGACTTGTCTCGTCGATCTGATGCGGCCGTCGATCGGCTTTGCCGCGCTCAAGCTGCTCGAGGACGCCGGCTGCGACGTCGTCGTTCCCGCGACGCAGACCTGCTGCGGCCAGCCCGGCTGGAACTCGGGCGACCGCGAGTCGGCCCGCGGGCTCGCAAGGAAGCTCATCGCCGAGTTCGAGGATTGTGCGTACGTCGTCGTGCCCTCGGGCTCGTGCGCCGGCATGATCCGCGTGCATTTCCCGGAGGTTTTCGAAGGCGATGCCGGGATGCTCGCCCGGGCGGAGCGCCTGGGTGCGCGCACCTACGAGCTGACCGATTTCCTGGCGAAGGTGGCGCATCGCCCGAAGGTTTCTGCGGCCTTCGAGGGCGCGGTGACCTACCACGATTCGTGCTCGGGGCTGCGCGAGCTGGGCGTGAAAGCGCAGCCGCGCCAGCTCCTCGCCAAGGTGGAAGGACTCGGGCTCGTCGAGATGGAGGAATGCGAGACCTGCTGCGGCTTCGGCGGCACCTTCTCGATAAAGTACGGCGACATCTCCGCGGAAATGGCCGAGCGCAAGTGCGCGCACATCGCGGCGAGCGGCGCAAAGGCGGTCGTGCTCGGCGACCTGGGTTGCATGCTCAATATCGAGGGCCGGTTGCGCAAGCGCGGCGACGCGAAGACTCGCGTGCTGCACGTCGCCGAAGTGCTCGCGGGGGAAGGCTGATGCACGTCCAATCGATGCACTTCAAGCCGCGTGCGGCGGAGGCGCTCGGAAACGGCACGCTGCAATCCAACCTGCAGAAGTTCAACTCGACCGGCTTCACCGCGCTGCGCGCGAAGGCGGTCACGGAATTCGGTTCCGATCTGTTCGAGAAGCTGCGGGGCGAAGGCGCCGCGATCCGCGACCGGGGGCTCGCGAACCTGGACGCCTGGCTCGAGCGCTTCGAGTCGGAGGCGACGCGCCGCGGCGCGACCGTGCTCTTCGCCGAGACCCGCGAAGAGGCCTGCGAGCTGCTCCTCGACATCTGCCGGCGCCACGGAGTGAAGAAGGCGATCAAGTCGAAATCGATGCTCTCGGAGGAAGCCGGCATCAACGAGGCGCTCGAGGCGGCGGGCGTGATGCCGGTGGAGACCGACCTCGGCGAATACATCCTGCAGCTTGCGGGAGAGCCGCCCTCGCACATCATCGCCCCCGCCCTGCACAAGAACAAGGACGAGGTCGCGGACCTGTTCGAGGCCCGCCACCGCGCCCCGCGCAAGACCGACATTCCGCTCATGACGCGCGAGGCGCGCGACGTGCTGCGCGGGCACTTCCTCTCGGCCGATCTCGGCCTTTCGGGCGGCAACTTCCTCGTCGCCGAGAGCGGCTCGGGCGTGATCGTCACCAACGAGGGCAACGGTCGCATGGTGACGACGCTGCCGCGGGTGCACGTGTGCCTGACCGGCATCGAGAAGGTGATCCCGACGCTGGAGGATTTCGCGACGCTGCTGCGCCTGTTGACGCGCTCGGCGACCGGCCAGCCGATCTCGAACTACGTCAGCTTGTTCACGGGGCCGCGCGGCGCGCTCGACCGCGACGGGCCCGAGCACATGGTTTTCATTCTCGTGGACGCGGGACGCACCAGCCTCGTCGGCGGCGACATGCAGGAGATGCTGCGCTGCATTCGCTGCGGGGCGTGCATGAACCATTGCCCCGTATACCGGGCCGTCGGCGGACACAGCTACGGCTGGGTCTATCCGGGTCCGATGGGCTCGGTGCTCACGCCCAGCTACGTCGGCCTGGAGAACGCGCTCGACCTGCCGCAAGCCGCGACCCTGTGCGGGGCGTGCTCGGTCGCGTGCCCGGTGAAGATTCCCCTGCCCGAGCTGCTGCGCAGCTTGCGCGAAAAGCAGGTCGATCGCGGCTTGCGCCCGGCCAGGGAGCGGCTCGCATTCCGGGTGTGGTCCTGGGTGGCGCAGCATCCGCGCCTGTACGCGCTCGCGACCGCGGCGGCGGTGCGCCTGCTGCGCCTGCTCGGGGGTACGAACGGCCTGATCGGTAGGCTGCCCTTCGGCTCGGAGTGGACCCGCGGCCGGTTCTTTCCCGCGCCGCGCTCCTGGCGAACCTTCCGCGCCCTGTACGCCGCGCGTCCCAGGCGTCTGCGGAAAAACCGGGGACAGACCACGGTTTTCAGTTCGAACCGGGAGTAAAACCGTGGTCTGTCCCCGGTTTTTCTCTACAGCCAGCCCGCCTGGCGAAAGCGCCGGAAAAGGAGAATATTGATCAGCGCCATGGCGCCGACCACGACGGGGTAGCCGAAGGCCCAGTCGAGCTCGGGCATGTGCTTGAAGTTCATGCCGTAGAGGCTGGCGATGAAGGTCGGCACCGCGATGAGCGCGCCCCAGGC
>Ga0137409_10006023_pt1 | contig 12608 bp, 6 predicted proteins | sample CZODoug1_16funga_FD_122059 | JGI IMG/M metagenome (GOLD analysis project Ga0137409, IMG submission 122059) | Vadose zone soil fungal communities from Angelo Coast Range Reserve, California, USA - CZODoug1_16fungal (Hybrid Assembly) | ecosystem: Environmental > Terrestrial > Soil > Vadose zone...
CACACCCCTAACGCCAGCCCCTTCTCGAAATCCGGTCCGACCAGGTCCGGGGACGCCGCCCGCAACATCGAGGCCAGCGTCTGCACGGAGACCTCCAAGGTCGTGCGTGCCTGCTCGGCGATGTCGGGATCGTCCAGCGCCAACCCAAGGCGCACCACCGGCTCCAGGCGCCGCGAATAGGCACTCGCCCCGCGCACCCACGCGCGGACCACGTCGCGGGGCGAGGCGCCGGCCCGCGGGCCCTTCCTCGCCCACGAGCGCATGCGCACGGCCGCCTGCTCCGTCAGCTGTCGATGCGCCGCAAGAATCATTCCCCGCTTGTCACCGAACCGGGCGTACACCGCCCCCGTCGTCAAACCCGCCTTGCCGGCCACATCCGCCACGCTGACCTCGTGCACCCCCCGATCCCGCAGCAACTCAGCGAAGGCATCCAACAACAACGTCTGGGTCGACTCCGAGCGCTCCTGCTTGGGTTGCTTCACCGGCACACCCTAAAGATAGTAGTAAAACTATTATTCAGCAAGCCAGGCAGCCTCTTCAGCTACGCGGGATGGTCGCCACTCGTGCGCGAGGCCAACGACGGAACAGCGACGCTCGAGAGCGAACTGCGCGCCGACATTCAGGCCCTCGCAACGCGAGTGATCGGCGTCGGCCATAACGGCATCATCAACAGCGAGGAGACCGCCGTAACGTTCAACGCGATCCTCGCCGCGATCGCGCGCGAGTAGCCTCCCGCGCTTCTTCGGCGACATCCCACTCTGGTTCAGGTTGTGAGCTGCGTCCTCTCTCGACCGCTCCCAGTACGTCCTGGACAGCCGGCCGCCGCCGGTGGTCTGGGGAGAGCGCGCACGGCTCCGACGGGATGCCTCGGCTGCGCGGCCGTGGCACTCTGGAGGTATGCCTGACAACACCCTATTCGGCGACGAGCACGTGCGACAGTACGAGAAGACCGGCGGCAAGGTGGGGCACGACTGGAACGGCACGCATTGCCTCATTCTCCACACGACGGGCCGGAAATCCGGCCAGATCCGGAAGTTCCCGCTGATCTACGGCCGCGACGGCGACGACTACGTCATCGTCGCGTCGAAGGGAGGCGCGCCGGAGGATCCGGGGTGGTACCGGAACCTGGTCGCGAATCCCGACGCGAAGATCCAGGTGTGGGACCAGGTCATCCCGGTGCGCGCGCACACCGGAACCGCGCAGGACAAGAAGCGCGTGTGGCCGACCATGACGGCGGAGTGGCGCGACTACGACAAGTATCAGGCCGCGACGAAACGCGACATTCCGGTCGTGCTGCTGAGCCCCCGCTGAAGAATATCGTTGAGCAGGAAGAACAACGACTACTGGCGGATCCGACGAGGACGCGCGCGGCCAGTCGCCGAGGAGCGCGTCGTCCAGGATCGCGAGCCCAGCCTCGTTCGCGGCATCGGCCGGGTCATTCTGTTGTCATCCGACCGCAGCCTAAGGCCAGCCCGCACCCGGGACGTCCACTCTGATGCTTTGCAGGAAGCCATGAGAGTCATCGTTGCCGGCTCGCTGGGGGTTGGTGTCGGCCGTCAGCAGGAAGAGTGTTCGCCGATCTGGTCCGCCAAGCATGGGAGCCAAAGCCCAATGCCCATTCGGAGCAGCCACTCGATGGGTGATGCCTCCGCCGCGCTCTGCGCGTAGCTGGTGCCGCACAGGGCGCCGTCTTTCACGTAGCTGCTGCCGCACAGCGCAGCGTCTTTGACGGTGTCATAGCCGCATTTCGCACCGTCTTGCACGGTGTCGCTGCCGCACAGCGCCGCGTCGGCGATCAGCGGCGGCTCGATCCGCAACACGTTGCCCTGCGTGAACGAGGCGGCGATGCGGACGTGCTCGATGTTGAGCAGGTAGCTCACCGAGAGGTAGAGCAGGAGGTCCTGCTGCTGGAGGATGGCGAGTAGGCCGCTCTGCGTGCGCGCGACATGGTCGAGATCGAGCTCGACGCCGAGCATCAGGCCGCGGCCGCGGATTTCCTTCACCAGCTCCGGATAGGCGCGCTGGAGCTGCAGCAGGTCGGCTTGCAGGCGTTCACCGGTCTCTGCGACCTGTCGGACCAGCCGGCCGTCATTCTTCGTCAGCTCGTCGAGCGTCGCCAGTGCGGCGCGGCAGGCGAGCGTGTTGCCGGCGAACGTCGAGCCGTGCCGCAGGTCGAACTGTTCGGAGAACACCGCGCGCGTGTAGAGGCAGGCACCGACCGGCATCAGGCCGCCGCCGAGCGCCTTGGCGGTGAGCAGGATGTCGGGCGTCACGCCTTCGGCCGCGCAGGCGAACATCCGGCCGGTGCGGCCGAGCCCGGTCTGCACTTCGTCGACAATGAGCAGCACGCCATAGCGCCGGCACAGCGCGTGCGCGGCCGCGAGATAGCCGGGCGGCGCGACATGGATGCCGGACTCGCCCTGGATCGGCTCGATCAGGAACGCAGCGAAATAGTCCGGCCGCAGCTCCAGCACCGATTGCAGCGCCGCGAGGGCGCCGAACGGCACGTAGTTGAAGCCGGCCACCGGCGCGCCGAAGCCACGCTGGAAGAACTCCTTATCGGTCGCCGACATGCCGGCAAGCGTCAGGCCGTGGAAGCCGTTGCGGGTCGACAATACGCCGAGCCGTCCGGTGCGGCAGCGTGCGAGCTTCAGCGCTGCCTCGACGCATTCCGCGCCGCTGTTGGTGAAGACGACATGCGCGAGGCCCGGCGGGGCGACAGCAAGCAGCCGTTCCGCCAGTTCGCCCGCCACCGGCGAGATCGAGGCAATGGCGAGGTTCGGCCGCCCTTCGCGGCGTACGCTGTCGATGGCGTCCCAGATCGCCTGCGGATCGTGGCCGAACGGCACCGCACCGAACTGCGCAACGAAATCGGCATAGCGCGTGCCGTGCTCGTCGATCAGGCTGCAGCCCTCGCCGCGCACGAAGGTCTTGTCGAGACCAAGCTGGCGGTAAAGGAAGCCGCGGTACGGCGCGACGTGGCGGATGTAGGAGACCTGTTCCTCGGCGTTCCAGTCGGGCAGCGCGGCGAGATCGATTATGCGCCTCTCGAGCGCGGTGATCCGGGTCCGCGCCGCCGCGCGCGGGGCCGGCGGTGCGATGGGCGCGTCGGGCGGCGGCGCGTTGAGCAGCTCGATCAGCTCGACCTTGTGTTGGGCGAGGAGCTGCGTCGCCTCGCGCCCGAGCGCGCCCTTCGGCGCGCCGTAGCGAAGCTCGCCGGCAGCGACCCACAGCCGCACGCCACGCCCGCGCAGATCGCTCAGCAGCTCGGACGCGGTCATACGACGCCTTCTTCCCAGTCGGCGTCGTCCGCAGGCGCGGCGAGGCCGCCGACGTGCGCGTGCAGCAGTTCCTGGTCGGCCTCGAGGTGGAGCAGGGGCCGGACGGCGGCGAAATCGAGCATGCCGATCGGGCAGACGCCGATGCCGAAGCGTGGGGCGGCGGTCTCGATCGCCTGCGCCATCGCGCCCGCTTCGAGGACGCTGAAACGCCAGGCGAGGTCGCCGTAGATCGGCTCGATGGCGCGCGGCTGGTTGACGAAGAACAGCGAGAAAGACGCCTGCTCGAAGATCGGCTGGTTGGTGAACGGCTCGTGCACCGCGGGATCGAGCTCGACACCGAGCGTCAGCGGCACCAGCGTGTGCTCGACCGGGTGGTAGTAGAACGTGCCGGCCGGGCAGCCGGCGACACCGCCCTGCTTGGCGTGCACGTAGGTCTGCACCGGATAGCAGCCGCCGGCCGAGCCGTAGGCGTACTTGGTGCTGCCGTTGGTGCCGGTGCGGCCAAGCTCCGACAACCAGGCGCCGAGCGTCCCGAGCGGCACCGGCTCGGCAAGGAACCGGCGCACCGCGCGGCGAGCGTGGAGGTCCAGGTTTGCCCCGTTTGCGGACGTCCGCGGCAGCGCCAGTGTACCCCAGGCCGCTGCGAAGGTGCGGATGCCGCGATCCTCGCGATGGAAGCGCTCGCGCGCGGCGGAATCGACGATGATCTCCGCCATGCGGCGGGGCGCCACCTCGGGCGCGGCGGGCGAGGCTTGCGAAATCGAGGGGCCGCCGGTGCGCTGCGCGACGAGCTGCGCCAGGGCCGCCACCGTCGGATCGGCGAAGAACTCCTGGAACGAGGGGCGGACGCCGAACTCTTTTTCCAGCCGACCGACGATGCGCACGAGGTCGAGCGAGTTGGCGCCGACCGCCAGCAGGTTCTGCGCCGGATCGAGCGGCGGCCGGCCCAGTTCCTCCGCGATCAGCGCATTGATGCGGCCGAGCACGTCCGTGTTGCCGCCTGCGATCGGCGTGTCCTGCAGCGCTGCGCGTTCCGGAGCGGGGAGAGCCTTGAGTGCGGGCAGCGCGGCGCGGTCGACCTTGCCGTTCGGCGTCAGCGGCAACGCATCGAGGGCGTGCCATACGCTCGGCACCATGTAGGCCGGCAGCGCCTGCTGAACGTGCGCCTTCAGCGCATCGAGCGGCACGCCGTCGACCACGACGTAGGCGACGAGGTGCTTTGGCCGCGTCCGCTCGCCGACGGCGGCGACCGCGGCGGCCTTCACTTGCGGATGCCGTTCCAGCGCCGCCTCGATCTCGCCGAGCTCGATGCGGTAGCCGTGGACCTTGACCTGGTGGTCCTCGCGGCCGAGGAATTCGATATCGCCGCCGGGCAGAAAGCGGCCGAGATCGCCGGTGCGGTAGAGCCGCTCGCCGCTGCGCGGATGGGTGACGAACTGCGCCGCCGTGCGCGCCTCGTCGCGCCAGTAGCCACTCGCGACGCCGATGCCGCCGATGTAGATCTGCCCCGGCACCCAGACCGGGCACGGCTCCATCGCGTCGTTGAGGACGTGCATTGTCTGGTTGCGCAGCGCGCGTCCGTACGGAATGCTCGACCGCCCGCGATCCGACGCGTCGGGCCGGTGGAAGATCGACCAGATCGATGCTTCAGTGGCGCCGCCGAGACCGATCACGTCGAGGCCCGGCACGAGCGCGCGGGCGCGGTCTGGCAGCGTGACGGGAATCCAGTCGCCGCTGAGCAGCGCCAGCCGCAGCGCGCTGTCGCGCAGCGCCGGGCCGCTGCCGGCGTAGTCGACCAGCATTTCCAGGAGCGCCGGTACCGAGTTCCAGATGGTCACGCGCTCCCGCGCCATCAGCGCGGCCCAGTCGCCTGGCTCGCGGCGGCTCGATGGATGCGGCATCACCACGGTCGCGCCGACCGCGAGCGCGCCGAAGAGGTCGTAGACGGACAGGTCGAAGCCGAGCGACGACAGCGCGAAGATGCGGTCCTCCGGCCCGACGCCGAAGCGCTCGTTGAGGTCGACGACAGTGTTGAGCGCGCTGCGGTGCTTGATCATCACACCCTTCGGCTCGCCGGTAGAGCCGGAGGTGAAGATCACGTAGGCGAGGTCGTCCGGCTTCGCGGGGGCGGCCGTCGGGACGTCATCGGGACCGAACTCCGCCTCGTCGCGATCGACGGCAATGCAGTGTACACCCGGCGGCCATTCGAACTGCTCGGCGAGGCAGGTCTGCGTCAGCACGATCTCGACCTCGCCGCGGTCGAGGAGGAGCCTGCGCCGCTCGGGCGGCAGCTCCGGGTCAACTGGCAGGTAGGCGGCGCCGGCTTTCAGTACGGCGAGCGCGCCGACCACCTGCTCCCAGCTCTTCTCCATGACGATGGCGACGAGCCGATTCGGCTGCGCACCGAGCCGGCGCAGTCGCCGCGCCAGCCGATCTGCGCGCTCCGCAACCTCGCCGTAACTGAGCCGACGCGTCGTGGTGACGACCGCCGTCTGTTCCGGCCGCTGGCAGGCCTGTGCAAAGAAGCGGTCGTGCAGGAGCCCGGAGGGAACGAGCGCGGCTGTGTCGTTCGCCGCCGCGCGTTCGGTGAGCTGCGCCGGCGGGACCAGGGTTGCGCGTGCGCCGTTCCAGGCGGATTCGTCGTCGGCAAGCTGCCGCAGCGCGCCGACGTAGGTACTGAACATGTCGTCGAGCATCCCCGGCGGGAACAGGTCCTCGACCGCGTCCCAGGCGAGGTGGAGGCGGCCGTCCTGCTCGTAAACCTGGTGGTCGAGCCAGACCTGCGGCGTCTGGCTGACGGCGTAGATGACCTCGCCGAGGTTCTGCGCCTGGAGGCGTTCGAGCTGTTCCAGTTCCGGCATGCCCTGCGCGAGCCCGCTGGTGAATACGACGGGCATTGCCGGGTGAATGCCGCCCTCGCGCCGCCGCGCCAGCTCCCGGATCACCTTCACCCCGCTGACGTGGCGGTGGTCCAAGTCGCGCCAGAGTTGCGACTGCAGCGTGTGCGCCCGCGCTACGAACGCGTCGGCCGCCGCGCAGTCCACGGCGAGCAGCGTGATCGAGGTGAAGTCGCCGACGATCTGATTTACTTGCGGGTGCAGCGGCAGCCGCTGGAACAGGGTCAGGTTAATTGTGAACTGCTGCCGCCGGCTCCAGGCACCGAGCACGTCGGCGAACTTCGTCAGCAGCACCGCCGACGGCGTCAGCCGCTCGGACCGCGCACGCTCCTTGATGCGCTGCCAGTCATCGGCGCCGAGCGTCTCGGCGCGGCGGCGGAAGCGCGGCTGCGCGACCGTCGACGGTGCCCGCGCGAGCGGCAGGTCCGGCGGCGGCGGCAGCTCGGGCAGGCGGTCGAGCCAGTAGCGCAGCGCCTCCGTCTTTTCCAGCGCTGCGGCGGCGAGCACGTAGTCGCGGAAGCCGAGCACTAGCGGCGACAGCGCTGCCGAAGGGTTCTCGTAAAGCAGCAGCCACTCGCGCATGAGCAACCGGAAGCTCCAAAGGTCGATCATGATGAGGTCGAGGCTGACATACAGCCGCGTCCGCTCCGGCCCGAGCCGGGTCATCCTGATCTCGAACGGCGGCCAGTGCTCGCCGAGATGCACTTGGTGCGACATGCGCGCCCGCTCGCGCGCGAGCACTGCTTCGGCCTCGTCCGAAGCGAGGCCGGTCACGTCCTCCATCTCGATGCGGTAGCGCGGCGCGGGCTCCAGCATGCGCTGGCGTCCGTCCGGCAGCACCACGGTGCGCAGCATGCCGTGGCGCTCGATGAGCTGCTGCCAGGCCCGCTCCAGCCGGTCGCGGTCGAGGGGGCCCGCCTGCAATTCGAGATAGAAGTGGGCGCCTACGTTGCCGAGCTCCAGCACGCCGGAGCGGCCGATCCAATATGCCTGCTGGATGTCGGTGAGCGGGAACGGCTCGGTCCATGCCGTGGGGTCGGGCACAAGCGCGGGAAGCCCGGCCGGCGCGGCGTCGTCGGCCGGCTGCTCCTGCCGCGCGCGCTCGATGGCAATGGTCATGTCGCGTACGCGTGGCGATTCGAACAGCGCCTGCGCGCGCAACTCGATGCCGAAGCGCTCGCGCACGCTCGCCACGATGCGCACGGCGATCAGCGAGTCGCCGCCGAGGTCGAAGAAATTGTCCTCCACGCCCACGGCATCGCGGCCGAGCGCCTGCGCCCAGATTGCCGCCACCGCCTGCTCGGTGGCGCCGGACGGCAACGCGGGTCGGCCCACCGGCCGCGCCGACGCCAGCGCCGCGCGGTCGACCGCGCCGTCGCGCGTGAGCGGCATCGCCTCCACCACAACGATGTCGGCGGGCGGCGACGCCGGCCGTGCGTGGGCGAGATGGGCGCGCAGCGCCGCGCCGGTGACGTTCTCGCGGGCAGCAGCGGCGTGGCGGCGGCGCGCGACATCGTCAAGCGGCGGCGCGCGGGCGACGATGGTGTCGAGGCCGAAATCGGCGCCAGCCGCGCCGGAATCGCGGATGCTGCCCGCATCGGCAAAGCCCGCCTTGTCGAGCGCGTCGAGCCAGCGCGGCAGCGGTAGGAACGGCCCGTCATCGCCGTCGGTAACGCCGCTCAGACCCTCGATGAAGCCAACGCTCACCGCGTGCGCGCGGGTGTTGCGCGTCGCCTCTATCAGCACGAGCCGCCCGCCGTCAGCGAGCAGCGGCCGCAGCCGCGCCAGCGCCGCGGTCGGGTCGGCGGCGTTGTGCATCACGTTCGCGGCGACGATCAGGTCGAAGCTCTGCGGCAGGAAGCCCTGTGCCAGCGGATCGCGCAGCGCGTCGAGCACGCCGTACTGTACGAACGGGAAGGCGGCGAACTTCCGCCGGGCGCCCGGGTGGAAGAACGCCGAGACGTCGGTGAAAAGATAGCGCGTACGTTCCACCGGCAGCACCGGCAGCAGTGCGGCGGTGGCCGAGCCGATGCCAGCGCCGATTTCGAGCACGCGCAGCGGTCCCTCCGTCGCCGCGGCCCAGTCGCCCACCAGCGACGCCGCGAGCGCGTTGACGTGGCGCGACATCGGGTTGTGCTCGTAAAGCGCCTCGGCGACGCTCCAGTCGCCGCCGGGGAACAGGAGGTCGAGCGGATTGACCTCGCCGTGCAGCAGCGCCTTGGCGCTGCGTTGGCAGGCGACGAAGAACGCGCGGAGCTCCGCTTCGCCGCCGTTGGCCTCGGTTGCCGCCGAAGCCTTATGAAGCTGCAACGGCTGCACCGCCGTGAATCGTCCGCCGCGTTCGGCGAGCAGACCGTCGGCGGCGAGGAAGTGCAGCCAATGCGCGATCAGGCCGGCATAGCGCGGCTGCACCCCGCAGCGCGCCACGATCTCGTCCGCGCTCCAGGTCTCGCCGGTGCTGCGGAACAGGCCGAGCGCCACCAGCGTCTCGGCCATCGTCGCCGTGCTGCGGCTCTCGGCTTTGGCGAGGTCGGCGACGAAAGCATGCAACTCCGGCGGCACCTCGGCGGCGGCCTGCTGCAGGGCCAGCGGTACGAGCGGGCCGCTGCGCCACGGCGCGGCGGGCGCGTGCATGAGCGCACTTTCCTCCACCGGCCGGCGGGTGACGTAGACGACGAGGCTGGCGTCCGACGTCACCGCCGGGATCGCTGCGGCTTCGGCGACGAGGGGATGCTCCCTCAGCGCTGCTTCTATCTCGGCTGCCTTCGCCTCCTCCGCGATCCCGGCGGGCCCGCCGGCGGCCATCGCCACCCATTTCGGATCGGGCGTAAGGCTCTCGCTCGTTTCGTGCCAGGCGTTCTCATCGCGGGCGAGACGGAGCAGTAGCGTGCCATAGGCGGCGAACATCTCGTTGAGCAGGCCGGCGGGGAAAAGCTCCTCGACGGCATCCCAGCTCAGATGCAGGCGGCCGCGCTGCTCGTAGACCTGATGATCGAGCCAGACCTGCGGCGTCTGGCTGACGCTGTGGACGATGGTCCCGATGTCGTCGACCGGTTCGAGGCCGGGCAGGGCCCGCGCCAGCGCGCTTGTGAATACCACCGGCATGGCGAGGGTGCCACCGCCGCCAGCGCGGCGCGCCAGCTCGTGTAGCACGCGCAGGCCGCCGTATTCCGCGTGTTCCAAGTCGGACCAGAACTGCGTGCCGAGCCGCTGCGCCAGCGTCTCGAACGTATCCGTGCCCGGATCGCAGATTTCCAGCAGCAGGATGGTCGTAAAGTCGCCGATCAGGCGGTTGACCTGCAGGTGGACCGGAGCGCGCTGGAACTGCGTCAGGTTGAGCGTGAAATGCCTGCTGCCGCCCCAGCGGCCGAGGATGCGGGCGAACGCGGCCGTTAGCGCGATTGACGGCGTCACGCCGGCTTTGGCGCTGCGCTGCTTCAGCTGCTGCCAGGTCTCGGCGTCGAGCGCGAGATCGCGCCGCACAAAGTGCGGCCGCGCGATGTCGGCGGGCTGCTTCGCGAGCGGCAGCTGCGGCGGACCAGGCAGCGTGTCCAGGCGCTTGCGCCAGTAGTCCTCGGCCCGGCGGTAGGCGCTCGCCTCGCGCTGCCGCGCGGTGAACAGCACATAGTCGCGGAAGCTTAGGTCGAGCGGTGGCAGGTACGGGTCCGGGTCGGAGACGAGCTGCATGTACTCCTTGACCAGCAGCTGGATGCTCCAGAAGTCCACGAACAGCAGGTCAATGCTCAGGTGCAGCAGCGTGCCGCTATCGAGCTCGGTCGTGCGCACTTCGAATAGCGGCCATCGGTCGGGACGGAAAACCTGGTGCGACATACGCTGCCGGATCGCTTCGACTTCGGCCCGCGCCGAAGCCGGGTCGGCGCTGCTCAGGTCTCGGTGCTCGATCTTGTAGTGGGGCACCTCGATGAGGATCTGCTGCCGGCCGTCCTCGCGTACGATCGCGCGCAGCATGTCGTGGTGCTCGATCAGCATCTGCCACGCGGCCTGGAGGCGCTCGCTGTCGTGCGCGGCGAGCTTCACCTCGAGGTAGACGTGGCAACCGATGTGACCGAGATCGAACGTGCCGCTACGGCCGATCCAATAGGCCTTCTGCACGTCGGTGAGCGGAAAAGGTTCGTGACGGGCCGCGAGGTCCGGGGCAAGCGACGGGACGTCCGCAACCTTGGGTGTCCCCTCTGCCGGCCGGTCTTCGCGGAACATGTCGTTCATGACGCGCGCCCGTCGCTCATATGGCTATGGCGACCGAGGACGCCGATGAGCGAAGGTCGGCGAGCCGAGCCTGCGACAACAGGGCCTGGATCAGCGGTACGTAGTAGACGCCGTCGCCATGCAGCTCGATCGCGTCTGGCGATACCGTGCACCAGCCGCGCTCGGCCAGTTCCAGCCAGGCCGCTTCATGCTCCGCGTAGACGTCGTTGCCGAAGCGTTGGCGATATTCCATCCGGTCGACGCGCATCCCTTGAAGATTGCGGAACAGCTCGTGCAGCCGCAGGTCCTCTGGCGCGCGCGCGAAGCCACGCTCTACCGGAAACTCGCCACGGTCGAGCGCGCTGAAGTAATCCTTGACCCGGCGGTGGTTCACGTACGTCCAGCCGCCATGCTCGCCGGTGCCGCCGAAATCGGAAACCCCCGCGAAGCCCCAACCCCAGGATTCGGTGCGCGCAAAGCCGCGCTTGCATTCCTCGTAGACGAATTCCTCGCCGCTTCGTACCTTCTGGAAGTCGTAGGCGGTGAGCTGGCGGTAGCCGTTTGCTGCGAGCAAATCGCGCGCGGCACGATACATCTCGCGTACGGTGTCGGACGGCGGAATTTCGTCGCGGCGATTGAGCGCGAAGTCGGTGGCGCCGCCGATGTTGAGTTCGTAATGGGCGATATGGTCGACGCCGGTGGCGACGAGCTGCTCGAGGTCGGCGAGCATATGGCGCATCGTCTGCTGTGGCCAGCCGAAGATCAGGTCGACGTTGCATTGCAGGCCGAGCTCCTGCGCCCAGCCGATAGCGTCGAAGACGTGCTTTGCGGTCTGCTTGCGGCCGCTCAGCCGGTTCAGCTCGGGGTCGAGCTGCTGCACGCCGATGCTCACGCGGTTGATGCCGCCGGCCTTCATCGATACGAGCTTCTCGCGCGTGAACAGCTGCGGGATGCCCTCCATCGTCACCGGCACCGCGTCGATGCCCGGGAAGACGGAGCGGACGATGTCCATCATGCGCGTGTACTGGCCGGGCCGCATCAGGTTGGGCGTGCCGCCGCCGATGTAGAACGTCTCGGGCGTGGCGCCGGCGAAGAAGTCCCGGAACAGCTCCCCCTCGCGCTGGAAGTAATCGAGGTAGGTGTCGAGCTGCTGCGCGCCGCCGAACGTCTCTACCGGAAACAGGCAGTAGCCGCAGCGGTCCGGATCGGTGCGAATGCAATAGGGAAGGCCGGCGTAGAGCGAGAAGGGTGCGGGCTCAGAGCGGTTCCAGCGCTCGCGCTGCGCCATCAAGCTCGGCACCGACACGCTGCCGTGCTGCCAGAACCGCGGCGAGGGGAAGCCGTGCAGGACGCGGTTGACCTGCGGCCGCCGGAGCGCATCGTCCACGAACGCCCGGACATCCGCACGTGCTGCCGAAAGACCCTGATCCATCGAGACGGCCCCCCTCAGATCATTTTGGCGCGGTGTCGATGGTGACCCCACTGCTTAGTCGCGCCCAGCCTAACAAAGGTTCAAGCGGCGGCTCAGCAGAAAATCGGCGAGGTCGGCGGCCGACGACATTTCGAACTCGGCGTCATCCCCCTCCGGCGGCGGGGCGAATTTCAGCGCCTTTTGCAGGCGAAACTGCAACTCGACTGCCATCAGTGAATCGAGGCCGATCTGCACGAAGCCGCGCGCGAGATCCTTTCGCTTGCTTTCGTCCCAGCTCAGGATCTCGAGGAGCTGGCCCTCGATGAAGTCGATGAGGATCGCTGGCCGGTCATCCGGCGGCGAAGCACGGAGCCGGTCGAGAACCGGTGTCGCATTGCCGCGCATTCAAGCCTCCATTCACGATAATCAAGGATACCGCACTGCCGTTGGGCCGTCCATCATCGCATTATCAGATGCCATGTCTTCGGTTCCGTGAGCGCAACGTCGTCGCGCGGGAACAGCGCGACGACGTGATGGTGCGCCGGCTGCGGCACGAAACCGTTGGCGAGCAGCGCCGGCGCGGGCATGCCCCGCGCGCGCATCGCCAAGACCAGTTCCACCCCGTCCCGCCGAAGCGCCTGGCAAAGATGGCCGATGAGTCTCGCCGACCCGGCGCCGCGTGCGCCGTCGGCCGCCCAAAGATCGATCATGGCGGCCCGCACCGGCGACCGTCCCTGGAACGACAGCCGGTGAACGTTGACGAACGCCTGCACGGATCCGCCGCTTTCGAGGACAAACGTCTGCGATACGGCG
>Ga0137409_10006025_pt1 | contig 12607 bp, 10 predicted proteins | sample CZODoug1_16funga_FD_122059 | JGI IMG/M metagenome (GOLD analysis project Ga0137409, IMG submission 122059) | Vadose zone soil fungal communities from Angelo Coast Range Reserve, California, USA - CZODoug1_16fungal (Hybrid Assembly) | ecosystem: Environmental > Terrestrial > Soil > Vadose zone...
GCGTGCCAATGCATCAGCGGCCGCCGCGCCGCAAGCCGCGCCCGCATCTGCCGCCAGCGACAAGCCGGATGCTGCCAGCCGCGATGACGATCGGGGCGAGGCCAAGGTCGCGAGCCAGTCGATCCGCGTGCATGTCGACACCCTCGAATATCTCATGACCATGGTCTCGGAGCTGGTGCTCACCCGCAACCAGCTGATCGAGATCGTCCGCCGAAAGTTCATACTCATGCTTGGTTCCGAGGTTGAACACCACGGAATCAACGCCATCGAACAAGCGAACCGCCGTTGCTCCCGCAATGCCCAGAACCTCAAACGGCGTGATGCGTTTCACTCGGCGCACGTAGGCATGAGCAAACTCCTGAACGAAGGTTTGCCGGGTAAAGAGCAGCAGAGACTTCTGTCCATCGCGCACGCGACAGAAAGGCGTGAATTGTTCCCTCTGCGAAAGATCATGGGCGCACGATTTCATGTGAGCTAAGAATTCTTCCTGTGAGAGTCCCGGACCGAGGCCGTTTTCATAAGCCGGCGGCAGCTGCAGAAAAAGTACGTTCGAGCTTGGGAAAGCCTGAGCGAGCCGCCCGCGGTCACGCGGCCGATCTCCACGGCGTCGAGCTCCCATCGGGCAAAGACGCGCCGCACCTCCGCCTCGCGATCGCGCGCGACGAAAATCTCCGCGAAGCTGCCGCGGCTCAACCGCTCCACCACTTCGTAGCGGTCATCGACCAGGCTGTTTTCAAGTTTCAGTTCAGGCATCTTTGTTCGGCGACGGGGCGACGGGGCGATAAAATCCCAATTCTCTCGTCTCCCCATCCTCTACTCTCTCAATCATATTCTCTCAGTCGCCCCGTCGCCCTGTCTCCCCGTCGCTTCGTCTCCTCATCTTCTTCACCCAGCCGGCGTCGGACTCGAATGCGGACTCGCGCTGGGCGCGGGCGAAGCGGAAAGGCGCAGCAGGACGTCCATGGCGTTGCGCGATTGGCCCGATCCCAGATAAGCCGTCGCCAGGTACGCCAACACGTCAGGCAATTTCGCCTCCAGCCTCGCCGCCTCTTTCAAATGGGTCACCGCCTCATCGTATTTCTTCTGATCGAGATCCAGGCGGCCCAGGTAATAAAGCGCTTCGGCGTTGGCCGGGTTGGCGGTCAGCGCGGTGTTGATGCGCGTCCGCGCCTCATCGGAACGCCCTTCCAGATGGAGCGCGAACGCGGAGCTGGTCTCAGGGTCTTTGAAGCGGTACTGGATTCGCCTCTCCTCATAAGGGTCGATTTTGTCCCACCAGTTATTTACGACCCCTTTCACTGGAGGATATCCATAAAGGAGAACGCCACTAACCACGCCAATGATTAACGTAATGAACAACAAGCTCATCTTCATAAGTTTTGACATCTCCTCTTCCGGCGGCGGTTCATCGCCTTGTATCATGAAGGCGCGGGGTTTCGGCTTTTTGAATCTTCTCGCTTCCGATTGAGATGTTTCCGACGGGGCAGCTCCCGACCGGGATTCAGTTTGTGGTTCGGATTGACGCGCGGGTTGCGGGCCGGGGCTCTGCTGCCCCTGCTGTGAGGGTTGGCCGCTTCCAGGTTTGCCGCTTGCGGGCGCGCTTCCGAACCTCCCCGAGGCTGGCTCACGCGATTTGAGATCGACCTCGATTTTGTTCGCCTGGCGCGGCGTTCCCCCGAGATCATCATAAGCGACCTGAGCTTGCGCGGCCTGCGCGGGGATGCGAGGTTTCGTAGCGTCCCCAGCGTGTGGCGCGTACGGGCGCGCGCCGAAATCGACCACGATCGCGGTCAGGTTGTCCTCGGCGCCGCCCTGATAGCAGAGTTGTTTCAACTGTTCGCAGATCGCCTGCGGGCGTTGTCCGTTTTTCATCAAGCGGGCGATCTCCTCGTCAGTGACGTGGCGTGTGACGCCGTCGCTGCAAAGCATGAAGCTGGTTCGATCGTCGACCTCTATTTCGCGGAAATCCGGCTCGACTTCAATTTCGGCGCCCAGCGCGCGACTGATCACGTTGCGGCGCGGGTGGCGCACGGCCTGCTCGGCGGTGATCAGACCGGCGCGCAGGGCCTCGCCGACCTCGCTGTGGTCTTCGGTCAAACAGATCAACCCTTTGCGATCGAAACGATAGACGCGGCTGTCGCCGACATGCGCGACGATCGCGCGATTCCCTTCGACGGCCAGCATGGCCAGCGTCGTCGCCATTCCGCCGAGGTTGGGGTCCGACCGCGCGCCTTCGTATATCTTCTGATTGCAGAGTTCGATCGTGCTTTCGACAATTATGCGCAAATCATCCCGATGCCGCTGGGCAAAGACTTTCGAGAAGATGTCAACGGCCAGTTGGCTGGCTACCGCGCCGCCCAACCGCCCGCCGACCCCGTCGGCTACCAGGAACAATCCGCGATCGGGCATCGCCAGCAGATTGTCTTCATTAGCCAATCGTTTCGGATTAAGCCCCTTGTCAGTGATTTGTCCAACAGTAATTTTCATTGACGGTGGTTAGTGGTTGGTGGTTAGTGGTTGGTGGTTGGTCAAAGGCGCCCAACCACCAACCACTAACCACCAACCACCGCATTGTTTCTATGCGAAATCGCCATCAGCATACCCAGCGTAAAGAAGCTGGTCAGCAACGACCAGCCGCCGTGACTGACGAACGGCAGCGTGATCCCCGTCATCGGCAGCATGCGAATCACCCCGCCGATGTTGACGACGGCCTGAAAGCCGAAGAAAGCCGTGATGCCGGCCGCGATCAGTTTCGTGTACATGTCGCGCGCCTCGATCGCCACGCGCATCCCGGCGATCACGATGATGACGAACGCGGCGATGATGATCGCGCCGCCGGCCAGCCCCATCTCCTCCGCGACCGCCGCGTAAATGAAATCGGAGTCGGCGATCGGCACGCTCTCGGGGTAACCGCGCCCAAGCCCCGCCCCAATCGCCCGCCCGTCGCTCACCCCATAAAGCGCCTGCGAGGGCTGGTAAGCGTATTTGTTATACCACGCTTCATCGTTCGACACACCCCGTCCTTCGGCGTCCGCGGACTCCGCCGCCCACCACCAATGTTCGTCAGGGTCCGGAGCGGCGCCGCCGCTCCGCCACAGGTAAAACCTCTGGTGGATGCGGCGCGGGACGCCGCGGTCGATCAGCCCCTTGACGCGTTCGAAAGCCGAAACCTGCGACTGGTCGCTGAAGATGTCGACGGCGGTGTTATAGATTCCGGCCGAGAAGATCGAAGCCCCGAGCAACACGACGATCAGCATGATGGCCATCGTCACCTGCGGCAGCCGCCTCACGGCCACCACGTAAAGCGTCATGTAGGCCCCGAAGAAGACCAGCATCTGCCCGAAATCCGAGAGCGCGAAGAACGGGATCACCGGCATGACGGCCACCAGCAGGAACGGCAGCGTGAAACGCCACGGTGGCATCCCCCAGTAGGTCCGCGACAGATTGCGGTAATGATCGGCCAGGATTCCGGCGTAACTGAGCAGGAAGGTGACCTTGACCGCCTCCCACGGCGTGGTATTGCCGAGGAACTTCCCGCCGCTCGAATAGACGATCGCGATCGCCGCGAACGGCACGGTCGTGAGCAAGCCTATCAGGAAGCTGCGCCGCTGCAACCACAGCAGCGCGTCGTCCCGCGTGGTAAAGGTGAACGCGACGCAGAAGCCCAGCATCGCCAGTATCGGGATGAGCGTCGAAACCGACGACACAATTCGTTTGAACGTCCAGTAACTCTCCTCGCCCGCGTTCGCGTTCGTTTCCCTGATCGGTATGTTGAATTCCGGGTCGCCGAAGAGCGCTCGCTTCTTGTCCGCGTCGTAGTACTGATTCACGTAACGCTGCCGCAGCGTGTTGGCCTTCGCCAGGCGCGCATCTCGGGCCTCGGAACGCTTGTCGGCGCTGTATTCGGGGTCGGTGAAGAGGCGGTACTGCATGAACTGGCCGACGCTGAAGAGCAGGATCGCGACGGTGAACAGAGTCATGTCGCCCGCGTAACGGCGCCTCCGCGCGATCCAGACGACGATCATGAAAATCGGGAAAAAGAGCGCCAGATCCCGCAGCGCCAACAGCAGCGACGGCGAATAGCCCCGCGCCACGCCCGCGCGGTAGATCGTGTAATACGCCAGCGCGTCGAGCGCGAACAGCAAAATTAGCAGGAGGAAATGTGACGAAGGACGATTTTTCATTCTTGGTTAGGAGCGCCTTTAGAGTCCGCGGGGCCAATGATACGTTGGAAAAGGCCTTTTTTACAGCGGCCAGGAACAGACTATCTGCGCTGGCAACGGGGGCAATAATACGTTGACCTGGCGCCTTGCGTAATGCGGCGGATCGGCGCGCCGCAGACCGAACATGGCTGGCCTTCGCGCTCGTAGACGCGCGCCACGTGATCATACCTGCCGTAACTCGAATCCAAATCCCCCGTCTCCACATCGAACTGGTTGTCGTTGGCGATGGCTTCGCCGAGCACCGCCAGAATCTCCTTGCGCAGCAAAACGACTCGCGGCTGGGAAAGCCTTTTTGCGGGCAATCGCGGATTGATCTTCGCGCGGTGCAGCGCCTCGGACGCGTAGATGTTACCCAGCCCGACGACCTTCGTCTGGTCGAGCAGCGCGAGCTTGATCTGCTGCGAGCTGCGTTTGAGCGTGTCGCGCAGATATTCGGGTGAAAACTCGGGGCTGAAAGGCTCGGGCGCGAGCTTGCTCAGATACTTGACGCGGTCGAGTTCCGCCGTGCGCGCGACCATCATCAACCCGAAATGGCGCTGGTCGTCGAACAGGAGCTTCTTGCCGTCGTCCAACCACAACACGGCATGCGTATGCGGCGTGTTTTCGGCCTCCCGGTCAAGATAAATAAACCGCCCGGTCATTCGCAGATGAATGATCAGCGTGCGGCCGTTCGAAAGACGCGCGAGGATGTGTTTGCCGCGCCGCGCGACGTCCTCGACGCGCGCGCCCTTCAGCGACGCCGCGAACTGCCGCGGCGAGTTCTCGGGCGAGAGTCCGGCCCTGATCAGTTGAGCCTTGATGATCGTCTTCCCCACGATCAGCTCGCGCAACCGCTTCGTGACAATTTCGACTTCAGGCAGCTCAGGCATGGCGGAGTGTTTAGCACAAATAATGAGGGAGTGGGGAGTGGGGAATGGAAAAAAAGACACTCATTTGGATCTCAGAATGGCCTATTGACAAACACAAACCCGACTTGTAAAGTCCCTCTTTCGTTGTTTGAACAATTTTGTCGCGGGGTGGAGCAGTCTGGTAGCTCGTTGGGCTCGATTCCGCAAAATTGACAACCAGTCGATTTTGCAATGGGCTGCATGTGAGGAAACTCGCATGCGATCACCTCTCAAATTCGGGGAAGCCTCTGGCAATGGTAATCCCGAGCCAAGCTCGCCGCAGTCGCTGCGAGAAGGTGTAGAGACTTGATGGGAGGCGCCCTAACAGTTGGCTTCGGTCAAGCTGAGGGCGAAGGGAAAGTCCAGACCACAAACTGAATCGTCAGGCGGCGAAAGCCGTAGTGGTAAGCATAACCCAAAGGTCGTAGGTTCAAATCCTACCCCCGCAATCAAAACCTTTAAAGCCGCCAGACCAATCCGGTCTGGCGGCTTTTCTGCTTATTCCGCGTGTCCCTTCATTAGTATTTATTCCACATTCTCCTGCATAAAAATCTTGCAAGTCTCAATTTGTCCTTTTACACTCCGTCCGCAATAAACTCTCTGCCCCGCTCTTTGCATTTCGCTACCCACATTCTCAGTGGTCGCGTTTCAAATATTTAGGAGGTCACTTTACAATGCGACAATTCTCTCAGCGTGTTTTTCAATGCCTTGTGGTCGCCGCGTTTCTGTTCATAGCGGCGGCTGACGCCCAGGCGCAACTCGGAAAACTTAAAAGCAAGCTCCCCGGCGGAGGCGGCGGCAGCGGCAGCAACGCCGAGCTTGATTCAATCCTGTCCACCATTGACGGCGCCCGCGTGAAATTCGCTTACGCCCGAATCACGCTCAGCTTAGCCGACGACGTCATTCGCCGTCAGGCGCTTCGCAATTCGGCCAAGAAATCCACCGGAGGCCAGATCGAGAAAGATAAGAAAGAGATCGAGGCTCTCGACAAGTCGATCGCCGAAAAGCGTAAGCTCCTGGCCGAACTCGGCCGTCAATCCGGCAGCAGCAAGTATGACGAAAACACCGAAAAACAGGTCGTTTTTCAGCTCAAGGCCGACGAGGAGCAACGCTCCGAGAAGAATGCCCTGGTCGAGCAAGAGGTCAAGGACAAAGAAACCAACGAGAAGAGCTTGAGCAAAGATGATCGTGACCATTACGGCAAGCTGTCCAAATTGCTCTTCAGCGCCGCCATACAGGAAAAGGCTGCGATCGAGACGGCCAAAGAGGTCCAACCTCGCGCCCAATCCGCCGCCTCCAACCTTAAGGACGACCCGACCGCCATGGCGGGTTCGCAACCCAAACGGCTCAACTCTGGCATCAAGAATCTGAACGAGATCATTACCGAAGGCCCGAAGCATGCGTCCACGATGGCCGACGTCGCCAAACATATGGCCAAGATCGGCGGCATAGACTTGACCGACACTAAGTTCCAGGCCGTGGTCGTCACTGACGAAAAGGAAGTTCCTACCGATTGGTAAACATATTTCATATGCCATATTTCATATGCCATATGGCATATGAAATATGGCATATGGCCCGGATTGCCACCCACTACAGGAAACCAAGCCATGTTCAAACAACGCCTACAGCTTCCCGCCCTGCTTGTCGTGATGGCGATGGCGGCGATCGGCGCCGCGGCCCAGGCGCTTCCCGATGCGCCGACTCTCGGCGTCCGCTATTTTCGCATCACCTCTGTGACCGACTCCGAATACAACGGTGACGCGAAGGCTCTGGCCAGCAGCCTGCGCATCTCTCTCGACAACAGCAAAGGCTTCAAACAGATCGTCACGCTCGACGACGAGCAGATCGAGCAATTGACCAAACTGATCGCCGATTCGAAAAAAGGCGCATACAACCGCCAACTCCCGGGCAACCTGGCCGAGCCGCCCGACGCTTACGTCTTCCCCGAGTTGCTGCGCGTGGGCGCGGTCGAACGTGATAAATTCGCGCGCATCGAGATAGCCTACACTGTAGAGATGGGCGCGGCGGCCGTGGACCCGGTAACGCGCGCGATCCTCTTCAGCGACAAGGTCACGATCAGCGAGATTCGCAACAAGACCGAGCATCGCGGCGGCGCGAAGAACGTATACGAAGACCTCGCCTCGAAAGCCGTTGACCGGCTGGCAGCCAAACTCGCCGCCTTCTTCCTGAAGCGCGGGCGCGTGTTGCGCGTAGCCGAAGACCAGACTGTATACATCAATCTCGGCTCCAGGCACGGCGTCAAGCCGGGCGACAAGTTCACCGTGCATAAGGTCGTGCGCGAGGGCTCGCAGGCCGTCGGCGAGAACGCCGAAGAGGAAGGTCTGGCCGAATTCGACCTCGACTCAAAAGGGACGATTGAAATAACCGAGGTGCGCGAGAACGCGGCCAAGGCGAAGATCACTGAAAAAGGCGCCATCCAGAAGGGCGACGCCGTGCGATGGGTCAAACAATAGTTATGATGAGCGGATTAAACAAACTCAGTTTCACGATAGCGACTCTGTTAATGGCCTGCATTGCCACGACAGCCGCCGTTCAACAGACGAAACGTCATCCTATCCATATCTTTATCTTTATAGACCTGCGCGAGACCAATCTCGACAAGCCTTCCACGGTCGCCAAAAACACGCTCAGCGAGCGATTGGCCGCCGCCGGCTTCCATGTGACGACCAACCGGCGCGAGGCCGAATTGATAGTTGATGGAACGATCAGTTCCCACCCGGCCCTCGTCACCGACGAGGTCAAACGCGAAGGCGGCGTGAACGCCGACGCTACGGCCTCGGTGCGATTGCTGGTCGGCGCGGAAGTGGTGGCCACGAGCGTCGAACGCTCGGCTCCGGGCGATTGGGGCGTTCAGGCGGAGCGCGTCGGCGAAGATCGGCTGATCGAGGTCGCCGGTCGCGTGGCCGACGACATGTTCTCTGGCGATGTCGTTCAGCAAGTCGCCGGGGTCGAGGTTGGGCCAGCGCCTAAAACGGAACCGCGTCAGGTTAAAACGGCGCGCAAACCCGCCGGCCAGAACCGCGCCATGAGTTTTATGGAGGTGGTATGGCTGGTGCAGAACTTCGCGCCCGAAGAGCGCATAGTGGCGGCGCTGCGCAAATACGGGATCAAATTCAAACCGCACGACACGGCGGTCAATCAGTTGCGCAATTTCGGCGCTTCCGAGGCCGTGATCAGCGCCGTCAAAACTTCAAACGTCGTCTGAGGTTGAGTCCCGCTCTTTTATGCTAGGAAAAATCATCGGCAACTACCAGATCACCGGCGAACTGGCGAAAGGCGGGATGGGAGAGGTCTATCGCGGACGCCATCAGAACCTGCCGCGCGAAGTAGTCGTCAAATCCATCCTGCTCTCTTCGTTCCCGCCGCACGCGCAGGATCATCTGAAGGCGAGGTTCGTGCGCGAGGCTTACATTCAAGCGCAGCTCGATCATCAGAACATCGTCCGCGTTTACGAATTCTTCACCACACCGGAGAATTATTATCTGGTGATGGAGTTCATCGACGGGATGAGCATGCGAGACCTGATCAACCGGCAGGGCGCGCTCGCCACGGCGTCCGCCGTTCCGCTCTTCAAACAGGCGCTGTCCGCGCTCGGTTACGCGCACAATTTCAATTATGTGGACGAGACGGGCAATCGTCACACAGGCATCATTCACCGCGACATCAAACCGGCCAATATACTGCTCGGCGGGACGGGGCAATTGAAGATCACCGATTTCGGCATCGTCAAACTGGCGGGTGAGAGCAGCCTGACAAAGACGGGATTCAATCCGGGCACGGTCGAATATATGTCGCCCGAACAAATTCGCGGCCTGGAAGTCGACGCGCGCTCCGACCTCTACAGCCTCGGCGTGACTTTCTACGAGGCGCTCACCGGGCGGCTTCCCTTCCCGCCTTCGAACACCGGATCGGAGTATGAGGTGCTCAGAGGCCACATCGAACTTCCGCCGCCGCCAATCGCCACAGTGAAGCCGAATGTTCCGGAAGCGATTGCGGCGCTGGTCATGCGCTCGCTCAATAAAGACCCCGGCGCGCGATTCCAATCGGCGGCGGAGTTTTTAGACGCGCTGATCGCTTGTGAGCAAAACGGCCCCACGGCTTTAGAGCCCGCGGAGACAAAACCTTTGCAGGCCACTCACTCGATGACCGAGGTGATCTCATACGATACACGGAGAGCGCCGACCACAACGCCCATCCCCACGCCGCGTCCAATCCAGCAGCCGCTGATTCAGCAGCCGCCAATCCAACACCCGCCAATCCGGCAGCCAATAGCCACGGAGGTCATTGATCCAGCGCCGATCAACCGCCGCATGGCGACTCCTCCCAGCCAACAGCCGCGCCGATATGGACTGCTGGTCGCCGTGGCGTTCGTTGTCCTGCTGGGCATAGCGGTTATCGCTTTCGTGTTGTTGAAACCAGGCGGCGCGTTATCCTCCGCCGCAACAACCGATTCAACGCCCACTCCCAGCGCCACGCCAATTGCCGCCACTCCCTCACCTGCCGTCACGCAGGAAGCCCCGGAATTGATAAAGGCGCGAGTAGCCGAGGCGGAAGAACGCTACAGTGAGGCGATCAGCCTATACGGGCAATATCTGGTGGCGCGCCCTTCGGATCCCGGCATCAATGAGATCAAAGCCCACAAAAATGAACTTCAGAAGTTTTTTGGGCTGTTCAATACGGGTATGTTTGAGATGAATAAGGGGGATTACGCCGAAGCCAAGCGTAATTACGCCGACGCGCTCAAGCTGCGCCCCGACTCGAAGCTGGCGCAGGAGGGATTGAAGAAAGCCAGATCCCAGCAGGGACGAGCTTATTAAGTACGGAACAGACCGGATGAAAATCCCCCTGAGCGCGAAAGGTTTGTTGACAATATTTGATTTGGCGCTTATAAACCGTACAGTCGCTTTGAATACTCGTTAACTTGAAGTTCTCAGGCCGCGAACCTGACGGCTTCTATAGAATATGTAGAAAGAAGATCATGAGACGACACGAAAGACATAGACGTTTACCTGTGGCGTCGCTGCTCATAAGTAGCGGCTCTTTACCGGATTCCCCTCTTCACTTCTCTTCCGCCTGCTTCATTTCCCTCCAAACCACCTGCTCCTGTTGTTGTTGTCGCTAATTTCCTCGAGCGCCACAGCTTTGGCCACAACAAAGCTTCCGCTAATTTCCCTTACAAAATAACTCCGAAGGCTGCGCAATGAATGGGGCTTATAAGTCTCATTAGTCTTATGAGTCCTGCTCATGACGCTCCCAGAGATTTTCCACAGGAGCGCTGTCATGAAATTCGAGATCGCCGATTGGAAATTTGAAGTCACGTGGGACGGGCTGCTCTGCCAGCCGATCGAGCGCGGGCGGGTGAAGGCCGCAAAGAAATCCGCCGCTCAGTCTAATCAACGCAAGGGCGCGGGCAAATCGGACTGTCATGCGATCGGACTTTCCGTTCAAACTTTCGACAAACAAACACACCGAAAAGGAGCCACGAAATGAGTTTGATTGAACCCCATGGTGGGAGGTTGATTGACCGTGAGGCGCGCGGAGCCGAGCGCGAAGCGCTGCTGCGGGCGTCGGCGCATATGCCGGAGCTGACGCTCAACGCGCGTGAAGAGGCCGACCTCGAATTGATCGCCCAGGGGGCGCTCTCGCCGCTCGAAGGATTCATGGGCGAGGCCGATTACGTTCTGGTTCGCGACCAGAGGCGGCTGGCCAACGGACTGGTATGGACGATTCCGGTGACGCTGTCGGCGACCGAAGAAGAGCGAGCGAAATTAAAGATCGGCGACGACGTCGCGCTGCGTTCTCGCGACGGGCGGCTGCTGGCCGTGTTGCATCTGGCCGAAATCTTCAAGTACGACAAACAACTCGAGGCCGAGCGCGTTTACCTGACGGCGGAAGAGAAGCATCCGGGAGTGAAAGCGCTTTACGCGCAGGGCGATTATCTGCTCGGCGGCCACGTCAGCGTGGTCGACCATCCTCAAGGAGCGGGGGGGCGCCGCGAGTTCGCGCCTTATCGTTACTCGCCCCGCGAATTACGCGCATTGTTCGCCGAACGTAAATGGCGGAGCGTCGTCGCGTTCCAGACGCGAAACCCCGTGCATCGCGCCCACGAATACATTCAGAAATGCGCGCTCGAAACGGTTGACGGTTTGCTGCTCCATCCGATCGTGGGCGAAACGAAATCCGACGACATCCCGGCGACGGTCCGGCTGCGGGCCTACGAAGTGATCATCGAGCACTATTACCCGCAATCGCGCACGCAGCTCGCCGTGCTGCCCGCGGCGATGCGCTACGCCGGGCCGCGCGAGGCGATCTTCCACGCGATCATCAGGCAGAATTACGGCTGCTCGCACTTCATCGTCGGGCGCGATCACGCGGGCGTCGGCAATTACTACGGCACGTACGACGCGCAGCTCATCTTCGGCCATTTCGAGCCGGGCGAGTTGAAGATCGCGCCGATGTTCTTCGACAACACGTTCTTCTGCCGCAAATGCGACGGGATGGCCTCGCTCAAGACCTGCCCGCACGACCAGTCGCATCACGTCAGCCTGAGCGGCACGCGCGTGCGAGAGATGCTCTCACGGGGCGAGATTCCGCCGGTCGAATTCACGCGGCCCGAAGTCGCGCAGGTTCTGATCGAAGGGTTGTCCCGGTTGAGCGCGGCGGCATGAGGGATTGCGGATTGCGGATTGCGGATTGATAAAACTTTCAATCTCGATTTCACGTCCATAGTTAAACAGATTCCGCAATCCGCAATCCGCAATTCAAGGCGGCGTAGCCAAGTGGTAAGGCGAAGGTCTGCAAAACCTTTATACGCTGGTTCGATTCCAGCCGCCGCCTCCAAAATTAAATGACAACCAGGATTGGAACATCAAATCGCGGAGGACGCCGCAGGCGCGCAGAGGAAGACAAGTTTTGATCCCTCTCTGCGTACCTGCGGCGTCCTCCGCGGTTTGACGATCTGCATAGTAACAAAAGGGGAAAAGGTTCGTGACACAAGGGTTCACATTATGGTTTACGGGGCTGTCGGGCGCTGGCAAGACAACACTCACAAACACGCTCGTCCCGCAACTGCGCGCTCGCGGCGCCCGTATCGAAGTGCTGGACGGCGATGAAGTGCGGACAAATCTGAGCAAAGGCCTGGGATTCTCCAAGGAAGACCGCGACACCAACATCCGGCGCATCGGTTATGTCAGCCGGTTGCTGGCGCGAAACGGCGTGGGGGTGATCGCGGCAGCCATCTCGCCTTACCGCGAGATACGCGACGAAGTGCGCAGCTCGATAGAGACCGATGGCGCGGTCTTCCTGGAGATTTTCGTCAAAGCTTCGCTCGACGCGCTCGTCGAGCGCGACGTGAAAGGGCTTTACAAAAAAGCGCTGGCCGGCGAGATCAAACAGTTCACCGGCGTTTCGGATCCTTACGAGGAGCCGCTCAGTCCGGAACTGGTTATCGAAACCGACCGCGAAACGGTCGAG
>Ga0137409_10006026_pt1 | contig 12605 bp, 8 predicted proteins | sample CZODoug1_16funga_FD_122059 | JGI IMG/M metagenome (GOLD analysis project Ga0137409, IMG submission 122059) | Vadose zone soil fungal communities from Angelo Coast Range Reserve, California, USA - CZODoug1_16fungal (Hybrid Assembly) | ecosystem: Environmental > Terrestrial > Soil > Vadose zone...
ACATAGAGCAGGATGTAGAGGTGCTCCAGGTAGGTGATGCTCACGGCGCCGACGTTCTCGCGCAGCGCGGTGTGAGACACCACGATGACGAAGAACAGCGCGGCGACGTAGCTCAGCCCGTTGAGCAGGTCCTCCGGATCGCCGATCTCGCGCCGGGTCATGAGAAAGGCGAACGTCAGTCCGGCCGCCACCAGGGCCGGGAGGAGATAAGCGATGAAGGGTCCCACGAAATGCCGCCGGGCCGTCAGGTTGAACGCCATGGTCGGGATCGCCGGCCGCCCCGTGCGGCTGACGATCCCGATGGTCGAGGCGGGCGCCATCAGCTGGTACGTGAAAAAACTCTCCTGCAGGCGCCAGTTGTTCACTTGAAAGTCCTTCGCCACCCCCGGCAGGGCGCGCGGGGTCATGACCGGGAACGCGGTCAGGTCGGGCGTGAGGACGATATTGGCGTCCAGCTCCAGCGGCTGCAGCAGAACGGACACGTTCCGCCGGTCGAAGGGGAAGAGGCGCGGATTGAAGGACTGCTGCAGGCTGAGGATGATGCGCCAGACGATGACCTCCTCCGTCCCCTGCTTGATGCGTTCGACTTCGTCCATGGTCTGCTGTTCGCCGAGCTCGTGCGGGAGGGTGAAGCCCTTCCGGAGTTCCTTCGGCATGTTATCGGGGTAGCGCTGCCAGACGTAGCCGCCGATCGTGACCGAGCCCGCGTCCGGGAACTTGAGCGCCGTGATCTGCATGCCGGTGGGAATCTCATAGGACGCCTCCGCCTTCGTCAGCGAGAGACGATAGCGCTCCAGATAGCGCTCGATCGTGACCCGGCTCGTGACCGGCGTTCCCGGCGGCCGGTCGACGTCCCAGGAAAGGATCCAGGTCAGCAGGATCAGGGCGGCGCAGAGCCCCGAGAATCCGCCGACCCAGATCCACAGGGACGAAGTCGTCCCGCGTTCGAGGCGGACGGCCAGGGCGAGCAGGCAGAGCAGCGACGCGCCTCCCGCGAACGCGATGTGGATCATGGAGCGGAGGATCATCCGGGGCGCGACGGCGTCCTCCTCCTGCTGGATGATCAGCGCCAGCCCCCAGCCGGTCGACGCGACCGGCTCGAACAGGATCCAGACGTCCTTTCCCGTGAGGGGATCGAAATGCTCCTCGACGGAGGAGCTGCCGGCCAGCACGCGGCGGATGCCCTCCTGGAGCCTCGGATCGCGGAACGTCTCGTCGCGGGAGGTCGACCCGTGCACGACCTCGCTGCGGTTCGGATGGGCGAGGAACGTTCCCTTGCCGGTGAAGACGACGCCATATCCCGTCGCCCCGAGATCCAGCCGGGTCATCAGCTCCTGGAGGCCCTCGAGCGAATAGTCGGCGGTGACCACGCCGCCGGTCTTCCCCGCATCGCCGGCCGCTTTGAACGTCGTTCCGTATTCGATCAGGACTTTGCGGGCGCCGGTGGCGAGGAAGGGCTCGTTCCAGGTCGGCCCCTTCGAGAGCGGCGTGTGATACCACGAGGTCTTCGGTCCGTTCGGATCGCTGGAGGGCGGCTGGGAATAATCGTACGACGCGCCCTTGAGGATGCCCAGCTGCCCGTCCAGCTGGCGGCTCACGTACTCCTGATACAGTTTCTGGCCGGGCTGGTAGGCGAAGGGCTGGAAGGTGATGGCGACCCCGTCGAGGTCCGCCCGCCGGCCGCACTCGTCGCGCATTCGCTTTTCGATCTCGCCATAAGGAAGAACGCCTTTGCCCAGGTCCTGGGCGATGGCCTCGGCCAGGTCGCGCGCCTCGTGGAACGATTTGTCGATGCTGCCGGCGGCCTGGGAGGCGAGGACGCGGGCGCGGGCGAGGGTTTCTTCGCGGATCTTCGACTGCGTCCAGCGCAGATCGGCGGAGAGGCCGACGGTCGCGGCGACGGAGAGGGCCAGGCCAATCCACCAGAAGCGCCGCCCCCGGTTCTGGCGGAGCGCGGTCGTCGGGCCGCCGGACGGATCGGGCGTTGATGGCATTGTTCCGCGGGCAGCGGGGCCGGCGGAGCGTGGATTCTCGCACGGGCGGCGGCTTCGTTCAAGAATTCTGAACGGGAACAGTGTCGACTTTGTCGTCCCGCCTATGTAGACTTTCACCCTGTAAACGGACGGAGACGGACTCAGAACAGGAGGGAAAGGCCCATGAAATCGAACGGAACCGGACGGATCCTGGCGCTCGTGCTGCTGGCGGGTTGCGGCGGTCCCGAGACGGGACAGGAACGCGCGGAACGGGCGGCCCAGTCGATCGAGCAATTCCGGACCGAGCTGAACGACGGGATGAAGCAGGTGGACGCCGGCCTGGCCGCTCTGAACGGACTCAGCGCCGCGACCGACAAGAAGGCGGCCTATGACAAGCTGACCAGCGAGATCGCGAACACGGAGTCGAAGGCGGCTGAGATCCGCGAGTCCGCCGACGCCATGAAGGCCGGCGGCCGGAACTTCTTCAAGAAGTGGGAAGAGCAGCTCGCGGAGATCAAGGATGAAACCCTCCGCGCCCGCGCCAAGGAACGGGCGAGCGAGCGGAGCAAGCAGTACGCGGACCTCGAGCTCAAGATGGGCACCGCGAAGGGCGCTTATCCTCCCTATCTCCAGGACCTCAAGGACGCCCATACGGCCCTGGCGAACGACCTCAATGCGAAGGGGATCGCGGCCGCCGACTCGCTCTTCAAGAAGGCCAATCTGGATGGCGTGGAACTGAAGAACCGGATCAACGACGTGGCCAAGGTTCTGGACGGCGTCGAGGCGGATCTCCGCCCCGCGAAGTAAGGCCGGTCGTCACGGTCCCTGGATGCAGCGGAACCCGACGTGGGACATCCCCGTGTCGGGTGCGCCTCCGTGCCGTGCGCTGGGCCGGTACCTCGAGCAGTATTCGTCGCAGCAGAGGAAGGAGCCTCCGCGCTCGGCCCGTCGGGCCGTATAGGCCGGGCCGGGCGCGGCGTCGGGACCCTTCGGATCGACGCTGACGCCCGACGTCTTCCCGTACAGTTCGGGATCGAACCAGTCGGAGCACCATTCCCACACGTTGCCCGACATGTCGTACAGTCCATATCCGTTCGGGGCGAACGACTTGACCGGCGCCGTGCCCTGGAATCCGTCGAGGGCCGTGTTGCGGAACGGGAATTCCCCCTGCCAGATATTGGCCTGCGGCTTGGTCTTCGACAGCGGCTCGTCGCCCCAGACATAGGGCTTGTCCACGAGGCCTCCCCGCGCGGCGAACTCCCACTCTGCCTCGGTGGGCAGCCGCTTCCCCGCCCAGACGGCATAGGCGACGGCGTCGTCCCACGCGACATGAACGACGGGATGAGTCTCGCGTCCCTCGATCGAGCTGCCGGGGCCTTCCGGGTTTTTCCAGGAGGCGGCCGGCGTCCACGTCCACCACTGGCTGTAGTCGCGCGTGTCGACCGGCCGGTCGGTCTTGTGGAAGACGAGGGCTCCTGCGACCAGGTCCTCCTTCCTCGGCGGCGGCGTCCCCGGCGGGACGTTCTTCAGGATGTCCTCGACGGAGGGGACCCGCTCGGCAATTGTCTTATAGCCGGTGGCGTCGACGAACTTCCCGAACTGCGCGTTCGTCACCTCGTGTTCGTCCATCCAGAAGCCTCTGACGCGGACCCGATGGGCGGGTTTCTCCTCAGGCCGCGCGGAGTCGTCGTTGGACCCCATCGTGAACTCGCCGCCGGGGATCCAGACCATTTCGGCGGGGGCCGGTCCCGACGGCCGTGGCGTCGGCGAGCCGGAATCCGCCAAGGCGAACCAGGCGACGACCCCCGCCACCGCGGCGAACCCGACGAGGAGCGGCAGATTCTTCTTCATGGGAGCGTGCAGTATATACGGAGCGTTCCTCGAAAATCTTGTTCTGCCGTCATCGCCGTTCTAAGGGAAGGCCGTTCGAGAGGGAGCTCCGATAACGTTCTCCTCGCCGTGCTCGCCCTGGGAATGGGCGATCCCGACGCCGCCGCCGAACTGCCCTGCACCCTCGATGAGCTGGAAGCCCCGCCGATGGCGGCCGAGGAGTCGGAGCGCGGCTGGTGGCTGGGCCCGCGCGTCGGCTACATCGAAGCCAAGGACGCCGATAACGGCACCTGGGTGCTGGGCAGTCAGGTGCGCTGGCACATCCTCTCGTTTCTTGCCGTCGAAGGGTCGATCGAGGTGCACCAGGATCGCTACGACGACGGCGACATCAAGGTGTTCACGGTCCCGATCCAGATTTCAGGTCTCGTGTATCTGCCGCTGCCCGGCAACTTCCGGCCCTATGCGGTAGCCGGCATCGGCTGGTACGTCACGCGGACCCATTTCAGCGGCGGCAACACGTCCGACGACGAGTCGACCCACCCGTTCGGGTTTCACCTGGGGATCGGCGCGGAGCTGGAGCTGACGCCGCGGCTGAGCATCAACGGCGACTTCCGCTACATCTTCATGGACGAACCGCCGCACGTGGGCAACGACGAGTTCGACGCCTGGGAAGTCACGATCGGACTCCACTTCAAGTTGAGCAAATGGAGCCTGCTTCAGCATCGGACGGGCGGCAGCAGGATCATCCGAAGAACTGGGCCAGGCCCGACTTGTTCCGCGCCCGGAACTTCGCGCGGGCGCGGATCCCCTCCAGCGTCTGCTTGATCTTCTCGCTGGCATAAGGCGCAGGGTGCTCCCGGAAGAAGCGCTCCACGTCCGCCGCGTGCTCCTCGGTCGGGATGCCCGACGCGGCCGAGGCGATGAAATGGCCGATCAGACCGGACTTCCCGTAGCGCTCGTCGAGCACGGGCCAGAACTCGCGGAGCAGCTTCCACGCGGTCGGCTTCATCTCCACGGGGACCGAGCCGAAGACGGCCACCGCGTCCTGGCGACGGACCTTGTCGGACAACGCGTACTCGATCGCGCGCCGGGTCAACGCCTCCTTGCGGAAGGCGCCGAGCGAGCGCAGCAGCTGGACCTTCACCTCGGGGAGGTCGGCCTTCTCGTACAGCTCGAGGATCGCGTCGAACGCCGGCGAGTCCCCGTGGCGCGCGGTTCCATAGAAGATCGTCGAGCGCAGGTTGGGCGGCAGCGTCGACAGATCGCGCCTTCCCAGCTCGAAGCGGCGGCGCACCTCGTCGATGGTTTCGGGATGGCCGAAGCGGACCGCCGACCCCAGGATCGTCGACCGCAGCAGGGTCCGTTCGCTGGTTTCCCCGGGCTGCTCCTCCCAGCCGATCTGCTCCGCCGTCGCCTTCAGCAGCGCGCGCGCCCAGTTCTCGAGGCGCTCCACGTGCGGATCGCCGAGGAAGATGTCGGCCAGCGCGGCGAGCCCGTCGAGCACGCCTCCCCAGACATAGGGATTCGTCTCCCGGCCGAACGCGCCCGCGAATTTCAGGTAGACCGGCACCGACAGATATCCCGCCCGCATCAGGGAGTACGCGTCCTCCTGCAGGCCGTAGCGGTCCATCGTGGGCAGCGCGAGCTTCTCGACGGCTTTCGTCAGCCCGGCCCAGCCCGCGTCGTCGTACTGCGCCAGGTAGAAGCCGGCCTGGCCGGCGTTGACCTTGATCCATTCCGACGGCGGGGCCTCGACCGTTCCCTCGCGCGTCGGGAGCCGGGCGGGGGAGGAACGACCCTGGTCGTCCGTCGTCGGCAGCGGGATATCCCAGAGCGTCGGATCTTCGACGGGCCGCTCGGGGTCGCGGTCGAGCAGGAAGCGTTCCTGGCGCAGCCGGAGGGCTCCGGCGTCCCGGCGGACGAGAACCACGGGCAGGCCGGTGACGCGCGTCCATCCGTTCATCATGGTGCGGACGTCGACGCCCGTCCCCTCGCCGAGCGCCTTCCAGAGGTCGTCGGTCGTCGCGCAGGCGAACGCGTTCTGCTCGAGGAAGCGCTGGATGCCCTTGCGGAAGGCCTCCTCGCCGATCGCGCGCTCCAGCATGCGGAGCACGGAGCCGCCCTTGTTGTAGGAGATCGCGTCGAAGATCTGGTCGACCTCGTTGGGATCGCGCACCACGACCTCGACCGGGTGCGAGCTGCGGAGGCTGTCGAGGGACTTGCCCCCGGACGTGATCGCGGCGAGATATTCCTCGAAGATGTTCCACTCGGGGAAGAGGGCGTTGGAGGCCTTATAGGCCATGAAGGTGGCGAAGCTCTCGTTCAGTCAGAGGAAGCTCCACCACTCGGGCGTGACCAGGTTGCCGAACCACTGGTGGGCCAACTCGTGGAGGACCACCTCCGCCACGCGGCGCCGCTGCGGGATCGACGAGCGCTTCGGGTCGACGAAGATGGCCGTCTCGCGGAACGTGACCGCGCCCCAGTTCTCCATGGCGCCGTACTCGAAGTCGGGGATCGCCAGGAGGTCGAGCTTGGGCAGCGCCCGCTGGTAGGGGATTCCGTAGTAGTCGCCGAAGAAGTGGAGGCCGCGGATCGCGGTCTCGAGCGCGAAGCGGCCCAGCTCCGCGCGGCCGGGCGTCGCGTACACCTTCACCGGCATGCCGTCCGCGGTCTTCCCCTCGATGGAGTCGAACTCGCCCACCGCGAACGCGAGCAGGTAGGTGGACATGATCGGCGACGGGGCGAAGCGCACGCGGCGGCGGCCGTCGGGCAGGGCGTCGTCGGCGACGACCGGCATGTTGGAGACGCAGAGGCGGTCCTTCGGCGTGACCATCGTCAGCTCGAAGACGGCCTTGAGCGCGGGCTCGTCGAAGCAGGGGAACGCCCGGCGGGCGCTGGTCGCCTCGAACTGGGTCGTCCCCATGTAGCGAGCGCTGCCGTCCGCCGCGGTGTAGCGGCTGCGGTAGAAGCCGCGCATCTCCTCCGCGATGGCGCCGGAGAACGAGAGCGTGATGGCGGCCGCGCCCGCCGGAAATGGCGTCGACGAGGAGAGCGTGATCCGCTCCTTCTTCTCGTCCGCCGCGACGGAGAGCAGCTCCGTCCCTGCGCGCGCCCCGGCGATCCGGAGGCCGACGGAGTGGAGCACGATCTCTCGCGTCGGCGTCTTCACGTCGACGTCGATCGTCACCTCGCCCTTGAAGGTGAGCGCCTCGAGGTCGGGCTCGAGGGCGAGGCGGTAGCGTCGCGGCGCGACGGCCGCGGGAAGCCGGAATTCGCCGGAGTCGGTCACGTGGTGTCCCCCCTGGTAGTCAGTCCGCGACTATCCTAGAAAAAAACCCCGCGCGGCGCATCAATCTCAATTCCCCTGCACGGTTTCCCGGGGCGGCGTGTCGACTCATCGGGGCCAGCAGTCCGGGTTGGGGGGTGTATCATGATCAGCAGCAGAACTCGCCGGCCGTTCCCTCCGGCGGCGGCCGATCCCTGAGGCCGGGGCCTTTCCGTCGACCTCCAAAACGCGTTGAAGGGACACTCTCTCTTCGCAGGGGGAGTCCGTCTGCATCCGGGACACTTTAGGAGGGAATCATCATGGGCAGCGGACATCGACGGCTGCGGTACTTCCTGCTCGCGGGCGCCGTGCTCGCGGTCGGGTCGTTCACCTCCTGGGCCATCATCACGGACCTGACCCTGGTCCGAAAGCTCCATACCGCCACGCTGCAGCATCTGGGTCAGTCGGACCTGACCAACCTGGTCAAGGCCGGCCAGGCCGACGAGGCTTTCGACCAGGCGTTCGAGCACGGCGACATCCTGTTCGAGACGAAGTTCAACGCGCTGGACGGCGGCGGCGCGAATGTCGGCAACGGCCTGCGCTTTACGCGCGTCCCGCGCGCCGATCTCAGCGGCCCCGGCCAGTGGGCGAACCATACGCCGAAACGCGAGACGGGACCCAACGCGCAGGCGTGCAACTCCTGCCACCGGCAGCCGAGCGACGACGGCTCGGGGACGCCCGCCGACATGGCCGTGCGCGATCCCCAGCACGCCGGGCGCCTGAATGCCCTCATCACGCGCGACACGCCGCACCTCTTCGGCCTCGGCGCGACCCAGCGCCTCGCCGAGGAGATGACGACGGTCCTGCAGGTGACGAAGGTGGCGGTGATCGCCGCCGCGAAGCTGCAAAAGAAGGATGTGACGCAGGACCTCGTCGCCAAGGGCGTGAGGTACGGGTCGATCACGGCGCATGCCGACGGGTCGCTCGACACGTCGAGGGTGCGCGGCATCAGCACCGACCTGATCGTCCGCCCCTTCCAGTGGAAGGGCTCGGTCGCCTTCATCCGGGACTTCGTCCGGGGTGCGGCCCATAACGAACTCGGGATGCAGGGCGTCGAGATGTGCGGCGACGGCGTGGACGGCGACGGGGACGGCGTCGTCGACGAGTTCCTGATCGGCGACATCACGTCGCTCACCGTGTACAACGCGTCGCAGCCCCGCCCGGTGACGAAGGGCGAACTGGCGGCGCTCGGCCTGATCCCGGCCCTCTCGGCCGCGGAGACGGCGGCGATCCAGCGCGGCGCAGCGGTGTTCAACAACGCCCAGTGCGCCAGCTGCCATATCCCCAGCCTGACGCTGGAGAGCCCGATCTTCAATGAGCCCAGCAGGAATCCGTTCTTCCGCGACGCGAAGATGCCGGCGGGCCAGGACCCCGTCGCGCGCGGCCTCGATCCGCAGTTCCCGGTGAGCATGGACCTGACGAAGGACCATCCGGACAACGTCGTGACGGACGCCGCGGGCAACATCGTGAAGCGGCTCGGCGACTTCGAGAAGGACGGGAACGGCCGGACGATCGTCCGCCTTTACGGCGACCTGAAGCGGCATGACATGGGTCCGGGGCTGGCCGAGAGCATCGACGAGGTCGGCACCGGCGCGTCCGTGTGGATGACGCGGAACCTCTGGGGCGTGGGCACCACGGCGCCCTATCTCCACGACGGACGGGCGACGACGCTGACGGAGGCGATCCTGGAGCACGGCGGCGAGGCGGCGGGGGCGAAGAACGCCTTCACGGCGCTTCCGCTGGCCGGCCAGCAGGATCTGATCGCGTTCCTGAACAGCCTGATGCTGTTCAAACTTCCTGCAGAGGACTGACCGAGAGAGATCCATATCCAGGCCTGCGCGGCCCTTCCGGCTCCGGAGTTCAGCTCGCCCTCCCGGAGCCGGAGGGGCGCGTTCCTTGGAGGATGCACGATGGGCGACCCGCGAATCCGATGGAGCGTCGCGATGGCGCTGACGGTCGGGGTGCTGGCGGTCGCCGGCGTCCTGGCCCGCGGGGGAGGGGAGGAGCCGCGGGCTCCCGAGCGGGCGAAGAAGACGACGGCCGCCCCGGCGGAATCCTCCTATGGAGCCCTGCCGACAAAAGAGTCGACGCGGATGCCCGAGCCGCTCGCGCCCGCACCGGTCGAGCCCCTGCCCGCAGCTCGGGCGGCGCCTCCGTCCGAAGGGTACCGAGAGGCGCGCGAGGCGTCGTGGGAAGGATCCCTCTCGGGGCAGGTGATGTCGTCGGGCGGGCCCGTCGCGGGGCTGGTGGTCCGCGTCGAATGGATGCTCGCGCGGAATCCCGACCGCGACGACATCACGCGGATGAAGCGGATCGGCGCGCGGCGGGAGCGCGACGGCAGCTGGTGGGCGAAGGCGCTGGCGACGACGGACGACGCCGGCTGCTTCACGCTCGACGGACTGCCGGCCGTCCCGCTCCGGATCCACGCGGGGAACGTGGTGCAGCAGGGCCAGGTCGGTGCCTTCGCTCAGATCCGGGCCGAGCGGCCGCAGTAATTCAAAACTGCATTGGAAACACGGAACGGCTGAAGAATCGCCGCCGGAGCCGGCCCCGGACATGATAAGCTGTCCTTATCGGGGCCGCTGCGGCCGCGGGAGCACTCCCGGGCCGCTTCACGCGGTCCCGCCGTTTTTCTCCGGATCGGATTTCCCTGCACGGTTTCCGGACCGTGCGTGTCTTCCATCAATGAACCCATGCCCCTACCCCAGATTGAGTTTGAACTGGCGGGCGCGGGCGCCGGCGATGTTGCGCTGGTGCGTCGCTGTCTCCGGGGCACCCGGACGGCGTGGGACGATTTCGCCCGGGAGTACCAGGACGTCGTCGTCCGCGCCGTCCGCCACGCGCTGATCCGGCTTTGCCGGCGGGCGCCCGTGCAGGACGTGGAGAACGTCGTGCAGGAAATCTTCTCGAGCCTGCTGGAGGACTCGGGCCGGCGGCTGAAGCAGTATTCCGGCCGCTGCTCGCTGAAGGGGTGGCTCCGCGCCGTGGCGATGCGGCGGACGGTGAACTACGTCCGCGACGAGCGCCGGCGCCGCGGCCGCCCGCTCGACGAGCACCTGCTCTTCATCCCGGAGTCGCGGCGCTCGGAAGCCGACGAAACCATGGCCGAACGCATCCGGCGCCTGGACGCCTCGCTGGACCGCCTGAACGTCCGCGACCGGCTCGTCCTGCGCCTCTACTATCTGGACGGCGTGCCGCTGAAGAGCATCGCCGTCCTGCTCGGGGTGTCGCGCAACACCATCTGGCCGATGGTGACGCGCGCGAGACAGCGCCTGCACCGGAAGATGTGCGAGCCCTGATCCGGCACTCCGGAACTTTCTAGGAGCGAGCGGTGGTCAAGCCGAGGTGCCCGGACCCGGAGCTGCTCGCGCTGTTTGCCGAGAACCGCCTCCGCCGGACGACGCGCTCGAGAATCCTCCGCCACGCGGCGGACTGCGTCGCCTGCCGGCGTCAGCTGGCCATCGCCTCCCTGTCGCCCGCGGGACCGGTCCGGGCCCGGATTGCGGATCATCTGTCCTCCGGCCGGCTGAGCGTGGTCGCCGGCCTGATCTTCGGCGCCGTCGCCCTCTGGTTTCTGGGGTCCGGCTCCGACCCTGAACCCGCCCCCCGCATCGTCCGCGCGGCTCCCCGCCCGGCGGCGCCCGCCTCTCCCGTGGTCCGGAGCTTCGGTGAACCCTCAGCCCCGGCGGAGCCGCCGCGCCGCCGGGCCGTCGACCCTCCGACGATCCGCTCCGACGTCGATTCCGGGGACTGGGTCACCCTCGGGCCCGCCTCGAACGAGTCGGTCCCGATCCCCGTGTCCGAACGCCAACCGGACCCTGTCCTGGCCGGCCAGCCCCGTCGTCGCGATTCGGTGGCGCAGGGCTCCGCGCCCCCACCGCTGGAGTTGAAACCCGCCGAAGCGGAGGCGATGGGGCGGCTGGCCATCCTGGATCCGTTCGGCGGTCTGGTCCTGGAGGGAGCGTCGGGCAGAACGTCCGTGCAGGGCTCGCGGGTCGTCCCCGTCGAAGCCCGGCTGACCGCGGTGGGCCGGCCGTCGGGATTCCGGCTGGGCGACGGGCTCCGCGTGCAGCTTGCGCCGGGCAGCTCCGTCTCGGTGTTCCAGAACCTCGGCCGGCGCTGCTTGGGCCTCGCAGTCCTCCAGGGCGCGCTCCTGGTGGAAGCGACGCAGCCGCAGTCGCTCTACCTGAGGCGCGACGGCGCCGCGGGCCTGCTCGAGGGACTGAGCGGGGCGGTCTATCTGAATGCGGGGCCCCGGCCCGACTCGCTGACCGTCACGCCGCTCGGCACCTCCGCGCTGGTGTGGAAGCGGGTCGGCCAGGCCGCCGTCGAGGTGGCCGCCGGCGACACCCTCGGCGTCGACTCGAACGGCCAGGAGGTCGCCGCCCACGGCTCGAAGCCGAAGCCCTCGATCGCGAAGTTCGCCGCCTGGCCCGAGCCGACGTCCCTGTTCTATTCCAGCTTCGAAAACGACGCGGAAGGGATGGAGCGGCCGGGCGTCGTCCAGGGCACCCCGAAGGAGGGATATGTCTCCGCCGTCGTGGCCGGGAAAGGGAGGAAGGCGATCGAGGTCACGCTCCCGCCGTCCGTCCAGAACCTTCCGTCCGATGCCGTCGTCCACCTGCGGGTCCGGACCACGGCCGTCCGGATCCAGTTCGGGGTCGGCAGGGAGGCGTCCCGCACGGTCCCCGTCTCGGTCGCGATGCGGAACCGCTCGGAGACCGGATGGACGTCGCTGACCGTGTCGATGGCCGCGCTCGACCAGGACGGTCACCGCGGCCGCAGGGAGGGCGGCAAACCCGGGGGCCGGGGGAGCCTGACCTTCACCGCGGAGGCACCGTCCAAGGTCAGCGCGGAGGAGCTGGTCTTCGACATCGACGAGATCGAGATCAGCAGGACCTGAGCCGGCCTATTTCCCGCCGGACTCGATCGCGGACAGCACCGACGCCGCCAGAACCTCGTGGCCCGGCGGGTCGAGATGGACCTTGTCCCTGCAGAACAGCTTTTCGCGCTGCTCGGCGGGCGTCGCGTGGAAGGCCTTCTCGACGTCGGCCAGCCCGGCCTTGCGCTCCTTGACCGCCGCTCGCACGGCCTCGCCCAGCTCATTCCGGGTCTCCCAGACCTCGAACGACGGCACGGTGGTGAGGAAGAGGACGTCGGCCTTCCCCTTCGTGGCGCGGCGGATGCGGTCGATCGTTTCCCGGCAGGTCTCGCGGAACATCTCGCCGCGCATGCCGGAATTCCAGTCGTTGCCGCCGAAGCAGACGGTGACCAGGTCGGGCTCGGGCGCCTCGGCCAGCCAGCGCGGGATGAGGACGATGTTCTGGCGCAGCTCGGTGCCGCCGATCGCGGGGTTGACGATCTTCACGTCGATCTTCCGGTCCTGGAGCTTCTTCGTGAGCAGGCCCGGCAGATCGACGTGAAGATCGTCAACCCCGCGATCGGCGGCACCGAGCTGCGCCAGAACATCGTCCTCA
>Ga0137409_10006028_pt1 | contig 12603 bp, 12 predicted proteins | sample CZODoug1_16funga_FD_122059 | JGI IMG/M metagenome (GOLD analysis project Ga0137409, IMG submission 122059) | Vadose zone soil fungal communities from Angelo Coast Range Reserve, California, USA - CZODoug1_16fungal (Hybrid Assembly) | ecosystem: Environmental > Terrestrial > Soil > Vadose zone...
CAGCATGCGCAATGTCGGGAGCACGCTTGCACAGTACTTCGGAATCACCCTGGGTCAAGAGGCCGCATAGATGGCGTTTGAATACACCATCGATAGCGTCCGCAGCGCGATCGCCGAGCGCAAAACCACGGCCACAGCTCTGGCGGATGAGTTCTTCACGAAAATCAAACAGGAAGATCCAGAGATCGGCGCATTCCTCACACTGTCGAAAGAACGTGCGCACGCGAAAGCCGCCGAGATCGACAGACTCGCCGAAGCGGGCAACCCGCTCCCGCCGCTGGCCGGAGTTCCCGTCGCGATCAAAGACGTGATGGTCACCCGCGACCTGCGAAGCACCGCCGGTTCGAAGATTCTGGAAAAATTTATTCCTCCTTACGACTGCACTGCGGTCGCTCGCATGGAGGCCGCCGGGGCGATGGTGCTGGGAAAACTAAACTGCGACGAATTTGCCATGGGATCGTCCACCGAAAACTCGGCTTATCACCCCGTGCGCAATCCGCGCGACAAAAGCCGAGTGCCCGGCGGATCCTCCGGCGGATCGGCCGCAGCCGTGGCTGCAAACATGGTGGTGGCGACGTTGGGCTCCGACACCGGCGGATCGATCAGACAGCCTGCTTCGTTTTGCGGAGTCGTCGGCTTGAAGCCAACCTACGGACGCGTGTCTCGCTACGGGCTGATCGCTTTTGCATCCTCGCTTGATCACATCGGCCCATTCGCAAAGACCGTGAAAGAAGCCGCATTAGTACTACGTACCATCGCGGGCCGCGACCCGATGGACTCAACCTCTGCCAATGTGCCCGTCCCCGATTACGTCGCGGAGCTGGCGAAACCGGTCAAGGGCCTGAAAGTCGGAGTAGCGAAAGAATATTTTGGCGACGGACTCGATCCCGAAGTGCGCGCGGCCGTCGAAGCCGCGATTCAGAAACTGGCGGAACTTGGATGCGAGGTTGTGCCCGTTTCTTTGCCGCACACCGAGTACGCAATTCCCACCTATTACATAGTCGCGACCGCCGAAGCCTCGTCGAACCTGGCGCGCTATGACGGCGTCCGCTACGGATTCCGCGCCCCCAATGCCCGCACTCTGGCTGACATGTATCGCCAGACTCGCGACGGCGGTTTCGGGATTGAAGTGAAACGCCGCATCATGCTGGGTACCTACGTCCTGAGCGCCGGCTATTACGATGCGTATTACTTGAAGGCGCAGAAGGTGCGTACGCTGCTTACCCGCGATTTCGACGAAGCCTTCAAGAAAGTGGATGTGATTGCCGCCCCCACCGCGCCGACGCCCGCCTTCCGGCTCGGCGAAAAAGTAAATGATCCGCTCGCGATGTATCTGGCCGACATTTATACCGTGACGGCGAACCTGGCGGGGATTCCTGGGATTTCGGTACCGTGCGGCGAGAACCATGAGAAGCTGCCTATCGGCTTGCAGCTGTTTGGAAAGCATTTCGATGAGGCGACGATTTTACGGGTCGCCCACGCCTATGAACAAGCGCGGGGAAACGGCGCTGGGTAGAGACGCCGCTTGCGGCGTCTCCGATGGCGGAGGAGACGCGGCAAGCCGCGTCTCTACAGGCGTTCGTAGTAGCGTTCGCCGGCGCAGGCGTGGCACAAGACTTGCCCCCCCCGCTGAACCTCGCGCCGAAAGTTGATTCCCTCGCCGCACTCCGCGCAAACGATGCGCTCGCCTTTGTACCCCGGAAATTCCTCCGGCGGCATCTCGACTTTCACCCATTGCATGGAAAACAGATCGTTTTCGGGCATTTCGCGGTAGGCCAGCATCTGCTGCTGGTTCTTGTCGGCAATCTCAGGATGCATAGCGCGCGCGAGTCGCTTCGACGATTCTTTCGCTGCAATGCGGATTGCCTTGCCCGTACTTACGTCCACGAACGTCGCCGCCATCTTGCCCCAGTCGCGAAACTTCAGCGCGCGCTTGCCGAGACGGCATCCCGTGACCACGCCGATCGCATCGGTGGCGCAGCGGTCGATCTCGACGAAGGTGACCAGGCGCTTGCGGTCTTTTCCCTGCGGATCATCGACGCCAAGCTTTTCCAGCCCAAGCATAGCCATGCGCACGCCCAGAACTTGCCCGGCACACAGGTGGCCGTGGGCTTGTTCGGCGTCGCGAAGATAGTCGTCCAGGGATTTCATCTTCCTACTCCACAACCGCGGGCGGGGTGTCCGTCGGACAGCCAGCGAGGTCGCGGGCCATGTTCCAAGCTTACTTTCTCCGCCACCTCACGCCCTCTTTCGTGTTTTCGATAATGATGCCAGCAGTCATTGTTTCGGCGCGAATTATATCGGAGACCTTGAAGTTGCGCGCTTTTCGCGCGGCTTCCATTTCGGCAATCTTTTGATTGACCTGTTCGTCCGAAAGCTGCGCCAACCCTGCGATTTCGAGCAGTTCTAGACTGGCTTCGTTCTCCCGACCGACATTTCGTGCCCAATCCAGCACCGCCTTCATCTTCGGCTGATCGTCGTCTTTGAGTACTCCGAACACTCCATCAAATTTCTCCAGCGCAGCCAACAGCGACGCAACGTCATCTTTGCGAACCTCACCCGCCTCCAGCGCTGCGTTCGCTTTGCGGATCATATCGAAAATCGCCGCCTGCGCCTGCGCGGCGTTCAGGTCGTCTTCCAGCGCGCCCTTGATCCGCTCAGACGTCTCGCTCGCAAGCTGCGCCATCGTCGGATTCTCGCCTTCCGCAAGCTGCGTGCTGGTCAGGCGGAAGCGAAAGTTGCGTAGTTTCTCGACCGAACTGGCGGCCGACTTCAATCCTTCGAAGGTGAAATTCAGCTGATTGCGATAGGGAACCGAACTCAGCAGCCAGCGGATCGAAGAAGGCTTATGTCCCTTGAGCACCAGGTCGCGGATCGTAAAAAAATTCCCGAGGCTCTTCGACATCTTCTCGCCTTCCACCAACAGAAAGCGGGCGTGAAACCAGAAACGCGCAAAAGGCGGTCCAGTAAGCGACTCCGACTGCGCGATTTCATTTTCGTGATGCGGGAAGATGAGATCTTCGCCACCGGCATGCAGATCGAAACTTGGTCCCAGTTCCGCCATCGACATCACCGAGCACTCGAGATGCCACCCCGGACGCCCTGGCCCAATCGCCGTCTCCCACGCAGCCTCCCCGGGCTTCGGCGCTTTCCAGAGAGCGAAATCGCGCGCGCTATCCTTTTCGTACTCATCCACGTCCACTCGCGCACCGTCTTCCATCCCGGCAAAATCTTTTTTCGATAGCTTGCCGTACTGAGGAAACTTCGAGATCCGAAAATAATAGGAACCATCATCCGTCCGATAAGCGATCCCCTTGTCCACCAGCTTTCCGATGAACTCCGCCATCTCCCGGATATGCTCCGTAGCCCGCACCAGCACCGGCCGCTCAATGTTTAACGCCGCCGAGTCCTCCAGAAACGCCTGCTCGTATTTCGCAGTGTACTGCTGGACGGTGACCCCATCGCGGGCCGCATTGCGGATGATCTTGTCATCCAAATCGGTGATGTTCATCACGTAGCGCACGTCGTACCCGCTCTGCCGGAGGAAGCGATAGAGCAGGTCCACTGCGATAAACGTACGGAAATTTCCAATGTGTCCGTAATCGTAGACCGTCGGCCCGCAGGCATACATCCGCACTTGGTTCCCCTGGAGCGGGTGAAACTCTTCGATTTTTCCAGAGAGTGTGTTGTAAAGGCGCAGTGCCATGGATAAGTTCGCGCAGCAAGTGCGAATCTTTGATTCTAGGGGCGCGGGAAAGTAGGGTCAAATGTGCGTCGGAAATTCTGTGAACGACAGAAAGAGGTGGCAAGGCGCTGTGACGAGACACCGTTGCCTAATTCTTCGGCCGTTTGTTCTTCTCAACCCGATCGAACAAGTACTTGATGCCTCCCAGCAAGCCGACGAGAACCACCGCACCAGTCACGGCTCTCCACGACATCATGGTCTCCCTGGGGATGTAGTTGACTCTACTGTGTGCGCAAGGGCGGCGAAAGATTACGCGTTGCTGATTACGGTGGGGTTACCTGGGTGGGTGTCCTGGGCGCAAAGTCTCGCAGCACCTGCTTACTCCGTTCGCGCTTCCGGCATGTGTCCGTGAGCACGCAACCGATGCTGCACGAGGAACGCGTAGTGCACCGCAGAAAGAATCGTAAAAAAAAACGTAGCCTTAAGGAAAGTCTTGCGTGCGATATCCACCCAGAGCACAGGCATTACCAGTAGTAGCATCGCGAAGAAAATGGCCGCTACCTGCGCAAAGGTATTCGCTTTGCCGAAAATGCTGGGACGAAAATCCTTCAGCCCGGCGATCATGAAGAGGACTCCGCTGACCAGTAGAATCGAAATGTCGCGGCTGAAGACTACGATCGTGAATTTCCACGGCACCAGAGCCCGGTGCTCGATGGATAGCACCAGAAACATCGTGCTCAAAAGGAGCTTGTCTGCGATCGGATCGAGATACTGGCCGAGCTGCGTCTGCTGATGGAGTCTGCGCGCCAGCAGCCCGTCGAGCCCGTCGCTGATTCCCGCCAGAACAAACAGCACCAGCGCCCATCCATAGTGCTGGCCGACCACATAGATCACGATGAATGGCAGGAAAATCATCCGCAGCAGCGTGAGCTGGTTGGGCGCTGTCAAGATCTGCCGGAGATTCATTCCTGGCCTCCTGCCAGAAATTCCCCGGTCAAGAGCGGCGCCGGATCCTGGCTGGTCTGTTGCGCGAACCGCTGACTGAGCGACAGGATGCTGCTTTCGGGAAGGTCCAGTTCCATGCGCTCGACCCGATGCATGGGGAAGAAGACAACTCCAGATGTGAATGCTTCGCCCGACTTGATTGTTGTAACCAGATCGTCAAACGACGCCAGATCGACGCCGCGTATGCTTAAGCCCGTGCTGGAGAGATCGAGAATCGCGCCCCAAAATTTTTCGCGCGGACCGTTCAGGGTCACGATGACAATCGCGCCGAGATGAAATGGGCCAGCGGGATGTGCGTCTTGCGTGCGACTCATGGGTGATTGATTGTCGTATTGCGAGGGCGAAAATTGCAAACGGAATAGTCAGCGGTTTGGAGAAGTAGTGCCGGCATCTTGCCGGGACGGCGGCACGAAACTGCCCCTAGTGATCGCCCTCGTTCCTCACCGCCTTCAAATCAATCCCCACCTGTTCGGCCTTCTTGTAAAGGTGCGATCGTTCTAACCCCAGCGCCCTTGCGGTATTCGATATCTGATTGTGGTTACGTTTCAGCTCCGCGAGGATGGTCTGCCTTTCGAAGGCTCGTACGCGGTCGGCGAGTGGCCCTGTACCTGCGATTGAGGAATCGGGGCTTGCCGAGGAAATCGGCAACGCAAGCGCCACGGTTTCGGCATTGACTTCGTTGGACGTTGCCAACAGCATCAATCGCTCCACGGCGTTTCTTGATTCACGGACATTCCCTGGCCAGGCGTAGTCCTGGAGTGCCGAGATCGCGTCTGCGGTGAAGCGCATCGGCTTCCAGCCATTGGCACTGCTGACCTGGAGTGCAAAGTGCTCGACCAGCGCCGGAATGTCTTCACGGCGTTCGCGCAACGGAGGCAATCGCAGCGGGAAGACGAACACACGATGAAACAGGTCCTGCCGGAACTTTTCATCGCGAACCAGCTTTTCCAGGTCGTGATGAGTGGCGACGACAACTCGCACGTCGACCGCAATGGAGCGATCTCCGCCGATGCGCTCGACTTCGCCCTCTTCCAGAACGCGGAGCAACTTGGCCTGCATCGTGAGCGGCATGTCTCCGATTTCGTCGAGGAAGATCGTGCCGTGTTGCGCCTGCTCGAATTTTCCGAGATGGCGAGCGCCGGCTCCAGTGAATGAACCTTTCTCGTGTCCGAACAGCTCAGATTCGATCAACTCCGCCGGCACCGCCGCACAGTTCAGCGTGACAAATGGCCCGCCCCCGCGTGGACTACGCTCATGCAGCGTGCGCGCAACCAACTCCTTGCCAGTGCCGGTTTCACCCAGAATGCAGATGCGAGTTTCGCTGGCGGCCACTTTGTCTACCTGCGCCATGACGCGCTTCATGGTCTCGCCTTGCCACACGATTTCGTGTTTGCCGAGACGGCGTTCGAGGTCGCGATTCTCACGCTCCAGGCGGCCAAGCTTGAGCGCATTCTCGACTGTGAGCAGAAGTTTTTCCGTCGAAATCGGCTTTTCCAGAAAGTCGAGCGCGCCTAGGCGAGTGGCGCGGACAGCCATCTCGATGTGGGCTTGGCCTGACATCATCACAACCGGAGTCGGCACGCCCTGCGCCTTCAATTCTTCAAGCAGTGTCAGACCGTCTTTGCCGGGCATGACCACATCGGAGAGAATCAGGTCGAAAGCCTGCGCTTTGGCGAGTTCCAGGGCGCGGGCGACGCTGTCACAGATAGTAGCCTCGTGTCCTTCCAGTCGGAATGCGCGCGACAGGGACGCCAGAGTATTAGCCTGGTCATCCACGATCAGCAGGTGCGCTTTGTGGGACACGTTGGAACCTCGGGGGCTGAAGCCCCAATTCAAAATAGCCCTTAACCGCAGCGCTGAAGCGCTGCGCCGCCCAAAACCTCTGCCACCGAAAAACCTGCGGCACCAAAAACCTGTGCCAGACAAAACCTGCGCGAGCTAACACGCTTCGCGCGGCAACTCAATCCGAAATGTCGTGCCACTCTCCGGCGAACTCTCAACGGAAATTTTACCGCCGTGGTCGCTCACCACCGACTGTACTATGGCGAGGCCCAGGCCAGTGCCATGCTGTTTGGTTGTGTAGTAGGGGGTGAAGAGCCGCGCACATTCTTCCTGAGTCAGACCGGAGCCAGTATCGGAGACGGAAAGTTCCACTTCTCCCCCAGACGACCGCGTTCGAACCACAATCTCCCCGTCCGTGGGCAGAGCATCAATCGCATTGAGCACGAGATTCGAGAGCGCGCGGTGCAGCAAGTCGGGATCCGCTGAAATTGCCGGCAAATCCGGATCGAGCTCGGTGCGGACTGTGATCTTACTTTTCTCCTGCAATTGCGCCTGAAACACGCGCAGGACCGAGTGTACGACTTCATTGAGCTGCATTGTCTTTCGCTGTGGCTGCGGCATCCGGGAAAATTCGCTGAAGCGGCCGATGATCGTTTTCAGATTATTGACTTCGGCCAGCAGCGTGGTTGTTCCTTCGCGAAATACTTCCTCGAATAGTTCCGGCGCCCTTTCTCTGGCGCGGATCAGGTTCTCTACCGTGACTTGCAGAGGAAACAATGGATTTTTTAATTCATGCGCCAGACGCCGCGCCAGTTCGCGCCAGGCGGCCACGCGTTCGGCTTGCACTGCGCGTTCTTTCTGCTGCAAGAGATCCTCGGTCATGCGATTGAATGCAGCCGCCAGTTCGCCTAGTTCGTCGCTCGATTCCACTTCCACCTTGGCGTAGAGATCTCCGGCAGCAACCCGGCGGGCGGCCTCGGCCAGCGAAACGACGGGTCGAGTGATTCGCGCGGCGAACCACAGACTGGCCAAGACCGCGACCAGAATGCCCGCGCCTCCCACCAGCAACGCCGCCGAAACGACCTGCCTCTGCAATTCGATCAACGGACGCTGCGAACTGCCGACTAGAAGCACTCCCATCACTTGTTGGTTAGGCCCGGCGAGCGGCATGGCGTGAAAGCTTTCCGCGTCGGCGGAATCGGTGGACCAATGAATCACATTCTGGGCTTCCTGTCCGGAACGCCGCACCTGTTCGACCAGGGACGCAAGCTTGTCGGCGCCCGCGGCCGCGCCGTTCAAATCCAGCAATAACTTCGGATCCCAATTCGCATCCAGATTCTGATAGAGCAACACACGCGTGCCCGCGGGGATGTCGAGGGTCAAGAGAAATCCCTGATCGAGGCGTTCTCCGCCGATTACATAGATGGGCTGTTCGCCCACGCCTGCCGCGCGCACGGCAAACAAGCCGAGCGTCGAGCCGGTCGATAGCTCTTCGCGTTTTAGAAACGCGCCTGCCGAACCAATGGCGGAAGGGATCGCCGCTTCGGGATATCCAAACTTCGCTTGCCACTGCGCGGAGGAGAGGATCGTGCCCTGATGGTCCACGAGTTCCAGAAAGTCGAGATGCTGTTGGCCGGCCAGACTGCGTGCTTCGCCGACGTAACCGCCGGAATCGGACGCGCCCCGGTTGATCTCCAGCGCTATGCGCTGCGCGGATTCGCTGGCTGCCGCAGCTTCCACCTTGCGGACGACCTCGTCCCCGCGATGCTGGAATTCCGACCGGAACTGGGCCGCCACTGCATTTGCGCGGTCGTCGTTCGCGCGATCGAAGGAGCGCCGCATGGTGCTCCAGACAGACGCCGAAATCACGACTACGCACAGGAAAACGGTCAGCGCAAAAATCAGCAGGAGCTTTTTGCGGAAACTCATCGCGAGTCCGCCTCCAGCCAAATGTCGGAGAGGCTCCAGTCCCCTGTGCGTCCGGGTTGCCAGTTGCGCACGCGGACGCCAGCTTCGCTCGCCACCGGCAAATGAATGAGCGGGATCACGGTGTGCGCATCGAGTAACGCGCGCTCCGCAGGATAGAGATCGTCCACTGAATTGCCGTGAATGAGCGGTTGTGGCAATCCCAATTCACGCGCCGCTTCGCGCAGAGAAGTTGCTGGATCGGGGCTGGGCAACACGATGCGAATCAAACTGATGTCGACCGTGCCCGATAACGAAACTTGCAGCGTGATGCCAGCCTCGCGCGCGTTCAGGGCAATGCGCTCAGCAATCAACTGCGCCTGGGGATCGCGTGGGTCGTAACTAAGTATGAGCGCTGGTTGCCGCGATTCCGCGAGAATAACTTTCGCGCGTGGGATGTTCGCCTGGACGGGGAAGACTCCGCTGTAACCGGTCATCCAGTTGGGAAGAATGCTGGCAGTGGGATCTCCTGCGCCTTTCAACAGCACCGACTGGATGGGCTTGCGATCGATGGCGAGCGCGAGCGCTTCTCGAACGCGCGCGTCTTGCGCTCTTGAATTTGCGGGGACGGCTAATGCCATCAACTCCACCGGCAGGGAAGTGCGGATACGCTGCGGACCGCTGTTGAGCGCCGGCGGTTGGGGCAACGCTTCAATCAAATCCGTCTTGCCCAGTTCGAGTGCGATGGCCTGATCGCGCAGCGTTCGGCCAAGTTCGATCTCAATCACGTCCGCGAACGGACGTCCGGCCCAGTACTCTTCGTTGGCCGCGAGTTTCAAGGATCTTCCCGGCTGAAAATCAGTGACCCGAAACGCGCCGGTGCCTACTGGCGACGCGCCGGCGTTGCGCTTCAGGATTGCGTTTCGAGGTAGAGCCAGTTCTGCGAGTACCGAAGTTAAGGGAGCGTCACATTCGATCGTAAGCAAATCTCCCGCGCCGCGGACGGTCCAGTTAGAATGCAGGCTGCCCACCACTTGTGCGATGGTTGCGGTGGACGCCACAGTGCCATCATGGAATTTCACCCCGTGACGCAGCGTGAACTGCCAGCGTTTTCCATTCATGTCGCTCTGCCAGGCTAGAGCCAACGCCGGCTGGGCGCGGCCTGCGACATCCGTCTTCACCAAAGTGTCGGCGATCATTGCAACGATATGGGCGGAGTCCCAGTACTCTGTGGGCGTGGCGTTGGTGGGCATTTCCAAAGTGTTCGGCGCCGCTTGCAGCATGACGCGCACAGTCCCGCCGTAGCGCGGACGAGTCTCTCCCCGCGCCACGCTCAGCAGACTAGTTGCCGCAAACAATAGAAATGCGATACGCCTCATACCAACCTGTATCTTCCCTTCTCACGATTGCAACTGCGCCGTTGCCGCTGCCTTCGGCCCAGAGAGCGATAATCGGCCCGTCGAATTCAACCGGCGTGCTGGCTGCAATCGGATCGCGATCGGGGATTTCGAAAGCGCGCAGCCTGTCCCGCGCAGGGTCACCATTTTCGGACACCAGTAACTGCGTGCCTGTTCCGCAACTGGAGTGGACGGTCGCCAGATCGCTGCCCCACTTCGCACCGCGAATGACTTGATCGGTCATCCCGTCGAGCATGTGGATCGATCCATCCACGGCAGCCAGCATCCACAGCATGTAACTGGAGCGCGGCAGAGCCGCAGCCGAATAGAACGAAGGGCCGTTGGAAACTTTTCCGATTCCGGGAGAAAATGCGCCCGTAAAAAAGTTCCGCGCCGGAGCAAAGAACGCGCGCACACCGCCGTCATCGGCGGTGAGAGGCCAGGGTTCATCGCTGTCGCTACAAGCAAGGGCGAGTGGCGACGTCACACTGGACCGGCAAAACGTTCCGGGTAAATAGACGTCGAAGAGATGATCGCGTCGGAGCAGGAGGCGTCCGCGCAGGTCGCGGGGAAAAATGCGTAAGTGCAGGATGGGGAGAGACGTTTCCAGTTCCCAGCGTCCACTTTGCTGACGGAAGACGCCGACCTGGCCGGCGTCCAGCATCAGCAGGCGTGGGCCGCCAGACATTTCAAGCAGGGCAGCGTCGAGAATCGGTTGCTCGTGTGCGAACAGGAAACTCTTGCGAACCACCAGCGGCATCGCAGACGCTGGCCCCACGCCTGATTGAGGCCGCGGCGCTGAAACCAACATCACCTTCCGTTCGTCCGCCCCAATCGCGATTTCGGCCGACCACACATATTCCCGCACGCTCTCGGAGAGCGTGACCGCGACCGATCCCATCGACTCGTCGGCCTTGACGATGCGTACGCCTTCGGTGCGCAACTCGGCTTCGAGCGCGCTGCGGATTTCGCGCACGGATTTGTCATCCAGCGACGAACGATTGGCGATGTCCAGAGCGATCGCGCCCGGCCCGGTAGCCGCCACAATCTTGTGCGCCATTTGCCGGGCGGTGTCGCCGAAAACTGATGCGGACGCGAGGGAAGGGAAGAAGGCGCTTACAAAACTAACAATAACAGTAAAGATGAACGATGCCAGCCAACCTATTCGCAGACTGCCTGACCAGCGTCCGTCCATGTGTGGAATGGGCTGATTATAGCGCGAGGGTTGAGCGGATTTGGTCATGGCGGTAGCTTTCGAGAGTAGCGCCGGCAGGACGCAGGCGCTTCGGCAGATGCCCCCCTACTGCTGCGGCTTCTCTTCAACCACATCTTCCGCCTGGCTGGCATGATTCGCCGTGTTCATCCCGCGCATTACATCGTTCGTGAAAAAGAATTTCCCGTCGGACGGAACCATCATGATCTGCAATTTGTCCGACAGCCGTTCGGCGATAATCTTGTTAATCAGCAGGGGATTCTGTTTCAGGACCACACCTTCATTCTTCATGCGTTCGGCGTCGGCAATTGCAGTGATGCGGATGCGTTCAGCCTCCGCCAGCGCCAGCAGTTTGCGGCGCTCGATCTCAGCCTTGCTATCGATAATCTTGGCTTCGCCCGCGGCTTCCGCGCCCTTGACCGTGGTCTCTTTCCTCGCCTCGGCTTCGAGTTTGGACTGCTCAATCTGTTTCTGCTTGAGCGGCAGTAAGTACTGCATCGCATCCGCCTCGCCCTTGGCCTGAAGAACGCGCACGGCGGCCTCGCCTTCGGCGCCCTTGACTTGCTGCGCCTTGGTTGCTTCGGCGTCCGCTTCGGCGATCTTTACTTGTTTCTGATGAATCTCCGTTTCTACTCCCATGCGATCGTTTTCTTGTTCTTTCAGCAGCAACGATTCGAGTCCCTGCGCGTATTCCGGTGGAAGGTGGATGTCGCGCAGCATGACCTCTTTCACTACGATTCCGTCGGCGGCAAGGCGTTTGCGAATCATCTCCGACGCACGCTGACGAACTTCTTCTCGTTTGCTGGAAAACACTTCGCGCACGCTATAGGCGGGCACCAGTTCGCGCCACGCAGTAGCAACCACGGGCGGCACGATTTCTTTTTCCAGTGGCTGCGGCAGGTTGGCTTGAATGAAATCGAGATGTTTCGGGTCGACTTGATACCGGACCGTGATGGCCAGGCCCAGCGTGAGTCCTTCTTTCGCCTGCACATTCAGCGCCTCGCCCTTGGCCGCTCCTTTAGCAAGCGAGTCTTCACTGATGCCGGTGGTGAACAACTGATCGCGCGTGTTGAACAACTCTACATGTTCGGCGAGCGGCGTAACGAAGTGAACACCCGGATAGAGCGTCCCCGCCAGCGTGCCCTGGGTTAGGCTGACGCGGACGCCCGCCGTCCCGCTGGGCACAAATATGATCGCCGCCGAAATCAGCAGCGGCGCCCAGGCCAGCATCCCGAGCGCGATGGAAGTCCGCCAGCGCACGCCCGGCGGCGGAATCGGAACGGGAACCGCGTCGCCGATTGGAGCCAGACGCGAGCGCCGGTACGCCAACAAAAGATAGAGATCGTAGGTGAGAATTCCAGCGGCCATCACGAACATCGTGATCCCCGCGCCGACAAGCAGATAGTTCAGCAACAGCATGGTCGTGCTCCTCTCAATTCATTGCTTTTGCCCAGGATTGGAAGGTTCCGGGCGGCGGGCAAACACCACGCGGAAGATGCGTCCGAAAATGAGTTCTTCGATCAGAAGGGCGGCGGCGAATGAGAACATCAGGCCGCCGACAACGACTACGAATTGAAGTAGCGTTTCCATGATTGCGCTCCCTTTACTGCAGGAGA
>Ga0137409_10006029_pt1 | contig 12603 bp, 10 predicted proteins | sample CZODoug1_16funga_FD_122059 | JGI IMG/M metagenome (GOLD analysis project Ga0137409, IMG submission 122059) | Vadose zone soil fungal communities from Angelo Coast Range Reserve, California, USA - CZODoug1_16fungal (Hybrid Assembly) | ecosystem: Environmental > Terrestrial > Soil > Vadose zone...
GGCGTCAAATCGTCGTCGCTCAAATGTTCCGCAAGCCGCGCCGCCAACTGCGAGGGGATGCGCTTTTTCCCCGCGTGGACCTGGCGAATCACTTCAACCAGCTCCTTGGGTGGCATGCTCTGGAGCATATAGCCGCGGGCGCCTGCTTCCAGGGCGCGCTGGATTTCCACATCGCCTTCAAAGGTCGTGAGCATAATGACGCGCGCCTCGGGAAATTCCGCGCGCACGGCAATCATCGCATCGATGCCACTCTTGTCCGGGAGCCTGAGGTCCATCAAGGTTACGTCCGGCTGGTGCTCGCGATATTGCTGCAGCGCTTCCTGCGCATTGGCGGCCTGCGCTACCAGCACCATGTCCGGCTGATTGTTGATGATGGCGGCAAGGCCCTCCCGAAGGAGCGGATGGTCATCCACGCTGAAGACGCGTATTCGAGTGGGTTCGCTCATCTGGCTCGCTCGCTTTCGACGGCTGAATCTGAATCTGCCGGCTTTCGCGCGTACCGTCTCGAGAGCCATCTCGTTGAACGGTCAGAGTCTCGAGGGAGATACGCGATATGACTGGGAACGGACAGCTCAATCTCAATGCCGGCTGCCGCACGGCTCAACACTCTTAGTTTCGCACCAATTCTTTCCGCTCGTTCGCGTATCCGCGGCAATCCCGAATGTCCGTGGCGAGCCGCAAGCAATGCCTCGCTCGCAATTCCGCAACCGTTGTCGCGCACCAGCAGCCGCAGTTGATTGGCCGCATATTCGAGTTCGACTTCAATTTCACTCGCGCCAGAGTGATGGAAAGCGTTTGCCAGCGCTTCCCGGCCAATTAGATAAACGTCATCGCCAATGACCGGCCGCAATGATCGCGCTATTCCTCCAACAATCACCCGAAAGCGGGCGCTCTTCGTGGCGGCAAGCTCCTGCCGAATCCGCGAAAATGCTTGCTCCAGATCCTCGGAACCCCAGTCCGATGACCGCAATCCTTGAACAGTATTCCGGCCTTCTTGAATAACCCGCCCCATCATGTCGAGTACACGATTCACTTGCGCTTTGGCCGGTGCATCGTCCGCCAGCTGATCGTTTGCCACGTGAAGTTGCATCGAGGCGCTCAGGAAATCCTGCAAAAGTGTGTCGTGCAGTTCCTGCGCAATGCGCGTGCGCTCGGCGAGTCTTTCTTCGAGTCGCAGGCTGAGTTGTCGGGTCAACCGGTTCATCCTGACGCGAAATAACATCATTCCCATTAGTGCGAATGCGGCCGCGATGCCGAGCAGAAACCACCAGGTCTGCCAAAACACCGGCCTGCCCTTTGTAATAGCGACTACCACTACACCGGAGCCTTCACTCGGCAAAACTTCCATTGTGGGCTGTGGGCGATATCCCGGCTCGACAAGTAACGCCGCATATTCCGTTCCGAAATGTGTCAAATTTTTCCACTTCGAATCCGCTTGAATTGTGGTGAACGGTTGGTCGGCAAGTGGCTGCACCCACCAGGGCCCCCATCGCGCAAAAAGAACAATTTGCTGTCCGGGGCCAGCGCGTACTACCCGACCTTCGATTGTATCCAGTCTGTCCGGACCGCCATGGCCTGCCTGAGGAACCTTGGTGAATTCTATGGACGGCCCTGGATTTGCGTTTCTTCCGCCGCACCCAGCAAGCAGCACACAGAAGCACACCAAAACTGCCTTTCTCACTCTAAGTGGCTTGCAGCCAACCATCCGCACAACCTCGTTCTCCTAAGATGAGCTGGATTCCATCCGTCCTCGCAATTCGCGATAAACGGTGGCCCTCTCAGCAACAAACCCGCATACGTCCCTGCTGCTACTTCTGATTCTCGCTATCGGTGTTCGGTTCCAATTCTCGCGCCTTTTGCAGCGTTAGCCTCGAGAGCCACCCGCGCCGGCGATGCGCACCCGGCAACTTGAATGCGAGTTGGCCGGGCACAGACAGCTCGACCTCGGTGCCAGCCACCGCGCGACTCAGTACTCTCAATTTTCCGCCAATTCTTTCGGCCCGCTCCTTCATCCCGGACAAACCCCAATGTCCATCGCGTCCGGAAAGCAGCACCTGCGTGTCGATTCCGCCGCCGTTGTCGCGCACCAGCACGCGCAAGTGGCTCGATGCATATTCGAGCTCGACTTCGATGTCACTCGCGTGAGCGTGTCGGAATGCATTTGACAGCGCTTCGTGGCCAATGAGATAGACTTCATCGCGGATGACGGAGCGCAGTGGCCGAGGTGTCCCCTCGACGATCACCCGAAAACCAATTTGAGTCTGTACTGGGAATTCCTTTCGAATCTCTGAAAATGCCTGCTCCAGGTCTGAAGAACCCAGTTTCGACGAGCGCAGCCCTCGAAGCGCGTCACGGCCCTCTTCGGTGACTTGCCCCATCAATTCCAACACCCGCCTTACCAGCGCCTTCGCCGGCGAATCGGCGGGTAAATGTTCCTCCGCCACGTGAAGCTGCATGGAGGCGCTCAAAAATCCTTGCAGCAATGTATCGTGCAATTCTTGTGCAATTCGCGTGCGCTCCGCAAGTCTCTCTTCAAAGCGCATGTTCATCTGGCTCGTCAGCCTCAGTACCCTAAGCCGGAAGTACATCAATACTGCGAGTCCCAGGACCAACACACTGGAGATGCGAAACCACCATGTTTGCCAGAATACGGGAGCGATCTCGAATTGCATCGTCGATTCCGAACTATTCCATAGTCCATCGCTATTGCTGGCGATGACCCGGAATCGATACGGCCCCGATCCCAGGTTGGTATAGCTCGCTTCGCGGGCCACCGTGGGATCGCTCCAGTCCGAATCGAACCCGTCTAGCCTGTACTTGAACCTGACGCGTGCGGGAACCGTAAGGCTCAGGCCGGAGTAGGTAAGCGTAGTCCTCTGCGGCGGAGCGGGAACACGGACCTGCTCCGCCATGTTAAATCGCCGGCCATCTGCGGATATCTGCTCAATGTGCACCAGCGCTGGCGCGGAACTTCCCATCGTTTGTGTCGGGCTGATGAAGGAAATCCCACGAGTCGTGGATATCCAGATCCGGCCCTGCGCATCCGCCACCACCGACCGGTACCTCTTCACACCCTCCACGCTTCGCAGCCCGTCTGCAATTCCGTATTCCCTCACATCCGCCCCACTCAGCGTGAGACTCACTAGTTTTTCCCTTCTTACCCTCAGCACGTGGTTTGACGTTACTATCCACAGCGAGCCAGTCTTGTCCTCCTCAATCCCCAATATTTGTTCGTGCAACGACGCTGGTTCGTCTGGCGGTGTTCGCACGATACCCGAATCAAAGAAGGCGAGACCATTCGCCGTTCCAATCCACAGCAATCCTGCCGAATCCAGCAACACGCAGTTTACCGTTCCCGGAGGTAGCCCTTCGCGACTCGTATAAACCCTCCATTGCCCATTCGAGAAGGCATTCAGGCCGTTCGGCGTTCCAAACCACATCGTCCCATCCGAACCCTCGGCGATGGAGGCAATCGTGTTGGACGCCAGGCCATTCTGCGTGGTGTACGTGGTGAACTTCCCGTTCCGGAAATTGCTCACGCCGGCACTAAGCGTCCCCGCCCACACGGAACCGTCTCTATTCTGATGCACCGCATACACGGCATTCTGCGCTAGCCCATCCTTCTGCGAGTAACTCTCGCTTGTAAATGAAGCTCCGTTCTCACGCAAATGTGTCAGGCCTCCTCTTTGCCTGCCAATCCACAGCTCGTCCCTGTGGCCTGCAATCGAGTAGATGACATCTCCGTCCAGTCCGGCGTTACTCACCTTGCCGACTTGCCCCTCGCGCAGCCAATACAATCCACCTTGCATGGGCGCGAACCACGTGCGGCCTCCCGAACCCTTATGAAGCGATCCATTCATGTCCGAAGGCAAGCCTGCGCTGCGGGAATACGTCGTGAACTCGGTATGACGAAGACGTTCCAAGCCTTGCGTAGTTCCGACCCAAACATTTCCTTCGCGATCTTCAAACAGGGCCTTCACCGCCCCCACTGATTGTTCTTCGCTCTCCTCCAAGGACGAATCCTCCGCAAGGCTCAGCCGAAATAGACCACCGGGCCTACCCACCCAAACGTTGGACTCGCGGTCCTTCATCATGACAAGTCCCTGCACGTGCTCAAGAGCGTGGGACGCGCCCGCCGGAGTGAACTCCGTGCCATTCCAGCGCCCGACGCCATTGTCGGTGCTGATCCACAGGTCGTGATTATCGATTGCCAACAACGAGTTGATCTTTTTGTCCGGCAATCCACTGGTAATGGAAGACACCCGTCCGTTATTAAGGTAATAAAGGCCCTGCTCTCTGGTGCCCATCCAAACTTTGCCGTCGTCCGTTTCCGCCATGGAAATTACCAATCTAGGCAGGTCGGCACTGGCCGCAAGAGATACAAATTTCCCTTTGCTGTATCGGACTATGCCATTTGCGAATCCTGAAAACAGGATGTCGCCGTCTTTCCCTGTGCACATGGCAGTGACATCGGCTTCTGCCAACCCCAGATTCGGTATGACGTCCCGAAATGCTCCATCGCGATAACGGAGTAATCTCGGCCCCTGCAGACGTATCCACAAATCCCCCTCCGCGTCTACCACCAAACCAAGGACCGCACCGTCCGGCAATGGCGCAGAGTCAGTGTGTTGAAAAAAACGAAAACTTAATCCATCGAAGCGAATCAGTCCCCTCTCGGCGCCGATCCACAGGTAACCGTCCGGGGTTTGCGCGATGGCATAGACGGGCCCGCCGGGGAATCCCTGTTCGGCGCCCCATTGGTCCCGTATGTATTGCGAGATCCCCTTGTTTGCACCTGAGGCGTTGGCCGAGTTCGCGAAGCACACAACAGCCAGTACTGCCCAGATCCATTGGCATGGCCAGATAAGTTTCGCGCTTCGATCAGGGGAGGTATTCGAATTTCTCAATGACAACCTCATTTTCCTTTTGAAGAGGCTCCTTGACGAGGTGGAAAATATACAAATTCATGCGCACCGACTCGACTCCGGGAGAAGGGACTCCCGATGTGAAGACATGTTCGGCAATGGGAGCTGCTTTGGTCCCACTTTCGGGCCCGCGAACCGTCCTGAACAACACGCGCCCGGGTTCCCAACGAAAGGAATGGGTGAGTGCTCCAGAGGGAACTGCAAATCGCGAGGCGTTTTCAGGAACATAAAAAGGCTTCACCACATATTGGGCATTCTTGGTGGTCGGATCTCCCCAACGGGAAACCTCAATATCCATTTCCCGGTTGTTCGGATCCGAGCCGGCGTAATCCCAAGTAAACATCGTGAAAACGGCCGCCGGGTCCAGATGAGAGGTATCCCGCACTACGAAGGAATATGTCCCATATCCAAAGTTGCGCGTGAGGGTCACTTCCGAGCACGTCCATTTGCCAGCCACTTTCGCTATGCGTAGGTGCAGCGCGCCGTTCGAATCTGTCCATGCGTTGCTCGCATCGTAGTCGTTTCCGCCGCCGCGGTCGCTGGGGGCGTCACGAATTCTCCATTCGTACCCGCTAAAGAAGAGCGTCTTGGAGACTGCGGTTCCAGTTCCACCCTTCGCCGTTGTCACCGCGACCACCCCACCTCCCGGCGGCGGCAGCGCATCCATTGTCGCCAGTGGTCGATACCCCGGTTCGACAAGGAGCGCGGCATACTCCGTTCCCAGATGGGTTGAGTTTATCCATTTCGAATTCGGTTGAATCTTTGTGAATGCCTCTCCGGCGAGCGGTTGCACCCACCACGCTCCGTTCCTCGCGTACAGAACGATCCGCTGCCCGGGGCGCGCACCTACAACCCGCCCTTCTATAATGTCCAGCTTGTCTGGACCGCCCTCGGCTGCCGGCGGGATCCGGGTCAGTTCAATGGCAAGGTCAGGTTGGGCGTGCCACTTCCCGCATCCGCAAATCAGCATGCACAGAAGGATCAGAACTAGAACTGGTCTTTTCCATCTGATCTCGCGGATGACGCGCCCCAATTGGAACCTTGTTCTTCCCCGTCGCAAACCACGGGCTGGAAGCAGGCCTTGGAATCCATCATTCATTGGATTGCTCAGTCGTGGAAGCGCACCCATTGGAGTGCCCATCGTACAGTCCCGATGCTCTATTTAGCCAGTCCTTCAAAACCGCCGAGAAAATCCTGTAGGGCTGTCCCGGCCCTTCCCATCCCTGTCTAGCAACAAAAATGCTGCTATCAATCGGTTTTCTTTATGCTAGAATCCCGCCGTTGAGCCACTACCAAAGAGGGACCAACCAGGGGCACGGCCAGGAGGAAAAACTAGTCTAATTTAGACTAGTCGATACTAGTCTAAATTAGACTAGTTCGATCAAAGACCAGATACCACTCAAGGCCGTGTCAACGATGGCCCATCCCTGCGCCATCGGCTGGAAGCGTCTCTCACCAGAAAGGGGGCTCTCAAAAATGCATCGGTTCCCTATTCCCTCGACGGAATTTACCCAGGTAGGTTATCAGGAAGATTCGGAGACGCTTGAGATCCAGTTTGTGAAGGGCGGGGTCTATCAGTTTTTCAATGTGCCTTCCAGCGTGTTCGATGAATTCATGAAAGCTCCTTCTAAAGAGGGATACTATCACTCGAAAATCGGCGAGCGCTTCCCCTGCTCTCGCGTTGCGTGATAGCCGTTTGGTATTGCTAGATATCTTCCAGGGCGGGCCGCGAGGGTGGCCTGCCCAAAATTTTTACAGGCTGGCTCAACTCTGCTCCCGCCGCAGCATTCGGACCTGCGTTGACTTCGTTGAAGTTTACTTTTTGCGGGGACCTTCGAACAGGGGCACTCTTCTTCCCCGCTGGAAACAGCACTATAAGTTTCTCAGGAATTTTCCAGGTCGCGTTTCTTTCCGTAACGATACGCCAGCGCCATGCCGAGAGTCATGAACCCGGCCGGCGGGAAGACCAGCACCAGAACGCCTTTGCTGATGGCCTTCTGCCCATCCTTGGAGGCGGCAACAGCTGAGCTGTAGCACATGGCGCATCCCTGGCAGAACGCAGGTGCAGCCCCTAGGAACAACACTAAGACGAGAAGTGCCAATCGAGCTTTCATTTCACTCCGAGTTCAATAATCCGCCGGGCGTCTGGAAAAAAGAAAATGGTCATCAGAATCAGGCACGCTACCACCGAACACATGGTAAGCCACTTCATGCGCGATACTTCATATTTCAGATGCATGAAATACCCGATGATTAACGCCGCTTTGATCAGCGACAATCCCATCAATATGGTGAGCATTTTCACCGGCTGCATGCGCTGGTAGGTCAGATAAACTTCAATCGCGGTCATCGCCAGCAGCGCGCCCCACACCCAGAAAAACAGCGCTTTGCCATGGTGCCGTTGCTCTTCAGCAGCTCGCTCCGCCAGAGCTATTTGAGTTGTATCCATATTCCTGAGGCTCCTAGAGAATCTTTGCCGACATCAGATAGACCAAGGGAAAGATGAACATCCACACCAGGTCCACGAAGTGCCAGTACAAACCGGCAACTTCCACGTCGGACGAATCGTAAACTTTTGGCTTCAACCACAGGATAATCCCGCACACAATCGCGGCGATTAAAAGGACATGCGCGCCGTAGTGGAATGGGCTATACGCTGGCGTCCCCAACCAGGCCACCAGCCATAGGACCAACAGGATGGGAATGAATTTACGCCGCAGTGCCACCACGCCAAGGTAGATCACGCCCAGCGTCACGTGCAGCATGTGCATTCCCGTCAGGCCAAAAAACGTGGCGGCAAACTGCGGCACCGTCTTGGAGACGTCGGCAAATTCGCTCACGGCCTCCTGGCCAGGAACTTTGGGAAACATCGGGAGCGAGAGTCCTTCCGAGATTAAATTGCTCCACTCTCGTCCATGAAGAACGATGAAACCCGTGCCGCAAACCATCGTCGCAAGCAACCATAGGCGCTGCCATTTGGCATCGCCGTGGACCGAGGCCCTGACTGCCATCACCATGGTCAGAGAGCTCGTAAGGAGAAACGCGGTCATGATCGTGGCATTGACGATGCTCGCGGAATGGAAAGGCGTGGGCCAATCCGCGGTTGAAATCCGCCCGTAGCTGTAAGCGTAAAGCAGCGCCCCAAACGTCAACGAGTCGGAAAGCAGGAACAGCCACATTCCGATTTTCTTGGAGTAGGTGCCGAACAGCGATGGTTCGTAAACCGACGGGATGTCGTGCACTGCAGAATCAGCCATGCGTTCGGCCTCCTGGTCAGTAACCTAAGATCAGCGAGCAAACTCCAGCAAGCACAAAATATAAACCCACAGCCCAGCCATAAAATGCCAATACCACGCGGTGACGTCAATCACGATGCTGCGCCTCGCCAAAGCCCGGCCAAATAACCCGGCAATGCTGGCCACAAACAGCGCAAGGATCCCGCCCATCAAATGAACGGCGTGCGTCCCGGTCAACAAATAAACAAACGAACTGCTGGGCGTGGAGGAAACATAAAAACCGGAGGCGGCAAGCTGGCGCCAGGCTGTCCATTGCCCGAACAGGAACAGCAGTCCGAGCACAAGAGTCATGGCAAGCCAAGGCATCTTGCTCTGCTCGCTGGAAGAGATTTTCGGAGCTGCGTCGCCGGACGCAAGAACTGCTTCACCTCGAAACTGGCGGCGAGCGAGCTCCATGCCCAGGCTGCTGAGCAGCAATACAAAGGTGTTCACCAGCAAAAGCGTCGGAAGCTTCACCGGAATCCAGTCTTTGACCAGCAAATTCGTCTGCGGGTCAAGCGTAGGAAGTCCTTGCCGCACGATGTAAGCGCTGGTGAACGATACGAACAGCATGAAGATCGGTACCAGCAACACCAGCAATCCGAGGCGCGCCCGGCGCAGCCGTGTGGCGTAATCGGGCATTCCGGGCCCGGACCGATCATCCCCGCCACCGGCAAGCACTGGCGGTAAAATTTCTCCGTCACCCAGGGTGTTTCGGGGATCGTCGACCGTCGCGGTTGTAGAGAAGCTGGCCATTATTTTGGTTAGTGAGCTGGCTCGATTTCGGGATCCGTCTGCATCACGAAATCCTTAGGCGCGCCGGGCACGCTGTACTCGTACGGCCCGTTATGAACGACGGGAGTCCGTCCGCCGAAATTGTCATGAGGCGGTGGAGTGGCGGTAATCCATTCCAAAGTCGTTGCTTCCCACGGATTGTCGCTGGCCTTTTTCCCTTTCCACATGCTCCAGAAAAGATTGAACAGGAAGATGAATTGGCTGCCAATGGTGATGAACGCCGCGATGCTGATGAATACCTGGATGGGGGTCAATGCCTTGATCCACGCCACTTCGGTGCCTTGGGAATAGCGGCGCAATTGCCCAGCCATGCCAGAGTAGTGCATGGGCATGAAGATGGCGTACGCCCCGACGAAGGTGAGCCAGAAGTGCAGTTTGGCCAGCGTTTCGTTCATCATTTTCCCGAACATCTTCGGGAACCAGTAATAGGTCGCGCCGAAAATTCCAAAGATCGAAGCCACGCCCATAATCAGATGGAAGTGCGCGATTACGAAATACGTTTCGTGCAAATAGATGTCCAGGACAGGTTGCGCCAAAAACGGGCCGCTGATTCCTCCGGTGACAAACAGGGAAACGAAGCCGACGGCAAACAACATAGGAGAATGGAACCGGATGCGCCCGCGCCAGATGGTGCCCAGCCAGTTAAACGTTTTGATCGCCGACGGCACGCCGATGCCCATGGTCATGATCGAAAATGCGAACGCCGTGTACGGGCTCATGCCGCTCATGAACATGTGGTGGCCCCACACCATGAATCCCAGGAACCCGATCGAAAGCATGGCGTACACCATGGCTTTATATCCAAAGATCGGTTTGCGCGAAAACACGGACAACAACTGGGAGCACAGCCCCATCGCCGGCAAAATGGCGATGTATACCTCAGGATGGCCAAAGAACCAGAACAAGTGCTGCCACAAAAGCGGCGAGCCGCCTTTGTGCCCCGTCAACTGGCCGTTTAACGTCACCAACGGAACAAAAAAACTGGTGCCAAGATTCCGGTCCATCAGCAGCAGAATGCCTGCAGAGAGCAGCACCCCAAACGCCAGCAGTCCAAGGATCGCGGTGATGAACCAAGACCAGACCGTCAGTGGCATGCGCATCATCGTCATGCCCTTGGCGCGCATATCGAGCGTCGTGGTGATGAAGTTCAGCGCCCCCATCAGCGCGCCGAGGCAGAATATCGCAATGCTAGTGATCCAAAGGTCTGCCCCTAATTCTTCACCTGGCATGGATCGAAGCGCGCTCAACGGCGCATAACCCGTCCAACCATGAAGCGGCGCGCCGCCCGTTACAAAAAAAGCCGCCAGCAACACGATGAAGCCCAGGAAGGTGGTCCAAAACGACAGCATGTTCAGCACGGGGAACGCCATGTCCGGCGCGCCGATCTGAATCGGAAGGAAGTAATTGCCGAAACCACCTTGGGGTGCCGTGGTCAGTACGAAGAAAACCATGATCGTGCCGTGCATCGTCAGGAGACTCAGGTACGTCGCCGGCTGCATCTCGCCAAAGAACGGCAGGGCCACCGTCGGCCAGATCAAATGGATGCGCATCAGGAGGGATAAAAACATGCCGACAAACACCGCCACCAGCGCCAGGAAGAAATACTGAAGGCCGATGACTTTGTGGTCCAGGCTGAAGACCCATTTGCGGATGAAACCCTGTGGCGCGGCGTGCGCGTCAGCTGCGTGGACGGCCGATTCGTGAGTAGACATGGTTATTGTTTCTCCGCCTCCCGTGCCGCCAACCATTTATCGAACTCTTCCTGACTGACCACCTTCACGAAGCCGTGCATTTTGTAATGCCCCAGCCCGCAAAGCTCCGCGCAAGCAATCTCAAATTCCCCTGTTTGGATCGGTGTGAAATGCATGTGGATGGCCAGGCCGGGCACCGCGTCTTGCTTGAATCGCATCTGCGGCACAAAGAAGCTGTGGATGACGTCGTGAGAACGAAGGATCACCTCGATTTCACGGTTGACCGGCACCACCATGACTCCGCTAACAACGTCGTCTTTGGAGGCGGGATCTTTCGGATCCATGCCGAGGGCCGCTTCACCGCCCGCCGAAGCATCTTCCAGTTCCGGCTTGGTCACGCCGAATTTTCCATCCGGCCCCGGATAGCGGAAATACCAAGCGAACTGCATGCCCGTCACTTCAACATGCACCGCATTGGCTTCGGCTTGCCGGAACCGCTCGGACGCCCAGATCGAACTGCTCGCCAGGTTCATCCCCACAAATAAGACGGTGGTGAGCACAGTCCAAACAATTTCCAACTTGGTGTTGCCGTGGGAATACGACTCCTTCCCAGGTGCGGAACCGCGATCTCGGTAACTCCAAACCAGGTAGCCCAAGGCCAGCTGAGCAGCCACGAAAACCACGCCCATGAGAATGAAGGTGACGGTGAAGTGATGATCGATTGCGGCCGCTGCCGAGGAGGCCCCCACTGGCAACCACCACCACTTTGCGATGAAAATATAAGTGCTGACTAAGGTGATCAGCCAGATGACGACCAGTAACATGAGGCCCATTGCGCAGCCCCCCCGAGTTTGGATTCTCGGCCTTCCCCACTGAGGCCCTGCCCGAATTCCCTGCATTCAGAGAAGTGGGGGATGTGAACGCGGGGAATATATCACAGCTTCTTCTGAGCGCAAGCAGCTTCTTGCATCTATTATTTTTTGTCGATGCCGCTTTTTCTCGAACTTGTCTCTAAATCTTTTTCTGCCCGCACCTCAATCACGCATTGACGAAAATTTTTGTTTTGAGTAATATCCGTTTCGTTTCTGGGGGGTCCAGGGAAAATGTTGAGGACCTCGCGATGTTTTCGCATCAACTATCTCCAATTCGCCGGGCCTCGGCCGCTCTCCGCGATCGTGCCCCTTCCCTATAAAATTTCCCATTCATCCGAAATATTCTTTGCATTCTTGGCAAATTTGCGTTCTTTTTTCTCAAGCAAGCCGGATCTATTTTTCCATTACGCTGTAATTCGGGAACAAGCTATTCTCGACCGCGGGCAGTTGGCGGCCGGCAGACCTTTAAGCTGAGGGGGAACGGGCGGCGCTTCCACGGGCCGCCAATATTTTTCGAGGACCAGCAATCCAGGAGGTAACGCATGGCGGGCCCGGAATCGGAATCGGCCAAACCAAAGCCGGACGCAGCGAAGACACCCGCTGCCGGTGGCGGAAGTGCAACCAGCTATGTCGGAACGCCCGCCGTTGGCACGTCCAAAGCCGCAGCTGCGGCCGGTTTGGCGACCGCCGGTCCCGTGCCCACGGAAATCAATCACAAGCGCCGTCGCCTGGTGTGGGTCACTGTCACCGGATTTCTCGGCGCCTGGTTCATCGCTTTCTTCAAATTTTTTCTTCCCCGCACTCTTTTCGAGCCGCCCACCATTTTCAAAATCGGCTATCCCTCGGACTATGCCTTAGGGGTCGATACCAAGTGGCAGCAGAAATACCGCATCTGGGTGGACCGCACGCCGAGCCGCGTCTTCGTCGTTTACGCCCGCTGCACGCATCTCGGCTGCACGCCAGATTGGAAGGCCAGCGAAAACAAGTTCAAGTGTCCATGCCACGGCAGCGGCTACGACAGCGAAGGCGTCAATTTTGAGGGCCC
>Ga0137409_10006030_pt1 | contig 12603 bp, 9 predicted proteins | sample CZODoug1_16funga_FD_122059 | JGI IMG/M metagenome (GOLD analysis project Ga0137409, IMG submission 122059) | Vadose zone soil fungal communities from Angelo Coast Range Reserve, California, USA - CZODoug1_16fungal (Hybrid Assembly) | ecosystem: Environmental > Terrestrial > Soil > Vadose zone...
TTCATCCGTCACGCGCTGCCGAAAGGGCACATGACCCATCGCGGCATCCCGATCGATCCCGCTGCCATCCGCCGCGTCGCGCTGATGACGGTCGAAGGCGAGCACGACGACATTTCGGGCGTCGGCCAGACCGAGGCTGCGCATGCGCTGTGCGCCAATGTTCCGCCGAGCCGTAAGGTCCACTGGCTGCAGCCCGACGTCGGGCACTACGGTGTGTTCAACGGCTCGCGCTTTCGTGCCGAGATCGTGCCGCGCATTTCTGATTTCGCGCTTACGATCAACGCCATGGCCACCAAGCGCGTGCCGTCGCTCGTTGGCCCGCGCGCGAGCGTCAACGGGGCAGCACATCCGCCAGCTGCGGAATAGCCGTTAACGATTGTGTCAAAGGCCAGGAAGCCGCGTCGCAGCAGGGTTTCTTGCCTGATTCGCTGTTTCGCGCCCAGCAAATACGGGTCAAGGCTTTGTTTTAATTGTGGAAATTAGGTTAGCGCCGAGCCTCCTCAGGTGTGACTGGGCGGCGGGCACCCGACACCTTCCAAAAAGATTATATGAATGAGGATTCATAGCTTGCGACACACAAATTGTTGTGGATGGTTTTGGGGAGTGCCCCATGCCCTTGGGGAAGCCCTAAATTTCGCGGCGAGGCGAGCGGCAGGGCATTGCGGCTATGGCACTATTTCGTCCCCGGATTTTTTTGGATGGATTGGAAGTCATGTCGCGCGCCTTGCTCTATCGCCGTCCGACCGAGCCTTCGGCGTTCGAGATCATTTTCGAGCGCTCAGTATTTCTTGTGACCCTGCGCCGGCACCGACAGGCGCGCCGATATACGCTGCGCATCGATGCGGTGACGCGCGAGGTGATCCTCACCATTCCGCCGCGCGGCAGCCTGAAGGAGGCGCGCGACTTCGTCCAGTCTCATGGCGGATGGATCGCGGCACGACTCAAGCGGATGCCCGCGGCGGCGCCGTTCATGCACGGCATTGAGGTCCCACTCCGCGGCGTGCCGCACCGCATCGTGCATCGGCGCGGCATGCGCGGCACGGTCTGGACCGAGATCGACGACAGCGGCGATCGGTTGCTCTGCGTGGCGGGCGACCCGCCGCATCTTGATCGCCGCATCGCCGAATTTCTCAAGCGCGAGGCGCGTCGCGACCTTGAAAACGCCAGCCGCCGCCATGCCGAAAGCCTAGGTGTCAAGGTCAAGCGCATCTCGGTGCGCGACCAGTCAAGCCGTTGGGGCTCCTGCTCGTCGGCGGGCGTGCTGTCGTTTTCCTGGCGGCTGATTTTGGCGCCGCCGTTCGTGCTCGACTATCTGGCCGCGCACGAGGTGGCTCATCTGGTCGAGCTCAACCACTCGCCGCGGTTCTGGCGGCTGGTCCGCCGGCTGCATCCGGGCTTCGATCGCGCCAAAAGCTGGCTCGATTCACGTGGCACCGATCTGCACCGCTACGGCCTGCCGGCGCGGCGGCGCGAGGGACCTAAGCCCCGCTAGTTCGTCAGCTTGACGCTGTTGCCATAGGGCCCGACGCCGGGCGGAACCGGCACGTCGGTGGCGCTGTAGTCCGAGTTGAGGATGAGGTTCGGACCGGAATGCAGGTCGATGCGCTGCACCACCAGCACCGTATAGGCCGACTTGTCCGCGATCGGCTTGTTGGCGTCGATGATGAGCCGGCCCTGCGGCATATAGATCGTGCCGAGCAGCATGCGGGCGTTATCGCTCAGGATCTTGTGCTCGCGCGGCGGGCCTTTGAGGAGCTTTCCGACGAGTCCTCCAACGAGCGGAATCGGCAGCGCATACGGCGGTATGGCCACCGCGCTGGCACCGGTGGGATCGTCAAAGATCAGGAGGCCGGCGAGCGGGCCATCTTTGGGAGCGGACAGGCTGATGGTGCTGTCGGCTGCAAAGGTGAGGTTTGAGCCCGGCCCGGTCAGATAGAAACCGACATTCGCGCCACGCAGGGTGGCACCTTTGTCGACCATCAGCGGTCCATCTTTGATGATGTAGACCCCGCTCGCGAGCGTCACATCGGCGGCATTGGTGACCTTCAGTCCGCCGCAATAGACTCCCGGCTGCAGCGTCTGCACGACGCCACTGATGACCGTGTTGTTGAACCGGCAGGCCGTATCGGACGGCGGGGTGCGGGACCGCAGGGGGTCAGCCATGACCGGGCAGTCAGTGACGGGATCAGGAGTCACCGTCGCGCCTGCAGTCTTGGCTTTGCCACCCGCTGTGCAGACAAGGCCGGCCTTGAGCGTGGCCTGATCCTTGGCCTGCAGGCCGCCGGGGTTCTTCGAGTTGGAGTAGACCATGCAGCCGGTCGCGGTCATCATCGCCGATTGCTCGAGCTCGAGCGCGGCTGATGCCTTCGGATCGAGCGCCAACAGGCACAGCGGCATGGTGCCGCTGAGCTTGGCGGTTGCGCTCGCCGCGATCGTCGGTGCCTTGGCCCAGAAGTATGCGCCAATTCTGGGCACATACGTCTCTGTCGCCGAGACTGTTACCGACAAGGCGGTCGCGTCCACGCGCGTGGTCACCATCGCCTGCGGCTCGCCATTGTGCACAAAGTTTTCGGCGACCGCGGCAATCCTGGACGTGTTGGTCTGCGCCAGCTGCATCTCGCGCGCCGCCGCGATGGCGGCGGCATCGACCTGCGCCTGCAGCCGGCTCCGGCCGCGCTCGAACATTCCGTAGTCCACGGCCGCCGCGATGCCCATGAGCAGGACGGGAGTCGCCAGGCCGAAGATGCTCAGGACGCCACCCGTGTTGCAGCGCGCCAGCCTGCGCAGCGCGCCGCTGCCGGCATGAGTGCAAGCCGCGAACGATCCCCGCTTGCGTAGCGACGAGCGGTCGAAGTGTTGCGATGTCATTTCACCGGACCCTATCGAATGCATGGTGCTGGCTCTTGGTTAGCTTGCACGCGGCAGCGACTGTTGAGGCGGCCGGAGAAATGTCAGAGCGTGGCCTTCCTGATCCTGGGTCACCACGGATTTGAGCAGAAGAGCCTCGGCGGCAGCGATGATTTCCTGCGCGGCCTCCTGGCTCGGCGCACGGCCGTTGGCGATGCGTTTGGCCACGTTGATGATGGCTCCCAAGGATGTCGCGAACTCGCGACGCGTTGCGGCGGACATCCAGTTCGCGGGTCCGCCACGCGAAGCGGCGGTGTCCTTCGAAAGCGGCGCGGCCTGCTTGCCCGCCCGAATGACATAGCGCAATTGATGACTAAGCTGGCGCCAGTTGACCGGTTTGGTGACGAACGATGTTGCGCCCACCGCATAGGCCCGGTCGATCGACACGATGTCCTCGCGTCCGGTGACCATTACGATCGGCAGGCTGCGCAGCTTGTCCTGACCGCGAATGCATTCGGTAAGCTCGAAGCCATCCATGCCCGGCATGTCGATGTCGATCAGCGCGACGTCGAATTGCTCACGCGCCAGTAGATCCAGAGCCGTCGAGGCGTCAGGCGCCAGCGCGACCGTGCTCATCGGCGTCGTCAGATAGACGCTGGCGAACTCTCGCAGAATTGGATCGTCGTCGACCACGAGAATGCGGGTCTGCTCGTCGAAGACGTACCACCACTGCTGTGGGGTGTCGGTCATGTTAACGGGCACCTTCCATTTGTACGCCAATTATCCGGAAATTTTTTTAATTGCACGTTGGAGCGTGCGGTAAACTTCTATTCAGATTCTTAGTGTTTTATTCATCAATGCGTCGCCCGCCCGACCAGAAATCAACGAGGCGCCTGTCGTTGAGTCGCCGGCTGATAGCCGTCGTGCTCACCGCCGTCGGCACCGGCATGGTCGTGTCCGCCGCGGTGTCGGCCTGGCAGCAATCCCTGCAATTCATCGATGGCCGGCGCGAGGTGCTGCACGCCACCGCCCAGGCGTTTTCCGCTGCAGTGGCAGCTGCCGCCGCCGATCGCGACTCCGCGGGTGCGTATGCCGCGATCCGCGGAATTGGCAACGTGCCTAATATTCTCTATGCGGAGGTCCGAACCGCGGAAGGCGCACCGCTTGCCACCCTTGGCAGCGCACCGCGGCTGGTCAGCGATGCGGACCTCGACGGCAGCGAATCCGTTTACGCTTTGCTAACCAGTCAAACCGTGCTGGTGAGTGCGCCGATCACGCAGGGCGGTGAGCCCGCCGGCCAATTGATCCTGATCGGTGGAACGGAAGGCCTGTGGGGGCGCCTCTTCGGCTCGGTTGCGATCACCGCCTTCGGCGGGCTGATGGCGCTGATTGTGGGGCTCGCCGTTGGCGTCCGCTTCCAGCGCGGCATCACGCAGCCGCTGCAGCGGCTCCTCGCCGCGACCGCGAAAGTGCGCGAGCAACACCACTACGATATCGCCCTCGATGCCTCGGGCGACCGCGAGGTCGGTCAGCTGATCGACGGCTTCAACGCCATGCTCAGCGACATCAAGGAGCGCGACGCGCGGCTTGAGGCGCACCGGCGCAACCTCGAGCGTGACATCGCCGATCGCACCCGCGACCTGCGCGAGGCGCGCGATGCCGCAGAGGCGGCAAACCACGCGAAGTCCGATTTTCTCGCCACCATGAGCCATGAAATCCGCACGCCGATGAACGGCATCATGGTGATGGCCGAGCTGCTCGCCAAGGAGGAAATGCCGCCACGGCAGCGCCGCTGCGCCGACGTGATCGTCAATTCGGGACAGAGCCTGCTCGCGATCATCAACGACATCCTGGATCTCTCCAAGATCGAGGCCGGCAAGCTCGAGCTCGAGGCGCTGCCGGTCGATCTGGCCATGCAAGCTGACACGGCGATCAGCCTGTTTGCCGAGCGCGCCCGCAGCAAAGGCATCGATCTCGCCGCCATCGTCGACCCCACCACGCCGCGCAGCATCACGGGCGACCCGGTGCGGATGTCGCAGGTGATCGGCAACCTGATCAACAACGCGCTCAAGTTCACCGAGCGGGGCTCGGTGCAGCTGTTGATCGGGCCGGTTGCGGAACGGCCCGGGATTCTGGCGATTGCGGTGAAGGACACCGGCATCGGCATCCCGCCCGACAAGCTAGCAACGATCTTCGATGCTTTCGCGCAAGCCGACCAGTCGACCACGCGGCAATATGGCGGCACCGGTCTTGGTCTGGCGATCTGCCGGAAGCTGGTCGCGGCCTGGGGCGGCGACATCAGCGTAACCAGCACGCCCGGCCAGGGCTCGACGTTCACGGTCACGGTCCCGTTCAACGGGGCCGAGGTCACCGCGCACGATCGCGCCTGGCCGCGGCTTGCCATCGAGAGCACTTCGCCTTTGTGTCTGCTCGATGTCGCAGGCGAAGCAACCGTTGCGACCGCCTCACGCTATTTTGGCGCCTCCGGCTATACGGTCGATGATGTTCGCGAGCGACGCTATGGCGATGCCGCGCTGGTGTGCGCCGATGCCGACCGGCTGCGAAAGGCAACTTTCGATCGCGGTCACGAGCGCAGACCGATCATCATCGCGGTCGCGGATTTCGGCGATGCGTCAGTCGATGCGCTGATCGCCGAGGGGCTGGCGGACGTCGCTCTCACGCGGCCGCTCCTGCGCGCGGACGTGGAGGATCTGCTTGGACGCATTGTTGCGGGCGGGCCGCTGCTGGCCAGGCCTGAGACGGCCGCCAGGGAGCCCGCGGCCTTGCAGTTCCCGGGTCTCAGGGTCCTGGTGGCGGACGACGGTGCGGTCAATCGCGAGGTCGCGACTGCCGCGCTCTCGCGGCTTGGCGCTGCCGTGCACACGGTCGAGAATGGTGCGCAGGCGATCGCGGCGGTGCGCGACGGCGCCTTTGATGTGGTGCTGATGGACGGCAGCATGCCGGACATCGATGGTTTTGCGGCCGCGCGCGCTATTCGCGAGCAGGAGCAGCGCGACGGGCGGGAGCGGCTGCCGATCGTTGCGCTGACGGCACATGTGATCGGCAAGGCGGCGGACGCCTGGCGCGACGCCGGTATGGACGACATCGTGTACAAGCCGTTCACGCTGGCCCAGCTCGGCGCCGCTCTGCAGCGATTGTTTCCGGCTTGGTCGGCGCCCGGCTCGGCCGCGATCATCGGCGGCGCGGAGGCCGCTGGCGAGGAGCACAAGGGTGACGCGCTGCTCGATGCGAACGTGCTGCGCGAGCTCGAGGAGATGGCGGGGCCCGCCGGCGTTGGATTCATGCGCCGGGTGTTCGGACTCTATATCGATCACGTCCCGCGCATCCGCGCTGAGTTGTCCAGCGCCGTCGCGGCCGGCGACGCGGAAGTCCTCGCGCGCACCGCCCATGCGCTCAAATCGATGAGCCACAATATCGGCGCCCGACAGGTCGCTGCGGCGGCCGAGGCGATCGAGCGGCACGCGCGCGAAACGGGCTTACCGGCAGCGGACCAGATGGAGACGCTCGTTCGTCTGCTCGACGCCACGATGGCGAGCGTCAGCGAAAGGCTCAAGGCCGGACGTGAGGCGCGCGCGCCGGCAAGCGACCTGTGGCAACAACAGGCATGAGCTGAGTTTCAGGCGACGCGCGACCGCGCCGATTTTGAAAAGGCCGGTGTGCGCATCATCGATCCTTCATGATCTGATTCGGATTGCATTTACCCAAAGGGCGGGCACGCGCCTCCGGGGCTTGCCGCCCCCTTGACATCGCTTCCGTCATTTCCGATATTTCTGTCATGACAGAAAATACGGAAAAGACCGTCAAATTGCCCGCCGCCGTCGAGCGTTTCGTGCTGCACTGGGGCGACATGGGCTCGCAGTGGGGGGTGAACCGCTCGGTCGCCCAGATCCACGCGCTGCTCTATCTCTCCGGGCGCCCGCTCACCGCCGACGAGATCGCCGGCACGCTCGGGCTCGCGCGCTCCAATGTCTCCAACTCGATCCGCGAGCTGATCGCCTGGAACCTGATCCGGCGCGTCCCGGTGAGGGGCGACCGGCGCGAGCATTTCGAGGCGGAGACCGATCTCTGGGAGATCACGATGCGGATCGCCGCCGTCCGCAAGGAGCGCGAGCTCGATCCCGCCGTCGATGCGCTCAAGTCCTGCGTGGCGGATGCCGAGGGCGATCGGGCGCTCGATCCGGTCGCCGCCAAGCGGCTCAAGGAGATGCTCAGCTTCGTCGAAAGTCTCGACCGCTGGTATGCGCAGATGCTGACCGTGCCCAAACCGAAACTCGCCGCGCTGATGCGGCTCGGCACCCGCATCGTTGCGCTCTTGCCGCTCGGGAAAAGCAAATAGGGATGTGCCATGCGCATCGAAGCCTCGGTATTGGAAACCCCTCCCGGTCGCCCGCGCCACGATGATGGTGGCGACACACGCTTTCGCGCGCTGATGCGAGCAGAGGAGTGGGAGTCGCTGCCACTTCCGATCAGGCGGCGCTTCAGCAAGCGCCTCGCCAACGGGGCGACCGCGCTCTATGCCGGCGAGGTGCTCGAGACCACGATGAGTGGCATGGGCTGGCTGTGGGCGCAGGTCCTGCGGCTGATCGGCGGACCGCTGCCGTTCACGCGCAACCGGCATGTGCCGGCCGTTGTGGTGGTGACCGAGGATCATGCGAGCCGCGGCCAGATCTGGACGAGACTCTATGGACAGCCTGGCCGCTTTGCGCAGGTGGTGCAGTCCGCCAAGCGCTTCGCTGGCCCCACCGGGCTCGAGGAATATGTCGGCTACGGCGTCGGCATGACGCTCACGGTCGAGGCCCGCGAAGGCGCGCTGATTTTTCGCAGCAAGGACTACTTTGTTGAGCTGTTCGGCTCGCGCTGGCGGTTGCCCGCCTGGCTCGCGCCCGGCGACACGGTCGTGACGCATGCAGAGCTGCCTGACGGGCGCTTCAGCTTCACGCTGCAGCTCATTCATCCCCGGCTCGGCCACATGATCCGCCAGATGGGGATGTTCCGCGAGGTGGTGACATGAGCTCGCCGGTGTTGTGGAGTCTGGTCGCCGTTCAGGTCGCACTCGGGGCGTTCGACGTTCTCTATCACCATGAGCTGACCGAGCGGCTGGCCTGGCGGCGCTCGCAGCGGCGCGAGCTGGTGCTGCATGGCGTGCGCAACGTCATCTATGCGGTGCTGTTCCTCGGTCTCGGCTGGCTTGAGCCGCACGGCCTGTGGGCGATGCTGGTTCTGCTGCTGCTGGCAACCGAGGTCGTGGTGACGCTCATCGATTTCGTCGAGGAGGATCTGACGCGGCATTTGCCGGCGAGCGAGCGCGTCACTCATACGCTCCTGGCGCTCAACTACGGTGCGATTCTTGTGTTGCTCACGCCGGTGTTGTTGGCGTGGGCTGGCGAGCCGAGCTCGCTGGTACCGGCCTGGTATGGATTCGCCACCGTGCTGGTGACGCTCGCTGCCTTCGGCATCGCCGTGTTCGGGCTGCGCGACGGCTTTGCGGCGCGGCGCATGGAACGGCTCGTTCCGGCGGCCGCGGCAGAGCTCGTGGCGGCGCTGCCAGCCCGCCAGCGTGTGCTCATCACCGGCGCGACCGGTTTCATCGGGCGCCGCCTGAGCGAGGCGCTCGCCGCCGCCGGACACGATGTCATCGTGCTGGCGCGCGATCCGCTCAAGGCTGCCGCCCTGCGCCCGCCGTTCCGGCTGGTGACGAGCCTCGACCAGATCGACAGCGCAACCGCGATCGATGCCATCGTCAATCTCGCCGGCGAGCCGATCGCAAACGGATTGTGGACGCGCAGAAAGCGTCGCCGCATCCTGGCCTCGCGGCTGCGCATCACCCGTCATGTGGTGCGACTGATCGCCCGCCTCGAGCGCCGGCCTGCAGTGCTGATCAGCGGCTCCGCCATCGGCTGGTACGGCCTCTGGCAGGATGAAGTGCTCACCGAGTTCGACGGCGGCAAGCGCTGCTTCAGTCATCGGGTCTGCGAGGCCTGGGAGCGTGCCACAAAACGCGCGGAGCGGCTCGGCACGCGCGTGGTGCGGCTGCGCATCGGGCTGGTGCTCGGCACCGAGGGCGGCATGCTGGCGCAGCTTCTGCTGCCGTTCGAGTTCGGCCTCGGCGGTCCGATCGGCTCGGGCCGGCAGTGGATGAGCTGGATCGAGCGCGACGATCTCATCCGCCTGATTGCGCACGCGATCGCGACGCCGCGACTAACCGGCCCGGTCAATGCGACCGCGCCCGCACCGGTCACGAACGCGGTGTTCGCGGCCGAGCTCGCCCGCGCGCTGCATCGCCCGGCGCTGCTGCGGCTGCCGGCGTGGCTGTTGCGCCTGGTCGCCGGTGATCTCGCCAACGAGTTGCTCATCGGCGGCCAGCGCGTCATTCCGGACAAGGCCGACGTAAGCGGATTTGTGTTCAGGCACGCAACGCTTGCGAGCGCGCTCGCGGCGATGCTTGGAGGAAACAGCACAAACGCGGGTGTTGCATCGGCTCGCGCGGCGCTGCCGTCGACGCAGAACACATCCGGACATCCGGCCCGGGCCGCGTAAGGCGCTAGTGGAGCGGATTTGACATTCGCTACCCACCCAGCCGCGGGCACGCGAAGCGAATGTCAAATCCAAAGCTCCACTAGAACCTATATTTGCTAGTGGTCCTTCGATTCTAACATTCGCAAGAGAGCCCGCCGAGAAGGGATGCGAATGTTAGAATCGGACCACTAGCGCCTCAGCGCCGCCCGAACAAGCGGTCCACCAGCCAGCCGTCGATGCCGTTGCTGCTCGGCGGCGGCTGTTGCGGTTGAGCGCGGCCGCTGATCGGTGCCGGAGGAACCGGTACGCCCGCGGGCGGTACGCTTGCTGCGACCGGCGCGCTGTTGACTGCGGGCGGGAGGGCTGCCGGAGGCACGCTCGCCGGCGGCATGCCTGGCGCTGCGAAGCTCATGCCCGTGCCGGGCAGTGCCGTGGCCACCACGCCTTGGTGCGCGACTTTCATCACCCGGCTCCAGATCTCGACCGGCAGCCCGCCGCCGGTCGCTTTGCGGGTCGGCGAGGAATCGTCGTTGCCGATCCAGACGCCGGTGATGAGGTGGGTTGTGTAGCCGACGAACCAGGCGTCGCGAAAATCCTGGCTGGTGCCGGTCTTGCCGGCGGCCGGCCAATTCCCAACCTGCGCCCGCTGGGCGGTGCCGATGCGCAAGGTCTCGCGCATCATGGCGTTCATCATCGCGACATGGCGCGCCTCGATGACGCGACCGTAGTCCTGCAGCGTGCGCACATAGAGTGTCTTGCCGGTCGCGGTGCGCACCCGCTCGACCACCGATGGCACGATCGCGCTGCCGCCATTGGCGAATGGCGCATAGGCCGCGACCAGCTCGATCAATGAGACTTCCGAGGTGCCGAGCGCGAGCGAGGGATTGGTCTCAAGCTTGGAGGCGATGCCGAGCCGGTAGGCGGTCTTCGCCACCGCCGCGCCGCCGACCTCCTGCATCAGCCGTACCGCTACAGTGTTGAGCGAGAGCGCGAGCGCCTGCGTGAGCGTCACCGGCCCATAGTATTCGTGCGCATAGTTCTCCGGCTTCCAGCCTTTGATCGCGATCGGTTTGTCCTCGCGCACCGTGTCGGGAGTCAATCCGTGTTCGAGCGCAGCGAGATAAACGAACGGCTTGAAGGCGGAGCCGGGCTGGCGGCGCGCAGCGACGGCCCTGTTGTATTGACTTTCCGCATAGTTGCGGCCGCCGACCAGCGCTCGCACCGCGCCCGCCGGCGTCATCGCCACGATCGCGCCCTGCTGGACGTCGAGCTTGGCGCCCTTCTGCGATAGCTCGTCGACCAGCGCCTTCTCGGCTGCCGCCTGCAGCGCCGGATCGATCGAGGTGACAATGACGATATCCTCCTCGACGTGTCCGACGAGATCGTCGAGCACGTCCATGACCCAGTCGGCGATGTAGTTGACCGTTCCGGTGCCGAGCGGCTTCACGGCGCGCGCGGGCTGCAACAGCGCGGTCTTGGCTACCTGCTCGGTGATGAAGCCTTGCTCCGCCATGGCGGCGACCACGGCCTGCGCGCGCTTCTCAGCGCCGTTCGGATTGCGGCTTGGGGCAAGCCGCGAGGGCGACTTGACGAGACCGGCGAGCATCGCGGCTTCTGCGACCCGCACGTGTTTCGCGCTCTTGCCGAAATAGCGCTGCGCGGCGGCGTCGACCCCGTAGGCGCCGGCGCCGAAATAGACGCGGTTGAGATAGAGCTCGAGGATCTCTGTTTTTGAGAACTTGCGCTCGAGCCAGAGTGCGAGCACGACCTCCTGCAGCTTGCGCCAGTAGGTCCGCTCCTGTGTCAGAAACAGATTCTTGGCGAGCTGCTGCGTAATGGTCGAGCCGCCCTGCGCCACGCCGCGCCGCATCACGTTGGCGGCCGCGGCGCGCATGAGCCCGACCGGGTCGATGCCGAAGTGGCTGTAGAAGCGGCGATCCTCGATCGCGACAAAGGCGCGCGGCAGGTAGGGCGGCAGCTCCTTGAGGGTAACGGTCGCGCCGTGCATCTCACCGCGCGTGGCGAGCGGCTTGCCGTCGAGCCCGACGATCTCGATCTGCGGCGGGCGCTTGGGGATCTCAAGTGACTGGATCGGCGGCAGGTTGATTGCGACCCAGACCATGATGCCGGCTGCGGCGATCACCAGCCACAGGCCGAGCACCAGGCTCCAATAGACGAGGTGGGGCAGCCGCGACGGGCGGCGCTTGGTGCTGCGGCGCGGCGCAGAATCTGGCTCTGATTCGCGGCGCTCTGACCCCTTCCGACGTCCCTCCGCCATGTCAATCGCCCCGGGCGAATACTGCTCCCGATGGCACGGTAGAGAGCGCGATTTAAGGGGCCGTTACTGGCCGGCAGGCCAACGTAACCAGTTTGGTTAACGAGAGAATTCCCATCCGGCGAAGGCCTCGCAAGCATGCGACAAATTGAAAATAAATGCGGGGAGAGTTAACCGCCCACACCAAACGCCTTCCATCAAACAAACTTCCCGCTTAATCTCTTGACGCCGGGAGAAGACCGGTTCGCGAATGCTTGGGGGTAATCATGCGAAAACTTTCAGTTCTGCTTGCAGCAGCCTTGATGGTCTCTGTGCCGCTGGCCATGACGGTGACGACGGACGTGTACGCAGCGTCAAAGAAGGTAAAGAAGCACAAGCGGGCCGCGGCGCCCAAGGCGGCACCCGCGGAGGCGGGCGTGCAGCCGCCATTCCAGTCGATGTGGCGCGCGGTTGACGACCTCGGCCGTCAGCTCGCCACTGGGGGCAAGAAGTAAACAGAAGGGCCTGGAGCCGGTCCCTTCCGGGCCGGGGTCCGTCAAGGCTGCGCGAACCGTTCACGATCACCGCGGCCAGCAGAGCCCATTATCATTCGCACGGCGGACACGGGTCCGCCGTGCGTTTGCTTTTCTAGAGGGTTATTCGAGCGAAGAGCTCACACATGCGGGACCACCGCAGTGGGTTCGTCTGCCAAAATCATCAAGCGGCCAGACCACAGGATTGGCAAAGTCGCAGGCGCTGTTTTTCAAGCAGCACTTCGCTTGGATTGCTAGGCAAGAGTTGCCGGGTCGAAGCTAGTCCGAGCATTTTTTGCCGGGTGTAACGCAGCAATTCTCCAGCATTTCCTCAGTATCTCGTCTGGCGCGCGGCTTGCATCGCGGCCTTCACCGAGTTGGCGTGGCTGTAGTCCACTGCGGCGCCGACGAAGCCGACCATCGGGATGGTGG
>Ga0137409_10006033_pt1 | contig 12601 bp, 14 predicted proteins | sample CZODoug1_16funga_FD_122059 | JGI IMG/M metagenome (GOLD analysis project Ga0137409, IMG submission 122059) | Vadose zone soil fungal communities from Angelo Coast Range Reserve, California, USA - CZODoug1_16fungal (Hybrid Assembly) | ecosystem: Environmental > Terrestrial > Soil > Vadose zone...
TCCCAATGAACAGTGAATATTGAAGCCGTTGAAAGAGCTCGTCACTCTCCACCCTCCGCAGTTTCTGCCACGGAGGAGGGCGTGCTCCCCGAGTTTCCACGCCCCGGGAGCGCCGCCATCCTTGGCGGCTTCTCGAGGCGGAAGCATCTTGCCGGCACCGATGCCGGCGCTCCCGGTAAGTGGGAGCGGTGGCCCTGCCTTTGCATGAGGTACGTGACACGGTGTCAGAGCCTTCGCTTCGACATCAAATACCGTGCGAAGGACCAAAGACCTGAAAAACGGAAACCTGGATCGACGTAGTGTTCGATTACGTAAAATGCGAAGTAATAGAACCGGCAGAAGCACCAGACCGAGATGGCGAGCAACAGGGCGGTTTTGAAACTCTGCTGCTCCAAAATCAAGATCAGGGCGGAGAGAATTCCGATGACGAGGAATAAAACGCCCTTAACCTTAATCCAGTTTGGGTTAGTAAGTTCTTTCATAAGAATATATGAAACTGGCTAAGCTGCAAGAAACCAAGTCAACCATTCGCTTCAGTGCCAAGTTGTTTCCGCCCAAGGCAACCGAACAGATTGGATCGTGGACCCTTCTAACTCTGCCCAAGAACGCGAGTGCGAAGCTTCCATCACGAGGTATGACGATAGTTGAGGGAACTATCAATGGCTTCCCTTTTCGAGCCGCTCTCGAACCAAACGGCAAAGGAAGTCACTGGCTCCGGGTTAACAAAGCCATGCACGATGCCGCAGGCGCAGACGCTGGAGACACGGTAACGGTGGAGATTGCGCGGGCCGGAGAAGAACCGGAGACCAGGGTGCCAATGGATCTACGCAAAGCCCTGGCAGCCGCCCCGCCGGCGCAGGCATCATGGGCGGATATCACACCGATGGCGCGCCGGGACTGGATTTTCTCGATAACTTCAGCCAGGCAACCGGAAACGCGCAGACGCCGAATTGAGAAAGCTTGCGACATGCTTGCGTCGGGAAAGCGACGATTATGTTGTTTTCCAGGTATAAAGTGGCTTATGAAAGAAAACGCAAAATCATGCGGAACATGGCTTCCGTTGCCGAACTCAAAAGATCGTTTTTCGCCGGGATCGACAAAGTAGAAAACCGCGAAGAATTGGAGAAGCTGCGATCGGTAACAATTTCGGGCGCCGATTGCGAGCGGCAAAGGTGACTTGACGCTGATCCCTGGTCTATCCGACCGACCCGTCTATGCGCGACTCTGCCGCCTGCTGCCGCTCGGCAAGCGGCGCGCCGGCAAGGCGAAGCGCCATCTCGAATACCCGTGCCAAGGATCAGCACCGTATCACCGGGCTTCACCTGGCCGCACACCACCAAGCCTCTCCAGGCGGTGACTCCCGCGCAGGTGAGCGTTGCCGCCTCCACATGCGTGTAGCCTGCCGGCGCCTTCGTGAAGGCGTGCGCCGGCATGCACACGTACTCGCGGGCATAGCCGTCAAAATGTTCTCCCGGTATATCCCGCTTGGTAGCGGGCGTCATTTCGCCCCCCAGCCAATAGGGGTAAAACGTGCTGACGACGGTATCTGCGACCTTGAACTCATCGACATCGTCCCCGACCGCAATCACTTCTCCAGCGCCATCGGACAGCGGAACGCGGCCGTCGGCGCACGGTGTTTTTCCCTGCGCCACGAAATCGTCACGGAAATTCAACGAGCAGGCCCGGATCCTGACCAGCAACTCACCCGACCCTGGTTCGGGATGATCTTCCTCGACCAATTTGAGATTTTCCAAGCCTCCCGGCGCTCTCAGCCTGACCAGCCTCATCAATATCCCCTTGCCGCTCATTCGTCGCATTCAAGTATCTGAGGACCACCACGTTTCCGGATTCATAAACGGATGGTAGACACCCAAGGATTGAGCGTATCCGTCCAGGCCAGGGAAGAGACTGGTTCTGGAAATATTCATGTAGAAAAGCTTTTCCAGCGCATGGCGGCGTAGACCGACGGGGATGATTATCTTCAGCAGATGGTCTTCGCTCTCCCAATTCGGCATTGCTTGAAGGTTTTCCATAAAGCTGGTTACAAGATTACCGGTAACCACAAAGACTCCCTTTTGAATCCGTAACCGCTCGTTCACTCGAAAAGGATTTGCCGGAAGGGCGCAGGAGACTGCGGGAGGGTTGAACAGTGCGGTGAATATCGCCTGCTCGTAGCCACTAAGAGCGGGGTTCAGAAGAACGTCAACATTCGTCTTACCCGCACTCTTTAAAGCCCTGATCGACGAATTGACGGCCCAGTTAGCGTTGAGAGCCCACACGACGCAGTCACCTGCGGCATGGTCCAAAGCATAGTACGCAGCGACGTAGATGGAGTAAGTGAAGTCCACGCAGCGAGTGGGTGCGCCGTGATGTTGCAGTAACGATAGCCACTCCACGATGCATTCGTCTGCGGGAACATGAAGGGCGTAGTGGTGATAGACACGCGTGAAAGCTCTAATCAGCTCGCTCTCGAGCCTTTCGCGCCGATCGACTTGAAACATCTCACGCTCAAAGAAGCGTTCAAGTGATGTCTTGATGGGGCGATCCTTGGTAGATTCGCCGCGATAAATCCACGCGCGGTTGTCGTACTGGTGGATTTCATCCCAGGACGTTAATGTCTTAGTTGTTATGTGCACGGCCTGCTGCTCCGAGCGTTAGACCGAGGTTGTACGAATCCAAGACTACCAAAGAAAAAGGCTTGGCCCGCTAAGCGGACCATTTATGCGCTAAATTCGTCGGGTGATTACCCGCGAATGGCCTCTCGCGCCCGTGTATGCCACGGCGGCGGCTTTTCTCTTGTTCGACGATTTTCTGCTGGGGTTCGGCAGCACCTGGTGGGCGATGCTTATGTTCGCCTGGCTGTTCGGGGTAATTCTGTGGTCAGCCTTCGCGGTGGTGCGGCACGCGGAAGCACTCGGCGAGATTCTGGGCGAGCCGTTCGGCACGCTTATCCTCACCTTCGCCATAACCGCCATCGAAGTGATGATGATTGCCGCCGTCATGCTGACCGGGCCGGCGGTCTCGACCCTCGCTCGGGACACGATGTTCGCGGTGATCATGATCGTGTTCAACGGGATGGCCGGACTCTCATTGCTTCTGGGTGGCTTGCGCTACCACGAGCAGACCTACAACTTGCAGGGGGCAAGCGCATTCCTGGCGGTAACCATTCCCCTCGCCGTGCTGGGGCTGATTCTCCCGGATTTCACCTCGTCTCCGGGAGCGACGCTGTCGCGGCTGCACGAGATTTTTCTGATGGTGATGTCGGTGGCGCTGTACGGCGTCTTCCTCGCAATCCAGACGCTGAGGCATCGGCAGTATTTCATTGGCGCCGACGAAGAGATCGAAAAGGGACCTGGTATCGCCGACCTGCGGCCGGCGTACTACCACGGCGCGCTGCTGGTCTTCTACATCGTGCCGATTATCGTGCTGTCGAAGAAGATCGCGGTGCCGATAGATTACGGCGTGACGGTGGCGGGTGCGCCCGCAGGGTTGGTGGGCTTCATCGTCGCCGCGCTGATCCTCTCGCCCGAGTCGCTCGGCGCAGTTCGGGCGGCGCTCGCCAATCAGCTCCAACGCTCGATCAACCTCCTGCTCGGCTCGGCGCTCGCGAGTATCAGCCTCACGATTCCCGCCGTTCTCGCTATTGCAATGATCACCGGGCGCACGGTCGTACTGGGCCTGGACGCCGTCGACGCAGTACTCCTCGTGCTGACATTCGGCATGGCGCTGCTCACGTACGGCAGCGGGCGCACCAACATCCTGCTGGGCGCGGTGCACCTCCTGCTGTTCTGTACGTACATCGCACTCATCCTGGAGCGCTAAACGGCCAGCTTCGTTCGGAAGCAGACATTGGATATTCCGGCGGATTAAAAATCGAAGCTTAAGCGGCTCGTGACGCTTGCCAGCAACGCTTCTTTGGCTGGAAATCAATGCTAGACCGGGGTTTTAATGCGCGCTCTGGCACAAATTTGGCACAGCTGGGCTAGCGTCTGCTTTCGGCCAGGAGGGCCGCTCATCCTGTGGGCGCGATAGGTCCGCTCCTGGGGCACTAGCGGCCGTTCCATCCCAGCGGAGCTGCCGGTCGTGACCCAAGCGTTCGTACTGCTTGCGAGCTATTAGCGCATCAGCTGTCTTGCGAACTGCGTTCTCAAAAAGGGATCTTCTTGAGAAGACGCTGTAGCTGCCATTCGCGGAACGAAACATTTATGGAATGTGTGACCGAATCGCCGGATTTTCCGGATTAGTCCGGTTTAATACCCGCGAACTTCACCACCTTCGCCCACTTCTCGGTTTCATCCGCGATGAGCTTGCCGAAGTCAGCGGGGGAGCCGGTGAACGGAGTGCCGCCCAAGGCCACGAGCCGCGCATTCGTCCGGGGATCGGCGAGGGCGGCATTGATCTCCCTGTTGAGCTTGTCGATGATTTCGGCTGGCGTGTTCTTGGGTGCGGCGACGCCATAAAAGGCGCTCGACTCGTATCCCAGCACGAAGTCGGCCACGGTCGGGATATCCGGCAGCGACTCGGAGCGCGTCGCGGTCGTCACCGCCAGCGGGCGCAGCTTTCCGGCCCTGAGGTACTCAATGGATGCGGGCATGGTGTCGAACATGACCTGCACCTGTCCGCCGAGCAGGTCGGCCAGCGCGGGCGCCGACCCGCGGTAGGGCACATGGGTCATGTCGACGCCAGCCATCATCTTGAACAGCTCACCGGAGACATGTTGCGGAGTACCGTTACCGGCCGACGCCATGTTGAGCTTGGCCGGGTTCGCCTTGGCATAGGCGATGAGCTCGGGAACCGTCTTGACCGGAAGCGACGGATTTACCTCCAGGACAAGGGGCACGCGGATGATCCCGGCGACTGGCGCGATGTCGCGGATGAAATCGTATTTGAGCTTTTCGTAGAGCGTCGCGTTGATTGCGTTCGCCGCGTTGACCAAGAGGAGCGTATAGCCGTCGGGGGACGCATTCACGACCGCCTCGGTGGCGACATTGCCGCCGGCGCCCGGGCGGTTCTCGATGATGAATGGATGTCCGAGCCGCTCCGACAACCATTGACCCGTCAGCCGCGCAAGGATATCGCCCGGGCCGCCGGGAGGAAACCCGACGATGATGCGCACTGGTCGCGTCGGATAGGTTTGCGCCCGCGCGATGCGCGAGACAACCGGGAGAGCAGCGGCGCCCGCTACCAGACGCAGAAATTGACGGCGAGGAAAGTGCATGGCGTTCCCTCCTTTGATGTTGTCCGCCTTGACGATCGGCCGGGCAGGGATCGAGGGGCACTATGCGGCATCACAACTTGTAACACAATATGTACAATGGTTGTTTCAGAAGATACCTTTTGTTTGGTATGGAGACGCGGTTTCTCGACAGCTTCGTCATGGTGGTCGACAACGGCTCGATTTCGGAAGCTGCACGCCGCCTCAATCTCACACCGGCGGCAGTCGCGCAGCGCATCCGTGCTCTCGAAAGTGATATCGGCGCCCGTCTCGTCTTTCGCTCCGGCCGAACGGTGAGGCCAACTGAAGCAGGCGCTGCAATCCTTGCGCGTGCGCGGAATTTTCTGGGAGAGGTGCGCGACCTTAAATCGATCGCAGCCCACGATAGACCTTCGGGGGAATTGCGTTTGGGCGCATTTCAGACGGCATTGTCCGGGCTATTGCCGGCCATTCTTACGTTGATGGCGGAGAAGTACCCGCAGATTAAGGTTTACATTGCGCGCGGCGGCTCGGTGGAACTCTACCCTAAGGTGCTCGCCGGCGATCTCGACGCGGCTGTCATCACCCGGCCACCATTCGCATTCCCGAAAGTCTGCGATTGGCGCGTGTTGCGGGAAGAGCCCTTAATCGTTTTGACGGCCGCATCGGCACCCGTTCGCGATCCACACGCCATCTTGGCGTCGGAGCCGTTTATTCGACTCGACCGCAAGACCTTGGGAGGACAGCTCGTTGAGGGCTACCTGCGCAAATTCGGTATTCGGCCGCGCGACCGCTTTGAGCTTGATTCAAATGAAGCAATAGCAGTCATGGTGGATCGGGGATTGGGCGTGGCACTCGTACATGACTGGGCGCCGCCCTGGCCCGAAGGACTCTCGCTCGCGAAACTGCCTCTCCCTGACCGCTCTTTCACCCGGCGCGTCGGCCTCGTGTGGACCAGGGCTTCCCTTCGTCTTCGACTGATCCAGGCCTTCCTCGACGTGGCGGCGACGGCCCTCGCGCAAGGACCGGCTGCCGCGCCCAAACGCAAGCGCACCACTCCGCTACACCGGCGCTGACCACTCTCGTCGACAGTTGATCGTATCGGTGTTGCGGGAACCTCCCTGCAATTACGGTGATAGTGCACTTAACGCCGCCGATGCACATCGAGTCAATAAATTGCACTGTCACCGGTAATCTCCCAGATCGATTTGAAGCGCTCGGGGCGACAGTTCGGTGTAGCACACGTGGGCTGGATATACGAGAGGTACCGAAAGGATGGGCCTGCTGGCCCGAGGTAAAGCCGAACGGCCTTAACTTGTTTGCGACGGGTACGATGAATCTACCCTGGAGCCCTTGCGACTAGCTTACTTGCGGCTCCAGACGTGGCGTTGCCTACCAGATGCTCATTACGGAGACCACTACAACCTTTACCCTTGAGGGTGCGGGGAAGCGTGTGGCGGAAGGGGGTAAAGAAGACTAGTTCTGGCTAAGGAGTGTCCGCTTTCGGGCCAATAGCGGACACTGGCGGCTACCACTCGGATCGATCAGTGCGGCTTGACTCCGGCGTCGCTGGCGATTTTGCCGAAGATGACCATCCAGTCCTCGTAGCGCTTTCTCAGCTCCTCGGGGCTGCTTGCCGTAGGTACCAATCCGGCTTTCAAGAACCGCTGGCGCAAGTCGGGGCTGGCCAGGCCGCGGGCAATCGCCTTATTGAGAATCTGGACCACCTCCGCGCTCATCCCGGCCGGGCCCATGATGCTTACCCAGGCCGGCATGTCGTAGCCGGGCAGTGCCGTTTCCGCAATCGTCGGCACGTCGGGCAGAATCTCCGAGCGCACTCGGGTGGTTACGGCGAGCATGCGCAGCTTGTCCTTGCTGCCTATAGCGACGACGGGCGGCGCGATGTAATAGTCGATTCGTCCGGTGATGACGTCGGTGACCGCGTCGGCTTGATTCTTGTACTGGATTTCAAGCGCGTCGATTCCCGCCATGGCGTTAAAGAGCACCGCGCCCCAGTACGGTATCTGCCCGGCACCGAGCGTTCCGAACGTCATCTTGCCCAGATGGGAGCGAGCCAGCTCGATGAATTCCTTGACGCTTCGCACCGGAAGAGCCGGGTTCACGACAAGAACAAACGGGAAGTTTGTAAGCAAGGAGACTGGCGTAAAGTCCCGCAACAGATCGTAGGTGATGTTCGCATTCACATAGTGCGCGCCCGCCATCGATCCGCCGGCAAGCAATAGCGTGTAGCCGTCGGGCGCCGACTTGGCCACGAATGTCTGGCCGATCATTCCGCCGGCCCCCGGGCGATTCTCAACGATGAATTGCTGGCCGAGGAACTCGCTCAGCTTGAACGCCACTTGACGCGCGGTGAAGTCATCGACCCCGCCGGGGCCGGCGGCTACGATGATGCGGACCGGTTTGACGGGATATGCATCGGCGGCGATCGCAGCGTGCAGAGCGAGGAATTCGACCAGGAGGACTGCGATCGAAGCAACGACCTTGATGTTACGCACGGTTGGACTCCCCTGAAGTCACCGGTGATGCGCTGGAAGCAAGTAGGGTGCTCGCTTCCAGCTTGCCTTGCAACTGCTCGAGCGACGTGGTGTCACGCAAGCCATGCTCATTACGGAGACCAGTACAACCCTTACCTTTGGGGGTACGGAGAAGCGTCTGCCAAATCCAGTGGTACACGCGGCTATAATTCCTGCCCGGAAGCCGACGTTTGCGGTAAAGACTTTTCACCGCACGTGGTAGGGGCCGTTGACACTCAGCGAAGTGGCGTGCCTGCATTGAGGGGAGAGCAATTCATGTATCGAGGCACTGCTATCCTGGGCGTAGCTTTCGCCGTACTCGCCGCGGCGCCCATCTCGGCGCAAAGCGGGGAGCGGGTGAACCCCATAGCGCCCAGCGGCACACCTCCAGGTCTCGCGGCCCAGGCGGTGGAGGAAATGTACTTCGGAACCAAGGTGATTGATCCCTTTCGATTCATGGAGGCGATGGATCCGAAAACCATTGCCTGGATTAAGGCGCAAGGCGCGTACACCCGGTCTGTGTTCGACTCAATTGCGCCTCGCGCCGAGTATCTGCGTACGTTGAGCGCGTTCAGTGCGAGTTTCGGGTTCGTGAGGTCCGTGCAGGTGACGCGGAATCACATTTTCTATCTGGAGCGCAAACCGGGCTCGGACGTCTACGACTTGGTCGTTCGTGCGTCGGGGGGGCAGACGCACACGCTGGTGGACACGAAAGCATTGATCAAGGCTGCCGGGGGAGTGCCACAAGCGATCGATTATTTCACTGCGTCGCGCGACGGGAAACGCGTTGCGGTCGGAATTTCCGCAGGAGGCTCGGAAGCCTCAGTGCTTACGGTCTTGGACACCGCGACTGCCGCGACGGTCGCTGGCCCAATCGATCGCGCGCAGTGGTCCCTACCCTCCTGGACGGATAACGGCTCCGGGCTGTTTCTCGGTCGTCTGCAGGAGCCACGTCCCGGCGCTGCGCCGACCGACAAATACCTTAATTCTTCCTCCTCGTACTGGGACCTCAACGGCCCGCCTGTGCCGATGGCCGGCGCTGCCACGGGGCTGGGGCCGATCAAGGATCCAGTCGTCTTTGCCCGCACGCGTGTCGTGCCAGGCGCTTCGCGCGCCATTCTCGTTGGGTCTAACGGTGTGCAGCAGGAGAAGGAAGTCTGGATCGCGCCGCTTGGGGACGCGAGCGCGCGACGAGCCCAGTGGCGACAGATCGCCAATCGCGATGACGACGTCACGGCGCTAAGCGCAAGCTCGACAACCCTGTACCTCCTGACACACAAGGATGCACCGACGTTCAAAGTGATGGCGCTGCCTCTCGACGGCACCCTCGTACACGCCCGAACTCTGGTCGTGGCGCGACCGGATCGCGTCATCGAGTCGATTCACGCCGCCGCTGATGGCCTCTACGTTGCGGGCAGGCAAGGGCTGACTGGGGTGCTGCTCCACGTACGCCCGGGCGGCACCGTGACCGAGGTCAAGTTGCCGGTCCGCGGAATCATCTCCGAAGTGGCTACCGATGCTACGCTGCCAGGTGCTGTTGTAGCGTTGGAAGGCTGGGTCAACCCACCCGCGTACTTTCGATACGACTCGACCAAGGACACATTCACCGACCTGAATCTGATCTACGGGCCGACGCTTGAGCCAAAGAATTACTCCGTGACTGAGATGTCGGCTGCAGCCGGAGACGGCACTCAAATACCACTTTCGGTGATCGCCCCGCCGGGGCCGATATCACCCCGACCGACCTTGCTCGATGCATACGGTGCATACGGCATCTCAAATCTGCCAACCTTCTCCCCGCGGATCGTCGCGCTTGCAGACGCTGGCGGCGTCTACGCCGAGTGCCATGTGCGCGGTGGCGGCGAGCTCGGAGAGGCCTGGCGGCTGGGGGGCAAAGACGCCAACAAACCGAACACGTGGCGCGATTTCATTGCTTGCGCCGAGGCACTGATCGCGAAGGGGTATACGACGCGCGAAATGCTGACGATCCAAGGTACGTCCGCGGGAGGCATCACAGTGGGACGCGCCGCCACGGAACGCCCAGATCTCTTTGCCGGCGCAATTGCGCGTGTCGGAGGTGTTAACGCTCTGAGACTGCAGGTCATGCCCTCAGGGCCGGCCAATATTCCCGAGTTTGGCACGTTCAAAGACGAGCAGGGTTTCAAAAACCTGCTGGCGATGGACGCCTATCAGCACGTACGCGACGACGTCCAATACCCCGCGTTTCTTCTGACGACCGGACTAAACGATCCCCGAGTCGAGCCTTGGGAGCCCGCGAAAATGGCTGCACGACTCCTCAAGAGTGCTGATCACGCGCCCGTGCTGTTGCGTGTGGAGGAAGCGGCGGGTCATGGCATGGGTACTACCAAGTCGATCCGGGACGCTGAGGATGCCGACATCGCTGCATTTGTGTTTTGGCGCGCCGGAGTCACGGACTGGCAGCCAAAGCGGTAGACGAAACTGACTCTCGGAGTTCTCTCGTGTTCAGTGCGCGGGAGCGACCTCCGAAGCTGCGGCCGTGCCCCTGCAGTGTCAGGATTCGTAGTGCCATTGACTGTTTCCGATGCCGCGAAGCGGACGGTCACGAGTGACGGCAACGGGTCGATTCTGTTGAAAAACTCCTTTTCCACCAACCGTGAAAAAATTTCAGCCGTTATCGGATGCGACGCGCGCTTCAAGCTGGGGGGGGGGATACGTGGAAGACGCGATGTCGCGATGTAAAGCCTCCTGAGCGATCTAAAAGCAAGAGCGTGGTCAAAATCGCGATTGATTGCCTATCCGACCGAAATTTGTCGCTCTCGCGATTTCGAGTTTTTCAACAGAATAGGCCAAAAGCGGTCATTAGTTTTAGGGGTTCGGCATTCTCACAATTCGGATTCCGCCGTCATGGCAGGTCATTGAGTAAGGACCGCATGAAGCCGGTACACTAGCTGTTGCGCGGAGGCTGTCGCACAGCCGACTCGCGCTTGAGATCAAGGGCGATTTCCTCGGCGTCACGTTAGGTCACACGGTAACCTCAAGGGGGCTCTATGCATCGAACAGCGTCAATCCTCGGTCTAGGAATGATTACGGGAGCGGTGCTGGGCGTAATTGGCGCGCAAGCCTTGCACGCCCAACAGCCTGCGGAGAGTCGGAAGGTTCTCGTCACACAAGACTTGGAAGGCATTGACGGGTACGAAATACGCATCTGGCGCACACACATCGGCCCGGGCGTCATCGGGCAAAAACACTATCACCCCGGAACTGAATGCAATTACGTGCTGGCAGGGACTCTCATCCTGGAAAAGGGCGGAGAACAGCCCGTGACACTGAAAGCCGGTGACGCCCAATGCGCGCGGCCTCGGCAAGTGCTCGTGCCGAAGAATGCCAGTACGACTGAACCGTACGAGAGCGTTGTCGTTATGATCGCCCCCAAGGGTCAACCGCTGGCAGTTCCGGTCAAATAGCGCCGCGATCCGTTCGATCGCCAATCAGGGTTCGGGATTAAACGCCGCGACAGCGAATTGACGGCCTTCGAGGCTCGCGGGTAGTTGGCATTCTGGCGCGGGCACGCCAAGGGACATGGTTTACCCGATTCAACGAGGCAATCGCAACTGTCGTGCGATCCTCGCGGGCTCGGGGGCGTTCATGCCGAGCAAGGTTCGACCCCACTATTCCCGCAGGAACCGTCCGCTTTGGGTCGAGAGCGGCCGTTGGCGAATGTCAGCTATCGGCCAGGAGCGGACATTCGATGCTCGGACAGGCACGCCCGGCGGCACTTGACTGGAAAGCCCGCGGCGGAGTTAGATCGCCGACGCGTGAGGATTTCGCTGGGACTCTTATTGATTGCATCGGTTCTTTCCGCGCAACGTTGTCTTGCCGCGGACGAACTCATAACAACAGCGCACTACGCGAATGGAGTTGCCGTGGTCCTGCTGCATGGGCTGGTAAAGTGATTGTTCAGGATCGAAGCGGTCGGAAATCGAAGCCGGCCCTGGTTCTTCTCCTCCTGATCCACGCGCTCGCCCTGCCGACGGCGGCGCCAGCAGGCGAATCCGCGCCGAGCCGCTACACCACCGTTCCGGCGAGCGCCGACGGCATCGGCAAAGTCTATCTGGGCCGCGAGATTGCGCAGGTCATGAGCTTCCACGGCGCGCAATGGCTGGAGCGCGCCGAGCGCGTCGACGAGGAGCGGCCGGAGCTAGTGCTCGCCGCGCTCGAGCTGAGGCCCGGCATGACAGTCGCCGACATCGGCGCGGGCACCGGCTATTACTCCTGGCGAATGGCGCAACGCGTGGGCGCGAGCGGTACGGTGTACGCGGTGGACATACAGCCCGAGATGATAAAGCTCCTCGAGCGGCAGATGTCGCGGCGCGGCGCCGCCAACGTGAAACCAGTGCTCGGCGAGCTAACCGATCCGGGGCTGCCGCCAGGCAGCATCGACCTCGCGCTGATGGTGGACGTCTATCACGAGTTCGAATATCCGTACGAGATGCTTACCGCCATCGTGCGCGCGCTCAAGCCCGGCGGGCGGCTGGTGTTCGTCGAGTTCCGGGGCGGCGATGCGGCCGTGCCGATCAAGCCTCTGCACACCATGACCGAAGCGCAAGTGCGCAAAGAGGCCGCCATTCACGCGCTGGAATGGGTGAAGACCGCGCGTGACCTGCCCTGGCAAAACGCCATCGTTTTTCGCAAGTTGTCCAGCAACTGACGAAATACGCGGGCGAGTTACGCCAGCGCTTGCCTGAGCTATGGATCCTTCCAGCGGTAGCCCTTACTTCTCTTTGTCCTGATCCTCGTCTTCGTCCTTTTCGTCCTCCCAGGCGTAGCGTTTGAGCGGTGGCAAGTCAAGGCGCCGGAGCCCGATCGCCAGCGCGAGCCCGATCAGCGCGGC
>Ga0137409_10006034_pt1 | contig 12601 bp, 8 predicted proteins | sample CZODoug1_16funga_FD_122059 | JGI IMG/M metagenome (GOLD analysis project Ga0137409, IMG submission 122059) | Vadose zone soil fungal communities from Angelo Coast Range Reserve, California, USA - CZODoug1_16fungal (Hybrid Assembly) | ecosystem: Environmental > Terrestrial > Soil > Vadose zone...
GCCAGGACTGAACGAAAAGACAGACGTCGGCCCGGTGATCAATCGAGACGCGAGTGAAAAGATTCTCGAATACGTCGAGATCGGCCGTCGCGAAGACAAAGCGAAGCTGCTGTGCGGCGGCCGCCGCGCTGAAAAAGGCGATCTGAAATACGGCTTCTTTATCGAGCCGACGGTATTCTCGGATGTAGAATCGCATATGCGAATCGCTCAGGAAGAGATCTTTGGTCCGGTGGTGTCCGTGCTCGAATGCCGCGATCTTGATCACGCAATCGAGATCGCTAACGGTGTGAAGTTTGGCTTATCGGCTTCGATCTACACTCGCGACACTAACCGCGCTTTCCACGCGATGGAAGACGTGCAGACGGGAATCTTCTACGTGAACGCATCGACTATCGGCGCGGAGGTCCACCTGCCGTTCGGCGGCACGAAGGCGACGGGGAACGGGCATCGAGAGGCGGGGACTGCCGCGCTCGACGTGTTCTCGGAGTGGAAGTCGGTGTATGTGGACTTCAGCGGGCGCTTGCAGCGCGCGCAGATCGACACGGCGGATCTTTGAGAGGTCGGGTAGGTCAGGTAGGTCGAGTGCGTCGGGTGGGTCGTGTGGGCCGAAAGAGGCACGCGCGTTCGCGCCGAACTCTCCTGACCTGCATGACGCTCTTGACGGGCCCGCCCTATCTGCCCTCGTAACTGTCTATGAATTGGGCTGTCATCGGCCTCGCATATGCCGGCGCGTATGTCACGCTGATGACGGCGCTTGCCGATCAGACCGCGGTGCGACTTGTCGTTGGCAACCTCGCGCTGCTCCTCCCGCCGCTTGTACCGATCGCGGTTCTTCTCCGTCGAAAGGGCGACTGGCGCGGCCGGCAGGCCGTGTTCTGGGCCGCCATCGGCGCGTGGGCCGTCCTGTGGCTGATCGGGCAGCTCGCGTGGGCGTCCGACGAGCTTCTGCGCGCCACCCTGCTGCCGTGGTTCAAGTGGCCGATCATCCTGCAGTTGTGCGCCTCGGCAATCCCGCTGATCGCGCTGGTCGCCTGGCCGCATCGCGCCGGCGACGACGAAACCGCGATCACCGTGGCGCTCGACATCGCCGTGCTCGTGTGCCTCGCGGGCTTCTTGTACTGGTCGCTGGTCATCGCGCCGGGCATTGATGCCGGGCACAGCGCACTCGCCTTGCGGACGCTCGCGATCATCGGGCCGCTCGTCAGGGTCGCGGCGGTCGCGGGTCTGCTGGCTGCGGCCGCCTCCGCAGGAAAGAACGCGTGGTCGGCCGTGTATCTGCGGCTCGCCTACGGGATGGGCCTTGCCTTCGCGGTGCTCGTCGTGATGTCGATGTCGGCCGTGCGCGGCAACTACCAGACCGGCTCGCCCGTGGATATCGGGTGGATGGTGCCGTTTTTCTTCGCGGCCTGGGCGGCGGCAACCTCGCCGGCCTCGCCCGCTGAATCACGCACGAGCAGCCCGTGGGTGACGCGGCACTCATCGCCGACGCTGCTGTTCGCTGCGCTCATGGCCGTGCCGGTGGTCGGCTACGGGCTGCGCATCCTGGCGCCGCTCGGCGAGCCGGCCGATCGTCTGCGCGAGCTGGCCACCGCGTTGACGATGGTCGGCGGGCTCGCGCTCGTCATGATCCGGCTGCGGGTTGAGCACCTGGCAGTCGAGCAGGCCCACCAGCGCGTGCGGCTCCTCGCCACCGCCTGCCAGCAGGCCGGCGAGCTGATCGTCATCGTCACTCGAGACAGCGGGATCGAGTACGCGAACGATGCATTCTGCCGCGCGCTGGGCTACTCGCTGGCCGAGCTTCAGTCGATGGCACCGACGGCGCTGGTGGCGCCCGAGTCGAATGCCGCGGTCGTGGCGCTCAACGAGAGTATGAGGGCGAGGCAGATGACGCGTGTAACGGGCACCCTGCTGCGGAACGATGGCAGCACGTTTCAAGCGGCGTGCGCGGCGGCGCCGATCCTGGACGCGGCGGGCCGCCTGACGCACGTTGTCGCCGTCATCCGGGACCTCACCGAGGACCTCCGGCTGCGGGAGCAGCTGGTGCGCGGAGAGCGGTTGTCCGCGATTGGCGAGTTCGTGTCGGGCGTGGCGCACGAGATCAACAACCCGCTGCAATCGATCATCGGGACGCTGGAGCTCGTCCTCGACCGGGCGCAGGATCCGGACCTGCGCACCGATCTCGAGCGCACACGCTTCGAGGCGGGCCGCGCCGGACGAATCGTCCGCAACCTGCTCACCTTCGTCCAGCAGTCACCGAACGAGCGCCTGCTCATCGATCTCAACGAGACGGTCAAGGCCACCGTCGCCGTCCGCGCGTACGACCTCGAGATCGGAGGCATCCGGACGCGTGAAGAATATGCGCCCGTCATGCCGCTGGTGCTCGCCAACCGCGACGCGATCCAGCAGGTGCTGCTGAACCTGATCATCAACGCGCAGCAGGCGATGGCCGACGGCACCACACACGCGCTGTCGGTGCGAACGTTCATGCTTGGCTCCGATGCGGTCGTCGAAATCCATGACAGCGGCCCCGGCATTCCACCTGGTCTGGCCGGCCGGATCTTCGAGCCGTTCTTCTCGACCAAGTCGGCCAGCGCCGGCCCCGGGCTGGGGCTGTCGCTCTCGCTCGGCATTGCCCACGCGCATCGAGGTCACCTCGAGCACGTGCCTACGCCGTCCGGCTCGTGTTTCCGGCTCACGCTGCCGGGCGCCGGCTTCGCCGGTCCGCTCAACGCCGCGTAGCGCCCTACAATGGGTTATTTCAAGCAATTCCCCGATTACCCAATGCTCCGATGACCCAATGCGTATAGCAGTCATACCTGGCGACGGGATCGGTGTCGACACGACGGCGGAGGCGGTCAAGGTCCTTCGCGCCGTCGGTGACACGTTCGGGCGGCAGTTCGATCTCGAGATGCTGCCGTGGGGCGCTGACTATTACCTGCAGACCGGCATCACGATCCCGCCGGACGGCTATACGCTGCTGCGCGGATTCGGCGCGATCTTCATCGGCGCGCTCGGGGATCCGCGGGTCCCGCACAACCGGCACGCGCGCGACATCCTGCTCGGCACACGGTTCGAGCTCGACCTGTTCGTGAACTACCGGCCGGTGAAGCTGCTCGACGCGCGCCTCTGCCCCCTGAAGGATCGCTCGGTCTCGGACGTGAACTTCGTCGTGTTCCGTGAAAACACCGAGGGGCTGTATGTGGGCCTCGGTGGACGGTTCAAACCAGGGACCGAGGACGAGGTCGCGGTTCAGGAAGAGCTGAACACCTACAAGGGCGTGCACCGGATCGTCAAGCACGCCTTCGAGTTCGCCCAGGCGACCGGCCGCCGCAGCGTGTGCATGGCGGACAAGAGCAACGCGATGATTGAGGGCCACGCGCTGTGGCAGCGCGTCTTCCGCGAGCTCGCCGCGCAGTATCCGGGCATCGAGGCGCGGCATCTCTACATCGATGCGATGGCGCTGCACATGGTGCAGAACCCGGCGCAGTTCGACGTAATCGTCACCAACAATCTGTTCGGCGACATCATCACGGACCTCGGCGCCGCGCTGCAGGGCGGGCTCGGCCTCGCGGCGTCCGCCAATCTGCACCCGGGGCGGACCTCGATGTTCGAGCCGGTCCATGGCTCGGCGCCGCCGCTGGCCGGGAAAAATGTGGCGAACCCGATGGGCGCGATTCTTTCGGCGGCGTTGATGCTCGACTATCTCGGGCTGAAACAGGAAGCGGCCGCGATTGAAGCGGCCGTGCAGGACGCGGTCGTCACCGGGAACGGAACCAAAGAGATCGGCGGCGCGCTCGGCACGCGTGAAACCGGGGATTACATCGCGGGCACGATACGCGGGCAGCGGACCTAGCCCTGGCACAACAACACGAGAACACGAAACACACGAAAGACACGCACGAAACACACGAACGCACGAAACGCACACACGAAACCCACGAAACGAACGAAACACACGAAGGAGACAAAGTGATCTCGTTGCGTGATTTCGTGCCTTTCGTGGTGGGATGTCTTGAAGGTGCAACGACAGGTCGCGAAGGCCTCCGCCTGACGATCAGGCAGCGCGGGCCGTCGGACCCGCGGTGGTGAGATCATGGAGATACAAACGGTGGGCGTGTTGGGATGCGGCCTGATGGGATCCGGCATCGCGCAGGTGTGCGCGGCGGCTGGGTACAAGACGATCGTCCGCGAGGTGGACGAGGTCGCCCTCAACAAAGGGCTGGGCCGGATCAAGAAATTCCTCGAGGACGGCGTCGCGAAGGGCAAGGTGACGGGCGAGGCGCGCGACACGACACTCGGCAACCTCTCGGGGACGACCGCGTTCGTCGGCATGAACGAGTGCGATCTCATCATCGAGGCGATCATCGAAAGCCTCGAGGAGAAGCAGCAGACCTACGCCGCGCTCGAACCGATCCTCAAGGCCCACACGGTCGTCGTGTCCAACACTTCGTCGCTCTGCATCACCGAGCTGGCGGCCACGACGACGCGGCCCGACCGGTTCGGCGGCCTGCACTTCTTCAATCCCGTGCCGCTCATGAAGCTCGTCGAGGTGATCCGCGCGCTGACGACGAGCGATGAGACGTATCAGGCAATGTTCGAGTTCGCGCAGTCGCTGGGGAAGGAGCCCATCACGGCGCCCGACCGCCCGGGGTTCATCGTGAACCGGCTGCTGGTGCCGTATCTGCTCGACGCGATCCGCGCGTACGAGAACGGCCTCGGCACGCTCGGAGACATCGACAAAGGGATGACGCTCGGGTGCGGGTATCCGATGGGCCCGTTCACGCTGCTCGACTTCGTCGGCCTCGACACGACGTACTACATCGCCAACATCATGTTCGAAGAGTTCCGCGAGCCGGCGTACGCGCCGCCGCCGCTCCTGAAGCGCATGGTGCTGGCCGGACGTCTCGGCCGGAAAAGCGGCCAGGGCTTCTACAGCTATCACGGCTGAAATCTCGAGGCTCAACCCTCGAGTCACCGCCCTCTCGACCAGGAAATCATCGCGACGTCGGCTCGACGCGGTCTAAGATACCGAGCCGCGATTCGCATGCCCGAATTCACAGGCGCCGGACATCCAGACAGCCGCGCGAATCACCGCCGGTTCGCGGCCGAGTACGCGACGGCGCGAGTGCTCGCCGAGTCCGCACGTCTCGCCGAGGCGATGCCACGCATCCTCGAAGCGATCTGCGTGACCCTCGGATGGGAGCACGGCGCGTTGTGGCAGGTCGACCCGGAGGCGAACGTCCTGCGCTGCGTGGCGGTCTGGCCCGCGTCGGGCGGCCGGTTCGCCGAGTTCGAGGCGCTCAGCCGCAAGACCACGTTTACGTCGGGCATCGGACTGCCCGGCCGGGTCTGGGCCTCCGGCCGCCCCGCGTTCATCGCAGACGTGCCGCACGACAGCAACTTCCCGCGCGGCTCCGTCGCGGCCAGAGAAGGGCTGCACGCCGCGTTCGGCTTTCCCATCCTCCTTGGATCTTCCGTGCTCGGCGTCATGGAATTCTTCAGCCGCGAGATCCGCGATCCGGATGACCAGCTGTTGGAGATGCTGGAGACGATCGGCAGCCAGATCGGGCAGTTCATCGAGCGCCGCCGCGCGGAAGAGCAGCTCGATCGCTTCTTCGGGCTGACCCTCGATCTGATCTGCGTCGCGGGATTCGACGGCTATTTCAAGCGCCTCAACCCGTCCTGGGTGCGCACGCTCGGTTTCACGCAGGCCGAGCTGTGCGCAGCGCCGTACATCGACTTCGTCCACCCGGACGATCGCGCGGGCACGAGGGCCGAAGCCGCGAAAGTGGCCGAAGGCGCGATCGTCCTGCATTTCGAGAACCGCTTCCGGTGCCGCGACGGCTCGTATCGCTGGCTGTCGTGGACCGCTGTGCCGTACGCGGACGAGCAGGTCATTTACGCCGCGGCCCGGGACGTGACCGAGCGCAAGGCCGCCGATCAGCAGCTCGCGACCTACGCGCGCGAGTTGGATCTGGCGCGCGAGGCCGAAGCGGAGCACGCAAATCATCTCACGCATCTGGTGCGGGAGCTGGCGGCGGCGAAGGCGAAGGCGGAAGGCGCCACCGAGGCCAAGGCGCAGTTCCTCGCGAACATGAGCCACGAGATCCGCACGCCGATGACGGCGATCATCGGCATGGCGCATCTCGCGCTCGAGACGGGGCTGACCACCGAGCAGCGCGAGTACGTCGACACCATCGCGCGATCGGCCGACGCGCTGCTCGCGATCGTCAACGACATCCTGGACTTCTCGAAAATCGAGGCGCGCCGGCTCAGTCTCGAGCGGATCCCGTTCCCGTTGCGGGACACCGTCGAGGATCTGATGAAGACTCTCGGCATCCGCGCGCAGCAGAAAGGACTGGAGCTCGCCTGCCACATTCGCCCGGACGTACCGGATCTGCTCTTCGGCGATCCCCGGCCGATTGAAGCAGGTGCTCACGAACCTGATCGGCAACGCGATCAAGTTCACGGCACGCGGCGAGGTCATCGCCCACATCGAGCTCGCGGCGCTCGATCAGGACGCCGTGGTCCTGCACTTCGCGATTGCCGATTCGGGCATCGGCATTCCCCGCGAGCAGCAATCGCTCATCTTCGACGCGTTCGCGCAGGCGGACACGTCGACGACGCGCAGCTTCGGAGGTACCGGCCTCGGGCTTGCCATCGCGTCGGAGCTCGTCTCGCTGATGGGCGGCACGATCTGGGTCGAAAGCGCGGTCGGCGCCGGCAGCACCTTCCATTTCACGACACGCTTCGATCGGCAGCACGCAGCCGATCCCGCGCGCGAGCGCGGACCTCTCGCCGACCTGCACGAGCTTCCTGTGCTGGTCGTCGACGACAGCGAACCGAATCGCCGGATTCTCGAGGAAGTGCTGGTCAACTGGAAGATGAAGCCGGCTGTCGTCGACAGCGGCGCCGCGGCGCTGGCCGCGCTCGAGGCGGCGCACGCACAGGATCGGCCGTTCGCGCTGGCGCTCATCGATAGCCAGATGCCGCGGATGGACGGCTTCACGCTGGCGACGCGCATGAAAGGGGACCGACGGTTCAAATCGACCCCCATCGTGATGCTCACATCGGTTGCGCGCCCCGACGATACCGCGAGAAGCCGGCGTCTCGGCATCACTCTGCACGTCACGAAGCCGGTCAAGCAGTCGGACCTGCTGGACACGATCGTGTCGATCCTGGGCAAGGCCGCCGGACGCGGTGGGAGCGCGCCTGTGCGCCCCGCCGAATCCCCGCCGCGCGCCCTGAAGGTGCTCCTGGCTGAGGACAACGCCTTGAATCGCAGGCTCGTCGTACGCACCCTCGAGAAGCGTGGCCACGCCGTCGCGACGGCGTCGAACGGACGCGTCGCGCTGGAGATGCTCGCACGCGCTGGGACGCGGGGATTCGATCTGATCCTGATGGATGTGCAGATGCCGGAAATCGACGGGCTGTCGGCGACCGTGACGATCCGCCAGCGGGAGCGGGCTTCGGGCACGCGCGTCCCGATCGTCGCGATGACCGCGCACGCGATGGCGGGGGATCGCGAGCGGTGTCTCGCGGCCGGGATGGACGATTACCTGGCGAAGCCGATTCGGCCGGCCGATCTCGTGGAGGCGGTCGAACGCATGGCGGCGCACCGCGAGTCCACCAAGGCGGTGGGCGCCGGCACGCGGCGACCGGTCTTGCCTCCTGCAGTGGCCGACGCCGTCAGCCCGGCGAAGGACGCCATCGTGTTCGACCGCGCTCGCGCGTCTCGATGGCAACCGCCGTCTGCTGAGCGAGCTGATCGTGATCTTCCGTTCCGACGCCCCTCGCCTCATGGCCGGGATCCGGAAGGCCGCGGCCGCCGCGGATGGCGAGGCGCTCCGTCGCAGCGCGCACGCCTTGAAGGGATCGCTCGCCACCATCGAGGCGCCGCTGGCGTTCCGGGCGGCCGAGCGCCTCGAGCACGCCGCTCGCGCAGGCGACCTGACGGGCGCAATCGGTCCGGTCGGCGAGCTCGCGACCGAGCTCGCACGGCTTAGGCAGGCCCTTGCACGGCTCAAGCGTCCACCGACTCGAAGCTCGCCCCGCCGCCGGCGCCCGGCGGTCCGACGCCAGGCGCGAAGGAGGCACTAGATGCGAACGCCGCGAACGCCGCGTATCCTGGTGGTCGACGACGACCGTGCGACCCGTCACGTGGCGCGCGTCGCGCTGATGAAAGCCGGGTTCACGGTCCGCGTGGCCAAAGACGGAGTCGAGGCGCTCCGGCGCCTGCGCGCGAACAAGTTCGATCTGATGCTGCTCGACGTCTGGATGCCCCGCATGGACGGTCTCGGCGTGCTCGACCACCTGAAGCGGGTGAAGACGCGGCCGCGCGTCGTGGTGATGACGTCCGACGATGCGCCCGAGACGCTGCTGCGCGCGATCCGGCAGCATGCCCAGCAATACATCCACAAGCCGGTCGCGACCGCAGCGCTCGTGTCGCTCGTGCGCGACGCGCTCAAGCGGGGCGTCGAGACGCCGATCGAGGTGGTGTCGGCGCGATCGAACTGGGTGGAGCTGGTGGTCCCGTGCACGCGCGAGAACGCGGATCGCGTGCACGGCATCATGGCGCAGCTCGAGACAAATCTGCCCGAGGAGGTGCGGGAATCGGTCGGCTATGCGTTCCGCGAGCTGCTCCTCAATGCGGTCGAATGGGGCGGCAAACTCGATCCGACGCGCAAGGTGCGTATCGCGTACCTGCGCGCGAAGCGCATGCTGATGTATCGCATCGTGGATCCCGGTCCCGGATTCACACTGGAGGGCTTGGAGCACGCCGCGATCAGCCACCCGGACGATCCGGTCGAGCACATGCGCATTCGCGAGGAGAAGGGGATTCGCCCTGGCGGATTCGGAATCCTGGTGGTCCGCGCGAAGGTCGACGAGCTGATCTACAACGAGAAGCAGAACGAGGTCGTGTTCGTCAAGTACCTCGACTAGTCCGCGCGCAGCACCGCGACCGGATCGAGGCGGGCCGCGCGCCTCGCGGGCAGGCAACAGGCCGCGAGTGCAATGAGACCGAGGGGCACGACCACGGCGCCAAACGTCCGCGGATCGCGGGCCGTGACGCCGAACAACAGGTTCTGCATCGCGCGCGTCCCGGCCCAGGCGACGGCCAGGCCCTGCTTCAGGCCGTCGAGCATCTTCCGCGCTTTCGCCTTGAACTCCTGATCCTCCGGCGTCCAGTCCGGATGGAGCGGGGCGTCGAGGACTTTCTGCAGCTCGGCGCGCGCTTCGTCCTTCCGCCCTTGGTCCAGCAGCAGCTCCGCGAGGAAGAAATGCGACGCGGTGCTGTTCGGGTTGTACTTCAACGACGCCCGCAGGTGATCTTCAGCCTGCTTGCTCCTGCCGCCGAACAGCCATGGCACCCTGAAGTACCAACGGCCCAGCGCGCGGTCGGCGGAGCCGTCCAGGAACGCCGGGTCGAGGCGCAGCACGGTTTCCAGTTCTTCTTTGATCGGCTTGCGATACTTCAGGCCCTGCATGCCGAACGACTCGGCGAGCGCGCCCATGTTCGCCGCGAGCCAGAAGTGCCCTTCGGGACGATTCGGTTGCGCCGCCACCGCCTTGCGCCCGGCGTCGATCCCCTGTTCGAGCGCCGCGCGCCGCTCGCGCGCCGTCACGTGGCCGCCGAGCCAGTAATCGGCGCGCGCGAGCTTCCACGCCGCGCCGAAATTCTGCGGATCGGCGCTCAGCGCAGCGGCCCAGATCTCGGCGGCGCGGCGCGCGCTGGCCAGGTTCGCGCGGTCCGCGTACAGCGCGTCGGCGGACTGCGCCGTCAGCAGCGGGATATAGAATAGAACGATGCAGGATCTAATCAGGAAGCTGCTGGCGGACCTCGGCGAGGACCCGGACCGCGAAGGTCTGCGCGACACGCCGAAGCGCGTCGAGAAAGCGTATCGATTTCTGACCAGCGGGTACGACGCAGACATCGATCGCGTGCTGAACAACGCGCTGTTCACGGTCGATTATAGCGAGATGGTGATCGTCAAGGACATCGACTTCTACAGCCTCTGCGAGCATCATCTGCTGCCGTTCTTCGGCAAGTGCCACGTCGCGTACATCCCGAGCACCAGAGTGATCGGCCTGAGCAAGATCCCGCGGCTCGTCGACGTCTTCGCGCGCCGGCTCCAGGTGCAGGAGCGTCTGACGAACCAGATCGCCGACGTCGTCCGCGACAAGATCAAGCCGATCGGCGTCGCGGTCGTCGTGGAAGCGACGCACCTGTGCATGTCGATGCGCGGCGTCGAGAAGCAGAACTCCTTTGCCGTGACGAGCGCGATGCACGGCGCGTTCCGCAACAACGCGCGGACGCGAATGGAGTTTCTGGAGTTGATCAAGCTGCGGAGCGCCGTGCCCGGCGTGCGCGAGTCGGCCGGCTACGCATGCGTGGGCGACGACTGATCTCCCACCATCGTGGCTGATGGCAGATGGCTGACCGTTGATGGACGATGGAGCACCATCAGCCATCAGCCATCAGCCATCAGCCATTGTTCCACCGCGTGCGCGACATCGCGTGCCGGGACCACGAAGGCACGAAAAACAGGAAGTAGCACGAAGAAGAGAAGGGTCTTCGTGGTTTGCAACTGTGTCAGAACCGATACGCCGCCCTGACCACCACCGTCCGCGGCGGGAGGATCGCCGACGGCGACAGGAATTGCGTCAGCGTTTGTCTGGTGCCGGTGGACGGATCGAGGAACGAGGTGGCGGGGGTCAACGACCGCACCTGCCACACCCAGTTCGAGTTGGTCAGGTTGTCCAAATCGAGCGTCGCTTCGAGCGTCCGGCTCTTCGAGAAATTGAACATCTTGCCAATCCGCAGATCGATCCTGTTCTGGAAGTCGAGGCGACGGCTGCCAAGCGGCTCGAGGTTGATCGTCTGGCTGCCGCCGATCGCGAGCGCGCGGGTGATCTGGCGCGTGGCCGCCGGGCCGCTCACGCCGCTGTAGTTGCCGCTGACGATCACGTCCTGCCACGGCAGGATGTACATCCCCGTCAGCTTGAACTGGTTCGGCTTGTCGGCATTCGAGGCGCCGCAGCCGCTGCATCGGGTGAATCCGTTCACGGCGGCGTCCGGTGTGATTGGACCATCCATGTTGATCAGCAAGTTCGGCGAGAGGTCGACGCTGACGTTCTCGATCATGTTGTTGGAGCGCGTGTATCCGGCCAGCATCTGCCACCGGTTCGTGAAGCGCTTGGTCACGGTGATTTCCAGGCCTTTGTAGCTCTGAAGCACCTGCGGATCGTTGGTGATGAGAGTGCGGTTCGCCGCCGAGATGCGCTGATAGAAGCCGTACGTGCCGTCGTCAGCGGTGCCGAGAAAGCCGTCGGGGCCCGGATCGACGGCCGTCGTCAGCGTCGGTGCATAGGGGTTGTCCGGGTTGGCCGACGCCTGCGTGTTTTTCTCGCGGCGATACGTATACACGGCACTCAGCTTCAGGTTCGGCATCAGCTCTCGATCCAATCCAAGGCTGTACTCGTCGGTGTACGGCCGGCTGAAGTTCGGATTGATCGAAGTCAGGATTTCGCCCGTCGCCGGGTTGAACACGGAAGTGACCACCGGCGTGCCGCTCTGCTCGCCGAGCTGGAACTTGCGATCCCCGTTCACGTCGTTCCACGTGTACAGCTCGCTGTAGTTGGAGTTCGCGTTGACGTTGCTGACGCCGCCGCCGCCGGTCGACAGGATGTAATAGTACCTGCCGGCAGAAGCTTTGGCGGCCGTTCTGCCGTCGCCGCTCAGGTCGTACACCGCGCTGATGCGCGGACCCGCCGTGTTCCACTTCACCACGTTGCGGATCTCGTCATAGCTGCGCGGCTGCGCCGCGAAGCCGCCGATGGCCGCTGCGGCGAAGCGCGATGGCGGGCTGGACTGCGACGGCAGGTAACCTTCGAGCTGCTCGAACCGGACGCCGCCGGTCACCGTGAAGCGCCGTACGCTGTAGCTGTCCTGCGCGAACAAGGCCAACACGTTCAACGCCGTCGCGTCGTTCTGCGGCGTCGCGAACAATTCGACCGTGGCCCGTCCACCGGAGCTGTCGTAGCGCGGATCGACGTCGTCGACGCGGTGCGTCTGGTTGCGCGTGACCGCATGCGAGTAATCGAACCCGAACTTGAACTCGTGGCGGCCGCCCAGCGCCTGGTCGACGTAGTACTGACCCGTTGCGTTCGACTGATAACGATCGCGGTTGCGGATCACTTCCGTCCGATTGTTGCCGTAGATGATCCCCGTTGCGTTGTCCGTCACCGACTGCTGACTGGCGCCGTTGAAATAGGTCGGGAACAGAATCTTGTTCAGGCCGATCCGTGCATCGACGAAGAAATTCTTGCCGAGGACCGAATTCCACAGCCCCTGCGCCAGATCGAACATGTCCTCCTCGTCCACGGTCGAGTCCGGCACTGTGATCGTCGCGCTGTTCAGCAGCCGGTTCGGCTTGCTGTACCGCTGGCGCGAGTAGAAGCCGGTGATTCTGTTGTTCTGATTCGCCTGCCACGTGAAATTGCCGAGACCGGACGTGATGTTGGTCTGGTCGAGCACGCTCTGCGAGTTCTGCACCGGCACGTTCTGGTGCACGCGCCAGTCGCGGAACGATCCGAAGAA
>Ga0137409_10006035_pt1 | contig 12601 bp, 14 predicted proteins | sample CZODoug1_16funga_FD_122059 | JGI IMG/M metagenome (GOLD analysis project Ga0137409, IMG submission 122059) | Vadose zone soil fungal communities from Angelo Coast Range Reserve, California, USA - CZODoug1_16fungal (Hybrid Assembly) | ecosystem: Environmental > Terrestrial > Soil > Vadose zone...
GCCCTCCCCTAATTCCCCGCCGGAGGCATGTCCATGTATAAGACTTTAGCTCTTGCAGTTCTTCTACTACCCACTCTCACCCTTGCTCAAGAAGCCAAGCCAGCTCCCGCGCCCATTCCACTAACTCAGCCGCAGATTGTGGCTAAGGGAAAACTGCCGAATCAGACTGCGCCAATTCCGACCACGACGATTTTCACGCCGACGCAGACGGGGCTGTACAGGATGTCGGTCTATGCGACGATTGTGAAAGCCGATCCGGATAGTGGTTCCAGTTGGGGTTATGGCTACTATTGGACCGACGATGCCGGGACCGAAACCACTGGTGGTATTTTGGCTGGCTACGGAAGTTCTCTGGGGCAGTTTTACTATGAAAACTTCTTCAGCAATGTAGGCGGGCCATCTTCCGTGTTTGAAGCCAAGGCGGGGACGCCGATCACCTACAACGTGTATCAGCAGGGCCCTTCGGACAACAGCGTCTACTCACTTTACTACACGCTTGAGCGGCTGGAGTAATTTGAGTCGTTTGGCGTAGTTAGCTATTTTCAAAATTGCCCACTACCAGGGGGCGGCTGCATATTCGGGGAGATCCCTCGTCCCGCTGGTGAAAACGCGGGACTTCGGGATGACGCCGCTAAGAATCTCTAACGCTTCGTCAGTTTCCAGGTTCCGTTGAACAGCGTGGTGGCGTTCTGGCCGCCGAACATGATGAGCTGCTGGCTGTCCTCGTCGTAGGCCAGTCCCAGTGACACGCGCCCGGGAGGATTGATTTGCGGAGCAAGCTTTAACCAGTCCGAACCCGTCCAGACCCAAGTCTCGCTGAAGTTCGAGCTGTCGAATCCTCCTTCGATGATGACCTGTTTCAGGGCGGGATCATAAGTCGATCCGAGGTAGTAGCTAATGTCGGGCTGGGTGGCGGGAAATTGCTCGGTCCAGTTCGTGCCGTCAAACGTCCAGGTATTAATCGGGTTGACGTCCCCGAGGCCACCCCATAGCACAACATTCTTGTGCACTGGGTCATATACGGCCGTTCCCGCACCCCGTGCATACGGGTTTGTGGGACAAGGCACTTGAATCCAGTCGCTCCCGCTCCAGCGCCAGGTTATGCCCTGAAAAAGAAAGCCGTCGAAGCCCCCAAACTGATCCACACGGCCACTCAGCGGATCGTTGAAAAGCATGGGCAGAGTGACCGCAGTGGGCACTGTTACGGGGTTGGCCTGCGTCCAGGTGGAGGTAGCGCCGTCGAAGAGCCAGGTGTCGCCGAGATAGTTCGATCCATCAAATCCGCCGAACAGAACCACTTTCCCGGTGACGCGGTCGAAACCAATGCCCGAAGCGGCGCGCGGAGAGGGAGCGTTTGTCGTGGCGATCTTCGTCCACGTGGCACCGTCCCAGGCCCAGGTGTCGTCGAGATAGCTGAAGGCATCGTAGCCGCCGAAGAGGATGATTTTCTGGCTCACGCCGTCGTAAACCATGGCCATCGCTCCCCGGCCGGAAGGCGAGGTGGCCGGCTTCATTTTGAGCCAGTTGGTCGCCGGATCTTGCCCGAACGAGAAAGAAGTCAGGGACAGAAGTGCGAGCGCAGCGTACAAGAAATTTCGCCGATTGTTGTGCAAGAGGGGCCCCCAGTCCACGATGATCTGTACAAGGAACAGAACCATAACAAAGCGCTGGATTTTCAGCTAGAGCCGAAAGGCCCATGTGGATCGGGGCGACGCGGAAAAGTTGAGGCCGGATCCAACCCATTTCGTCGATCAGTCAGGCATTCGATTTGATCATCTGCTCAGCGTGCTTGCGGGAGGTTTCTGTCAGCTTTGCGCCGCTCAGCATGCGGGCAACTTCTTCGGTGCGTTCTTCGCCGACGATGGGACGGATGGTGGTGCGGGTGCGGCCGCTGGATGCTTTCTTTTCGATGACGTAGTGATGATCGGCGAAAGTGGCGATCTGCGGCAGGTGGGTTACACAAAGAACCTGATTTGCGTGAGCCAGCGCCTTCAGCTTTTTGCCGACGGCTTCGGCGGCGCGGCCTCCGATCCCGGCATCGATTTCGTCGAAGACCAGAGTGCGTTGCCTCACCGGGGCTAAAGCCCGGGCAGAGTTTGAACCGCTGACGCGGCCCTGAAGGGCCGCTCTTCCACTCTCTCTACCCGCTTCCACGCTCACTTTCAAGGCCAGCATTACGCGTGACAGCTCTCCTCCGGAGGCGATGTCTTCTAACTGCCGCATGGGCTCGCCGGGGTTGGTCGCGATCATGTAGATGACCTGGTCGATTCCAGTCGGGTTCCAGTTCCCTTCCTGCTCGCTCTTCGACATCTCGATGCGGAATGTCGACTTCATCGCCAGGTCGTTGATTTCCGCTTCTGCCAGCTTCTCCAGTTTCCGCGCTGCCTCTTCGCGCTTTTTCGAGAGCGAGCGCGCCGCACGTAAATATTGCTCAGCGGCCTGCGCCATCTGGGCGCGGAGCTCACGCAGGATTTCGTCTTTGTTCTCAATTTCCGAAAGCTTGCGGGCCACATCGGCTCCGAAATTGATCACATCCTCCAGCGTTGTTCCATACTTCCGCTTCAGCCGGTCGAGCATAGCCAGGCGGTCTTCCACCTCCGCCAGATGTTCGGGCGAGGCATGAATTCCGCCCGCATAATCGCGCAGCGTTGCGCCAACATCTTCCACGCTGATGCGTGCAGTCTCGAGTGCAGCAAGCGCCTCTTGAAACTTGGGCTCGTAGCGCGCCAGTTCCTCGACCTGCTTCTGCGCCGCTCGCATCGAGGAAGATGTGGAACCATCGCCTTCGTACAGCAGATCGAAAGCCTGCATGGCCGCGTTGTAGATCTTTTCGGCATTGGCCAAAACACGCTTCTCGGTTTCCAGTTGCTCGTCTTCTCCGGGTTGCAATTTGGCCTCGTCGATCTCGCGTCGCTGGAAAATCCACAGATCCACCAGGCGCAGGCGGTCCTGCTCGCCTTGTTCCAGCTCTTCGATACGCTGCCGAATTCCCTTCCACGTTTCGTATGCCGCTGCCACCGGCTCAACCTGACTTCCGGCAAATGTATCCAGCAGTGCAAGGCGTGCGGGAGCGTCAAACGACAAGATCGATTCGTTCTGAGCGTGGATAGTGGCCAGATGGGGCGCGAGCTGCCGCAGGACTGCAACGGTAGCGGGCTGATTGTTCACGAACACGCGGCCTTTGCCTCCGGCAGCAATTTCCCGCCGCACAATCAGCGAGCCATCTTCCGATTCGTCCAGACCGTTGTGCTCAAGTATTTTTTCAATCAAGTTTCCGGCGCCGTCTCCGCATTCGAAGACAGCCGAGAGAACTGCCCGCTCGGCGCCGGTGCGAATCACATCGCTGGAGGCTTTTTCGCCCAACAGCAGGGCCAGGGCGTCGATCAATATTGATTTTCCCGCGCCGGTTTCCCCGGTCAGCAGGTTCAGCCCGGAGGCGAACTCCACCGCGGCGTTGTCGATGACCGCGTAATTCTCCAGCCGCAACTCAACCAGCACAGAACGTCCTCGGGTGACGATGTTGAGGTTTTGCGCAGCATAGCATGAAAAAGCAGTGGGCAGCGGCCAGTTGTCAGTGGCCAGTAAAAAGAAAAGCCACGGGCCGAGGCCGTGGCTCTGTAAGACGCCGCCGATTAGCTGGCTTTGCGGTATCTGTCTCCCCTTTCTTTGGGGGAGCCTGTGCTGATCACTTCTTTGCGCCGTTGCCGCAACCTTTCCTGGAACATGTCCCAGCGCGGCCCGATTCCAACCGCGCTTTGGCTGATCACAACGGAATCGGCGCGGGCGGCGAAGCCACCCTCGGTAAACGCGCCGGTGTCGGCATTCCGCGAATCGAGGTTCCCTCCCATGGACGAACCGCCCGACATTTGCTTCGTGGTCGGAGTGATGTTGCGGTCGGTCTCTGCGCGGTGCATCACCGGGTGTGCCTCCCACTTCGAGCGGTAACGTCCTTCATAATCGGACCACTGCTGATCCGATTCCAGGTCCGACTCTTTGTATGGTGGAAAACTTTCTACCTGCTGCTTGGTGAGATCAACCGCGAAGTCGTCCGGGTGCTCGGGGGACGCCCGCAGCCGGTCCGCAGGAACAATGAATTGCTTCGTCGAGAGCCAGCCGCCGGTGTCGACCACCACATAGCGAATCACTCCGGTCGAGTGATCGAAGATCACATCGTCAATCTTGCCCAGGTTCTCATCATTCAGACCGTACAACTTTGCGCCACGGATATCTTCCGCGGCATCGGTGAAGCGATAGTCTCGTAACATTCCATACTGCGCCATAAGTTCTCCTCCGGCGAGAATTCTTCTCACGTGCGCAATCCCCGCTGCTCTTGGATGCCCCTCTTTCGCTGGGGGTTTGGCCCTCGCAATCAAGTTTTACTTCCATCGAAGGCGACTCTCCGGTCAGAAGAAATTGCAAGAACTTTCCCTGCAACGTTATGCTTCTGATGCGTCCCCAGAATCGCTTGGCCCGCATCATCTATAATCCGAAAAAGGAACCTTCTAAACCCGATGCAATCTTCCCTCTTGCTGGCTCTCTTTGTTGGCAACGAAATCTTCGATCTGATTTCCACCACCGGCCCGGTCGCGAAGTTCGTCTTGCTGACGTTGCTCGCCTTCAGCTTGATTTCCTGGGCCATCATTCTTACCAAGTGGAGCCTGCTGCGCCGGGCCCGGCTGCAAAGCGGACGGTTCCTGCGCGCCTTCCGCAAGGCGCAGCGTCTTCAGGATATTGCCACGGTCGCGGATCAATTCCGCCCCAGCCCGCTGGTGGGGGTGTTTGAAGGCGGATTCCAGGAATACAAACGCCAACTGGCTTCGCCCGCCGCTGCGCTTCGCAGCCTTACCGCGGTGCAACGCGGCATGCAGATCGGAGCGTCGGAAGAAATCACGCGCCTCGAGCGCAACGTTCCATGGCTCGCGATCACGGCCGCGGTCACGCCGTTTATCGGGCTGTTCGGCACGGTGTGGGGCATCATTGACGCGTTTCACGGCCTGGGCACGGCCGGCGCCGCTACTCTGCGCGCCGTCGCTCCGGGAATTTCGGAAGCCCTGATCACAACCGCCGCCGGGCTTGCCGCCGCCATTCCTGCCGTCATCGCCTACAACCTGATTGGCAATTCGATTCGCGTTTTTGCCGCCCGGGGGGACGACTTCTCTCTCGAAGTCCTTAATGCTATCGAGAGCATGCAGCCGCAACCTGCGGTCGAAGTGAGGCGCTGATGGCTTTCACTTCTTCCAACGGCCGCACGCAAACTGCTCTTGCCGACATCAACATCACTCCGCTGGTCGACGTGGTCCTTGTACTGCTGATTATTTTTATGGTGACCGCGCCCATCTTGCAGTCGGGCATTGAAGTCAGCGTGCCCAAAACCCGCACGGTCAAGGAAATTACCGAGGAACGGATTGTGATCACCATCAACAAGGACCAGCGCGTTTTCCTCGGCAACGACAGTATTAATATCAATGAAATCGCGGCCAAGCTCCGGCAGAAAATTCGCGACCCCCGCAATCAGTTCATTTTCGTTCGCGCCGACGAGAATGTTCCGTTCGGCGCATTTGCGACTGTAATGGACGCGGTGAAACAATCGGGGATTACCAACGTCAGTCTCGTCACTCAACCCATGGAACAAAATGGCGCCAAGCGCTGAGATATTCTTTGAACACGATAGCTGGCCGCGCGCCCTCGGCTGGTCGGCGGGCTTTCACCTCGCGATCACGGGCTTCATTCTGCTCTACACCGTCGTTTTCACGGGAGCGCGGGGCGAGGGTTGGGGTGCGGGCGGGGGCGGCTCGGCGATCGGTGTAACCCTGGTCAGTTCCGTTCCCTTGCCGGCAACGGCCGCGCAGAATCAGAACGTCCTGGCCAACGAATCCAAGGGCATCACCAAATCTCAGCCGAAGCCGGAAGAGAAGGAACCAGACGCCATCGAGATTCAGGGAAAGAATTCGAAGATCAAGCCGAAGAAAACTCCGACACCGACGAAAGAGAAGCCGAAGCCCGCGCCTGAGGAGGAAAGCAATCAGGTTGCGTTTGGTGAAGGCGGCCCGGTCAGCGGTCCGTATGGCAGCTTTGCAGCCGGGGGAGCTAAAGGCGGCTTTGGGATCACCGGGAGTGGCGGCGACTTCGGCACGAAGTACGGTTGGTACGTCCAGATCATTCAAAAGAAGGTGTCGGACAACTGGCTGAAGTACGAAGTCGATCCGCGGGTCAACAACTCGCAACGTGTCTACATCACGTTCGATGTGGCGCGCGACGGGCATCCTTTCAATGTGCAGGTGGAACAGTCGAGCGGAGTGCCCTCGCTCGATGTTTCGGCCACGCGCGCCTTGCAGAGGATTGACACCTTCGGCCCGCTGCCGCCGGACTACAGCGGCAGCAAGATTTCAGTGGAGTATTGGTTCGATTACAGCAGAAAATAAAATTGAATAGCGACGGGCCTTCCGGGCATCCGATGGTTTGCGCGAAAATCGGCTGGCAACGACTGAGCATCTATCTGATTACTCTTTCGGTCCATTTCTTGAAATATGATGGATCGTACCTTGCCAATGGAAACATATCGAACTACGATATTGTCGAACGCGGTATCTCTTCGCCCCAGTTCGCGCCCTCGCTCCAAACGGATGGACAATTCACGCATACAACTCTCGCACCTGGTCGTAAAGTCTGTCGCTTCAGGTATCAAGTTCCTGGGCGCCCTGATCCTTCTCTTCCCGCTGCTTGGTTCGGCTTCGTTTGCCCAGGATTGGGTGCGCACCGGTTCCGGCCTGGGAGTAGACAAAGTCCGCCTGGCGGTTCCCGATTTCAAGGCTTCCAGCAGCGATCCGCAAAGTGCCGCACTGCTTAAGACTTTCAACGACACCTTCTGGAACGACCTGGATAATTCGGGCGTCGTCGAACTCGTCTCCAAGAGCTTTTATCCGTTGCAAGTTCCGGGCCAGCCGGCGGAAGTCACCTTCGGGCTCTGGAATTCTCCTCCGCCCAATGCCGCTATGCTGGCTTTTGGCAATCTCGGCGTGGGCGTGGGCAAAGTCACGGTGCAGGGCTGGCTCTACGACGTCAAGAACACAGCTTCGCCGCAGGTTCTGGGAAAGCAATATGCCGACGTTGCTACTGAAGACGCCGCCCGCGTGATCGCCCACAAGTTCGCCGACGAAATTATTTTTCGTCTGGGCGGGGGCATCCCCGGCATCGCCGAAAGCACGATCTATTTCGTCAGCGACCGTTCCGGGCACAAGGAAATCTGGGTGATGGATTACGACGGCTCCAATCAACGGCAACTGACGCACCTGGGCTCGACGTCGCTGTCGCCTCGGATTTCGCCCGATGGCTCGCGGCTTGCTTTCAGTTCCCTGACCAAGAGCGGCTGGGATATTCTCATGTTTTCCATCGATCTAAACCGCACGGTCAGTTTTCCCCGCTTTGGCGGGACGAATCTCTCGCCGGCATGGTCGCCAGATGGGACGAAGCTCGCGCTCTCGTCTTCGCGTGGCGGAAATTCCGAGATCTATGTTTGCGATTCCAGCGGTGGCAACCTTCATCGTATGACCACCGGCAAGGGACCGGACGTTTCTCCCACGTGGAACCGCAAGACCGGCGCGCAGATCGCTTTCGTGAGCGGCAGCACCGGATTGCCGCAGGTTTACACCATGGAAGCCGACGGCACCAACCAGCAGCGCATGACGGACCAGGGCTACGCGGTCTCGCCCAACTGGTCACCGAATGGACAGTTCCTTACACTGGCGTGGACCCGCAAGTACGGTCCCGGAGAACCTGGGTCTTCCGATATTTATCTTATGGATATCGCCAGCAAGCAATGGGTCCAGCTCACGCACGACGGCGGGCGCAATGATTTTCCTTCGTGGTCGCCCGATGGCCGCCACATTGTCTTTCAGTCGCACCGCTCAGGCAAGGAGGAAATCTGGATGATGCTGGCCGACGGCACCAAGCTGCATCAGCTGACTTTTACCGGCAATAACTCGCAACCGAACTGGAGTTGGAAATAGAACACTTCGTCTGGACTTGAAAACAATTTTCGGGTTCGCAGGAGGATTCAACGTGAAGAGGATAGAGATGAGAGACAAAACCTGGAAGTCAGTCGCAACCGTGGTTGCCCTGAGCGCTGTCATGATGCTCGGCGCCTGCCACAAGAAAACGGCTCCCCCGCCGCCACCACCTCCCCCACCCGCCGCGTCGCCGACCGCATCTATTTCGGTGAGCCCGGACACCATCGAGAAAGGACAATCCGCGACGCTGACGTGGCAGACGTCCAACGCCACCGACGTTTCCATCGACGGCATTGGCGCGGTTCAGCCCAGCGGAACGCAGCAGGTCACGCCCGCTGATTCCGCCACGTATCACCTGGCGGCAAAGGGACCAGGTGGAACTCAGGAAGCCACCACGCGGCTCACCGTCACGCAGCCGCCACCGCCGCCAGTGGCCACCACTTCGTCCCCCACCGAAGAGGACTTGTTCGGACGGACCGTCAAGGATATTTATTTTGACTATGACAAGTCCGACATTCGCTCCGATCAGCAGGCTTCAGTCCAGGCCGACGCGCAGTTCCTCAGCCAGCACACTGCGATCAGTTTTACAATCGAGGGCCACTGCGACGAGCGCGGTTCCACGGAATACAACCTGGCCCTGGGGGACCAGCGCGCCTCGTCGGTGAAGAATGCCCTGGTCGCGGCCGGAGTGAGTGCCAGCCGCATCAAGACGATCAGTTATGGCAAGGAGAAACCGTTCTGCATGGAATCCAACGAAAGCTGTTGGCAGCAGAACCGCCGCGGCCACTTCGTGTATCAGAAGTAGGTCTCTGTCTCCTGGAAGGGGGCGGAGAAAGTCTCCGCCCCTGTCTTTCCATGTTCCCGCCTCGAATCTTCACAACCCGCAGTGCCCCCAACCCGTCTAAAATGAATTCAGGAATATCCCTATGACACTACGACGCTGTTCCACCTTTCTCGCCCTGCTCTCCACCCTTTGGCTAGCGGCTAGCCCGGCGTGGGGCGCCAGCAAGGAAATGATCCAACTGCAAACCCAAGTGCAACAACTCCAGGAACAGATGACCGCCATGCAGCGCAGCTTCGACGAGCGCATGGGCGTCATGAAGAACCTGGTGGAGAAGGACACTGACGCAATTAACAAGGCTACCGGCGCCATGACCGCTCTGCAAGCCACGCTGCAAAAACAGCAGGGAGACTCCTCGGCGCATGTGGATCAGCTCTCCGGCCAGATCCAATCGCTCAACGACACTCTCGACGAACTAAAGGCCCGCCTGGCCAAAGTCAGCAAGCAGCTCGAGGACATGCAGTCCTCGCAGCAAAGCCTGGCCGCACAGCAGGCCACAACGCAAGCGCAGCAGCAGGCCGCGGCTTCGGCGCCTCCGCCCGACGTGCTCTACAACAACGCTTTGCGCGATTACAACGGCGACAAGAACGACCTCGCCGTCCAGGAATTTTCCGACTACATCAAGTTCTATCCCAACACCGATCTAGCTGGAAACTGCTACTTCTACCTGGGTGAAATTCAATTCCGCCAAGGCAACTACCAGCAGGCGGCGAAGAGCTACGACCAGGTTTTGCAGAACTTTCCCACCGGAAGTAAGGCTGCGTCGGCGCAGTTAAAGAAAGGATTTTCGTTACTGGAACTTGGCAAGCAGGAAGATGGAGTAGTGGAGCTTCGCCACGTGATCCAGCGCTACCCCAAGTCCAATGAGGCGCTGCAAGCCCGGGAGCGGCTGCGCAAACTGGGAGTCTCTTCCAACGCACGGCCTGGCCAATAATTTCTCGATCAGGAGTTGCAAAGGTGTCCAAGAAGATTTCAGAGAACGATCCCGACCGCGCCAAAGGCGCGACCGAACCCGAAGAACATCGTCACGACGGCAACCACGTGCTCTCCGACCAGCTTGGTCACCGCGACCAAGACCCGCGCATCAAAGGGGCTGACACAGACTTTCCTGAGCCGGGCGGAGGCCCGGAACACTCTGGTGAAGGCGGTAACTCGGAAGCATTCATGAAGAACCTGAAGAAGAAGTGATCAGGGGCCAGTGGTCAGTAATCAGGAAAACCTTCGTTGCCCCGGTCTGACTGGCCACTGATCACCGGCCACTGTCCACCGCTTTCAAATCGCCATCGCGCCGACTTCCTTTTCCACTTCAGCAGTATCGACCATAGCGATGGCGTCCCACGGGCATCCATCAAGGAAGCAGCCGTCGGGACCTTTGCTCAGGCACTTCTTGCAGCCGATGCAGAGAATGGGATCGACCGCGATCCGGCCGAAGGGCGTGCTGTCTTCGTCCGGCACCCAGAACATGCAGTCTTCCACGGGACAGTATTCCACGCACGCCGGCGAGCCGGCGCATCCCGTGCAGCACTCGGTGATCACGGCCAGCTCTTTCGGTTTCTTCTTGCGTGGCGTGGTCAGGCCCTTGGACCTGGGTTCAGACTTCATCTCGTCGGGAACCATGCCGACGGCTTTGGCGGCGCCGGGTACAGTTGGCATGGGGCGATTATATCTCAAGAGGCTTTTAGCTCTTAGCCTTAACTCTTAGTCTCCAGAAGATTTGCGCCCCACTCACTTCGCTTATAATCGAATGTTCAGATGTCTTACACTCCCCTTCAGGACGCAATTCGCGCGCAACCCGGGACCCAATCGCTCCCCACAGCGGACTATCGCGGAGCGACCACGGCGGCGCGCTTTGCCGATCTCCAACAGGAGTTCTCAGCGCTGCTCAACGGCTGCGGAATCTACGACCTAGGCTTCCGCGCCCGGATCTCCCTCACTGGCGGCGACCGTGTGCGCTGGCTGAACGGCATGGTCACGAACAACATTCGCGATCTCGCCGCTGGGCACGGAGTGTACGCTTTCCTGCTCAATCCGCAAGGCCGCATCCTCGGGGACATGACCGTTTACAACCAGGGCGATGCGCTCATGGTCGAAACCGATCGCAGTCAGGTTGAAAAGATCATCGCCACCTTCGACCATTACATCATCATGGACGATGTGGAAGTCACGGACATCAGCGAACGACAGACCGCCCTCGGGCTGGCGGGACCAAGGTCACGCGCTATCCTGAACATCGCCGGTATTGAAGTTCCGAATCTGAAGCCGTTGCAAATGATCACTCCGCGCTGCAACTGCGATTGCGGCTGCGTGGAGTGTACGGTGATCCGCGGCGAGGATGAAGTGCCGGAATCCTACGAAATCTGGCTTGCGCCCAAGGATGCCTACAAGACCTGGCAGGCGCTGATCGCCGCTGGCGCGACGCCGGCGGGCAGCGAGGCCCTGGAAATGCAGCGCATCGTGGCGGGCATTCCTCTCTACGGCGTGGATATTCGTGAGCGCGACCTTCCCCAGGAAACCGAGCAGATGCGCGCGCTCAACTTCAACAAGGGCTGCTACGTGGGGCAGGAAATTGTGGAGCGCATTCGCTCGCGCGGCAATGTGCATCGCAAGTTTGCCGGCTTCGTGACGGAAGGGGCGATCGCGGCCGGGGCCAAGATTGTCTCGGATGACAAAGAAGTGGGCGAGGTCACGAGCGTTGCAGTTTTGCCCGGTGGGCGTACCGTCGCCTTGGGATACATTCGGCGCGAAGTCGGCCTGCCGGGCCGCGAGGTGCGGATTGGCACGGCGAAAGCTACTGTTACCCAGTTGCCTTTTGCAGGCGCCGCCTATGCGCAGCCCGAAGATACTCTGCTGCATCCGGCATAAAGCCTTTAACCGCGAAGCTCGCCAAGGATTCGCTAGGGACGCAAAAGCAAGAGAAATTCAAAGGACAGACTATGGCTGAGAAGAGACAGGAATCAGGTTTCACCGTAACCGACCGCCGCTTGTTCACCGAGGACGGAGAGTTGCGCAAGGACGCCCCCGAGGAAAGAGAAGCCCCGAAATCCGCGGCGCCTCCCGCATCCGTGCCGCCCGCGAAAGACACTGCGCCCACTTCCAGCTCTGTAGCGCCGTTTCCCGCGCAGGGTGACGGAGTTGCAGGGCAGGAGATGCCCCCAGCCCCGACCGCCGCCGAGCAGCAAGCCCAGGCCGACGCCTACCGCGAGTCGGCGAAAGACCTCGACTCGCGCGTCGAACTGCGCAAGGTCGTGTGGCCATCCCGCGAGGAGACTCAAAACCTGACCACGGTGGTCATCGTCGTCGCGGTTTCGGTGGAAGGGATCCTCGCCGGGCTTCAGGTCCTTCGAGAGATCCCGAAGCGCCTCGACGAGCGCCTCTTGCCCCGGCGGCGGAAGGAAGCGGTCCGGCGGAGCGTCTGCCACGAGCGGACGGTATGTCTCTGCGGGCCCGCCGTCCAGCGGAACTGCTCGCGGACGGCTGCGGGCGAACGCAGGCCGGCGGCCTCGCCCTCGACACACCCAGCATCGACAATCTTGGCGATTCCGCGGTGACCTGGGAAAAGGTCGCTCACATGCTGCGGGTGGGCGCCATGCCGCCGAGTTGGAAGCTCGACGGGTTAGGCATCCGGCCGGCACTGCCCGCCGCCTGCGCCTGATCCTACAATGACCGCATCGTATTTCCTGGATTGTTTTTTTATCTGAAGCTCTCCCATAATATATAAAGACTGTGAATGAAACCAATAGGATGATGACCTGTA
>Ga0137409_10006036_pt1 | contig 12600 bp, 9 predicted proteins | sample CZODoug1_16funga_FD_122059 | JGI IMG/M metagenome (GOLD analysis project Ga0137409, IMG submission 122059) | Vadose zone soil fungal communities from Angelo Coast Range Reserve, California, USA - CZODoug1_16fungal (Hybrid Assembly) | ecosystem: Environmental > Terrestrial > Soil > Vadose zone...
GCTACTGGCAGATTCCCGACCAGCCGGGACTCGGGGTCGAGGTCGACGAGAAAGTGATCGCGAAGCATCCGTTCAAGCAGGAAGTCATGCACGCCGGCCGTGCGGTACTGGACGACGGCACCGTCGTAGATTGGTGAATCGCACCGGGCGATAGAGATACCATCGAGGAAAATCATGACAGAAGCTTTCATCTGCGCTGCATTGCGAACTCCGATCGGCCGCTACGGCGGCGCGTTGTCCGCGGTGCGTCCCGACGATCTCGCGGCGATTCCGTTACGCGAGTTGATGGTGCGCAACAAGTCGGTGGACTGGAACGCTGTGGACGACGTGGTGTTCGGCTGCGCGAACCAGGCCGGCGAAGACAACCGCAATGTCGCGCGCATGGCGCTGTTGCTCGCCGGATTGCCGAAAGAAATTCCCGGAAGCACCATCAATCGCCTGTGCGGTTCGGGGATGGACGCGGTGGGCATCGCCGCGCGGGCGATCCGGTCAGGAGAAGCGGAACTGATGATCGCAGGCGGAGTGGAGAGCATGTCGCGTGCGCCCTTCGTCATGCCCAAGGCCGACAGTGCTTTCTCGCGAACCAACGCGGTGTTCGACACGACGATAGGCTGGCGTTTTGTCAACCCGGTGATGAAGCAGCTATACGGCACCGACTCGATGCCGGAGACGGGGGAGAACGTTGCCGCGGACTTCGGCATTTCACGCGAGGATCAAGACCGGTTCGCCTTGCGCAGCCAGCAGCGGGCGCTGTCGGCGCAGGCGGCAGGACTCTTCGTGCCCGAAATTGTTCCCGTCTCGATTCCCGGAAAACGCGGCCAGGCGACCGTGGTCAGCGCCGATGAGCACCCGCGCGAAACCAGCCTCGAAGCGCTGGCAAAACTACCGACGCCCTTTCGCGCCGGCGGCACAGTCACCGCCGGAAACGCCTCCGGCGTCAACGACGGGGCCTGCGCCTTGGTGGTGGCGGGCGCCGATGCGGTGAAGCGGCATGGATTGAGGCCCCGGGCACGCATCATCGGCACAGCCGTCGCGGGCGTCGCGCCGCGGGTCATGGGGATGGGACCGGTGGCTGCGACGCGCAAGCTCCTGTCCCGGCTCAAGCTTACCCTTAAGGATATCGATGTCATCGAATTGAACGAGGCGTTCGCATCGCAGGCGCTTGCCGTGCTGCGCGAACTGGGAATCTCCGATGACGCCGCGCATGTCAACGCACAGGGAGGCGCCATCGCCTTGGGACATCCCCTCGGTGCGAGCGGCGCCCGATTGGTGACCACCGCCATCAATCAGCTCGAGCGGGGCGGCGGCAGGCGGTCGTTGTGCACGATGTGTATCGGCGTGGGGCAGGGGATCGCCATGGTCATCGAACGCGTGTGAGCGGCAGCGTCGACCGGCTGGAAGAATGCCAGGAGATTACGGCTAGAGCACTGCGGCCGCTACTGGACGGCGGCACCATTGCTCGAACGTCTGGAACGTGATGGGCAAGGGACTTGCGGACTGGAGCTAAACCTATGCAACTGCAGAACTATGCGTGTGGACAATGGCATACCGGGCGCGACCGCGGCGTCGGCATGCGCGACGCGACCAGCGGCGAGATCGTCGGCAGCGCATCGTCGACGGGTCTCGATTTTGCCGCAATGCTGTCGCATGCGCGAGACGTCGGCGGTCCCGCGCTACGCGCGCTGACGTTCCACGAGCGAGCGGCCTCGTTGAAGGCCGTGGCGAAGCGACTCGCGGAATTGAAGGAGGAATTCTATTCGTTGTCCTTCCGGACGGGCGCGACCAGAAACGATTCGGCGATCGACATAGAGGGCGGCATCGGTACGGTGTTCGCGTTTGCCGGCAAGGGTTCCCGGGAATTGCCCAACAGCCGGGTGTATCTGGACGGTGCGGTGGAAGCTCTCTCGAAGGGCGGGACTTTCGTCGGCCAGCACATCTATGTCTCGCGCGAAGGCGCGGCGGTGCACATCAATGCGTTCAATTTTCCGGTTTGGGGCATGCTGGAGAAATTCGCTCCCGCGATCCTGGCCGGAGTTCCCGTCATCGTCAAGCCGGCAACGGTGACGGCGTACCTGGCCGAACTCGTCGTGCGCCGGATCGTCGAGTCCGGCCTTCTGCCCGAAGGCGCGCTGCAGCTGGTGTGCGGCAGTCTCGGCGACTTCTTCGAACACCTGAATTGCCAGGATACGGTGTCCTTCACGGGATCGGCCGACACCGCCGCTCGGTTGCGAGTGCATCCCACCATCATCCGGCGTGCCGTGCGCTTCGTGGCGGAAACCGATTCATTGAACTCGAGCATTCTCGGAGCTGATGCGAGATCCGGCACGCCGGAATTCGATTTGTTCATCCGGGAGGTCGTTCGCGAGATGACGATCAAGGCTGGCCAGAAGTGCACGGCCATTCGCAAGGCGCTGGTCCCTGCGCCCATCGTCGACGACGTCGTCGCCGCCCTGCGGACCGCCTTGGGAAAGATCAGCGTGGGCAACCCGCGGGTTGAAGGCGTCCGCATGGGACCCCTCGTCAGCTTGGATCAGCGCATGGATGTGTCGAATCGAGTCGCCGAATTGCGCAATGACGCCGAACTCGTCGCGGGCAGTCTCGATCGATTTGAATTGCTGGATGCCGACCGCGAGCGCGGGGCGTTCGTGCCGCCGTTGCTGCTTCTCTGCCGCAATCCGCATGCGGCACGCGCCGTTCATGAGGTGGAGGCATTCGGCCCGGTCGCGACCGTGCTGCCTTATCAAGACACGGAGGATGCCATCGCGCTCGCGCGGCGCAGCGCGGGCAGCCTGGCTGCATCGGTGTTCTCCGCGGACGATGCGCTTGCGAGCCGCCTCGTGCTGGGGCTGGCTCCCTACCACGGACGAATACTGGTCGTGAATCGCGATTGCGCGAAGGAGTCGACCGGGCATGGGTCGCCGCTTGCTCCGTTGGTCCACGGCGGGCCCGGGCGTGCCGGCGGCGGTGAGGAAATGGGCGGCATTCGCGGGGTGCTGCACTACATGCAGCGTACCGCGGTACAAGGATCGCCGCAGACCATTACCGTCACGGGCGGCCGCTGGGTGCGCGGCGGCAGGCTGCGCCATCCGGGGATGCATCCGTTCCGCATTCCGTTCAATGAGCTTCAGTTGGGAGACACCCTGCAGTCCGTGGAGCGCGAGGTTACCGTGGACGACATCGAGCGCTTTGCGGCACTGTCGGGCGACAACTTCTACGCCCACATGGACGAGCACGAGGCTGCGCGCAATCCTTTGTTCGGGGGACGCGTTGCGCATGGGTATTTCCTCATCTCGGCGGCGGCCGGGCTGTTCGTCGATCCTGCCTATGGGCCGGTTCTCGGGAACTATGGCCTCGATCACTTGAGATTCGTCAAGCCGGTCAAACCGCGGGACCTTATCAAGGTGCGCCTGACTTGCGCCGAAAAGAGCCTGCGAGCGGAGAAGGGCTGGGGTGAAGTGGCCTGGGATACCGAGATCACGAATCAGCTCGAGGAGACGGTCGCCGCATATACCGTGCTGACGATGGTGAGCATTCACGCCGTGCCGGATCAGGCCGTGCCGGATCTGAAAGGGGTGTAGGCATGTCTCCGGATCCAGCCCGCTACTCAGGCGAATTTTCAAGTTTGCAGTTCCATGCGCCGGAGACCGGGATACTGGAAATCGTCATATCGAATCCGGGCCGAATGAACTCGGCAACCGAGGCCATGCACTCGGACCTTGCGCTGGTTTGGCGTGCCATCGACCTTGATGACGACGTGCGGGTGGTCATCGTCCGCGGCGACGGCGAACATTTTTCCTCAGGCGGCGATTTCGGCATGATCGACCGCATGATCGCGGATCAAGCAACCTTGATTCGTGTCTGGAAGGAAGCGAGCGACCTTGTCTACAATCTGATCAACTGCTCGAAACCCGTGGTATCGGCGATTCGCGGCAACGCCGTAGGGGCCGGGCTTGCGGTCGCCTTGCTCGCGGATGTGTCGATCGCCGCCGATACCGCGCGCATCCTCGATGGCCACACCCGTCTCGGTGTCGCCGCCGGCGATCATGCCGTCATCATTTGGCCGCTTCTATGCGGTCTTGCCAAGGCCCGGTACTACCTGCTCACCAATAGACCCATGTCAGGAGTCGAGGCCGAACGCTTGGGGCTCGTGGGTTTGTGCGTTCCCGATGCGGTTGTTTTGGAAACCGCGTTGGAAGTCGCGCGGACCTTGAATTCAGGGAGCCGAACCGCGATCCGCTTCACCAAACATGCGCTCAACAATTGGCTGCGTCTTGCCGGACCGAGCTTCGACGCCTCTCTGGCCCTGGAGATGCTGGGCTTTCGCTTGAGCGACGCGCGCGAAGGGGTTGATGCGGTGAAGACCAAAAGAAAGCCCGAATTCTGACATGTGTTGCGACTGGGAGTGGCGATGAGTCGAGATCAAGCTCAAGCGGTCCTCGAACCGATCGAACGCGCATCGACCGACGAGCTTCGAGCCCTGCAACTCGAGCGTCTGCAATGGTCATTGCGGCATGCCTACGACAACGTCGGCCACTACCGGGAATCTTTCGACGCGGCCGGCGTGCATCCCTCGGATTTGAAGCGCTTCGAGGATCTGAGGCGATTCCCCTTCTTGACCAAGCAGGACTTTCGAGCGCGGTACCCGTTTGGACTGTTTGCGGTGCCTCGAGCGCAAATCGCGCGAATTCATGCCTCATCCGGCACCACCGGCAAGCCCACCGTGGTGGGTTATACGCGGGAGGATATCGACACCTGGGCCGGATTGGTCGCACGCAGCATTCGTGCGGCCGGCGGGCGGCCGGGCGACATGGTGCACGTGGCCTATGGGTACGGGCTGTTCACGGGAGGTCTTGGTGCACACTACGGTGCGGAACGCCTCGGATGCACTGTGATCCCGATGTCCGGCGGCCAAACTGAAAAACAAGTTCAGCTGATCGCCGATTTTCGACCCCGAATCATCATGGTCACACCGTCGTACATGCTGGCCATCGCCGAGGAAATGGGCCGCCAGGGGATGGACGCGCGGGCCTGTTCCCTTGAAATCGGCATCTTCGGCGCCGAACCCTGGACCGATTCGATGCGCGCCGAGATGGAGCGGAGGCTTGGGCTGGCGGCGCTCGACATCTACGGTATATCCGAAGTCATGGGGCCTGGCGTGGCCCAGGAGTGCGCTGAGTCGAAGGATGGGCTCTGTATCTGGGAAGATCATTTCTATCCGGAAATCGTCGACCCGGCAACGGGTGCGGTGTTGCCGGAGGGAGCCGAGGGCGAACTGGTGTTCACCTCACTAACCAAGCGGGCGCTCCCCGTCATCCGCTACCGGACGCGCGACCTCACGCGACTGCTGCCCCCGACCGCCCGCAGCATGCGGCGGATGGGAAGAATTTCCGGCCGAAGCGACGACATGCTGATCGTGCGCGGAGTGAACGTGTTCCCGACGCAGATCGAGGAGTTGATCTTTCGGTGTCCCGGCCTGTCCGCACATTATCAGCTTGAACTCACCCGCGAAGGACCTCTGGACGCGTTGGCAGTTCACGTGGAGCATGCACCGGACACCGCCGCCGCGCGCCGGGAGGCCGCCACCCACGAGTTGGCGCATCTCGTGAAAGCGCACGTGGGCGTCAGCGTGCGCGTCGAGTTGCATGCACCGGGCGCATTGGAGCGATCGACCGGCAAGGCCCGCCGTGTCATCGATCGGCGCGATCGGTCCTGACCCCGGGACGCGTCTTCCGCCGCATGTCCGGGCAAGGTTGATTAGTTCGACAAATTCTAGTTGGACAATAAGTGATTGACAATCAAATGGTTAATACATATATCTAATGTAAATTATACAATCTGTATGACCGGCCGGCGCAAGGTCTACTTCGAGCCCTGAGGCGGCGAACCCAACGCCGCGGTGCTGTAACGCGAAACGGCGCGCGTGTCAGAAACGGGGCGGGAGTCAGAATCGGCGCGCGTGTCAGAAACGGGTCGGGAGTCGGAATCGGTGCGGGCGTTGGAATCGGCGTGCGTGTCGGAATCGGGACGCGTGTCGTCACGCGTGTCGTGTTCCGCCGCGGCCTGAGAACGATCCTCATTCATCGGCAGCCAAACGGCGGCGCGCGCTACCGGGTTCGCTGATACGTTGCGTCCGGCTGGGGCGATGGCCACGTAGAAAACCTCCCGACGCGCCCGCGACGCTCCCGGAACGAGCTTTATAAAGAAGCTCATCGAGTTCTTTCCCTTCGGAAAGGATTGAATCACCTTACTCTGATGGACGTAGTCGATGCCCGGTTTGGCAGATGCAGCCTCTGTCCACCACATGAATTCGGTGTCGCCCGGCATGAAGGACGAACGGCGCACACGAATCTCGGCAAAATGCTGACCCGAACGGACCGTAGAGTTGTCGGCGGAAACCAACAGGGGGCGGTCCGACGCGCGCACAGGTTTCGGCTGGCTCGCATCATGCCCTCGATTGTTCGAAAGATTCGGCGAGTTCTCCGGAGTCTGCGGCGCCGGGTTGGGCGCCGCGTTGCGCACCCCGGAGTCCGCCGGCGCCCCATCCTGGCTGGTCGCAGCGGGGACTTCGCCGGGCTGCTGATTTGGCGGGTTGGGCTGGTTTGAGTAGTTGGCTGCCAGCTCCGGAACGGCGTCATGGCTGGTCGCTCTGCTGCCCGACGCCCAACGGACGAATGAAACCCAGACGCTGACCGTCATCAACAGCGCGACGAACATCGTGGTGGCTCTCAACGAGGCGCTCGTGCGGCGATCCGCAGGGGCGGTTTGCAGGCCACGGACGCCTGGCGCCGGCCGCGCCGCTGCGCGCTCGACATTCATTTTGTTCAGCCAGGCGCGTACCGAAATGGACCGACCCGCTCGATGCCAGGACAGACCCATCGCGAGCGTTTGCCACTGCTGGCGTGTCAGGCCTGGCGGCCGTTGCGGCACTATTCCGAGATCGCGCGCTTCCGTCGCCGGCCGCCGCTGAAAGGGATGCGTTCCCGCAAGCAATTCGTAAGAGAGACACGCGAGGGCATACAGGTCGTCGCGCGGGTCGGGCGCCCGCCCCGCCAGGAGTTCGCAGCACGCGTAGGAAGGCGTTACCGAGGAACGGGCAGGTCTCCGGTGCACGACGTCCTCGGCGTACCGCCCAACCGAATTATTGAAATCCAGGATCCTCACGTCGCCGGAGTGCATGATCATGACGTTGTGGGGCTTCAAATCTGCGTGCACCACATTGCGAGAATGCGCGTGCGCCAGTGCGGAACCAAGGTCTCGAATGATTCCCCATGCCAGCGGCCGCGACAGCGGCGCGGGGTGCAACCGAGCCATCACGCTGCTCAACAGTTCCCCCTCGAGAAGCTCCATGGTAAAAAAATCGACGTCTCCGTCGCGATCCATTTCGTACACATTGACGATGTTTTCATGCGAGAGCGTCTGAGCGCAGTAGAACTCGCGTCTGAAGTCCGCGAGCAAATCCCGGCGATCGTCGGCGTTCCGCTGCAGTATTTTTATCGCAACATATCGATCTTCCTCGGGAAGATCCGAGCGGTGGCGATCCAGTGCTTTGAACACCGTGCCCTTGCTGCCTATCCCCAAGCGCTCTTCCAGAACATAGCGATTGCGTATGACGCAGCCGACCCGAACTGGCGATGAAGTACGGTGCTCAACGGTGGAAGTTGACGAGGGTGGCTCCCAGTTCGCTTGAGGATCGATGGTCACGCTGCCGTCGGCGGCGGTAGTGTCCGTAGGGGCTAGAGTCTCGTTCATAGGCGACTTTACGTCCCGCGCATGCCGGCCGCAATCCGTTGTAAAACCTATCCGTTATGTAAAACCGCTGCCTCGAAAGTACGAATGTTGGTACCACACCACAAACGACAGAACTTGCGATTGCTGAAAGATACTATGAATGGTTGAGATTGGCATGTATGTCAGACAAAGCCGCAAGTTCTCGTTGCGCTTGCGCTTCACGCGAGCAACGTGATGGTCATCGTCGTCGTGCGGATGTTGCCGGCCTGCAACATGAACACGCCCTCTTTCTCCGTGAAATCACCCGAAAAACCTTGGCGGTCGGTAACGCCATGCCAGGGCTCGATGCAAATAAAGTGCGCTCCCGGTTTCGTCCAAATGCCAAGATACGGTGCGTCAGGAAAGCTCACCCGGATGCGCGGGCCCTCGTCGCTTCCGTACACGACGGAGCGGCTTGTGATCTCATCGAATATCAGGACATCGTCGCGAAACAAGGCATCCGCGAGTGTCAGACGCCGGCCGGAGACCGGCGTCGGTTGGCGCTCGGGCATCAGCAACCCAGCGGAGTCGATGCGCCTGATGGAGGCAGGCTCTTCGCTGTCGAACTCAACGAAATGAGATGCCCGTGGCTGCCCGAATGGAAGCGGCCAACGGAACCCAGGGTGGTAGCCGAAACTGGCGGGCATGGCTGACTCCCCCTTATTGTAGATCGACGTCGTCAACGACAGCGTCGGCCCCGCCAATTCAAAACGAACGGCCAATTCGAAGCGAAACGGATAAACCAGGAGACTGGCCTCGTCGGCGCTCAGCCTGAATACGGCGGTGGACGAGGTGACTTCTTCAATCGAAAATGTCCTGTCGCGTGCGAAACCGTGTCTCGGAAGCCGATACGTCTTGGAGCCGCACCGGTAACTGCCGTTCACGAGCACCCCGACGATCGGAAACAGAAGCGGCGCCCGCCCTGACCATACGGCTGGGTCGCCGTCCCACAGCAGGTCGCGGGCAGCACGATCTCTCAGGGTGAACAACTGCGCACCGCGAGCGTCGATCTCGGCCGTAAGTTCCGAAGACCGGATTGCTACGCAAGTGCGAGGTTGATCTGTCATGTGTCGTCCTGTTGAATGACCGCCTGATAGCGGGTCGACCGCTATTTTCCATGAACTTGACGGATTGGGTGGGGAGAATCATTCTGGCGTGCAACTTGTTGCTGCACACGCAGTCAGCCCTCATTTACAGGAGACTTAGAATGGCTACGGGTTGGGCAGCCGAGGGTGCGGTTCAGGATCAGATCGATGCAACGGTAAAGGATGGGATCGAGCGCGCAAAAAGTCGATTGCCGAACGGCCCGGGACTGACGCATTGCGAGGAGTGCGAAAACGAGATTCCGGCGGCGCGGCGGGCGGCGATTCCCGGCGTTCGCCTCTGTCTGCCCTGTCAGGATGCGCACGATCGGGAAGTGGAGCGGTTCAGCGGATATAACCGTCGCGGAAGCAAGGATAGTCAACTGCGTTGATACCACTGTGATGCGCTGACAAGCCGCTCAATCACGAGGGCCCCGGTGCGTCCTATGTCTCCCTCGCCGGTATTCGTACGCCCGCTTCCCGGCTCAGAATCCAAAGGGCTGCCGGCAACGCGGTGAAATCGGCCAGGAGCGCCAGAACGAATGCGGAAGCCGACACGATGCCGAACTGGCGCATCGGCGGCAAGTCCGAGAGTGCGAGCGCGAGAAAGCCACTGGCATTGATGAGTGTCGCGAACAGGATGGGGCGGCCGGCCACCAACAGCGCATGACGCAGGGAAGCGGCCGTCGACCCGCCCGCGCGGACCTCCTGAAAATGATAGAAGAAGTGAACCTGATCGTTCTCGGTGGCGCCAAGGATGGTCGAGCCGATGAGGATGGTGGCGATATTCAGGGGGATGCTTGCCGCGCGCATCAGGATGAATACGGAAAGAATCGCGAACAGCGACGGAATCATCGTCATCAGCAGTGCGGTCGGGCTGCGAAACACCAGCAGAAAGGCGAGAAAAATCGCGCTTGCGGTGAGCACAAAGCTCTGGGTGAGCGTGGGCAGCAGACGCTGGGTTATTTCCCCGGAAAGTGCGCCCTTGCCGGCAAGGCGGCCGCGAACCGCCGCGAAGGCCGGGTCGTCCGACTGGGCCGCGCTCCATGTGCGCTCGACGAACTGATGCATCGCTCCGGTTGGGCCGAAGAGTTCACCCCGCCCGCGGACGGTCAGCCGGACACTCGCGAGATTCGCCACATCGACGTAGCTGCGCGCACCGGGTTCGGTCAGCAGGATCTGCTCGAGATCGGCGGCAAGCTTCGGCCAATCCGAGGGTGCGGTGGACAATTGATCGTTGCCTGATTCTACATAGCGCGCCCATCGCAACACGGAAGTCGGTCCGTCGACCGCGTTCACGCCCGGATGCTCCTCCAGACGGCGGGTCAATAGCTCCATGGCCCGGAGGAATTCCGGATCCAAGGCGTAACCCGGACGCGTCTGCAGCCAGAGATCCACCACGTCGAGCCCGTTTGATTGTTCGAAGCGCCGCGTATCCTGGGCCACGCGTTCGCTCGGATTGACGTACGTCAGTGCGTCGGTTTCGAGCGCAAGCGGCGCGACTCTGCCGGGAACGCCGAACAAGGCGCCTGCTCCGCACAGCATCAACAGGATGGCTCCGCCCACCAGCGACCAGCGGTAGCGGCGGGTGGCGGGAATCAGCGTGTTGACGAAACCAGGAAACCAGCGACCGGCGGGAACGGAACTTGACAGCATCGGCGTGCGCAGCAGCGATTGAAGCGCGGGAAACAGGGTGAAGCAGCTCACCCATGCCACGATGAGGCCGGACGCGGTCCAGAGGCCCATTTCACGCACGGGACGGATCTCCGATACGGCGAGCGCGGCAAAACCGGCCGCCGTCGCGAATATCGAGGCGGTGCATGGCAGGAATTTATTGGCGAGCGCACGCGCGTGATGCAGGGCAGGAGGCGTCGGCGCATCGTCGGGTTCCATGTAGCGGGAGTGAATGTAGACGAGCGTGGCTGTGGTCGTGACCAGGACGGTGAGCGGGACCAGGGTCGAGACAATGTTGTTCGACCAGCCGAACACGTCGCCTAAACCCACCGCCATCGCCATCACGGTGCCCAACGTGAGAATGATGGCGGTCAGGGCGCGCCACGAGCGATACACGATCGCCACCAGCGTCACCAGGAAAATCCCGAACAGCGGCATGAATTTTTTCGTCGCCGTTCCGGTCTGCCGTTCCAGCCACGCGTCGAGCCATGGGTTCCCGACGCGCCGAATGGCGGAAAATGGGAGCGCCCCGGGTTGGCCGCGGTTCTCGAGGGACAACACGAGCGCGTCGATTGCGGCAAGCGCGCGATCACGCTCGGCCGGGGTATTGACCCGAAGGTCGAGAGCGATTCCGAAGTAGTGCTCGCCCAAAAGCCCGGCTCGACGGAACAGCGACGTACCGGTGGCGAACGTACGTAACCGTGCGGCGTCCTCCGGGTTTAAGTCCGCGGAAGAATCCGCGCGACGAAAGAGAGTGAGCACGCTGTGCGCCTCGACCTTCGGAATCGCGCCGAGTTGACGCTCCACCCGCTCGGCACCTTGCAAAGTGCTTTGACTCAAGGGGTCGGGCGCTTCGAGCATGATGAGCGCCTGCTCGCCTTCAGGAAATACCCGCTCGAATTCGAGGGTCGCCTGCGCCACGGGATCGCCGGCCACGACGAGACGCTCGATCGCCGTGTCCGTGGGTATCCGCGAGGCGCCGTAAATGCCGGCCATCGCGAGCAGCACGTACACGCCAGCGACCCAGTACCGGGCCCGCAATACGTGCAGAAAGATCCGAAGCAGTTTGGGCGAGACGACGATATTCATGAATCAAGTGTTCCCTTTGCCGAACCAGTAGGCCCTCAGCGCCCGGGAATGATAGCCTACCGGCATGAGCACCCTACTGATGGCTGCGATGGCAACCTTAGTGTTCTGCGCACCCGGATATCCGGGAGGAGCCGGGGACGCGCAGCCCTTCATCGATCAATTCGCGAAAGCGGCGGTCACGGGCGCCGCCTGGCCGGAGGGAAGCCTCGCCGCCGTCTATGATCCGTCCGAGCAGAGCGGCCTTACCAAGCTCGGCGGTCCCGATGCAGTGCTGGCTTTCGTGCCGTTTGCGTTCTTTGTCCAACACGCGGCGGAGCTGCATCTGACGCCGATTGCGCAGGCGGACGTGGTCGGTGTCGGATCGCAGGAGCGATGGAGCCTGGTGGCAAAGGCCGGTGCGGTGACCGGGCCGCCATTGGCGGCGGAGTACACCATCCTCAGCGTGGCAGGCTATGCCCCTGAGTTCATTCGGCACTCGGCACTCCAGACGTGGTCGCTGCCGCCGGACGTCCGGATCGAGTCGACGGGACAACTGCTCAGCGCACTCCGGCGGGTTGCCGCGGGCGAGCACGTGGTTGCCCTGCTCGACCAAACCCAGGCTGCGGCGCTTCCGACATTGCCGTTCGCAGCCGAGTTGAAAATAGTGGGGCAATCTCCGCCGCTGCCGGTTGCCATCGTTGCCATCGTCGACTCTCGAGTGCCCGCCGCTCGCGCCAAGTCCTTGCAGGCGGCTCTGCTGAAGATGGGTCACGTAGCGGCCGACGCCGAGGCGCTCAGCCAGCTACGTCTGAAGGGCTTCGTCATGCCCCAGATTCCCAGGAGCCTGCCTGAGCATTTCCCGTGAGCCGCGTTGGCAAGGCCGTATATCCGTGCGATGCAGTTGGGCTCGGCCCACAACATCGGATCCGTGCGAGGGAGCGGATGCAAGGCGCGCGGCGCGGCCCGTGGTGGTTACCACGGGCAAGCCGTGCAACGCCGCAGACGCCCC
>Ga0137409_10006037_pt1 | contig 12600 bp, 14 predicted proteins | sample CZODoug1_16funga_FD_122059 | JGI IMG/M metagenome (GOLD analysis project Ga0137409, IMG submission 122059) | Vadose zone soil fungal communities from Angelo Coast Range Reserve, California, USA - CZODoug1_16fungal (Hybrid Assembly) | ecosystem: Environmental > Terrestrial > Soil > Vadose zone...
GATTCTTGACCGCCAGGACCTCGCCGCCGGCCGCGGCGGACAAAGCGGGCTTTGTAGAGGGAGCGGTTGTGAGATCAGTCATGACCGGCTCCCAGATAGGCTTCCTTGACGCGCTCGTCCTTGGAGAGCTCCGCGTAGTTGCCTTGCGCGAGCACCTGCCCGCGGGTCAGCACGGTGATGACGTCGGACAGGTTGGCGACGACGTTGAGATTATGCTCGACCATCAGGATGGTGTATTTGGCCGAGATCCGCTTGATCAGCGCGGCGATCTTGTCGATGTCTTCGTGGCCCATGCCGGCCATCGGCTCGTCCAGCAGCATCATTTCGGGGTCGAGCGCCAGCGTGGTCGCGATTTCGAGCGCGCGCTTGCGGCCGTAGGCCATCTCGACCGCCGGCGTATTGGCGAATTCGCTCAAACCCACGTCGTTCAACAATTCCAGCGCGCGGGCATTGAAGCGGTTGAGCACCGTCTTGGACCGCCAGAAATCGAAGGAGTGGCCATGCTGACGCTGCAGCGCGACCCGCACGTTTTCCAGCGCGGTGAGATGCGGAAATACCGCCGAGATCTGGAATGAGCGGACCAGCCCGAGCCGCGCCACATCGGCCGGCGCCATGGCCGTGATGTCCCGCCCCTTGTAGAGAATCCTGCCCGCCGACGGCCTTAGGAACTTGGTCAGCAGATTGAAGCACGTCGTCTTGCCGGCCCCGTTGGGACCGATCAATGCGTGAATGCTGCCACGGCGGACCTTCAGTGCGACATCGCGAACGGCGAAAAATCCCGCGAATTCCTTGGTCAATCCGTGGGTTTCGAGAATAAACTCATCGGCCAAACAAATTTCCCCCTGCCGCGCGACAGCTCGCGCCTGGCTCTTTTTCGTAACCGGCCGGTCCCGTCAAGACGTCCTGAGAACCGCCGGTCCGTCGCTTCCGGGCGGAATATGCCGTCAATACACTGCCTTAGGCAAGGTGCAAGCTTAGGCATTCGAGTAAGGACGGCGGCCGGCGCATTGGCCAATAGTCGAACGGTCGACCCCGTCCATCGGGGACGATCAACGTCCCTTCTTCACCTCCTTGGCGTAGACGTCCGGCTTGAAGCCGACGAGGCGCTTGCCGCCGAGATCGAGCACCGGACGCTTGATCATCGAGGGCTGCGCCAGCATCAAGGCGAGCGCCTTCTTCTCGTTCAAGCCTTCCTTGTCGCCGTCGGGCAGCTTGCGAAACGTCGTGCCGGCGCGATTGAGCAACGTCTCCCAGCCGAGTTCGTCGCTCCAGTCCTTGAGCTTGTCCTTGGCGATGCCTTCGCTCTTGTAGTCGTGGAAATCGTAAGCCACCCCATGGCTGTCGAGCCAGGCGCGGGCCTTCTTCATGGTGTCGCAGTTCTTGATGCCGTAGATGGTAGGGGTCATTGCTCATTGCCCGCGGCTGGATCGTTATGACCGGACTCTTCTCATTCGCCGCAACAACGATCAAGACCGGCGCGGGCGGTATCGACAGATACCGCCAGAGATACCGCCAGAGATACCGCAATGACGCGCGGTTCGCCGTCGCGATCAGCTTTCCGCGACGTCGACCACCGCCTCGGCAAACGCCTGCGGAGCTTCCTGCGGCAGGTTATGGCCGATCCCGCCGGTGATGTCCCGGTGCTCGTATTTGCCGGAAAACTTGCCGGCGTAGCTCGAAGGCGGCGGATGCGGCGCGCCGTTGGCGTCGCCTTCGATGGTGATGGTGGGCACGGTGATGATCGGACTTGCCGCGATCTTCTTGTCCAGATCGGCATAGCGCGCTTCGCCTTCGGCGAGCCCGATCCGCCAGCGGTAATTGTGGATCACGATCGCAACATGGTCCGGATTGTCGAAGGCTTTCGCGCTGCGGTCGAAGGTCGCCTCATCGAACTTCCATTTCGGCGACGCGAGCTGCCAAATCAGCTTGGCAAAGTCGTGCCGATATTTTTCGTAGCCGGCCCGGCCGCGGTCGGTGGCGAAATAGAACTGGTACCACCACTGCAGCTCCGCGCTCGGCGGCAACGGCATCTTGCCCGCTTCCTGGCTTTAGATCAGGTAGCCGCTCACCGAGACCAGGGCCTTGCAGCGTTCCGGCCAGAGCGCCGCGATGATATCGGCGGTCCGCGCCCCCCAATCGAATCCGGCGAGCGTCGCCTTCTCGATCTTGAGCGCATCCATCAGCGCGATGATATCGGCGGCGATCGCCGCCGGCTGGCCGTTGCGGAACGTGTCGTTGGACAGGAACTGCGTGGTGCCATAGCCGCGCAGATACGGCACGATCACCCGGTAGCCGGCCTGCGCCAGGAGCGGCGTCACATCGACGAAGCTTAAGATATCGTAGGGCCAGCCGTGCAGGAGAATGACGGCGGGACCATCGGCCGGACCGGCTTCGGCGTAACCCACGTTGAGAAGACCGGCGTCGATCTGCTTCAGCGCGCCGAAGGAGGTGTTCGTCCCCGGCTTGACCGCAGGCAACTGTGCCGATTTCGCCTTCGCGGCCTGTGCATTCGCGGATCCGATGACGCCGAACCGCGCGGCGGCGATCGCAGCTCCCGCGACGGCAAAGAAATGGCGCCGGCGATGATTGATGTCCTCGAACATTTCGATCTCCCTCGCTCGATGATTTTGGCGGTAGACGGGATGTGCTAGATTGGCGCTCAGTTGGCAGCCGCTGCCCGCGTCACGGCCGCTTCGGGATGTCCAATCCGCGCTGCACGGCGGGCCGCGCCAGGCCGCGCTCCAGCCAGGCTGCGACATGCCTGAGATCGTCGAACGCGACGAGGTCGCGCGCGCCGTAGAAGCCGATCAGGTTGCGCACCCAGCCGAGCATCGAGATGTCGGCAATGGTGTAGTCGCCGTCCATGATCCATTGCCGCCCCGCGAGGCGTCCTTCGATCACCGCGAGCAGTCGCTTGGCCTCGGCGACATAACGCTGCAGCGGCCGCTTGTCGGGAAAATCCTTGCCCGCGAATTTGTGGAAGAAGCCGACCTGGCCGAACATCGGCCCGATGCCGCCCATCTGGAAATGCAGCCACTCGATGGTCTGCCAGCGCCGCGCCGGATCGGCCGGCAAGAGCTGGCCGGTCTTCTCGGCGAGATATTGCAGGATCGCGCCGGACTCGAACAGCGGCAGTGGTTCGCCCCCCGGACCGTTGGGATCGAGGATCGCCGGGATTTTTCCGTTCGGATTGAGCGAGAGGAATTCCGGCGTCTTCTGGTCGTCCTTGTTGAAGTCGACCAGATGCACCTCGTAAGGCAATCCGATCTCCTCCAGCATGATCGACACCTTGACGCCATTCGGCGTCGGCAGCGAGTAAAGCTGCAACAGGTCCGGATGTCGCGGCGGCCAGCGCCTGGTGATGGGAAAGCTGGAGAGGGATGACATTGCGGCTCGTTCCTCGTTCATCTGGTGCAGTCGGTGAAGGGCCTTCGCCGGCGCTCGCCCCTCTCCTTAGATACGCTTCAGCCGAAGCGCCGACCAGTCCGCATCGATGGCGATCTGGCTCACGGTGTCCAGGCCGTATCCGGGCGCCAGCGCCCCGATCACGTCACGATTAAGATCGGCCGCGAGCGGCGATGTCAGTTTGGGATAGGCGACCCAAAGGATGGCGGTCTGTGCCGCTGTCTTGAGCACGGCCGGCAGGCCTGCATCCAGACGGGCGCGATCCGGCGCGAAAAAAAGCACGACATCGGCGTCGGCGATGCCGGCACGGGCCTTGCGCACGCCGATCACTTTGTCCAGGGCTGCTGACGCGCCAATCACCGCGAGGCGGCGAGCGCCCTTGACCTGCAGGCGCTCGGCGACCGGTTTGTCGGACATCGTGTTCTCCTGCTCTCGTTGGCCATTCGCGCGAGCCTTGACGTTACAACATCAACCGCGCGCTCAAGAAGGGATGCGTTCGCGTTCTCGCGGCGCGATGCGTCCGAGGTTTTGCCAGATGTTTGCCCCTCGAAAGACAGAGGGCGCAGGGAAGGCCGGGTGCTCAGCTAACACCCATGGTCCGCGTGCAACAAAAAAGCACGCGGCAGAACCACAGGTGTGGCCGATCATCCGGCCTTCCCTGCGCAATGGTTTTAACGGTTTCCTTCGTGCTCTCCCCGGCGACGAGTTCCTTTTTGTCACCGTCATCCCGCGGATTGAAAGGTTTCACGCGCCCGGTCGGGCCGACAAAACCTCCGCGAGACTTGACATCAGCAACGGATGCCAGGACCACACGACTTCTCCGTCCGCAATCATGCCGCTCGTCTCGCGCGCTCCCGATCGCTCACGGATCTCGTCGATCCGCCCTGCAATCATGTTCGCGCGCACGACATTCTCGCGTCCACCGCATCCCATCCCAACGTCCGTGACGATCGCGATACGCCCCTCGTTAAGGGATGAGACAGCGAGAGTTATAAATTTGATTTGGGGTAAGCGCGAAGCGAAATATTTTTGCGCGGTGGACTCGACAGAAAAATGGGACAGCGACTGATTTGCCCGTCGGGCACGCGCGTAACGCGCGATAATGGGCATTGGCGATCGAAGGATCGATCAAGGCCGAGCCGATTTGAGTTCGCTCACCGCTTTCGCGTGTCTCTGTTTTCGCTGCCCATGCGAGCTTTTCTGCTGGCAACTTCCGCAGGCCAGCGGGCGCGATTGATGCTCCCAACGGGCGTACTGTCAGGTGTCGAGTTTCCGGTGACATCGAAATATGTTGCATTACTCTCTTCCGGCGAAAGCTGCGACTTCGGCAGGAGGGTAAGCCTCCCGATTGTGTGGAAGGGGGCTTGCGCTTCGTTCCATTCGACGCTCGCGTTTTCGATCCAGAAGCTGGCGTCCCAGTGCTTGCCCCAATAGGTCATCCTATCAACGTCGAGAAACTGGACCCCAAACTCGAACGCGCCCATCTTGTCGTCCTCCGTGAGGTGCCAGATCAGCTCGTCCTGCAGGCCTTTCGGATTACTTCTTTGCAGCGGACGCGCCGGATTGTCCGGAGACGGCGCGGCCGAATACTTCACAACATCGAGGGGTCCGTGACGAAATGGGACGGTGCTCCAATAGCGCAGTTGCTGGTAAGGTTTGATTGTCTGGCGCGCCTGCAATTCTGCCAGAGTTAGGGTCCTCAGCACTCTCAACTTGTCCTTGAACGGCAACGACCACATGCCGACGACCGGATTTGATGCGGTCAATAGTTTCATGGTTGCCAAAAATGCGGGTGAGTCGTTGATGGGCAGGGTCGTCGCATTTTGCATTGAGAAATCCTGACGGCTAGGATTCGGGTTGGCATCCTGAGCAAGGTCGACCGAGAAAGACAACGATCTGACGTCGGGCTTGAAATCAGAATTCACGTTCGGGTCCGCGTTGGCAAACCGCACTACGGCAGGATAAATGCCAGGCTTTACAAAAATCCCCTTCGCAAGCCGCGTCGCCAGCACAGGGTCTCGATCGATCGTAACGTCGAATACTTCGAACTGGGCTCGCGTGCAGACGCCCTTTGCGTGGGTCCCACGACAAAGTGGCCGGTGTTGTTGGGTTGCAGCATCCGCCTGCATCAGGAGAGACTTCTTGGCGATCTCCTCAATGTCAGACTTTTCCCGGGCGAGGTCGCGCTCCGCGTCGCTGGCGGTTACTCCGCACCATCTGGTCAGGAACAGCATTGGGGTTGACCCCTCCTCACGACTCACCCCAGTCGGGAGATAAATTTGATCGCGGTGACGCTTGGCAGAAAACAATAGGCGGCGGCTTTCGTCGTAACAAAACTCGAGAAACCTGTGACCTTGATCGGAGGCGCGCCGTTCGCCTGCGGGATCACGAAAATGCTTTCCGCAAGGTCCTGCGTGCCGATCATTGGGTCCTTCGATTTGGGATGCAGTCTGACGGCACCGGCAAACTCGCTATCATTGACCCAATGTCCAAGCACGAACTCGTACTGGTTCTCGATGCTCGAGTTGATGAAATAGCCAAGCAGCCCGCGCTCGATGCCGTCGTCCGGTTGGGATGGATCATAGGCCGGCCCGTATGGCATGCCTCGGCGGATCAGCCGGTGCGTATTATTGCTGCCGCCGGGCTGACCCTGGCCCGTGATTGGCTGGCCTCTTGGGTTGATGCGGCGCATGTGCGCCCCGACCGGACAGCGCAGACCCTTTGGATCGCCCGTTCCATCTGCGTTCACATATTCGAAGTCGTTTAACCGCTCGGGTGGAATTCCTCCTGGAGGGCTGTCGGTGCCAGGAGATAATGCGAGCGGAACGCCATTGCGCCATCGGCCGCAAATCTTGGCGGCGAGCAGTTCGGGGTCAATCTTGTCCTTGTTCGATTGAAGGCAGTTCTCGAACCCCACAACGTCGGTTTTTATCATCTTGAAGACGGCGAAACTGCCGTTCAATCCGAGCTCCCGAGGTTCCGGCACGAAATAATTCGCGGCTTCGTCTCGCAGCACGAATAGCCAGGGTTCACATGGTTGCTGATGATCAGGCGGATATCGTTCCGGGCCACCTCGAATGGTGGTCATGCTGATTCCGTCGATATAACCGAAGTGGACCTTGAAGGTGGGGACAGGTTCGCCGTTCCTTACCTCCATCAGCGCCATCCCGTCAGTACGCCATATCTGCCGAAAGGCGTTGCCTTCGGCAAATAAGGCGGAGAGGCGGTCGCCATATGTGGTCATCGCGTCGGGACTAATGGCGTGCAGCGTCACAAGGACGTGGTCGCTTCCCTTTCCGAATCCGTCGATCCAGTGTTGCGGGTCGCTCTCGCCGGTATCGCCCACCAGTTTTGCCCGCTCGGCGGCGCCGGCGACGAAAGCACCGAACGACTTGAACGAGAGCGTCGGAACGCGCTCCTTGATTTCCAACGCAAGCAGCCCTGGCCAGGTGATACCCAGGTTCAAGCAATAGTCGGGCTTGCGGCGCGGGACATCGGCGGGATTGTCCTCCGGTCCCGGCTCAAACGTTACGTGCCAATCTTCGGCAGTGGTGATCTGCGGCGCGTCGGACTCGTCGCCGCTGACGAGTCGACCGAGCATCTTGCGCGCCTCGGCGGGAACGCCGACCGTCAGCAGGAAATGCCGTACCATCGGCATCTTGTAGCCACGCAGGATGAAACCTTGGATATCGCCGAGGTCGAGCGTGGTCTTGGCACCTGAGCCTGAATGAGCATCAGTGCCCACGGTCTTGTGCCCGCCTAGCCCGAACACGCGCCGGAGGAGCCCTCCGCCTTCCTTTGCTTCTACGTTGCTGTCCTCGCTCACCGCGCGCCTCCTTCGCTACCCGCTCGCGGCGGACTGCGACTTGCTATCGGCGATCAGCGCCTTGATGTCCTGATTGGCCAGGCCGGGATAGCCTTGATAGAAACCGATAGGAACTCGGCTCGCCGCGGCCGCGAAGTCGATGAATTCCTGGACGTGTTTGCTGCAAGGCGACGGCGGCGGGTCCTTGGTGAATTTGAAAATGAGATCGAAGACGGGCCCGATGTTCTTGGTGAAATCCATGATGTATTTGTCGAACGCGCCGTCGTAGACAGTGAAGAAACCCAACTGATGGTCCTCGAGGGGCACGAACTGCGCGAAATGCGGCGTGCCGACACTGTCCATATCCCTGTCGACTTTTCCGGTCATCCCCATCGTCTGCAGGATCAACTGCATCTCAGCGAAGGCAAGTCGAGATCTGGCAGGCAGGATCACCAGGAACGGAAGGAGCTGGCTTGCGCCCTCAAGGTCGGCGTCGGCCGCCAGCAGCTTGATCTCCTTGACCGTTGGTCCGGGATAAGCGCTGTAGACATACGCCGGATTGAGCAGATGTCCTGCCGCCCATTCGACGAATGCGTCCGCGCTGTTCGCGACGGGCGCAGATGGCGGATCGCTCACATGCTTGAAGATGACGTCGAACACCGGCCCCGCGCGTCTCGCCAGATCGAGCATGAGCGGCCCGAAATCGCCGTCAAAATCGGCGAGGAAAAGCAGCGTTCTGTCACTCAGCACTGTGAAGCGGGAGTAGTGCACGGTGCCAATAGCGTCTTCTGCCCGAAACAGGTCGGGCATCAACGGCGGCAACTCCTGCGCCTGCGCCTTCGCATCGGCGCCCGACTTCAGGGGAAAGCTCAAGGTGAGGTGGTTCTGGCTCATCACGCGGCTCCTTCGTCAAAAGCTGGCCGCGCGCCTGCTCGCGACGCCGCGGCACGAAAATCTCGATTAAAAAGGCGCTCCTTTTCAAGCTGAATGGTACAGGCGCCTGTGGACGGGGCCCGTTCTCTGTCCGGTGGCGCCGCACGCGGTGGCGCCACTGGTCGACCGCAATTTTTTCGTCTCCTCTTAGTCGTGCGCCTCGCCGATCACGAGCACTCCCTTGCCTGAAATCCAGTTGCGGGAGCGTGGATTGTGATATGAGCTAGATTAGACGCAGCGGCGAACGCGTACGCCGTTGACGACGACATAGCGGCAAACGGGTGCTGCGGTACGCGCGACCGCCGCGCCGCCGGCGGCCACGCAGCCTGCGCGTGCGACGCCTCTGGCGCAGACAACTGCATTAGCATCCGTCGTCTGAAAGGTCAGCAGCATGAGGAAAGTTGAGAGGGCGGCGGCTGCGACGAGTAACGAGCGCATGGTAACCTCCCTGGTAATTAGACTTTAGCTTGCACCTTTTGCGACACGCGCGCACTTGATTTCGATCAGGTTTGATCAAAATGCGGCGGATACAAAGGCTACACTATCGATATGTGAATGGCGCGAACGGTCAGCGGCATTGACGCATTGCCAGACAGTAAATTTTTGCGCGCGAGACTCAAAACGAGACTCAAAAGGAGCAGCGACCGATTTTCCCGTCGGGCACGCGCGTGCCGCGCGACGATGGGGACATTGGCGATCGAGGGCCGATCTGATACGGCAATGCGCCTTCCATCAGCCGCGATATTGCTCGTCGCTGACCTTTTCCATCCAATCGACATTCTTGCCGTTGAGTGATTCCGTAATGGCGATATGCGTCATCGCGGTTGTCGCTGTCGCGCCGTGCCAGTGCTTCTCGTCTGGAGGAAACCATATGACGTCGCCGGGACGAATTTCTTCGATCGGTCCGCCCTCGCATTGCACCCAGCCAAGGCCGAACATGACGATAAGAGTTTGGCCGAGCGGATGGGTATGCCAAGCGGTACGTGCGCCAGGCTCGAAGGTGACGTGACCTCCGCTGACGCGTACCGGGTCGCCCACCTGAAACATCGGGTCCACGCGGACCGCACCGGTGAACCACGCCTCGGGGCCTTTGCTCGAAGGCCGTGAGCCGCTGCGTTTGATATCCATTGTTCCATTCCCTTTTCCGGTTAGCTCAATCCCAGTGGGAGCCTCTGTCAAACCCGGACGCGCGGTCGCCAGCATGACCAATCCGCTCGCGACTCCGAGCAAGCTCCTTCGCGTCATCACGCGATGCGTGTCCGCCGCAGGGCCTGTGCGGCGCTGGAAGCGAGCGTCCGAGCGATCCATCCGTTGAACTCCGTTTGCCTTGCTGGACGTTATCGGAGCCAATGCCTGTCCCAGACTTAGCGCGTGCGGCTGCAGGTGGTAACCGCTATAATCGGCATGGACTTATAAACAGGGTCGATAAATGCAGCGCGGGAATCTCGACGACCTCTCCGCCTTCCTGATCGTCGCCCGCGAGGGCAGCTTTACGAAAGCCGCCGCCAAGCTCGGGGTTTCGCAGTCTGCGCTCAGTTACACCATCAAGGAACTCGAGGCGCGCCTTAAGCTGCGCCTGCTGACGCGCACCACGCGTAGCGTCTCGCCGACGGCAGCGGGCGAACGCCTGTTGCGCAATGTCGCGCCGCGGCTGGAGGAGATCGAGGCCGAACTCGCAGCCTTGAGCGAGCTTCAAGAGAAGCCATCCGGCACCATCCGTATCACGGCCACCGAATATGCGACCAACGCCGTCCTGCTGCCGAAGCTTACAAAGCTCTTGCGTGAGTATCCCGACATCAAGGTCGAGATCATCTGCGACTATGGCCTGACCGATATCGTCACCCAACGCTTTGATGCCGGCGTGCGTGATGGCGAGCAAGTGGCAAAGGACATGATTGCCGTACGCATCGGACCCGACGCGCGCATGGCGGTCGTTGGAGCTCCCTCCTATTTCCGAAATCGGACCGAGCCGAAGAAGCCGCAGGAATTGGTCGAGCACAATTGCATCAATTTGCGATTGCCCACCCATGGCGGGTTGTACGCCTGGGAGTTCGAAAAGGGCTCGCGTGAACTCAAGGTGCGGGTCGAAGGCCAACTGTTCTTCAACACCACGACCCAGATGCTCGGTGCGGCGCTCGCAGGCCTGGGCCTGACCTATTTGCCGGAGGGGCTGGTGCAGCCGCACATCAACAAGGGCCGCCTCAAGCGGGTGCTCGAGGACTGGTGCCCTCCATATCCGGGCTATCACCTCTACTACCCGAGCCGGCGGCAGCCCTCAGCGGCCTTTGCGTTGTTGGTGGAAGCCCTGCGGCATCGGATCTGAACGCGTCAGCGTATGGTGTACCCACCGTCGACCGCGAGCGCGTGACCGACCATGAAGCTCGCTGCGGAGCTGCAGAGCCAAAGAACGGCACTTGCGATCTCCTCGGGGCGGCCAAGTCGGCCGATCGGCACGTCTTTCAGCATCGCATGAAGGGCGTCAGCCTGAGTGGCCATCATCTTGTCGAGCATCGACGTATGGATGATGCCCGGACAGACGGCATTGATGCGAATGTCCCTTGCGGCATATTCCAACGCCGCGCTTTTGGTGAGGCCAAGCACGCCGTGCTTGGAGGCCTGGTAGGTTCCGCGCTTGGGACCGCCCACCAATCCTCCGATCGACGAACAGTTGACGATTGCGCCGCTTCCTTGCTTGAGCATCTGGCGCAGCTCGAACTTCATGCAGCTCCACACGCCGCGCAGATTGATGGACATCACGCGATCAAAGTCGTCCCGCGTGGCATCGGCGGCCTCCGCAACAACATTTTGAACGCCGGCATTGTTGTAGGCTGCGTCCAGCCGGCCGAACACCGCGACCGTCTTCCCGACCATGGCTTCGACCTCGGCGTCGTCAGCGACGTCGCATCGGACGGCGAGAGCCTTGTGGCCGAGCGAAGACAGTTCATCGGCGGCAGAACGCACGGCCTTCTCGTTCACGTCGGCCAGCACCACGGAAGCCCCCGATTCGGCAAAAGCCTTCGCCGTCGCAAGACCCAGTCCGGACCCGGCACCGGTAACGAGTGCAACTTTGCCTTCAAAAGATATGTTCATGACGATCTCCTCATTCGATTGGCGTGTTGCTTCGTGGCTAGTGGGGACGTTTTGCGAAGACATCTTTCGCGATGGGCAGCGCCGAAAAGACGTTGGGCCAGCCGACATAGAATGCGAGATGCGTGATGGCCTCCGCGGCTTGCGCCTGCGTCAGCCCGTTATCCATCGCCCGGTTGAGATGCGGCGCAAGCTGGGCTGTCTGTCCATTGGCGATCAGCGCGCTGATGGTGACGAGACTGCGGTCCCTTGGCGCAAGATCCGGGCGCAGCCACAAGTCACGGAACAGCACGTCGGTCGTGTACTGCACGACACCCGGAAAGGACGAGCCAAACTGCTCCTGGACTGTCGTTGCCCGCCGCGCTTCGGCAGCTTCGTCGAGCGGCAGCGGCGTTACGGAAACAGCAGGAAGCTGATCGGCGCCGATGTTGCGGGCGGCAAAGACATCCTTGGCGACGGCAACCGCCGACATCGCGTTGGCCCAGCCGGCATAGAAGGCGAGGTGTGTGATGATTTCCGAAATCTCGCGCGGTCTGACGTCGTTATCGAGCGCGAGATTGAAATGATATGGCATCTCAATCGTCTGATCGCGCGCGATCAAGGCTGCCAGCGTCACGATGCTGCGGTCGCGGGGTGCAAGGCCGGGGCGCCGCCATACGTCGCCGAGGAGACGGCTTTGCGTGTAGGCCTCCAGCGCCGGAGCGACCTTTCGCACGTCCTCATACGTCAGCATCGGCTTCGATCCGGTCATGGCGATGGTCTCCTCTGCGCGGGCCGATGGCATCGCCATCAGCAAAAATAATGAGATGGCCGCGGTCTGACGTTTCATGTCGGGTCTCCTGCCGCGGACACCGGTCGGTGGACGCGCCGCGCTGGGGCGTCGTCGCATTGAGCTGGTGCAGGGCGATCAGGGCGTTGCTCAGCACGAGCGGCGTGCTCGCGAGATAAACCGAACCCGGTTTTCACCGAACGAAGCTCCCAGTCATCAAGAAAACAGCCGTGCGTCGCGCGCCGATCGGAATGAGCGCCGTTCACGAGACCTGTTATATGAGAGCGGTCGGCATGCGATTAGATGGCTCAATTCGCATGGACTTATGAAGCGGGCTTATGAATTGGCCGGAGCCCGCATGAAGGCGCCGGCGGGTGATGCCGACGCCTCCTTCGTTGTATCGAGCGATGGCGGAACGGGTCAGCCCGGTCCCGCGCCTTGCGTGGCGGTATACACCGCGTAGAGCGACTGGCTCGCGGCCATGAACAAGCGGTTGCGCTTGGGGCCGCCGAAGCAGATGTTGCCGCACACCTCGGGCAGGCGGATGCGGCCGATCAGCTTGCCGGCCGGATTCCACACCGTCACGCCGTTATAGCCGACG
>Ga0137409_10006038_pt1 | contig 12600 bp, 12 predicted proteins | sample CZODoug1_16funga_FD_122059 | JGI IMG/M metagenome (GOLD analysis project Ga0137409, IMG submission 122059) | Vadose zone soil fungal communities from Angelo Coast Range Reserve, California, USA - CZODoug1_16fungal (Hybrid Assembly) | ecosystem: Environmental > Terrestrial > Soil > Vadose zone...
ATCCGAGCAATCGAGGTCATTGACGAAAAGTCATCGGAAGTGTTCAGGCTACTAGGGGAGAGTAAGCGTTTCACCTTCCTAGCCGCCAAAGCCGAGGCCATTGAGGGGCAACCTCCGTCGGGTCCCGATGACGAGTCTTCAGGCTCGATTGCCCAGCAATTCCACGTAGGCGACGGCAACGAAACGGGTTCCAGGGCGCGGCACCCGGACAGGCGGTTGCAAACGAAACTGTCGCCCGAGGGACTTCAGAAACGCCTCCTGGACATCTGGTACGATGCGCGGACGCTCGAAGAAGAACAAGGCGTCAACATCCTTTATTTCGCCTTCGGTTTGCTGAAATGGTTCGAGGACGACAAATCGGACGTCGAACGTTTCGCGCCCCTCGTCCTGCTTCCCGTTCGGATCGAGCGGAGCAGCGCTGCCGATCGATTCCATCTCGCGTCGCGTGCGGAGCCGCCGTCGACGAACCTTTCGCTCCAAGCGAAGATGGACGGCGAATTCGGTATAAAGATCGAAGATTTCGGTGACGAAGATGACGTGGATATCGCCGCATACATCTCCGGCGTCGCGGAGACTGTTTCGGGCAAGTCGCGATGGGAAGTAAAGCCCGATGCCATGGTGCTCGGTTTCTTCTCCTTCTCCAAGTTCCTGATGTACCGCGATCTGGATCCCGAGAACTGGCCGACAGACGGTGGACTGGACTACCATCCTTTGATCCGCGGCTTGCTGCAAGACGGATTCGAGTCGCCCGAGCCTATCGTCGCGGACAACGGCAAGATCGATCCTATAATTCAACCCGTCGCGATGAACCACGTCATCGATGCCGATTCGTCCCAGACCGTCGCCATCGAGGAGGTCGCACGGGGACGTCACCTCGTCATCAAGGGACCGCCTGGGACCGGCAAGTCACAGACCATCACGAACATTATCGCGTCGGCAGCCGCTGAGGGCCGCACGGTGCTTTTCGTCGCGGAGAAGATGGCCGCCCTGGACGTCGTCCATCGCCGTCTTCGGGACGCGGGCTTGGCGTCGCTCGCGCTCGAACTCCACTCCAGCAAGGCCAACAAGCGTGTTCTTTTGGAAGAACTGAAGCGTGCCCGCAGCGCGGCCGCACCCACGCCTCGCGGAGAGGCCACGCTAGTGCAGCGGCTGACCGACAGTCGCGACAAGCTCAACTTGCACGCCGAAATGATGCACGTCGCTCATGAACCGAGCGGGCTGACGCCGTTCCGGCTCCTAGGCAGTCTGATCCGCTCAAGGGAATCCTCGGGAGAGCCCGATCATTCGCTGCAAGCCCCGGAGAGCTGGTCGCCGCTGGACCTCGAAACGCGGCGCGAACTGGTGAAAGAGATCGCGGAAAGGATAGCCGCGGATGGCGCGCCGCACCGTCATCCGTGGCGCGGCGTTGGCCGTGACGCCCTCGATCCCAGCGAGATGGAAACATTGCGCAAATCGCTTGATTCGGTAGCCGGCGATCTGACGAGGATGATCGCTGGCGCGGAATTCGCGTGCGCGCTTTTCGAGTTGCCCAGGCCCAAGACATTTGCCGAAACAGCGAGGCTTCTTGGATTCGTGGAAGCATCTGCCGCAATGCCTGAATGCGATCGTCAAGCATTCTGCGATCCCGTGTGGGATTCGGTCGGCGACGTCATCGAAGTCGTCGAAAAAGGCGAGCGATTCTCGAAGCTCAGGACGGCCTTCGATTCGGCGTTCGTCGAATCGGCATGGAACGCCTCGCTCCACGAATGTCGGACGATACTGGCGCAGAAAGGTCGCTCGTTGTTCCGGGTGTTCAGTTCACGTTACCGAGCACAAGTCGCGCTTCTGGATTCATGCTTGAACGTTCCGTTGCCGAAGACAATCGAGCAGCGCCTCCTGCTGGTCGATGGTTTGATTGCCGCGCAAGTCGCGCGCCGATCGTTCGAGGATCTTCAAGCGTCTGGACGCGCGGCATTCGGTATTATGTGGCGGAAGGAACGCTCCGATTGGACGAAGTTGGGAAACTTCATAGCGTGGTGGGCCGGATTTCCGAAGGAAAATCTTCCGGACGGTGCGCGCGATCGTTTGGCGCGAGTGACCTTGTCGGCCGAAGATAGGAAATCGTTAGAGACGTTTCGAAAGGACCTCCAAGCGGCAAAGTCTGGCGTCGACCGTCTTATCGATTTCCTGCAACTCGACACGGTACGCATCCAGCTCGATGTCGCCGACGACATGTCCATCACCGGCATCGTCAATGCTATCTCCCAGTGGCAGAAATCGCCCGAACGCATCACGCGATGGGTCGCTTTCATGGATCGCATCCGGATCGCGAGGGAAAGTGGCCTCGATTCGATGGCCGAAAGCGTGCTCGATGGGTCGCTTAGCGAAGCTTCATTGCTCCCGACCTTCGATCGGTCCTACTTTGAGGCCATGCGCAGCGTGATCTTCGCTAACAACCCCGAAATTAAGAGGTTCGATGGCGAAGTCCATAGCCGCCTCGTGGAGAGCTTCCGCAAGCTTGACCGATTTACTGGATACCGGACACCTTCGCTTGGACGGTCGCCTGGTCACGCGAGCGCAGACGGCGAAGAAATCCTGATCGCTAAACCGTGATCCCGCATTCCAAAAATAATCTGCGTACCGCGGAATATCAGGACTCGGATGCAAGTCTTGCTACCAGATAACCCGCGTAATGGGTCAGCTATCTGGAGAAAGAAATGACAAAATTCAAACTTCTTGGCACAGCCGTAATTCTGTCAACGTTGATGGCAACTCCGGTGTTCGCGCACGGTAGCGGCGTTCGGCCGCAGGCGTACCGGACCGAGGGCCGCGAGGTCGCAGCGCCGCCCTGGAGCGCTGCCTGTATGACCGACCATGGCCCAAGCGAGTGCGGCGAGCCGATGTGGGTCTATGATAGTCGCGGCGCACACGCGGGATACAGGAATGCGTTCTGACGCGCCACCGTCTGGCGCCGTGTTCTGCTTCGCAGCAGGAGGCCTCAAATGAAATTCGTCATGGTGAACGGCAGGACGCCCCGCCAACCATCTTTCTTGTGCGCTGTGCCCCGGGTCAATCGGGGGTCAATCGGGGAGAGCTACCTGCGAGAAATTGCGACGCAGCTCTTCTACTGCAGTCACGGCTGCTACGTCGATCACAAGGTGCCCGTCCCAGCACTCCAAAATCTTGCGAGGGCGTCATAATAGCCCCGACGCTGGAGAATGATTCCTGCACATTGATCCCGTTTTTCAATCGGCGTCCAAAATTGACCCCCGTATTGGCTTCCAATTTTGACCCCTTTTGAGCGTCGGGTTCTGACGGTAGCACTCGCGCCGTCGGAGCTGGTCGGGGTTGCGGAGACGGGGCGAGCGCGGGTTGTTTGATCATCGTTGCGACTTTTGAATCGCCAGCTCTGGTTTCCAGTTTCGACGATATCGCAGTGGTGGGTCAGGCGGTCGAGCAACGCGGTCGTCATCTTGGCGTCGCCGAAGACACTGGGCCACTCGCCGAAAGCGAGGTTCGCGGTGACGATAATGGAGGTGCGCTCGTATAGCCTGCTGACGAGTTGGACCGCCCCAGTATCCGGGAGCATATCGAAAGAATGACTTGCAATCTGGCATATCATATACCACTTTTCCGGCAACGCTCCCTAACCAAACAGAGCGTGTCTCGGGAGGAGGCTATGGCGCATACAGTTCGTGCGACGGCCCCTGCGGTCTCTGCGGCTCCAGGCGTCAGCGATGCTTTTCGCTGGACGCAGTTGGCCATCGGCGTCGGCGCGATGGTGATGATTGCCAACTATCAATACGGCTGGACGTTTTTCGTCCCCGATATCCAGAAAAAATTTGGATGGGATCGTGCTTCGATACAGTGGGCATTTACGCTGTTCGTGCTGTTCGAAACCTGGCTGGTGCCCGTCGAAGGCTGGTTCGTCGACAAATACGGCCCGCGCCTTGTGGTTTTGGTTGGCGGCATCCTCTGCGCCATTGGTTGGGCGATCAACGCCGAAGCAGCCTTGCTCAACGGCTACTATGTCGGAATGATCGTGGCGGGCATCGGCGCCGGGGCAGTCTACGGGACCTGTGTCGGCAACGCGCTGAAATGGTTTCCGGATAAGCGCGGCCTTGCCGCCGGCATCACGGCGGCGGGATTTGGCGCAGGTTCAGCCCTGACAGTCGCGCCTATCCAGGCGATGATCAGGGATTCCGGCTTCCAGAGCACGTTCCTGTATTTCGGGCTGGGTCAGGGAATCATCATTATTCTTCTGTCATTCTTCTTATTCGCGCCGAAAGCCGGGCAGGTGCCGGCTCCGATCCAGAGCTCGAACATTTTCCAAACCCGGCGCAACTACGGTCCGACTGAAGTCATCCGGCAGCCCGTCTTCTGGCTGATGTATTTTATGTTCGTGATCGTCGGCGCTGGCGGGTTGATGGTCACCGCCAATCTCAAGCCGATTGCCGTTGACTGGAAAATCGACAACGTCCCTGTCACGCTGATGGCGATGACGATGACAGCGGTGACATTCGCAGCGACCCTCGATCGAATCCTCAACGGCTTGACGCGGCCATTCTTTGGTTGGGTCTCCGACATGATTGGCCGCGAGAACACCATGTTCATCGCGTTCGGTCTCGAAGGCATTGGCATCTGGACGCTGTATATGCTTGGCCACGATCCAGTCTGGTTCGTGATCCTTTCTGGCCTGGTGTTCTTCGCTTGGGGCGAAATCTACTCGCTATTCCCCTCGACCTGCACCGACACTTTCGGCGCGAAATTCGCGACCACCAATGCTGGCCTGCTATACACCGCCAAAGGCACCGCGGCTCTCCTGGTGCCGGTCTCGAATTACATGCAGCAGTCCTCAGGATCCTGGGACAGCGTGTTCCTGATCGCGGCGGGCGCGAATATTCTGGCGTCGCTGCTGGCGATCGTCGTTCTCAAGCCGTGGCGCAAGATAGTGGTCGCCAGATCCCAAGCGTCTTCATCGGCGTAAAGCCACGGCGACGGAGACTAGAGCGCGGGAAGTCCGGTCTCGCCTTAGCGTTCGATCGAATCAAAAATTCGTCGCGACCGCGTCAATCGATACGTTCGCGTCGTGTACCGCTAGACTCAGCTCGGCATCGAAGCGAGGCGCTGCTTATGCGATTGATCCATAAGCTACTGAATAACTCTATCTGCTCTCTTCAAGAGTTCGGGCGGAGCCGTGACACCGACCGCCTGCGCTGTTTGAAGATTGAAGACAAGTTCTCGCTTTGCAACGACGGAAACCGGCATTGCTCGCAGTGGAGGCTGAGGTGAGAGGTGTGGGAATTCTGCGTTTGTTTACTATTGCGAAGAGCGATTGTGCGATGCGCGGAACATGTATCCTTTCTTGTGCACCGGGGTCGTTTTCAGGTGAAGGGGAAACCGGGATTTTCTTCCCAACTCGGCTTCCGGGAGAGGGGGCCTGTGCGGTTTTTCGTTTGCGTTACCTGGTTAAGAGCGCCGATGTTTCAACCAAGGCGGTAACGGCGGGTCAAGGTCGGCTTTGCCAATCAAGACTGATCGAGGTGCTCGGCGGTCTGGTTCACAGGGATAAGACAGCTAACGACCGTCTCACCTCCGATCCTTGCGAACTTGAACGTTCCACCCAACGCCCGAACGCGTTCGCGCATGCCCGTCAAGCCTCGACCGAGCGCAGTGTTATCGGAAAAGCCGATTCCATCATCGACAACCGACATGGCGATCTTGGATTGTTGGAAGCCCACACTAACCCGAACGTTAATGGCGTGCGCGTGTTTGAGGATATTGGTCAGGGATTCCTGCACGGACCGATAGACCGTATTGGCAACGACATCGTCTGGTGCCAAAAGCCCCATGTCGAACTGAAGCTCGAAGCGGATGTCAGGAGCCCGCGCTTCCGCGTCCTTTACGAGATCCGTCACGCTCCTTTGCAATCCCAACTCGCGTATGTGCATCGGGCGCAGGCGATCCAGAATCCGGCGATTGGTGTATTGGAGCGCTTCGACAGCCTGCTGCAGATTGGCAGCCGGGGAACTATCGCTTTGCGAATAGTCGAAGCGCGCCAGCAGCTTATCGCTGTTGGCACGAATAGCAAAAAGCAGGGGACCGAGTTCATCGTGCAGTTCGCGCGAAAGATCCCGTCTTTCCTGCTCTTCAAGGATTACCAAGTGCCGAAGAAGCCTGGCATTCTCGGAGCTCAACTCCGACAAGGTCGATGCGAGATCATTCAATTGCTGGCTGCTCTTTCGGATTTCCGGGGGGCCTTCGCAAGGCAAGCGCACATCATAGTTGCCCGCGCGCAGCTCCGTTAATCCCGTTTCGATTCCTTGCAGTGGTCTTAACGTTGCACGCACTGTAAAATAGGAAATGAACGAGCTAATGATCGCGAGGGTGATTGCCGAGATTAGGATACCGACAAAAGTCAGCCATCTTTCCGAAAGGTCGGCCGACATGTTGGCCTTGAACACGAGATCGCCGGCGCGCTGACCTGCCACGTAGATTGGGAACCTGTCCGATATGTTCGGCGCGATAAGCAGTCGGACAAACCATGCAGGAACACCGTCAACGCTGGACATTGGTGAATTTGCCGAGGCAACCCCTGCCGCCTCGTCCGCCGTGGTTTCGAAGGTGACTGCGCCCTCATTGTTGTCGAGGCCCAGATCGAATCCACGCAAGACCCCGTCCGGATCCGTTGTGGTCGCCAGCGCCTGATTGAAGGCCTTCGCCACCTGACCGGCGACGCGAGAGCCGGGTTCGTGTTCCACCAGCAACTGCGCACGGGAATAGACGATCAGCAGGACGATACTGGCCGTCAGGGCCACGAGAATCATGCCGCACAACAAGAGCCACAGTCGCAAAAAGAGGGAATAATTGGTCCACATGGTCTAATTTTTGGTTCGGTGGAGAGGTCGGCACCTACTCAACCCGACAAATACGACTATGTTTGAAGACAACTGGATTCGGAATGAATTTGCGATAATGGCAACCTCCAAGACTCTAGATGTACTCATCGTAGACGATCATCCCTTGTTGATCTCGGGGTGCCGTTCCTTGTTCGCTGGCGATCCCCACATCAGGTTGTCTGAAGCTTCAAACGAAAAGTCAGGACATGAAGCATACCTCGAAATACGACCCGACATATCGATAATCGATATCAATCTGCCCGGCCTGTCGGGCTTCGAATTGTTGCGCCGCATTCGGAAGGAAGATCCATCCGCAAAGATCATCATGTTCAGCATGAACGACGAGCCAGCTTTTATCGTTCGGGCGATCGAGCTTGGCGCGAACGGATACGTCTCCAAGGGAGATGACCCCAAACACTTGCTGTCTGCCGTCAGAAGTGTTGCAAATGGACAGAATTTTATCGCGCCTCATCTGGCGCAAGCGGTGACATTTTCGACAGCATCCGTTCGCGCCAATCCAGCTTCGCAACTCTCATCAAGAGAGCTTGAGATTCTGCGGCTGCTTTCCCGGGGCAAGAACATCGGCGAGGTCGCCGAGACCCTGGACATATCCTACAAAACGGTAGCGAATAGTACGTCGCGCCTGAAACAAAAGCTGGGCGCTCACAGCCATTCCGATCTGATCAGAATTGCCGTTGAACTGAGCCTTACCTAGAAAGTCCGATCGGGAGTTTGCTTTGGCAGTCGCTATGGTCCATCGAAAGATGGATTGAGGCGCTATAGGCTCGACCGACACGTTGGGACGCGCTTTCCATGCCGGCTAACCAGTCGAAAGTCGCGAGGAAATGTTCTGAATGCACGGCCTGTTGCGACGGCTGGCTCAAGATCAATGTCCGCGGTCGCGATGTTTTTCCGGGTAGCCCTTGTCCGTTCAGCGTCGCGCATCAATGCAGCATTTATGAAGAACGCCCCGTGGATCCATGCCAACAGTTCGTTTGCGGTTGGCTCATGGACAACAGTCCTCTTCCGGAATGGATGCGGCCGGACAAGGCGAATTTGATCCTACTGCCGGCCAACTTTCAATGGCGCGGAATTCCGGTCCATGTTGCGGTTGCAGTTGGACCGCGGCCGAAAGACAAAGCGATCAATTGGCTGAGAGACTTTTGCCTGAAGAGCCATCGTCCACTTATTTTTCAGATGGACGGCGAATGGATTGCCTATGGGCCGCCGCAGTTTCAGACCGAAATGGCGAAGCGTCTGTCGAACGGCGAGCATCCGTGGTCTGGCGAGCATCGGTGATCAGGCCGCGAGACGGATTTTGGCGAACGGCAGAACGCCCTCGCGTAGAAGCGATCTCCTGCATGCTGCGCGGACAGAGAAATGGGAAAACTAGGCAACCAACATCTCTGCAGGCCACCCAAAATGCGCTGTTTTGTCCTGAGCGTGGCGTTTTGTATGCAAATCGTGGCGTTCAGGTTGCGGTGCGACCATAACTTGTCAGATTTACTGAAGCTTTTTCTCGTCAATAATCGGCGTTATTTCATGAGCTTATGAAGCCGAACGATTAATTCTGGGAGGAAATCCGAGATATCTTCGTTGCACCGCAACCTATCATTGTACCTATATTGCCACGGTTTGCATTATTGCGACCGCGGCTTTTGTCAGGCCGATGTATTGGCATCTTGTATACATTAGCATCGCACCGTTTAGGGGAGTCCCGGCATGCTGCCGGGATAACTTGGCAAACGGGGATTCACATGAGGAAACGTTTTTTGGCGAGCGCGGCTTGCGCAACGCTTTGTTTGACGCTGTCACAACAGGCCACCCACGCAGCGACCCTCGATGACGTGATGGCGCGACTCGACAAAATCGAAAAAGAAAACGCCGAGCTGCGACAAAAAGTCCGGAACCTGTCTGCGGCAAAGCCGGTAGCTGCGGCGCCGGCGCCGGTCGCGACTGATCCAAGCAAATTCAAAGGCAACCCGGTTCTGCATGCCGGCGTTGCGACTTCGCCGGCGCCCGCGCCCGGCCCGACAATTGGTGGCATTCCGGTAAAGGCGGGTCCTTTGGGACCGGTGATCGATAACACTACGGTTACGCTTTACGGATCTATCGATGTATCCGGGGACATCTTTAATCCGTCCGTTTTCGATCAGGGAACGAAACTCGGAATCGCGAGCAACATTTCGAGCTTCGGCATTCGTGTCAGGCATAACCTCGCGCCGTATGGCTGGGACGGCATGGCGGTAGTGGCCCAGTTGGAATCTCAGGTCGATATATCAGCAGCCCCACACGAGCGCGCAGCATTTGGCACGCGCGACAGCTTTTTGGGGGTAGAGAGCCCATGGGGCGCGATCAAGGCCGGTAAATCCGATACGCCGTACAAAAAAGCCACCGCTGCCATGGATCCGTTCTCTCGGACCCTCGGAGATTATAATTCGATCATGGGCAATACCGGCGGCGACAACCGAGCCGAGTTCGATTGGCGCATGAACCACTCGGTTTGGTATGAGTCGCCGATCTTCAATGGCTTCCAGTTCAGCGCGTTGTTCTCGCCAGGCCAGAACTATGCCAAGGACAACAGCGACTATTCATATGGCGATCAATTCCAATGTAATGGCGCATCGGCCCGCGGCAGCGGCAGCAACTTCCCGGGCACCGGCGGCGCAGTTAACGGCAACCTCGGAGGGAACGGTTGTACCGATGGCTCATTCGGCAACGCCTACAGTGCGGCTTTGACCTACAAGAACGGGCCGTTCACGGCGATCGCAGCCTACGAGCTTCATGAGCAAGTCAACCGTCAGGGCGACGACGGGCTTGGACCCACTTTCCTGACCCCGGTCTTCCTGCCCGGCGGCCCCGCTGCCGGCCCCCTCGGCACTCAGGTTTTCACAGGCGTTCACAACGAATGGGCCGCGAAGGTCGGTGGAGGCTATCGCTTCAATGACGGGTTGGGCGACGTTCAACTCAACGCCTTCTACGAGTGGATACGCCGTGAGGTAACCGCGGTCGAACAGCCCTTCAACGAGCGTTCACGCGACGGCGTGTTCGCCAGTGCCACGCAGTTCATTGGGAAGCAGTGGGCCCTGAGCGCGTCCTATGCTCACGCCTTCAAAACCCCAGGCAACCCGGCATGTCTCAGCTTTAACAACGTCAATGCCGGTGTGGCGTGCACAGCTCCAGGACCTTTCGTACAAACCGGCCAGTTCCAGGCGAACCAGTTCGACGATTCCGCCAGCCAATATGCGGTCGGTGCGCGTTATTACTTCAACGACTGGGCCAGTTGGTACGTTGTCGGATCCCTGCTCAAACAAGGCCCGGGCGCGCATTACTGTCTTGGTGCGAGCGGCCATGGCTACCAGGTCTGCTCTCGCGATGCTGCCAACGACACCATCGGGGGCGCAACCATCAAAGCTGCGACCACAGGCATGACGTTCAACTTCTAAGCGCTGACGAATAGGTGACGAAGGGGAACTTGGTGACCAGTCCCCCTTTTTCATGGCCTTAAACGATTTGTTTCGGTAGGGCCGAGATTCTAATCGCCGTCGATTGGCAACTGTGAAAACGCCCTGAAAAATTGATTTGCCTGCACCGCACCAAGACAGAGCTTGGTAGACTGCAAGTGTTACAGAGCCAGACAATGGATATGCAACCGCCGCCAGCCTTTGTGCAAGTTGCGCAAGCCGAAGTCCCGCCCGACGCGCCAGTCGATGCGGCACCGATCAAGGTCGACGTGTCGAAATATATTCCTGAATCCGCAATCTCGGTCACGATGATTGTAACGCTGACGCCACCGACGGGTCAGGCCGTCATCTATGCAGCCGGCAATGAGAGGGACGGAACTTTGTTCAAGGGGCCGCGCTCGATAGACGAAGTTAAGCTCACCGGTCCAATTATCTATGTGAAGCTCTACGGAGCAACGAGCTTCGATATCCAATACGCTAACTATCGGCAGCGCGAGTGATTGCTGCGGCTTTCCGCTTGAGAACGAACGACGCTGTGGGACATACGACGCCGGAAGAGTTATTGGAAGGTGCCTGGCGGCGCAGCGCAGGGGCTCGCTCGGAGAGGCGAAGCGCCTTTACGCTTCGGTCCTGAGAATTGATCCCATCAACGCGGCGGCTCATGGAAACCTTGCCATCATAGCGGCGCAGCAGGGCGATCTCGCCGGTGCCGAACGGCTCATTCGTCGAGAGATTGAGCTGAGGCCGAATTATCCGGCGAGTTATAACAATCTCGGGCTGCTGTTGCAGCAGCAGGGGAGGCCGGCGGAAGCCATCGCCGCTCACCGGCATGCCATAAGGCTCAATCCGAATTATGCCGAAGCCTGTCTCGCTCTCGGCAACGCCCTCAAGCAGCAAGGCAACCTCGACGAAGCAATGGAGGCCTATCGGTCCGCCACTAGGTCGAGAAGCGGTTACGCCGAGGCTCACAGCAACATCGGTGTGCTGCTTCAGATGCAAGGCCAGCTTGACCAGGCGGCCTCAGCCTATGGCAAGGCGGTCGCGCTGAGGCCAGCCTACGCGGAAGCCCAATTCAATCTCGGTGTGGTCCTGCACCAGATGAATGAATTGGATGACGCCGAAGCTGCGTATCGGCGGGTTATTTCGCTCAATCCCAGAATTGCCGTCGTCCACAACAATCTCGGAACCGTCCTGAATGACAAAGGTCTGCTCGACCAGGCCCTGGCGGCTTTTGAAAGTGCCCTCAAGCTGCGAACTGACTACGCCGAGGCCTCCTATAATCGCGGCACGGTGCTGCAGCGGCAGGCCAAACTGGAAGAAGCACTAGCAGCGTATGGTCGTGCTATCGAGCTTCGCAGAGATTACGCCGACGCGATCAACAACGCCGGCATTGTGCTTCAGGAGCTTGGACGCACAAGTGAGGCAATCGATCTTCACCGTCGGCTAATTGAACTGATGCCGGCTCACGCCGGCGCGTACAACAATCTGGGAACGGCGTTGCTGGCGGAGGGGCGTCATGACGAAGCGCTAGCGGCATTTGAGCGGGCGCTGGCAGAGAGACCCGATTTTCCCGAAGCATTTTACAATCTGGGAAACGCTCGGCGAGAACTCGGCGATCTCACAGGCGCCATCGCCGCCTATCGAGAGGCATTGCGTGTTCGACCTGATTACGCGGACGCGTTCAGCCAACTCATGTATCATCGCGCGCTGGCGTGCGAGTGGGACGACTACGAAGCAGATCAGGAAAAATTAGTCGACATGGTACGGCGAGGGGTTCGTGTTCCGCCGTTTTACCTACTCCCAACGCGGGCGTCCGCATCGGATCAACTGTTCTGTGCGCACCACTGGATCAAGCCGATCAAACCGCCGCGCGAAGCTGTCTTTCGCCATGGGGCGTCCGTCGCGAGTGGGCGCATTCGTCTCGGCTATCTATCCGGAGACTTTCATCAGCACGCCACGGCGCAGCTGATGGCCGAATTATTTGAATGCCACAATCGTGATAGCTTCGAGGTTTTCGCGTATTCCTACGGTCCTGACGATCATAGCCCGATGCGCGCGCGGCTTGATTCCGCGTTCGACCGTTTCGTTGACATTCGCGTCCTGTCACATCGCATGGCCGCGGACCTCATTCATGCGGACAAAGTCGATATCCTGGTTGATCTCAAGGGCTATACCTATCACGCCCGGCCGGCGATATCGGCCTATCGCCCGGCGCCGGTACAGGTGAATTATCTCGGCTATCCGGCCACCATGGGAGC
>Ga0137409_10006040_pt1 | contig 12597 bp, 11 predicted proteins | sample CZODoug1_16funga_FD_122059 | JGI IMG/M metagenome (GOLD analysis project Ga0137409, IMG submission 122059) | Vadose zone soil fungal communities from Angelo Coast Range Reserve, California, USA - CZODoug1_16fungal (Hybrid Assembly) | ecosystem: Environmental > Terrestrial > Soil > Vadose zone...
CCTAGAGTCGCATCCGCCATCGCCGTCGCTGTCGTTGTCGCTGTCGTTGTCGTTGTCGTTGTCGTTGTCGCTGTCGCTGTCGCTGTCGCTGTCGCCGTCGCCGTCGCTGTCGCCGTCGCCGTCCCCGTGAATTAGTCCCCTTTCAAGATCGTCGCGAGGTAAGCGCGCCCCCGACCCGGCGTGGTACCTCAGCGTCCATGCGCCGTACGCGGCAGAAGAGCGCGCCACCGCGGCCGAGCGCCGCGGCGGTCGAGGCGCTGGGGCCGTATGCCCGCACCCGGCACACGGTCCGTGCGCTGGGGCTCGCCCTGCCTCTGGACGTTCCGGCCGACGTCTTCGCGATGCGCGCCATCGACGAGGGCACGCTGCTCCTCTTGCGCAACCTGCCCGAGCAGTCGCCCGGGTCGCTCTTGGACCTGGGCTGCGGGTACGGCGCGCTCGGCCTGCCGTTGGCGGCGAAGTTCCCCGACGCGCGCGCCCTGCTGGTCGATCGCGACCTGCTCGCGGTGCGCGCCGCCGCGCACAACGCGCGCTCGCTGGGCCTTGCCAACGTCGAGGCGCGGCCGGGGCTCGGATACCGCGATCTGTCCCCCGGCGCGCGCTTCGACCTGGTGCTGTGCAACGTGCCGGCGCGCATCGGAGCGCGCGGCGTCGCCTACCTCTTGGATGCGGGGCGTTCCTTGCTGACCCGGCAGGGAGAGCTGCGCGCGGTGGTCATCCACGATCTCCGGGAGCAGGTCGAGACGGCGCAGGTGCCGGGGCTGCGGCTCGCCGCCCAGGGCAAGAACCACCTCGTCTATTCCGTTCCACCGGGCCCCTCGCGGTTCGCCCTCGACGACGAGTCGGTCTACGCGCGGGACGAGACGCGCTTCGAGGCGGCACCGGGCCGCTTGCTGCCTCTCGCCCGGCCGCACGACGCGAGCGAGGACCCGGGCCATGCGCCGGCGCTGGGCGCGCTCCTCGAGGCGGTGCCGCGCGGCTCGCCGGGCACGGTGCTCTGCTTCCGCTGCGGATACGGCGCGCTTCCCCTCGCCGCGCGGGTCCGCTGGCCCCAGGCGCGGATCGTCGCGCAGGACCGCGATCTCCTCGACACGACCTTCCTCCGCCGCAACGCCTCGGCGCTCGGGCTCGGCGGCGAGGGGCTCCGCATCGCCGAGGCCGTGTTCCCCTCGGAAGCGCTGCCGGAGGGCGGGGCCGGCCTGGTCCTCGGGGAAGCGTCGGCTCCCGCCGGCGAGGCGGTGTTCGCGCGCGAGCTGCTCGAGGCGAAACGCCTGCTCGCCCCGGGCGGCGAGGCCCTGGTGCTCGCCTCGGAGAAGCAGGCGCGGGAGTGGCTTCCGTCGGCCGCCGCCTCGGGCGCGGCCGTGCTGCTGCGGCGTCAAGGGTCCTGCATCCTGCGCATCGCGCGGCCCAAGGGGGCTTGACAGCGGCCCCCGTTCGGTGGTCGCACGAGGGGGCCGAGGCGGTCCTCCGAGGGAAAAAGGGCTTTACTCGGTCGAGCGTCCTCTGTCAGAGTGCGCTCGTTTTCGGAGCAGGGGAGAGGCCCTTTCCAGGAGGAGAAGCCCAAGATGCCCGCCAAGAAGGCAGCAAAAAAGACCGCCAAGAAGTCCGCCCGCAAGCCCAATGCCGCGTTCATGAAACCGCTCCAGCCGAGCGCTGCACTCGCCAAGGTCGTCGGTGAGAGGCCGCTGCCCCGGACGGAGGTGGTCAAGAAGATCTGGGCCTACGTGAAGAAGAACGGCCTGCAGGACAAGAAGGAGAAGCGCAACATCAACGCGGACGACACGCTCCGCGAGATCTTCGGCGGTAAGAGGACCGTCTCGATGTTCGAGATGACCAAGCTGGTGAACGACAACCTGAAGAACTGAAGACCAGGCTCGAAGCAGATCGTCCGCGGAGGGCGCGCGTCCCGGGACAGGGCCGCTGCGCCCTCTGGCGCTTCGTGGCCCCCCTCCAGCCGCCCGGGCGATTCTCCACTGCGCTGCCTTGCGTCACGCGTCTGGCTTGACGCGCGAATCCAAAATCGAGAATTGTTCTCCAACTGGGCAACCCCCGAGGAGGGACCACCGATGCCGAACCTGAAGGGCACCAAGACGCACGAGAACCTCAAGGCCGCGTTCGCGGGCGAGAGCCAGGCCAACCGCCGCTACCTGTACTTCGCCAAGCAGGCGGATGTGGAAGGACGGCCGGACATCGCGGGCCTCTTCCGCGACACCGCCGAGGGCGAGACCGGTCACGCGCACGGCCACCTCGAGTACCTGGAGCAGGTGGGCGATCCCGCCACCGGCGAGCCGATCGGCGACAGCGAGAAGAACCTCGCCGCGGCCGTCGCCGGCGAGACCTACGAGTACACGCAGATGTACCCCGGGTTCGCGCGCCAGGCGCGCGAGGACGGCTTTGCCGAGATCGCCGAGTGGTTCGAGACGCTCGCCAAGGCGGAGAAGTCGCACGCGGGCCGCTTCGCCAAGGGGCTGCAGCAGGTGAAGTCGGAGGGATGAAGCTCCCCATCGCAGATCCGGGCGACTGGTCCCAGGACCGGCACGGGATGGCGTACGACAACCCGCGGTTCTGGGACCCAGCCCACCTCGATTCCGAGGTGCACCGCGTCTTCGAGATCTGCAACGGGTGCCGGCTGTGCTTCAATCTCTGCCCCTCGTTCGACGTCCTCTTCAAGCGGATCGATGCGCTCGATCCGCACCGCGCCGAGGCTGAAGGCAAGCATCTCCAGGGCGGTCTCGTGGAGGAGCACGAGGCGAAGAAGCTCCTCGAACACGTCGAGGTGCACACCGAGAGCCCGGTGTCGCTCCTCGAGGCCAAGGACAAGGAGCGGGTGGTCGAGCTCTGCTACGAATGCAAGCTCTGCTATCCCAAGTGCCCGTACGTCCCGCCGCACGAGCTCGCGGTCGATTTCCCGCGCCTCATGCTGCGCGCCAAGATGGCCCGGGCCCAGGAGGACGGCATCGCCTTCCGGGAGCGCTTCCTGGGGGCGACGGACGCGGTCGGGACCTTGATGACGAAGATCGCCCCGCTCGCGAACGCCGCCGCGCACAACCGCTTCAACCGGATGTTGATGGAGCACACCGTCGGCATCCACCGGGACCGGGAGCTTCCCGACTACGCCGACGAGAGCTTCCTGACCTGGTGGTCGAGGCGCGCTCCCGTGGCCGCGCCCGCCGAGCCGAAAGGCAGCGTGGCGGTGTTCGCCACCTGCTACGGAAACTACAACGACCCGGAGATCCCCAAGGCCGCGGTGGAAGTCCTGGAGCACGCGGGGTGCTCGGTCAGCTGCCCCGAGCAAGTCTGCTGCGGAATGCCGAAGCTGGACGGCGGCGACCTCGAGGGCGCGCGCCGGCTGGCTCGACGGAACGTGGAGACGCTCCTCCCCGCCGTGCGCGAGGGCCGCAAGATCGTCAGCCCCGGCCCGAGCTGCACCCTGGTCCTGCGCACCGAGTACCCGGAGCTGGTCGGAACCGACGAGGCGCGCGAGGTGTCCGAAGCGGTGATGGACCTGTCCGACTTCCTCTTGCAGCAGGCGCGGCACAAGAAGCTGCCGAAGGACTTCCAGAAGCCCATCGGCAAGGTGGCCTACCACGTCGCCTGCCACAACCGCGTGCAGAACCTGGGCTACCGCGGGCGCGACCTGCTCAAGTGGGCGGGCGCGGACGTGCAGCTCGTCGACCGCTGCTGCGGGATGGACGGCACCTGGGGCATGAAGACCGAGTTCTTCGCGGAATCGCTCAAAGTGGCCGATGCGGCCGCATTCCGGGTGGAAGGCGCCGAGCCCGACGTGGTCTCTTCCGACTGCCCGCTCGCCGGGCTGCAGCTCAAGCAGAAGACGGGACGCCCCGTGTATCACCCTGTCCGGATCCTGCGAGCCGCCTACCTGGGCGAGCCGTTGCGCTCGCCCAGGAACGGGCGCGGGAATGGCGCTCGGAAGGCGGAGGACACCTGATGCGCAAGCTCGAATTGAAGGATCTGTGGCCCTTGCCCGTCTACGAAGGTGTGCGCCACCAGTTCCGCCGCGAGGTCATCGCGGCGAAGCAGGCGCGTCGTATCACGGTGGGGCCCTTCATGACCTTCGTGTTCGAAAACCGGCTCACGGTGAAGTTCCAGATCCAGGAGATCCTTCGCGCCGAGCGGATGACCGACGAGGCGCAGGTCCGGGAGGAGCTGGAGGGTTTCAACGGCATGCTCCCCGGCGCGGGCGAGCTGTCCGCCACGCTCCTCCTCGAGCTCTCCGGAGAGGACCGCGAGGTCAAGGCGCAGCTCTCGCGCCTGACCGGCCTGGGCGACCACCTGTGGCTCGAGGCCGGAGACGAGCGCGGGCGCGCCGCGATGGAAGGCGGCCGCGACGACGGGCAGCGGATCGCGGCGGTGCAGTACATCCGGTTCCCCGTCCCCGACCTGGCGGCGTTCCAGAAGGGTCCGGCGGCCCTGGCCATCGACCACCCCGCCTACACGCACCGGCAGGAGCTGTCGGACGCGGTCCGCCGGTCGCTCGCCCAGGACCTTCTCCCGGAGACCGGCTGATGCAGCGGCGAAAAAGCGACCCCGATCTCTCCTCGCAGGTCGCCGCCTTCGCGGAGCACTGCCGGAACAGCGGCCTGTCGGTGACCCGCCAGCGGCTCGCCATCTTCGAGGCGCTGGCCGGCTCGCGCGCGCACCCCAGCGCCGAAGACATCCACCGCTCGGTGCGCAGGCGCTTGCCGCACCTTTCCCTGGCCACCGTCTACAAGAACCTCGAGGCGCTGCGCGAGATCGGCGCGGTCAGCGACGTCAATGCCCTGCACGAGCACGGCCGCTACGAGGCTGCCCTGCCCGGCACCGGGGCGGGCACCCCGCACCACCACCTGGTGTGCATCCGCTGCCGCAAGGTGGTCGACCTGCACGACGCCGGGCTCGACGACCTCCAGGTGTCCGACGCCCACGGGTTCGAGGTGCGCGCCCTCAAGGTGCAGGTCGAGGGCGTCTGCCCCGAATGTGCCGGGCGCGAGAAGCGTCAGGGCTCCTCATCGAACCGGACCGTCAGCGCGTCGAGGTGATAGATCGTCCGCGCCCGGCTCGCGCCCGAGATGCCGATCACCAGCGTCACCGCGGGGCCTTCCACCTCCAGCTGGTAAGCATGCGGCGTCCACCGGGCGCCGGCGATCCCCGGCGGCTGCAAAGCCGGCTGAAGCTGGTCGGCGCTGCGCGGCGGGACGCGGAAGACGCCCACGATCAGGCTGTCCGCGCATTCCTCCTCTGCTGACCACGACCGCAGGCCGAGGGGCAAGCCCGGTTCCGGTGTACTATCTCCTCCGGCGTGAGGGCGATCTGTCAGGACATCGTGGGCCGCTGCAGCTTCATCGACGTGCTCGAGGAGGCGGTGCTGGTGCACCGGCACGTGGCCGTCGCGCTGCGCGACGGCACCCGCTTCATCGACCTGGTGGTGGACGTGGTCACCGAGAACGGCGAGGACTACGCCTGCTTCCGCAGCCGGGAGCGCGTCCCGGTCACCGAGATCGCCGCTGCCACCCGCGCCGACCCGCACCGACATCCCTGATCTCGGGCGGCTTTTCCGGGATCGACGCCTGCCGGCACGATACACTGACGGGCGATGACCGAACCCGCTGTCGACCTGCGCGACGAGGCCCGCTGGCCCCGGCTGGGGATCCCTGGCTTCTCGTATCCCGACCTGCATGACGCGCTCCGGCTCGCCGACCTGACGGCAGCCTTCGACCGCGATCTGCACGCCGCCGACCCGGAGCTATTCGCCCGATTCGACCAGCACCGGCGCGCCCCGCTGTCGGGTCCGGCCGAAGGCGACCTCCTGGTCGAGGTGTCCGGGCATTTGTCGCGGTTCGTCGGCGAGCTGTTCGGCGTCGCGGGCGCGCAGGCGAACCACCGCGCCGACGCCGGACGCGACGCGCCCCTCTTCCGGGTCAAGCGCGAGTTCGTGCAGCGGCGCGTCTTCAAGAAGGGCGCGCCCGATCGCCCCGGACCGGAGGAGTTCCCCTCCCTCGACGACCAGGTGCAGCCGCTGCTCGTCGCGGCGGCAAGGCGCGACCCCCGCGCCTCCCTCGCCGCGGGCGACCCCGAGCTGGTGCTCGCGCTGGTGATCGAGACCCTTCTCGACGCGCCCCGCTCGCCGGAGCCGTTCCGCGCGCTGTGCCAGGCGATGGGCCGCGGGCTCGCCGATCGCGGGGAGCTGCCCGAGCAGGCGCGGGAGCTGCTCGCCGGGCGCCCGGAGCTCGCCGAGCAACTCCTCGGCCTCTTCGACCGCTGGTGCCACGCGGCCACCCTCCACCCGCAGGGCCGCCACCGCACGCACGGATGGTCGCTGTTGCGGCTGCCGCACGCCCTGGACTTCCAGCAGCTCGTGCCGCTCCGGCGGCGCAAGCCGTACGAGACCGAGGGGCTCCCCGAGCACCAGCGCCGGCGCGACGGCTTCCAGCTGACCGACCCGCGCGCCAGCCCCCGCGAGGCGCGCAGCGAGATCGACTACTGCATCTATTGCCACGGGCGCGAGAAGGACAGCTGCTCGAAGGGCTTCCGCGAGAAGGAGAGCGATCGCTACAAGAAGAATCCTCTCGGGATCCCCCTCACCGGCTGCCCGCTGGAAGAGCGCATCAGCGAGATGCACCTCAAGGCGCGCGAAGGCGACATGGTCGCCGCGCTGGCCCTGGTGTGCATCGACAACCCGATGGCGCCCGGGACCGGCCACCGCATCTGCAACGACTGCATGAAGGCCTGCGTCTACCAGAAGCAGGACCCGGTCAACATCCCGCAGATCGAGACTCGCGTCCTCACCGAGGCGCTGCGGCTCCCCTGGGGGTACGAGATCTGGAGCCTGCTCACCCGGTGGAACCCGCTGCGCGTCGAGCGGCCGCACCCGCGCCCGTACTGCGGCGTGGACGTCCTGGTGGTGGGCATGGGGCCCGCCGGGTACACCCTCGCGCACCACCTGTTGAACGAGGGATTCGGCGTGGTGGGCGTGGACGGGCTCAAGATCGAGCCGCTCGACCCCGAGCTTTCGAGCGGCAGCCGCGCGATCGAGGACTACGACGATCAGTTCGGCACGCCGCTCGACGAGCGCGTCCTCTCCGGCTTCGGCGGCGTCTCCGAGTACGGGATCACCGTGCGCTGGGACAAGTCGTTCCTCGACGTGCTGCACCTGAACCTCGCGCGCCGCAAGCACTTCAAGCTCTACGGCGGCACCCGCTTCGGCGGGACCGTCACCCTCGAGGATGCCTGGGCGCTGGGCTTCCGCCACGTGGCGCTGGCCGCGGGAGCCGGGCGGCCCACCCTCATCGGGCTGAAGAACAACCTGCTCCGCGGCGTCCGCAAGGCGTCGGACTTCCTCATGGCGCTCCAGCTCACCGGCGCCTTCAAGGACGACGCGCTGGCGAACCTCCAGGTCAGGCTCCCCGCGGTCGTGATCGGAGGCGGCCTCACTGCCATCGACACCGCCACCGAGCTCAAGGCCTACTACCCCGCGCAGGTCGAGAAGCTGCTCGATCGCCACGAGGTGCTGTGCGAGTCGGCCGGCGAGGAGATGGTGTTCTCGGTCCTCGACCCGGAGGAGCGGCACGTCTACGCCGAGATGCTCGAGCACGGTCGCGCGGTCCGAGCCGAGCGCGATCGCGCCGCCGGGGCCGGCGAGGAGCCCGACTTCACCCGCCTGGTCGCGCAGTGGGGCGGCGTGACCATCGCGTACCGCAAGGGGCTCAACGACTCCCCCGCGTACCGCTTGAACCACGAGGAAGTGGCCAAGTGCCTCGAAGAGGGGATCGTCATCGCCGAGGGCCTCTCGCCCCTCGAGGCGCTGCCGGATCCGCACGGGGCCGTGAAGGCGGTGCGCTTCGCGCTGCACAAGCAGGTGGACGGCAAGTGGATCGACGCGGGCGAGGCGGTCGAGCTGCCCGCGCGCACCGTCTGCGTGGCCGCGGGCACCAGCCCCAACGTGACGCTCGAGAAGGAGTCACCCGGAGCATTCGAGCTGGACGCCCGGCACGGGAGCTTCCGGCCGTACCGGCTCGAAGGCGGGCAGCTCGTCCCGGCGACCGTCACCGACGACCTCTCCGGCGAGCCGGGCTTCTTCACCAGCTACCGCAAGGACGGGCGGCTGGTCAGCTTCTTCGGCGACAACCACCCGACGTACGCCGGGTCGGTGGTGAAGGCGATGGCCTCGGCGAAGGATGGGCACCCGCACATCGCCCGGCTCTTCGCGGAGGAGCTGTCCCGCACCGATGCCGCCGTTCGCGCCGGCGCGTACGACGTGAAAGGCGCGCAGTCGAAGTGGCGCGCCTTGACCGCGCGCCTGGACGACGAGCTGGGCGCGACGGTCCACGAGGTGCGGCGCCTGACGCCGACCATCGTCGAGGTCGTGGTGCGAGCCAAGGCCGCCGCGCGCCGCTTCCAGCCCGGCCAGTTCTACCGGCTGCAGAACTACGAATCGCTCTGCGTGCGCGTGGACGGCACCAAGCTCCTCATGGAAGGCCTCGCGCTCACCGGCGCCTGGGTGGATCGGGAGAAGGGCCTGCTCTCCCTGATCGTGCTGGAGATGGGCTCGTCGAGCCGGCTCTGCGCGCTGCTCGAGCCGGGCGAGCCGGTGGTGGTGATGGGCCCCACCGGCGCGCCCTCGACCATCCCGCGCGGCGAGGACGTGGTGCTCTGCGGCGGCGGCCTGGGCAACGCGGTGCTCTTCAGCATTTCCAAGGCGCTGCGGTCGAACGGCTGCCGGGTGGTGTACTTCGCCGGCTACAAGCACGCGCAGGACGTGTTCAAGCGCGACGAGATCGAGGAGGCGACCGACGTGGTGGTCTGGTCCACCGACGCGGGCGGCGCTCCCGAGCCGCGCAGGCCGCAGGACCGCGCCTTCTCCGGCAACATCGTGCAGGCGATGGCGGCCTACGCGACCGGGAAGCTCGGCCCGCCGCCGATCCCGTTCGCGAACGTCCGGCGCCTCATCGCCATCGGATCGGACCGGATGATGGCGGCGGTGACGCGCGCGCGGCACGAGGTCCTCCAGAAATTGCTCCCGGCCGATCACGTCGGCATCGCCTCCATCAACTCGCCGATGCAATGCATGATGAAGGAGATCTGCGCGCAGTGCCTGCAGAAGCACCGCGATCCGCTGACCGGCAAGGAATCGATCGTCTTCACCTGCTTCGATCAGGACCAGCCGATGGACCGCATCGACTGGGACAACCTGCGCGCGCGCCTGCGCAGCAATTCACTACAAGAAAAGCTCTCGGCGCTGTGGCTGGACCGGCTGCTCGCGACGAGCAAGCTGCCCCGCGTTTGACGCGAGCCTTCGAGGCGCTGACCGCGATCTTTTGGGGGGTCGAGGGGGGAGCGAGCTCCCCCCTTGTGGAGGCGCCAGAGGCGCCGGATCGAAAAGCGTGATGAGCGTAGGAAAGCGATCCTATCAGGCGAGCGCGACAGCCTGCTGTGGGCGCTTGGCCTTGACGTCCACGCCGTGGCCGTCGGCGAACACGATGATCGCGCGGGTCCACGGACCGGCCTGGCGGGTGGTGGGGTGCGCGTCGGCCGCGCGGTTCACCAGGGTGAAGATCGCGTCGCAGGCGCCGCAGACGCGGTAGTCCTCGGCAGGGATGAGCGGGTACGGTTTCGAGAGCGCGGGCGCGAAGAGCAGGATCACCGAGACCGGCGCCGTGAACGTGCCTGTCTTGCGGCATTGTCCGCAGGTCACGCTTTCTTCGGTCTGTTCCATCGCTCCTCTGCCCCCGATCCCGAACTGACACTAACCATCGTTTCCCACAGCCGCTGGACCTCGCAAGAAAACGCCCCGGCGTTCAGTAAGTTACAGTGCGACCAGGGGCTTGCCAGGCTGGCGGCGAGGTTGCGGAAACCCCGGTTTTGTGCGACGCGCAGCGCCGGACGGGGTTGAGTTTGCCACCCCTGCGCTGTTCGAACCATCGATGGCTACCCGGCTGGAACGCCCCGAGCTCCTCGCGCCCGCCGGCGAGGAGGAGAGCCTGCGCGCCGCCGTCGCGGCCGGCGCCGACGCGGTCTACTTCGGGCTGCGGGGCGGCTTCAACGCGCGCGCCAGGGCCGACAACTTCGCGGTGGGCGAGCTGCCGCGCATCTTCGACTTCCTCCACCGCAAGGGCGTGAAGGGATTCGTCACCTTCAACACGCTGGTCTTCGACCGCGAGCTGCCCGTCGCCGAGCAGGCACTGGCGGCGATCGCGCGCGCCGGTGCGGACGCCATCCTGGTGCAGGACCTGGGTGCCGCACGGCTCGCCCGCGCCGTCTGCCCGGAGCTGCCGCTGCACGCGTCGACGCAGATGACGGTGTCGAGCCCCGAGGGAGCGGCGATCGCACGCGACCTGGGCGTTGCGCGCATCGTGCTGCCCCGCGAGCTGTCGATCGACGAGATCCGCACGCTCGCGGCCGGCACCGAGCTGGAGCTGGAGTGTTTCGTGCACGGCGCCCTGTGCGTCAGCTGGTCGGGGCAGTGCCTGACGAGCGAGGCGCTGCAGCACCGGAGCGCGAACCGCGGCCAGTGTGCCCAGAGCTGCCGGCTGCCGTACGACCTGGTGGTGGACGGCCGCGTCGCGAGTGCCGGACGGAGGACGCCGGCTTCGCCGGCGGACGGGCCGGAGCGGAACGCGGAGGCCTCGATCGGCGAGCAGCTCAAGTACCTGCTCAGCCCGCGCGACCTGGCGGCCTACGATCTGCTGCCGGAGCTGATCGAGGCCGGCGTGTCCTGCTTCAAGATCGAGGGCCGGATGAAGGGCCCCGAGTACGTCGCCAACGTGGTGGAGAAGTACCGGCGGGCGCTCGACGCGGCGGTGGAAGGCCGCGCCTACCCCCTCACCGCGCGCGACGAGGAGGAGCTGCGCTACAGCTTCTCGCGCAGCTTCAGCCACGGATTCCTCACCGGATCGGATCACCAGGAGCTGGTGCACGGGCTCTATCCCGGGCACCGCGGCGTGCTGGTCGGGCGGGTCGAGGAGGTCCACGCGCGCGCGCGCCACGTGCTCCTCCGGCCCGAGCCCGGCGCTCCGGAGCTGAAGGCCGGCGACCGCATCCTCTTCGACCAGGGTAAACCCGAGGACGACGAGCCCCGCGGCGGCCTCCACGCCTGCGACGTGCTCGACTCCGGATTGTGGAAGCTGGTGTTCGGCGGCCCGGGCGAGAGCACGCTCGACCTGCGGCTGGTGCGGGTAGGTGACGTGGTGTGGAAAGCGAAGGACGCCGAGCTGACGCGCCGGATGAAGCGGGTCGCGGCGGAAGAACGCAAGGTCAGCGTCTCGGTCGCGGTGCGCGGCGCCGTCGGGCAGCCCCTGGTGGTCACCGCGCGGGACGACCTGGGCCGCGAGGCGAGTGCCGCGAGCGCCATGCCCCTCGTTGCGGCGGAGCATCGGCCGCTGCACGAAGGGCTGTTGCGCGAGAAGCTGTGCGCTTTCGGGGAGACCGAGTTCGGGCTGCGCAAGCTGACGCTGGAGCTGGAAGGCGCGCTGGCGCTCCCCCCGTCCGAGCTGAAGCGGCTGCGGCGGGCGGTGACGGTCGCGCTCTCCCGCCAGACGCCGCCGGCCTCGCCTCGCCACGTCACCACCGGACATGCGGCGGACGAGATCGCGCCCCCTCTCGCGCGCGCGGGTGCTCCGGGCGACCCGCGGCTCGTCCCGCTCCTGCGCACGCTCGAGCAGGTGGACGCGACGCTGGAGCTCGCTGCGCCGCTCGGCGTGCGCGAGGTGGAGCTCGACTTCATGGAGCTGGTCGGGCTCGGCGTCGCCGTCGAGCGCGTGCGCGCGGCGGGCTTGCGCGTGGTGATCGCGACGCCCCGGGTGCAGAAGCCCGGCGAGGAAGGCTACGACCGCCGCTTCGAGCGTCTGCGCCCCCACGGCATCCTCGCCCGCCACCTCGGCGCGGTGGAGCACTTCCGGCGCGGGCGGCCCGACGGGTTCACCGTGCACGGCGACTTCTCGCTCAACGCAACCAACGCGGTCACCGCGCGCACGCTGCTCGAGCTGGGGCTCACCACGCTGACTCCGGCGTACGACCTGGACCTCTCCCAGCTCCAGGACCTGTGCGCGGGGGTGCCCGCCGGGCGGCTCGAGGTGACCATCCACCAGCACCTGCCGCTCTTCCACAACGAGCACTGCGTCTACTCGCACCTTCTCTCCAACGGCCACGACTTCCGCGATTGCGGGCGTCCCTGCGAGAAGCACCTGATCCAGCTCCGCGACGGCCTCGGCCTCGAGCATCCGGTGATCGTGGACGTCGGCTGCCGGAACACCGTCTTCAACGCGCGCGCGCAGAGCGCCGCCTCTTGCTTCCGCACCTTGCTGGGGCTGGGCGTCCGCCGCTTCCGCGTGGAGCTGGTGCGCGAAAACGCCGGGGAGACGAAACGCGTCCTGACCGCCTACTCCGATCTGCTCCGCGGCGCGCGCACCCCGAAGTTCGTCATCCAGGAAGTCGGCGCCCTGGAGAAGTACGGCGTCTCCGCCGGCACCCTCGCCGTGGTGACCCAACCCCACGCCTGAACATGTGACAAAACAATCCACCACGGAGGGCACGGAGTTCGCGGAGGTGTTTTTCGAAAAACAACTCCGTGTGCTCCGTGATCTCCGTGGTTCCTTGTTTTTT
>Ga0137409_10006042_pt1 | contig 12595 bp, 13 predicted proteins | sample CZODoug1_16funga_FD_122059 | JGI IMG/M metagenome (GOLD analysis project Ga0137409, IMG submission 122059) | Vadose zone soil fungal communities from Angelo Coast Range Reserve, California, USA - CZODoug1_16fungal (Hybrid Assembly) | ecosystem: Environmental > Terrestrial > Soil > Vadose zone...
CGGCCAATGACACCACAATTACTTCCCCTCGGCGCAGCGCTGGGAACCGAGGTCCTCGGCATCGACCTGTCGAAGCCACTCGAGGCCGGCACCTTCAAAGGGATCCAGAAGGCCTTTGCCGAGCAGCCGGTGCTGGTCTTCCGGGATCAGAACCTGGGTGCGCTCGAGCTAGCCGCCTTCGGCCGCCGCTTCGGCGCGCCGCGCCCCCACGCGCTGACCAAGTATCGCCACGCCGATTGTCCGGAAGTTTCCTGGCTGACCAACATGGAGGAGACGGGCAAGATCGACTGGTACGGCGTCAAGCGCGCCACCGAGTGGCACACCGATTCGACGTTCGAGAGCGCGCTGCCGCTGCTGGCCATGTTGCACGCGAAAGAGGTGCCCTCGGAGAAAGGCGGCACCATGTTCGCCGACATGCGCGCTGCCTACGACGCCTTGCCCGAGGCACGCAAACAGCTGCTGTCGGGCCTCACCGGTCTGCACGGCCGCAGCTCCGGGCCCGCCGGCGAGCGGCTGTATGGTGACGACAAGGGCGAGACCGACAAGAAGTACCAGGAAGTGCAGTGGCCCGCGGTCACGCGGCATCCCGTGAGCGGGCGGGCGATCCTGTTCGTGAATCCCATGCACACGCATGGCTTCGTCGGCATGAAGCGGGAAGAGGCGTGGCCGCTGATCGACGAGCTCGCCACGCACGCGACCCAGGAGCGCTTCGTGTACTACCATCGCTGGCGCGTCGGCGACGTCCTGATCTGGGACGAGCGCGCCACGATGCACCGCGGCGCCGGCGACTACCGGCCGGATGAGCGCCGGATCATGCTGCGCACGATCGTGTATCCGAGCTGAGGGCGCCCTAATGACGAGTGGATCCGTTCTGTATCAGCGGCACGACAGCATCGCGACACTCACCCTGAACCGGCCCGAGACCCTGAACGCCATGAACGAGGCGATGATGGGCGAGATCGAGCGCATCCTCATCGAGCTCGAGGCCGACACCGCGGTAAGAGTGGTGGTCCTCACCGGCGCCGGGCGGGCATTCTCGTCCGGCGGCGATCAGAAGCGTACTGGCGAGAGCCCGCCGTTGTTCTTCGAGGGCGATCTCGGGGGAGCGCTCATCGAGCGCCTGAACCGCTGTGTCCTTCGCATGCAACGGCTCCACAAACCCATTGTCGGCAGCATCAACGGCGTGGCCGCGGGAGCCGGCATGAACATCGCGCTGGCCACCGATCTGCGGATCGCGGCCGACACGGCGCGGTTCGGTGAGGTCTTCGCGCGCGTGGGTCTCGTGCCGGACGGCGGGGGGACGTACTTCCTCCCGCGCCTCGTCGGCACGGCCAAGGCCATGGAGTTGATCCTGCTCGCCGACATCATCGACGCGCAGGAGGCGTTGCGGATCGGCCTCGTGAGCCGCGTGGTCCCCGCGGAGCAGCTCGAGCACGAGACGCTGAAGCTCGCCGAGCGGCTGGCCCAGGGGCCGACCGTGGCGTACGGGCTGGCCAAGACGGGACTCTACCAGGGACTCGGCATGTCGCTCGAGGACGTCCTGAACATGGAGGCGCGCAACCAGGCGATCGCCGCCCGCACCCCGGACCGCGCGGAAGGCGTGGCCGCCTTCCGCGAGAAGCGGCCGCCGCGCTTCACGGGGCGTTAGTGGTTGGATCCCGGGCTCGACGCGGCGCTCCGCTCCGCTGCCAGCGGGCGCCGCGTGGAGTCGTCGCTCTCCGCGATCAGCGGTGGCGCAGCCGGGGCGGCTCGGGGTGCGAGGGATCCAGCTCGATGTAGCCGGCCGCCTCGAACTTCTGCTCGAGCGGATAGCCGTACACGCTCACCAGCCGTTCCCGCCGCAGCGCCGAGCTCACGTTGGGATTGATCTGCGAGATGTCCACCATCACGAGCGAGCCGTTATCGGCCCTCAGGACGAGCAAGGCGCCGTCGACGGACAGCACCCGGCCGTCCACGCGCGCCCACTGCTGGCGACCGCCGGGCGGGCCGGTTGCCTTGCCAGACGAGCCCGGCGCCGGCGACGGCGCCACGGCGGGCGGCGTCGGTGGCGCTGAGAGCGTGGCCGCCGGGGGCGCCGGCGCGGCCGCGGGCGTCGTGGCGACCGCGGCCGTGGGCACCGGCGCGGTCGGCGGCGTGACGACGACGGTCGTCGGCGTGGCCGCGGCCGGCGCGGGCGCCGGGGCAGGCGGCGGCGGTGTTGCGGCGACCACAGACGGCGAAGGAGCGGGCACCGGAGGCGGCGTGACCGCAGCCGCCGGCAGCGCGGGAGCAGTTGCCGCGGGCGCGGGAGCCGCCAGCACGCTGGCGGGCGGCGCGGGAACCGCTGCAGGAGCGACCGCGGCGAGCGGCGCGACCGCCACGCGCGGCGCGGGCATCGTCGCGGCAGCAGGGACGTGGGGCACGGCGCGCTGTGAGAGCGCACGCGACAGCGAGACGGCGTCGCCGGTGCCGATCACGATCGCGGTGACCTCGTGCGGCCGGGTGCCTTCGAGCACCAGCAGCACGACACGTTCGCCGACGCGCACGACCTCGGCTCCCTGGCGGCGCGCGCCGTCGACGTCGGCGGAGTAGACGTGTCCGTCGTCACCACGGACGATCACGACGGGCTCGCCGGTGAGGACGGCCGGCCATTCGACGGTGCCCTGCAGGAACCGGGGATCGCCGGGGGCGGCGTACGCGGGGATCGCGGCGAGAAGCGCGAGGCAAAAGCTGAGCGACTTCAACGTGAAGACCATATGGCACCTTGTCCTTTCGATCATGTCCAGTCGATCCGCCAGATCGGACCCATGAAGTAGAGCGGACCCTCGAAGCGCAGGAAGGCCGGGGCCGGTCCGCCGACGATCCAGCATTTCAGATTCGGGATCTCACCTATCAACAGCGCGGCGAACAGACCCAGCTGCGGCTCAACCAGGAACCGCGTCGTGGTGACGGCGGTGTCGTTGATCTGCACGAGGTCCTCGGCCGCCGGTTTCAGCAACACCTTGACGAGTCGCGGCTTCGGCGTGAAGGCGATGATCTGCACGGTGGCCGAACTGTCGGCCGTCAGGTTCTTCATCAGCGTCGACAGCAGGCCGTTGTACGCGTCGGCCGGCATCGTGAAGCTGCCGTCCAGCGTCTCCTCGGGGCTGTCCTCATCGCCCTTGTAACGGACCTGGTAGCGCCCGCTGGCGCGGTCCACGCGAGCGTCGATCGACTCGGGGAAGGACGGCCCGCGCTGCACGATGTGGTAGCGCAGCAGCGCGAAGACGTTCGTCTGCGAGAACACGACGTGCTCGTCGTAGATGGAGCCGTCCTTGAAGTGGAAGGTCAGGCGGCTCTCGACGACGCCGCCCTGCGCGACCTGGACCCACTCGCCGCGGGCAAGCTTCTCCCCGCTCTGCGAGCGCAGCACCGGGAAGCCGCGCATGACGCCCTCGGTGTACCGCACGGCGACCGGCTCCGCGGCCGCCGGGCAAGAGTTCAGGAGGAGGACCAGCATCGCGACGAGGATCGCTAACCCGCTCATCGCGCGGCCGCGGACGCCGCCGCGAGCTCGAGCGTCCACATGCGAAGCCCGTTGCGCCATCGCGCGCGCTGCGCCCGCGCGGCAGGACTCCCCGGCGCGGTACTGGCCGTCTGGGCGAGGTACTCCCGCAGGCGCGGCAACAGCGCGGCGTACGAGGATGTCTGCACGATGCTATTGAACTGGTGCCGGTAGGCGGCCACGAGACTGACGCCGTCGACGCGGACGTCGAAGATCTGCCAGCGCCCATCGCGATGATGCATGCGGTACTCGACCGGGGACGGAGGTCCCTGCGGTCGCCGCATCTGGGTCAGGACGGTGGCAAAGCGGCCGTCCTCGTTCTCCGCGACGAGCCGCATGCTGGGGCCGAGGTGGGTCTGCAAGATCGCCAGGTAGGATGACGCCATCAGGTCCTTGAAGAGCGCGACGAATTCCGCGCGCTCGGCGTCGCTTCGTGCCTGCCAGTGTGGCCCCAGCGCCCGCCGCGCGGCCTCGTCGAAATCGACGACACCTTCGAGGACCGCACGGATGGCGGCCGGCCGCGGCGTCGAGCTCTTCGGGGTGTCATCACGAAAGGCGATGGTCAGGACGCGGTCGATCGCGGGAAGCAGCGTGCTGCTCGCCGCTTGCGCCCACACGGGGTCCGGGCACGACGCCATCAGCGTCATCGCCATCGCAAGGGGTCCGATCTGAAGGAATCTCATGGATCCTCACCATTCCTGGGCTCTGCGGGCGGACGCATGTCCATCGAGTCGAGCGACACCCGGCAGATGCGGACGTCCAGGCGTTCACTGAACCGGACGACTACGTCCCGAGACAGTGCGGCCAGCGCCGCGAGCTCCACGCCCGACAACGGCAGGCCGGCTTCCCACGTCGCCTTCTCGGGGTTCACATAGAATCGTTCGCGAAATTCTGCGTCGGTCACCAGCTTTCCGATCGCTCGCTCCACCGCCTGCTGGGTCATGGACGCCACCTGAGTTTTCCAACCATGGGTGCACGGCAAGGAATGCGCCAACGCCGGAAATCCGGAAATCGCGGTGGTGGCAGGCCTCGCCGGGATGCATGGCATGCGATTCCGATATGCGATTCCGCATGGCGCCGATCGAAAACGCACGGCCGCGGTCGCTCGTGCGCGCTCAAGGCCGGACCTCGAGCTCGAGACCAAGCCGTTGCAGGGTGGCACACGCGTCGGGCCGCTGGCCCAAACTGGCGAGCATCGGTGAGCGCTGCTCCACTTCTCTGATCCGGAATCCGCACGCGACGTTTCGCCACTGACGCGCCTGCTGGCGCTGTTCGTAGCCCCATGCCGCGGGTAACACTACGAGCGTCGACAACGCGATGAGGGCGAGGCTCTTGAGGACCACTTCGACTCCGTGCTGAAAGAACCGCATCGCTGATCCTCCCTGGGGAGGCACGTGGAGCAAAGCACACGCCACGTCCTGCGAACACCGCGTACGGCCGAAAAACCGAGGGCGTCAGGACGCGAGCCCGTGTGATTCCGCGCGGCGGGCATGCGATTCCGCAGGGTGTCGATCGAAAGCGCACAGGCGCGAGCGCGCCCGCGGGGGATCAGACGGAGCCGAGCACTCCTGGCGTGAAGCCGAGACGGCGCAGTCGCCGGAAGAGCTGCGTGGGGCTGAGACCGAGGGCCGCGGCGGCCCGCGTCTTGTTGCCGTTCGCGCGCCGGAGGGCGTCGCCGATCAGGCGCTTCTCGTGCTCGGCGATCGTCAGGATAGCCGTCACGGCTTCCGTCGCCGGGCTGGCGACGGCAGGGATGGTCACCTCGCGCGGTCGCATGACGATCCCGAGGTGCTCCGGCGAGATGAGCTCGCCGGCGGCGCGGATCAGCGCCCGCTCGATGGCGTTCTGCAGCTCGCGAATATTGCCGGGCCACGCATGCGCGAGCAACAGCTCGCGCGCCTGAGCGTTGAGCCCGGGCTGCAAGATTCCCATCTTGGGGCCCAGCTCCCGCACGAAGTGATCGGCCAGGAGCAGGACATCGTCGCCTCGCTCGCGCAGCGGGGGAAGGTGGATCCGGAACACCGCCAGCCGATAGAACAGGTCCTCACGAAACCGGCCCCGGGCCACCGCGGCCTCGAGGTCGCTGTTGGTGGCGGCGATGAGCCGGACGTTCGCCTCGAGCGTCGTCGTGCCGCCGACCCGCTCGTACTTCCGCTCCTGCAGCACGCGCAGCAGCTTGGCCTGCACGGCCGGCGTCAGCTCGCCGACCTCGTCGAGGAACAGCGTGCCGCCGGCCGCCAGCTCGAAGCGTCCCCGCTTGAGCCGGTCGGCGCCGGTGAAGGCGCCGCGCTCGTGGCCGAAGAGCTCCGACTCGGCCAGCGTCTCTGGCAGTGCCGCGCAGTTGAGCGCCACGAACGGACCCAGGGCGCACGCGCTGGCGTAATGGATCGCCCGGGCCAGGATTTCCTTCCCGGTGCCGCTTTCGCTGGTGAGCAGCACCGTCGTGCCGGTCGCCGCCACCTTGCGGGCGTCGTCGACGGCGGCGACCAGCTTCGGTGCGAGGCCGATGACGGCGTCGAATCCGAACCGGTCATCGAGGGCGGTCCGCAGCGACGCGACCTGCCGCTCGAGCTTCTGTGCTTTCGCCTCCACCGCCCCGAGTCGTTGCTGCTGTTCGGCAAGCCGCTGGTGCTGGATCGCGATCACGAGCGCGGCCGCGATCGTGCCGCCGATCTCGAGGTCGCTCTCGTCGTACCAGTGCCCCAGCTTCGACGTGAAGAGCAGCGAGCCGCCCACGCGCTCGCCGAAGAGGAGTGGCACGCACAGGATCGATTGGTCGCCGCTGTCGATCATGCGCCGGTCGCCGGAGCGCCGAGGATCGAGCTCACGGTCGGCGTCGCGGATGAGGACCGCCTCTGCCCGACTGACACGCTCCGCGACGGAGTAGTCCTCGATCGTCGTCGTCGCTGGATCCGCCGGGAGAGAGGGTCCAATCCAGCCGATCCGCTCGAAGCCGTGCCCGGTGGCGGCGAGCAGTCTGAGGCTCATCTCGTCGAAATCGACCAGGGGCCGGATCGCCTCGCCGAGTCGCCCGAGAACCTCGCCGACCGTGAGACTCGTGCCCAGGACGGCCGGCAGCGCCGCGGCGGCGTTGAGGCGCGCCCGCCGGCGGCGTTCGCACTGAAGCGCCACAACGGTCTCGACGAAGGGGCCAATGAGGTCGGCGAGTCGACGGCAGGAGGCCGCGTGCGCCTCGGTGTAGACGCCGACAGTGCCGCTCATCACGACGAGCGCGCCCGTCACACGCTTCCCGGCGCTGAGCGGTGCGGCCAGCCTGGCGAAGCGCGTGGAGCCGGCGGCCCGGCGCAGCCCCGCCATGGCCAGCTTCGTCCCCCGCTCGGAATCTCCGGTGAACCGGGGATCGGTCGTCATGTCGGCGATGATCTGCGCATGGCCCTCGAACACCGGTCGGAGGGCGAAGACGTCAGCGGGCATTCGGACGCCGCGCTCGAACGACGTCGTGTAGTGAGTGCGCTGGCCGAGGAGGGGCCCCCGCACGGCGCACTCCGCGAGCGTCGAACACGTCTGCCCGTCACCTTCCCGGCGTTGGATCAGCATGTAATCGTGGGGGACCAGGCTCTGGGCGCGCGCCGAGAACTCGCTGAGGAACTGGGCCGGGTGGAAGCTCCGATCGAGTGACCGCCCGAAGGCCGCCACGCATTCGAGGAGGTCCGGGGCGTCGTCCCTCATCGTCACCGGACGCAAGACACCGTTGGTGTGTCCGTCGCCGCCCGTGAGGGTGACAACCGATCTATTTGTCATCACCCTCTCCGGTCCCCGGTTAGCCTGGGCGGCTGCCGAGTCACGTGAACGCCGGACAGTCTTCGCCGATCGCGACAGCGCACTCCATTGGACCTTGGGGCTACACGTCCGGCCAGCGGCCGGGGCTACACCGCCTTCGCCTTGAACTCACTCGGCTGGCACGAGCGCCGGAGCGCCCTTGCCCTTGATCATGAACACCACGAATTTCGCCGGCTTGGTGCTGCTGGCGTTCCGGTCAACGACATGCACATCGTTGGGGCCTTCGTAGAAGGTCTGTCCAGCAGTCAGCGTGACTTCTTGTCCACCCTTCAACTGCATCACGACGGAGCCTTCCAGGACGTACACCACCGCATGGGCATTGTGTCGGTGGCTCGGGCTCGACCCGCCGGGCGTATGCTCGACGATGATCGTCAGAACCTCCTTGCCGGGCTGTTCCGGAAGATCTTTCGACATGAGCGACGTGACCTTGGGCGGCTGAGCCATCGCCGTACCGGTCATGAGGCATAGCAGAACCAACGCAACGAGTGTGGTCGTCATGGTCAGGCCTTTGTCTGGGAGCGGCGAATCCATTCGTCGAGACCGATGCGGCCGAGGCGCGCTTCGCCCAGCGGCACGAGCGAGCGCTCCTCGACGCGGCCGCCGAAGTATCGCGCCTCGGGGTCACTCACGACCGTACGCGGGTCGCCGAGCGCCTTCAGATAGCGGGCGACGATTTCGCTGAGCGGTGCTCGTTCCGGGCCGGCGATCTCGACGATGCCGCCTCGTGGCGCCGCGAGCGCCACATCCGCGGTGATGGCAGCGACGTCGTCCGCCGCGATGGGCTGGAACAGACCGGGCGAAAGCCTGACTGTGCTTCCATCCGTGCCCGCAGTGGCGATGCCGCCGAGGAATTCCATGAACTGGGTCGCGCGGATGATGGTGTAGGGGAGGCCGGATTTCTCGATCAGTTTCTCCTGGGCGACCTTGGCGCGGAAGTATCCATTGTCGGGCGTCCGGTCCGTGCCGACGATGGAGACCGCGACATGGTGCCGGACGCCCGCTACGGCCTCCGCCGCGAGAAGGTTGCGGCCGGATCTCTCGAAGAATTCCAGCACCGCCTTGTCTTCCCACGAGGGCGAGTTGGCCAGGTCGATCACCACCTGCGTGCCGGCCATGGCCTCTTTGAGGCCCTCGCCGGTGATGGTGTCGACGCCGGTCTTGGGCGAGGCGGCGACGACCTCGTGGCCGCCCTGGCGCAGGATGGAAACGGTCTTCGAGCCGATCAGGCCGGTGCCGCCGATAACGACGATCTTCATCACGAACCTCCTGGTAGGGGACTAGAGTCCTACCGCCTGGTCCTGGCCGCAACTTCATCCGAACAGACTGGGCGCTGACCTGACAGGGACAAGCGCTTGGGGAGCGCGAGTCTCCGAGCCCTTGCATCTTGTGCGTGTGGTGCGCATGCGCGTTGTGGGAAAACAGTTGAAGGATGCCGGGAGCCGACAGCCCATGCTCGTGAAAGTGATCATCGTGGTGGTGGCGTTCCCGTTGTTCAGCCACCTTCTTTTCAGCATCGCGAGGCTGCTTCTCGGCCTCCTGCAGCCCGCATTACCGCCGTTGTCCGAGATGGCCTCGGAAGTCTTCCGCCTAGGCTCGGTGGGCGCGGCGTTCCTGGTCGGAGTGCTGGGGTCGTTCAAGATATGCCGGCGGTTGTGGCCGGCGCCGGCGATAAAGACGACATGAAGGTCTTCATCTTTCGGTGCCGATCCCGACCGGACGTGCAGGCGGCCACGCGGTACGAGACCGGGTCGAACCTGCCGCGCGGGGAATGCTCGGACGGCTGGCTGTTCGCGGAGTCCGTGGATCTGAAGGCGGAGAGAAGCCGATCCCGGCTCGGTATCGAGATCGCCGAGCTGCGACGCCGCGTGCAGCAACAGGGCTATCACGTCTGGGGAGGTAGCGCCTCGGTGCGCGCGCCGGCCAGCTCGGAGATGCCCGTCGCGCCGCCGCCGTTCGCCACAGTGGGTGCCGAGCCTGTCGTCGTGCCGCCGGCTCTCGATCCACCGCGCCCCGGGTCCACGAGCCGCGCCGCTGAGGCGTCACCGGCCATGGTGGCGGCCGCGGCGCCCGGCGGCAAGGCGCCGGCGACGCCCCGCCACCAGGTCGTGTGGTTCGGCATCCCGGTGCGCGATCTCGACCGTGCGATCCGCTTCTATTCGGCCGGGCTCGGGGTGCTGCTGCGCAAGGAGCAGGCCGGCCGCGGCGTGGCGATGGCCGTCCTGCCCCACACCGACACCAGCATCGGGGGCTGCCTCGTGCAGACGATGGATGCGAGGCCTTCCGACGGCGGCCCACTGCTCTACCTGAATGCGGACGGCCGCCTCGATGCCGCAGTCGCTGCCACTGCGATTGCGGGCGGCACCGTGCTCCAGCCGAAGCACGCGATCGGCCCGGACGGTTACCGCGCCATCGTGCTCGACACGGAAGGCAACCGCATCGCGCTGTACTCGCGGTAGGCGTCAGAGCGTGAGCGCGGCGACGAGATCGGAGAGGCTCGGCAGCTCATCGAGCCGGTCGACGAGCTCCTCCACCCGAGTGACGGCGCCGGGGCTGAGCACCACACCCGCCAGCTCTCGAAACTTCGCCCGAACGTCGTCTTCTCGATAGGGATCCTGGAAGTCGCCGCGGGCGCTTTCGCGTAGTCGCGTGACCTGACGCCCATCGGTGAACGTGACGGTCACCCGCGCCGGCTTGAGGCGCGGCACGCTGGCGTTGAGCGCTGGATCCTCGCGAACAGTGACTCGCCGGCGGACCGCCGCGATCGCGGGATCGCGAACCGCCTCTTCGGTGAACGCGTGATACCCCGCGCTCCCCCGGAGAATCAGCGCCGCCGCCGCGTGCGGGAGCGAGTACTTCGCGGCGAAGTAGTTGATCGGGTCGGGCTCGCGCATGTTGGCGGCGAAGCGATACGTCGCGACGTCGACGCGCGCGATGCTCTCGGGGAGCGGCTTGTGCTCGGTGAGGATGTCCTCGAGCGCGTCGAGCGCGGAATAGATCGGATTGCAGCAGGCGCGCAGCCGGAAATAGTTCCGCGTGATCTCCCATCGCTGGCCGAGCTCTTCCGTCACGGCCTCGGCGCGGAAGCCATCGCCGACCAGCTGGCCAAACGCCTCTTCAATCGCATCCGGCTGCGCGGCGACGCCGGCCAGCGCCAGCTCTGGCGCCAATATTCCCGCGAAACCGCTCATGCCCCCTGCGACGTTCAGCGCGGTGGCACCGGCGACGGCGTTCGTGTACCCCGGTGTGAGGATCAGGACGGCGCCGACCCTGAGCGCCAGGCTCGTCTGGTCGCCGTTCAATCCACGCACCCGTGTGCCGGCGCCCACCGCGCCAAGCAAGGGCGCCTGGCCATTCTGGTGAGCGAGGGGACGCGCCGTGAGTCCGGCGCCCAAGCGGGTCGCGACCTCGTACCCGAAGATGAGCCCGGCCAGCGTGTCCTGGCCGGATCGCTGAAGCCATTCGGCGCAGGCCAACGCCGTCGGCAACGCCTGCACGGCGCCCTGACACGAGACGTAGCGATGCCCCTCGCACAGCTCGATGGAGCGTCCGGCGAGGCCATTGAGAAACGCCGCCGTGCGCGGATCTGACGTCGGCGCTCCCGGCGCGTAGATCGTGGCGCCGTGGCCGCCGGTCGCGGTCAGTCGCGCCCGCACGGCGGCGACTTCGGGTTGGACCGAGCCGGCGAGAATCACGCCGACCGTGTCCAGCAGGACGAGCTTGGCATGCTCGCGCACGGCCGTGGGGATCGCTTCCCACGGCGTGACGGCGATGAAGTGCGCGAGCTTCTCGATTGCCTCGCCCATCGTGAGGTCCCCGCCTTACTTCAGGGGCGGCGCGACTCCGGCGGGCAGCTGCACCTGCGCGACATTCAGCGTCATCGACACCAGGCTGTAGTAGCCGACGGCACCGACGAGATCGACGACGCCGCGCTCGCCGAAGGCGTCCTTGACGCGCTGGAACGCCCCGTCCGAGACGCTGCCCGTGGCCAGCAGCTCCGAGACGAAGTCGTAGACGGTCTCCTCGTCCTTGGCCATGCTCGCGGGGCGGTGGTTCGCCGCGATGGCGTCGGCGATGGCCGGGCCCAATCCTGCTTCGAGGGCGAGCCGGCGATGCGCGTAGAACTCGTACTGCGCCGTCCACTTGCGACCGGCCATGATGATCGCCATCTCGTTCAGCCGCGGCGGGATCGAGCTTCCGAACCGCACGAAGGCGCCGACGCGCTGGACGAGATCGCAGAGCTCGGGGCTTCGCAGCAGCGCATTGAAGGGACCGCGCAGGCCGGCGCCGCGCGGGCCCGACTGGATCGCGTCGGCCACGCGCTTCTGGTCGGCGGTCATCGTTTCCGGTGTCAGCGTCGTGAATCTCGGCTCGCTCATCACGTTCCTCCCGGATAGGTTCGGCACGGTCTGCGTGCCGCCAGAGTAGCAGAGAGCCGTGGCATACTCGGGATTCGCATCAGGAGGATCACACTCATGATCACGACGGACGTGTACCCGGGCAAAGATCTCGGCGCGCTCGAGCTCGCGGTCACCGACGAGATGGTCCAACACTACATGCAGGGCCTCGACGAGCCGAACCCGTGGTACACGACGGCCTCGCCGTTCGGCGGACCGGTGGCGCCCGTGATCGTCTATCAGCAGGCGGACAGCGAGTTCAAGGGCTGGTATCTCGACAACCTCTTCGGCAACCTGTGGCGGCGCCAGGAATGGGAGATCTACGCGCCGACCCGCGCGGGACAGGTCCTGCGCTGCAGCGCGCGGGTGGCCGATCGCTACCGGAGGCGCGATCGCGAGATCGTCGCGCAGGAGATGTGGGTGCGGGACGAGGCCGGAGACCTGGTCGCGCGCAGCCTCCATCACCAGAGCTTCCTGGCGGAGCAGACCAGCGGCGAGGTCGCCCTGCGCGATCCGGCCAGCAAGGAAGGCGCGAAGCAGGGCGACGAGCCGGCCGGGGAGCCGCTGTCGCTCGAGCTTCGCAAGACGTTCACCGAAGCGATGTGCAACGAGTTCTTCTATCGCAGCCAGAACTATCACAACGACAAAACCGCATCGAAGGAACTCGGCTTCGGGGACACGGTGATCGGCGGCCGCATGACGCTCTCGTGCGTCACCGAGCTCTTGACCCGGCATTTCGGCCGCGGCTTCTACCTGGGCGGCCGCCTGGACGTGAAGTTCACCAACGTCCTGTGGCCGAACGAGTCCTTCACCACGCGAGGAATCATCACGGGCCGCCGCGTCGAGGGCGGCCGGCCGCGCGCCGAGGTCACCGTCT
>Ga0137409_10006046_pt1 | contig 12590 bp, 8 predicted proteins | sample CZODoug1_16funga_FD_122059 | JGI IMG/M metagenome (GOLD analysis project Ga0137409, IMG submission 122059) | Vadose zone soil fungal communities from Angelo Coast Range Reserve, California, USA - CZODoug1_16fungal (Hybrid Assembly) | ecosystem: Environmental > Terrestrial > Soil > Vadose zone...
TTGCGCGGCGTCAGGCGGCAAGGCGACGTAATTCACTTGCTTCCCTACGATGCGGCTTAGCGTCGCGGCCGCGGCGAACATGTCGATCGACTCGGGGCCAGTCGGTGTGTAGATCTTGCCCGCGTGCCGGTCCGGGTGCTCGATGACTTTGGCCGCGAAAACGCCGACGTCGCGGCCGTCGATCGTCCCGACGCGGCCCTCTCCCATGTTCATGTAGAGCATGCCGTCGGAGGCAACCGAGCTGGCCGAGCTGAGGAGGTTCTGCATGTAGTAATGCGGACGCAGGATCGTCCACGGGATGCCGGAAGCCTTCACAGCCTCTTCGACCAGGGCATGCAGGCGGCCGTTCCTGTTCGGGGCGTCATGGCCGGCCTTGATGGCCGAGTTCCGCACAATGTGTTTGACCTTTGCTCGTTTGGCCGCCAGCACAGCGTTGGAGCCCATCGAAGGCTCGAGGGCAGAGGCCGGCGTCAACAGCCAGAGGACGTCGACGCTGTCAAACGCTTCCGAGAGCGTGTCGGGCTCCTCAAGGTCGCCCTGCACAACCTCGACCCCGTCCTTCTTCAAAGCATCGACCTTGCCGGGATCCCGAACGAGCGCCCGAAGCCGCAAGCCCGGCTTGCCCTTTAGAGCGTCCAACAAGGCCGTGGAAACGGTACCGGTTGCGCCTGTCACCAAGACGGTCTTTTCACCCATGCCCGTCATCTCCCAATCACTGAGATAGTTAAGTTATGTACTACTGGCAAGTCTAACTGTATGCAGATAATTGTCAACTCCGGGAATTGGACCGGCTTGCCTGACCGGCCGGCGCGATGGCCGCATTGTTCGACCGAAAGAAGTTGTCCGGGTCGTACTGCGCTTTGACCCGGCTCAGGCGGTCATAGCGCTCTTGGCCGCCGTAGGCATCGACCAGGCGGTCCGCTTCGTCGAAGTTCAGCATGTTGGCGTAGATGCCTCGCCCGAGCCAGGGCTTCAACGCGTCATGCGCCGCGCGGATCTGGGCGACGTTGCTCACATCCAACTCGGCGTCGTCCCAGTGCAGCGCGAAATTGAGCCACCAATTGTGGTGGCGGTTCGGAAACGCAGTGGCGTCGGGGCTCACCCGGGCCATCGCGCCGCCGAGACCGATGATCTCTATCTCGCCCGACATCTTCATCTCGCCCCATCTGTTGACGAGGATCTCGAGTGCTTCTTCGGGCAACTCATTGATGTGGGCTTCCTTCGTGTAGTAGCGGTTGCCGTTGGGGAACTCAGGGTCGAGCAGCTTCTGGACCCGAGCGCCAAAAGGCATTACGGTCATCGCCTTGGCAGCGGGCTTGCCGACGCCGATGAGGCGCTCGACGAGCTGGATGCCGTCATCTGATGACGCGTCATCCAGGTACATGACGATCATGAGGAGCAGGCGCCTGCCCTTCAGCTCGGGCGGTACGAAGGGGAGCCCGGGCATCGATTGCTTCAGAGCGGCGTGCCAACCGACCTGATCGGGCAGCTCCAGGTAGATCTGGGCATATTCCGCGAGCGCTGTGACAGCGTCCTCGGGGTGGTGGAGCGCAACGCCGATTCGCATCTGCGGCCCGAATCGGTGTGCTTGGAACACGAACTCGGTGACGGCGCCGAAATTGCCGCCTCCACCGTGAAGCGCCCAGAAGAGATCGGGGTGCTCAGATTCGCTCGCCCTGACGATCTCGCCGGCGGCGGTCACGAGCTCCAGGGCGCGAAAGTTGTCGCACGTCAACCCATGCTTGCGGGAGAACCAGCCGATGCCGCCTCCGAGCGCAAGGCCGCCGACGCCGGTCTCCGAGACGATGCCGGCCGGAACGATCAAGCCGTGGTCGGCGGTCGCCGCGTCGACGTCTCCCAGAAGGGATCCGCCCTGGACCCTGGCGACAAGGTCGTCCGGGTTCACGTCGACGCGACGCATCCGGGTTAGATCGATGGTGAGGCCGCCGTCGGCAAGGGCCTTGCCCGTGACGCCGTGCCCGCCGCATCGCACCGAAACCTGGAGGCCGTGACTGCGTGCCAGCTTTACCGACGCGACCACGTCATCGGTGGTCGCGCAGCGGGCAATCACCGCCGGTTTCTTGTCGACCATCGCGTTCCAGATGGTCCGGGCCTCGTCGTAGCCAGGTTGCCCAGAGGTCACGACGTCGCCGGTGAAGGACCTGCCGAGCTCTTTCGCGAGAGCTGACGCCGACCGCTGGTCGAGAACTGTTTCCGACACTGTCCTCACCTCGAAGATGGTTAACTAGTGAACTACTTTGGCGATTTTAACTGTATGCAGATAAAAGTCAAGGCCCCGTCAGAAATCTCATCAGGAGCTCCAATCCAAGGAGCTCATCCAGCACCAAGTGGAGGTGATGCCGGCGCGCTGCGCTACGCCGGCCAAATTTCCTAAGTTCACAAAATGGTCGGGGGCCGGAGTCTAAAACTGACGGACCTCGCTGACACTTGGGACTCCAAATTGAAGAGGAGGAGGCCCAGTGGTCGAAAAGGAGCTAACCAAGCGAGCGGCGAGATGGCTGGCCATCATCCGGCACGCTGAAGAAGTCAGCGGCAGCGTGGCGATGACCTGCCGGTACTACGGGATCAGCCGAGCTTGCTACTACGTCTCGCAACGGGTTGGGCTGACGCTGGACAGCTAGTACGCGCCGCGCAGCGAGAGAACCACGATAAGGGTCCTCACGATCAACTTGAGGTCGAGCCAGAAGCTCCAGTTGTCGACATACTGCAAGTCGAGCGCGAGCGCCTCGTCGAAGTTGAGCGTCGCGCGGCCGCTGACTTGCCACAAACCGGCCAGTCCGGGCTTTACGCTCAGACGCCGCGCGATAGCCCCGTCGATGGTGGCGAATTCGTGCGGGAGCCGGGGCCGGGGGCCGACGATGCTCATCTCGCCACGGAGGACGTTGATCAGCTGGGGCAGCTCGTCCAGGCTGGTCGCGCGGAGGACGCGGCCGACCTTCGTCACCCGGGGATCGTTGCGGCATTTGAAGAGCGGCGGGAGCGCCTCGTTGAGATGCTCGATCTCGGCTCGCCGGCGCTCAGCGTCCGGCACCATGGTTCGGAGCTTCAGCATCTTGAAGCGCCTGCCATGGAGGCCGAGCCGCTCCTGCGCGAAGATGGGGTTTCCTGGCGATGCGAGGCAGATGGCCAGGGTCAGCAGGAGCAGGACTGGGGTCGCGATGAGCAGCGCCATGCTGGCCATGATCAGGTCGAAGCTCCGTTTGACATCGGCGCTACAGACGATCGAGCTGGTGGGCGCCGCCGGTTGGCGCGAGCGAGAGAGGATCATTCTCACTCCTTACATGACCGAGATCGTGCTGGTAGCGGTGAGAGTTCCGTTCGCAGTGTCCGTCACGGTGATGGTCTGGCTCGGCGGGGTTATGAGCGTAACGGAGAAGGTGTGGACGCCAGCGTCAGCGGCGGTGAAGGTGTAGTCGGCCGGCGCCGTAGCCAGGACCCCCAGCTTCCACACCGGATCGCTGCCAGTAAAGTGCACGGTTCCGGTGTAGCCAGTCGCCACGTTGCCGTACTGGTCGGTGAGCGTGACTATCAGGTTGAAGGACGAGCCCGTCGTCACGGGGTTGGTCGGAGCGGTGAGGCTCAGCCGGCTGGCCGGCCCTGGGGTAACGTTCAAGCTGGCAGTGCTGGTCTTGCCGGCATTGGCGCCGGTCACGGTGTGTGGCCCGGCTACGGTGGCGGTACAGCTGGCGCCGGTGCAGGAGCCGTTCGGGGCAATGCGGAACGTGGTACTGGCGGTCACATCACCGAGGCTGTTGTTGTACTGGTCAAAGCCGGTGGCCGTGTAGGTCTGGCTGCCACCAGCCATGATGCTGGCTGAGGCGGGCGTCAGTGCCAGGTGATCCAACGTGCTGGAGCTCACCATCACCGTCTGGCTGCCAGTCTCGGAGCTGGTCACCGTGTCGGTGGCGGTCAGCGTCTGGCCGCCGGGCGTCTTTAGCGTTACGGCGAAGCCATGCTGCCCGGCGTCGGCGCTGGTGAAGGTGTAGTCGGCCGGCAACACAGCCTGCGCGTCGCTGCTGGTGAAATGCACGGTTCCGATGTAAGAGGGAACCGGACGGCCGTTGGCATCTTCGGCGGTCACGGTGACGCTGAAGGGCTGCCCGGCGCTGGCGCCGGCCGGGGCGACCAGCTTGAGGTCATGCACCGTTGGCGCGCCGATCAGGAAGGCATTCAAGACATTGGTGGTGGCTTGCTGGATTCGTGCATCGGGCTGGTTGGACGTGGCAAAGCTGTCGAGGGCCCAGCTCCAGGACATGGTGCCGGTGGCAAAGACCCAGGCGCTGCTGGGAGCCTGGTAGATGGACGAGTTGCCATAGTCCGGACCGTTGCCCTCGCTGGTGTACGGGGATTGCGAAAGCAGGACCTGGTTGGTGGCGGCGGCCGGGTAGGTCGCCATGTAGCGATCGACCTCATAGCCGACCAGGTCCGGCACCGAATCGCCATCCTTGAAACCGGTGTTCGTGTAGACCCAGTTCGAGCTGTTCTTCACCACGTAAGGGACGTTGACCAATCCCTGGGTTTCGTTGGTGAACATCACCCCGACCAGTCCCTGTTCCGGTCGGTTCACCGGCGGGTCACGCCAGCTGACAGTGGTGGTCGGACCTTGCACCGGATCGATGCTGGCGTTCTTGTAGCACACGATGACCCGATTGGCGACGCCGGCGGCGGACGGCGCGAAGCGCACCTGCCAGTAGACGGGGTTGGCACCGAAGAAGGCCAGGTTCACGCCCGCGTCGCGCGCGGCCTGAGCGGCGTTGTACATCTCGTTGGACCAGTACTCGTCGTGGCCGATCGAGAGGAAGGCCTGGTGGCGCAGCAGCTCGGCGCCGTTGGCATGGGTGTCGACGTCGGTGGTGTAGGTGACGTCATAGCCGGATGCCTCGACCCAGCGGACAAACTGTACTTCCCATGACAGGAAGTCGCCGGAACCATCATCGTTAAACGGGCGATCAAAGGACACCTTCACGGCGCGCGTCGTGCCCGCGATGGTATTCGGCCCGTAGCTGTTGTATTCGTAGAGGCTCTTGCCGGTCACCCCGTCGTTGGGGTAATTGTTGTATGCCTGCGCCGTGTTCATCGACCGTTTCAGGAGGAACGGGGCCGGGCGCCCGTCGCGAACGACGAAGTTCACGTAGTTCTGGAAGCCGGCCGCATTGCTGAGCACCGCCATGTAGACCCCGCTGGTCCAGCTGGTGGGGATCGGCATGGTGTAGCCCGGCGTCCAGTTGCAGGCGATCAGCCCGGTGGTCGGATCAGGAGGACAGGCCGCCTGCGACATGCCGGTCAGCGGACCAGCGTGAAGTTCGAGCCGTCCCCCCAATCCTCCGTACCAGCCGATGCGATAGACGTCGATGCTGTAGGTCTGGGCGGGATTGACCGTAACGTAAAGCGTCAAGCTGCCGCCCTGGAGCACGCTGGCCGAGGAGGCATATCCCTTGATCTGCTTGCTCACGTCGTCGGCGGTGTTCGTGAGCTGCCAGGCCGATGAGCCGGGTTGCTGATTCTCGGTGACGATGGGGTTGCCAGCCGCCACCGCCAGCCTTGGAGTGGCGCCCGGCCCTGCCAGAGCCAGCAGGCTCAGCAGGGCCAGGACGGAAATCAGCTTCCGGACAGAGGCAGCGATCGCTTTCATCGCGCGTGCTCCACCATGGCTCCCTTCCTACACGACGCCCACCGCGATCGGCGGGCTGGTCGCGGACATGCTCGGATTCGCCCTGTCCGCCGCGGTGATCGTCTGGCTGGGCGGCGTCATCAGGGTGGCGGAGAAGGTATGGGTCCCAGCGTCGGCTGCGGTGAAGGCGTATTCGGCCGGCATCTTCCCGAGCTGCATCGCCAGCATGTCGCTGGAGGAGAAGTAAACGTGGCCGGTGTAGCCGGTGGCGACATTCCCAAACGCGTCCTTGAGGGTGACGGTGACGTTGAAGGGCGTGTTAGTGACGGCTGTAGCGGGTGTGACGAGGGACAGGCTGGAAGCGGCCAGCGGCGTGATCTGGACGGTGGCGCTGGTCGTGAAGTTATTGGCGGCGTCGGAGACGGTGAGCGTCTGGGCGCCGGCCTTGATCAACGTGGCGGAGAAGGTGCCCTGGCCGTTGGTCAGCTTCGAGTCGGCGGGCATAACAACCTGGGTCGAGGTATCGCTGCTGCTGAAGTGGACAGTGCCGCTATAGGACGTGACCGGGTTACCGAGCTCGTTCTCGGCGACGACGCTCGCGTTGAACGCCTGCCCGGCGGGCACGGTGGCCGGCACGGTGAGCTTGAGATCATGGACGACCGGCTGGCCGCCTAGGAAGGCATTCAGGATAGTGGCCGTGATCTGCTGAATCCGCGGATCGGTCTGGGCGGTGGTCCCCGTGTTATCAAGGGCCCAGCTCCACGACATGCTGCCGGCGGCAAAGACCCAGGCCTTGCTAGGTGCCTGATAGAGCGACGAGTTGGCATAGTCGGCCGCACCGGTGGTATCGACGAAGGGTGACTTCGAGAGCAGCGTCTGACTGATCGCCGTCGGCGCCGTGTAGGTGGGCATGAACCGATCCATCTCATAGCCAACGATGCCTGCGACGGAATCGCCGTCCTTGACGCCGGTGCCCAGGTACGCCCATTGCGAGCTGTTCGTGACGACATAGGGGACGTTGCTGCCCCACCCGACTTCCGAGGTGTACATGACACCCATCAGGATCTGCTCGGGGCGGTTCAACAAGGGGTCGCGCCATTGGAGCGTGGTGGTCGGACCCTGCACCGGATCGAGGGCCGAGTACCGGTAGCAGACCAGCACCCGATTGGCGACGGCGGCGTCCGAGGCCTCGAGGCGCGCCTGCCAGTGGACCGCATCCGCGCCGAAGAACGCAAGGCCGACGCCGGCATCCCGAGCGCTCTGGGCGGCGTTGAACATCTCGTTAGTCCAGTACTCGTCGTGGCCGGTCGAGAAGAACGCCTTGTGGTGCAACAGCTCGGCGCCGTTGGCATGGGTATCGACATCGGTCGAGTAGGTGACGTCGAAGCCGCTGTGTTCCAGCCAGCGGATGAGCTGCATCTCCCAGTTTAGGAACTGTCCGTCCCCGAATCCCGAGTAGGGCCGGTCAAATGACACTTTCACGGCGCGCGTCGTGCCGGACATGGTATTCGCCCCGTAGCTGTTGAACTCGTAGAGACTCTTCCCGGTCGCGTGGTCGTCCGGGTAGTTGTTGTAGGCCTGGGAGGTCGTGACTGACTGCTGGTAAAGAAACGCCGCCGGTCGCCCATCGCGGACGGCGAAGACCACGTAGTTCTGATAACCAGCGGCGTTGATCAGCTTGGTGAGATAGATGCCGCTCGTCCAATCGCTACCGACCGCCACGGTATAGCTGGGCGTCCAGTTACATGCGATCATTCCGGTGGTCGCATCGGCTGGGCAGGCCGGCTGCGTGGCGCCGGTGATGGGACCTGCGTGGAGACGAAGCCGACCACCCAGGCCGCCATACCAGCCGATGCGGTAGACGTCGACGGTGAAGGCCTGCGCCGGGTTGACGGACACGTAGAGGTTCACGCTGCCACCCTGCAGCACGCTGGTCGTATCGGCATAGCCCTTGACCTGGCCATTGACGTCGTCGGCGGTGTTCGCGAGTTGCCAGTCCGAAGTTCCGGGTTGCTGATTCTCAACAACGACGGGATTATCAGCCGCCGCGACGACACGTGGCGGGCCTGCGATTGCCGACAACACGGCGAAACCAACGACGAGCGTGCTTAGAGCGATACCTTTGCGTGCCATGAGTTGATGGTATGGGCGTTGCTCGCGCCGGAGAAATGGCCGCGATTGCCCAACTCGCTCGAAGATCACGTTCATGCTGGTCAGTTGTCCCGCACGACCGGGACTGGTGCCCCCCTAGGGGTTTCCGGCTCGGGGCGGGCGTTCCCGCTGGGCGCCGTCGTGGAACCTCGGTCCGAGTTCGCACGCTCATCGCGGCTCCTCATCGCCGCCGCGATTGATGCGAGGGGCAGGCGGCGGGCTCGGCCGACGTTGTCCAGCACGCAGCCGATCACGTCGTCGTGAACGCGCGCGAGTTCGCGCGTCGCGGTCCGCGCCTCGGCACGGGTGGACGCCCGGGCATCGGTGACGAGTAGGAGAATTTGATGACTCCGGTGACGCGGCTGACGATGGTCCAAGCGGCTACTGTCACGGAGCTCGATCGCGGTGGCGACTCCCACGCGCGGCGCTAACGGCGGCGGTTTGTCATCGCGCGCTATGGGTAGAGCCCATGTCAGGCAACGTGGACCGCTTTGGGCGTCAGGGCCTCGTGAAGCGCGTCACAGACCCGGGCCACCTGGTCGTCACGAAGGTGTGGGAACATCGGCAGCGACAGGACTTCGGTGGCGGCCGCCTCGGTAACCGGCAAAGGACCGGTGGCGAACCGCAGATACGGAGCTTGCTGATGACATGGGATCGGGTAATGGATGCCGGTCTCGATGCCCATCGTCGTGAGCTGCTGCTGAAGCCGCGCGCGGTCCGGCACCCGGGCGACGGCCAAATGGTAGACGCCCCGCGCCCCCGGTTCTTCCTCGACCAGGCGAATCGGGCTGGACGCAAACGCTGCCCGGTATCGCGCGGCAATCGATCGTCGAGCATCGTTCCAGGCGTCCAGCCTTGGAAGCTTCGCCGTCAAGACCATCGCCTGCAGGGCATCCAGCCGGCTGTTGGTGCCGACCAATTCGTGACGGTAATGCGATCCCGTTGCCCGGCCGTGGTCGCGCAGGACCCTCAGCAACTTGGCCAGATCGGGCTCATTGGTCACGACCGCGCCCGCATCGCCGAATGCACCCAGGTTCTTGCCCGGGTAGAAACTGAAGCAGCCCGCCTGCCCGATCGACCCAGCCGGCCTGCCGCGCCAGGTCGCGCCGTGGGCCTGCGCCGCATCCTCGATGATCACCACACCGGCCCTGCCGGCGCTGCTGCAGAGCGCATCCATATCCGGCATCTGGCCGTAGAGATGAACCACGATCGCCGCGCGAGTCCGGGGCGTAATTGCGGCCTCGAGATCGTCGGGGGTGAGCAGCAACGTCCGCGGGCTTACGTCCGCGAACCGCGGCGTCGCCCCAGCGAGGACGACCGCTTCTGCCGAGGCCACGAACGTGTTGGCGGGCACGATCACCTCATCGCCCGGACCAATGCCCAACGCCACCAGGGTGAGCTGGAGGGCGTCCGTGCCATTGCCCACACCGACGGCGTACTTGGCTCCGCAGTAGCCGGCCCAGGCCTGTTCGAACTCCTCGACCGCTTGGCCGCCGATGAACCGGCTTCCTTCGAGCACCCGCTCCCATCCCTGGTCGACGGCGCCACGGACTTCCCGCGTCATCGCAGCCAGATCGATGAACGGGACGAACGGGCTCATCCCACCTCCGGACTGCGCGCGGCGGACAGCGGCGCTGACATCGCTACCGACCCATCGCCAGCACCCGTTGGCACAACCGCAATCTACTGTGAGCGGCGCGCGACGGTAATGGGCTGGTCGTCCCAGGGACTGGGACTTCCGCGCCGCGAGATCGCGAAGGCCCAGTTGTAGTTCCTACGGAGGCGGAATCCTCGACCTCAGCACCGGGTGCTCAGCCAGGACATCCGTACTTGGGATCACACTCGTACTGCTGCCTCGAGTCGTCGAATGAAGGCGTGAGCCAGATGGTGCTGTCCTCGCTCTTCTGCACCTTGGCAACGTACGTGTTGGCCGCGCTCGAGTGCCAGTCACCGGCATACCACGAACCGATGCATCCCCACAGGTCGCCCGCGGCATAGGTCCCGGTCCCGCTGGACTTCAGCCAGTAAGTCCAGCCTTCGTAGCAGCCACGGATGTATGCGCCAAAGTAGTCGGCGGCCGCGGCAGTGGAGTCGCGGGTGAAGGGGAAGGTCCCGTTCTGGTTGCCGGGATAGGCAGGATAGGGGGCTTGCCACGCGGGGTCGTCCCAGCTCATGACCCCCAGGATCGAGAAGGTCTTTGGACACAGACCGCTCGCCGGTCGATACGGGTATCCTCCGGCACCGGTCACCGGGTCTTTCTGATAGTCGTGGATCTCGGACGAGAGGAGGCCCTGTGTCGCGATGCCATTGCAGTAGCCGGTCGAGGCCGCGGTGGGTGAGGAGAAGGCATCACCACAGCCGTAGTCCCAGTAGCAGCTTCCACCCCCACCGCCGCCGTAGGATGCGTCATTCGGGAAATGCAAGGACTGGAACCACGTGGATTCCTCGACGGCGGTCGCGCGGACCAGGTTGTCGGGCAGACCCCACTTGCAGGCCGCCCACTGAAAGATCTGGTCGGTGGTGCCGGTGAATTGCCCGTCGACGCGCGCCAAGAGCCAGCTGTCCCAGAGGGAGTTGTAGGACCCGCCCAGGTTGCGCGGCCGGCTCGAAAACGAGGCGGCCATAGCGCCGGGAGCGGGCCTGGTGTCGTTTTGCTGGGAATTCTCCGGACGCGGCTCCCAGGTCGAGTAGTGGACCTGGGCGGCGCACTGTGCATCGGAGGGAAGAGACGACCAGCCGCCTACTGGCTGAAGGCTGAAATAACCCGAGGCGGGCGGTGGGGGGTTCGAGAGTGTGCGTTGTGGTGCCGTCCTGCTTGACGCAGATGGATTGGCCGTCCTGCTTGTCGCAGATGGATTGACCAGCACGGCCGCGGCGGCAAGCAACAGCAGCCCGCCTACGAACACAAGTGCTGCGGTGAAACGCGGGCGCATGCGCTTATAACGTCCGCCGATCATCTATCCTCCGACGGGCGGTACCCTTCAAGAAGCAGACTCCTCCCTCGATCGTGCCGGGAAAAGGAGGGGGAAGGCTATGGGACGTCGGAGCCACCTGCCGGGACTTGGTGACAGGGGCGGAGGGTGGCGCCCATATGAGCCATGCCGGCCCCAAACCTAAGCTGAGCTGGGAAGGCGCGAATGATCGATATCCCAGAGCGGTGTCGGATGAGGGCGACCAATCGGGGCTAAATGACTGGCATGTCGTCCCCAGGTTGGTCAAACGTGGCGCCGCCATAGGCGCCAATGCCAACTTCGTCTGCGGCGTCACTATCGGCGAAGGCGCTATGGTCGCTGCCGGCACCACGATCACTCACGACGTTCCGCCGCCCGCCGACTCATTGAAGCGGCTGACCATGGCCCTGATACGCGCATTGCATGATAGGAAGGGCACCAGCAGACCATCCTTGACTTTGGCTCGGGTGGTGGTGCGTCGCTCCATCACATTGTCGGCGACCATTCTCTTCGGGCTCGCGCTCGTCGCCGCGCCTCTGAGCGCGGCCGCTGATGAGACGTATCCGCAGCCGGAGGGTGGCCTGGCGGTGCGGGTCTCGGGCCATCATCTGGTCAACGGGGACGGCGAGCCGATTCGGCTGCTGGGCGTCAACCGCTCGGGGACGGAGTACTCGTGTATCTCCGGCTGGGGGTTCTTCGACGGTCCGGGTGACGATGCCTCGGTCGCGGCAATGGCGAGCTGGCACATCAACGCCGTCCGCGTGCCCCTGAATGAGGACTGCTGGCTAGGGATCAACGGGGTCGATCCCGCCTACTCTGGGGCCAATTATGAGAACGCCATGGTCAGCTGGGTCAACCTGCTCCACCGGCACAATCTCTATGCCATCCTCAATTTACACTGGAACGCGCCGGGCACCCAGCTGGCGACTGGCCAGCAGCCCATGGCGGACGCCGATCATAGCCCGGCCTTCTGGCAGTCGGTGGCTAGCACATTCAAGAACGATCCGGCCGTCATCTTCGACCTCTTCAACGAGCCCTACGGGATCAGCTGGACCTGCTTGCGGGACGGCTGCAACTCCCTCGGATGGCAAACTGCCGGGATGCAGAGCCTGGTGGATGCGGTGCGCGGTACGGGAGCGACGCAGCCCCTGATGATCGCGGGGCTCGACTGGACCAACGATCTGAGCCAGTGGCTGCAGTACGCGCCCACCGATCCGCACCACGCGCTGGTGGCCTCCTACCACCTCTACAATTGGAACCCGTGCAGCAGTATCGACTGCTGGAACAGCACCTTGATTCCGGTGGCGCACCGGGTCCCGCTGGTCACCGGGGAGCTGGGTGAGAATGATTGCGCCCATGGGTTTATCGACAGCTACATGGCCTGGGCCGACGCGCACAGCGTCTCCTACGTGGCCTGGGCGTGGAATACCGCGAGCTGCGAGGCCGAGCCCGCGCTGATCACGGCCTACGATGGCACCCCGACCAGTTTCGGCATCGGGTTCCGCGACCATCTGCTCGCCATCGACTCATCCGAGTCCAAAGGCGAGCGCGAAAACCGCGTAAGGCCCCGCTCCAATCACGACGACCGTTTTTGAGTTCACGCTCCCTCCTGTCCGGTTAGCTGCACGCAGCCCAAACTGAGATGCCACGGCAGTCGAACGGGCGCCCTGTTGTGTCCGCGACCATACGAGCGTTAGAACAGTGGCAGGAAGTGGCCACTCACCCGTTGGGTGATCACCTCCCGCCACGCATCGATCCGGCTGCCTCGGGCAGCTACGAGTCCGTCAGGGTGTTCTTGGCCGGCCGACCAGGTGGTTCTTGTAACCCTGGCCGTAAGTTTGCGACGGGACGCCCGT